>Ga0302241_1000318_pt1 | contig 46091 bp, 39 predicted proteins | sample AAG_UR_Arg_MG_FD_193532 | JGI IMG/M metagenome (GOLD analysis project Ga0302241, IMG submission 193532) | Enriched activated sludge microbial communities from anaerobic digester in WTTP, New Holstein, Wisconsin, United States - AAG_UR_Arg | ecosystem: Engineered > Bioreactor > Anaerobic >... | reverse complement strand
ATTATTTATAAGATGCAATGAAAACTTAATAAAAATCAACAGTGAAACAAACATTACCGGTGTTTATCCTCCTTTGGCCATAGCTTATATTTCAGGATATATTAAAAAATATGCCGATAATACAGATATCAGTTTTTTGGATGCGCACTTAAATAAGATGAATGAAAAAAAAACTTCTTCTTTTTTTAATAAGAATAAATTTGACGTCTATTTTTTACAGGCATACTCTCTAAGTTGGCATAGTGTTCTAAAAACGGCCGAAATCATTAAAATACACAATAAAAATGCTTTTTTAGTCGTAGGAGGACCTCAAATTACGGCATACCCGTACGAATCAATGGCAAATGGATTATTTAACATAGGAATAATAGGAGAAGGAGAAGAAATTTCATATAAAATAATAAAGCTTTTCAACACGCCGGAATTATATTCCATCCCAGGAACAATAATCAACATAAACGGAAAAATAACGATGAATCCGAATCATAAATTAACAGATGACATTAATTTACTGCCTTTCCCGGATTTTGATTTAATAAATAATAATTATTTTTCATTAACAGTCAGAAAGCCTTTCGCAACAATGATAACAAGCAGAGGCTGTTGCTATAACTGCGCTTTCTGTTCGCAAATATACGGCGGCAACAAAATAAGATACCGAAATTCCGAAAACATTGCGGATGAAATAGAAATTTATATTAAAAAATATAAAGTAAAAGAAATTATATTTTTTGACGAGACTTTTACTTTTGATAAAAACAGGGTTATTGATATTTGTAATGAAATAATAAAAAGAAATTTAAAATTTATTTTCAATATAAGAACAAGAGTCGATAAAATTGACGAAGAAATACTCATTAAACTTAAAGAAGCCGGATGTTCGACAGTACATATTGGTATAGAATCAGCGTCAGAAAAAACTCTCAGCAACATGAAAAAAGGCATCACTTTAAACGATATCAAAACAGCGGTTGCTTTATGCAAAAAACATTCAATTTTAGTCAGAGGCTACTTTATAATAGGATACCCCGGCGAATCAAAAGAAGATATTTTAAATACCATAAATTTTTCAAAAAAACTTGATTTAGATTTTGCAAGTTTTACTATTGCAGTTCCTAATCCAAAAACATTGCTTTATGATATCGCCATAAGTGAAAAATATATAAATTATGATTATTGGAAAGAGTTCTCTTTGGGTATGGAAAAAAATCAAGTACCCTATTTCTGCAATCAAATTATCACTAAAGATTTTTTAGAAAAATTTCTTAAAAAAGCTTATTTTTCTTTTTATTGCCGTTTAAATTTTATATTGAAACAATTATTTTTTATAAAATTGTATATTGTAAGGAATATATTTACTCTTTTATACTATAAAATAATAAAGTAGCCCATTATTATGAAACAAAAATTTAATGTTTTATTAATCAATCCTTATATAGGTTTTAAAATCGGTGATTTTTACAGGCCGCTGAGCGAGCCTTTGGGATTGTTATATATAGCTTCATATATTAAACAAAAATCCGATAAATACAATATAAAAATTCTTGATTTATATGCTCTTAATCCCGTCAAACATAAAAGAGACGGTTTTGATGATAAATTTTATTTTGGACTGACGGAACGGAATAAAATAACGGAATTAGTACAAAATTTTTCGCCGGATATTATAGGCATAAGCTCTCAATTTACTGGTTATGCCGAATACGCCATCGAAACCGCCAAAACAGTCAAAGAATCTATGCCATCCGTGCCTGTTGTAATCGGAGGCGCACATGCCACATTTTTTGCCGAAAATATTTTAAATAAATATAATTTTGTTGATTTTATCATACGAGGTGAAGGCGAAATCTCATTTTTTGAATTATGCGAAACTATCAGAACAAAATCCGAAATAAAAAATATATCAGGAATCACTTACAGAGCGCAAGATAATCGTATAATTTCAAATAAAAACCGTGAACCCGTTGACAATTTGGATGAATTTAAAATTCCTGAAAGAACTTTGATTGACATGAATAAATATTTTGATATTAGCAGTGATGTCTTTCCGGGAAGCTGCGGATATCCTGTTGCAACCATGGTATTGTCCAGAGGATGTAAATTCAATTGTATTTTTTGCAGTACAAAAAATATGTGGGCAAATAAATGGAGAGGACGTTCTTATGATTCAATTATAAATGAAATAGAATACTTAATCGGTAACTTTAACGTAAAAGAAATAGCTTTTGTAGACGATCAAATTCTTGGAGACAAGAATTGGTTTGAAGAATTATTGGATATAATTATTTTAAAAAAATTTGAAATAACATTTCAGATTATAAACGGATTAAGCGTATGGTTAATCGACAATAATCTACTATTAAAAATGAAAAAGGCCGGGTTTTATAAAATTGCATTGCCTATAGATACGGGAAATCCAAACACATTGAAGTATATTAACAAACAACAAATAAATTTGACAGATATCAAAAAAATCATAGAGACTGTTCACAAATTCGGTTTCTTTTCCAGTGCAAATTTTTTAATCGGATTCCCGTATGAAACTGAAAGTGAAATAAATAAAACTGTTAAATTCGCATATACCTGCGGAGTCGACATTATCTATTTCTTTATTGCAAAAATGCATGCCGGATCAGATATGTATGATAAATGTCCAGATATAAAATTATTGGAAAATATCGAAACAAGCGGGAGTTGGGCAAATGTCACAAACAGTTCTTTAACAATATCTTCCGAAAAATTGAGCGCTATTTTATCCAAAGCACAAAAATATTATTTTATTCACAAATGTATTTTTTTGTTTAATCCGGTCAATTTTTATAAACATATTTTCTTCAAAATGATACGCATAAAAAATTATATACTGGTTTTTAAATTTTTAAAATTCAAAATACAAAATATACTAAAAAAATATTCGCCGGAATATTAAATGCCAAACAAAAAAATGAAAACAAAAATATTATTCATATCAATGTACGGTATAGAAAATAATGCCGCCAGATTATTTTCCGCAATTCTTAAAAATAATAATTATGATCCCGAAATTATATTTTTTAAAAATTGGAAAAATAATAATATTAAAGAACCGACATCTTTAGAATTTAACTTATTATTCGGGGAAATCGCAAAAATCAAACCAGATATCATAGGAATAAGTTTTGGAAGCCCGTACTTTAACATTGTCAAAAACATATCACATCGTATAAAACAAGAATTTAAAAATATATATCTGGTTTTTGGCGGCATACACGCGACTACTACACCGGAAGACTGTATACCGCATTGTGACGCGTTATGTATAGGCGAAGGTGATGAAGTTTTTCCGGAATTTGTAAAAAAATTTGATTCAAAAGATGATTTTACGGATACACCCAATTTTTGGTTTAACACCAAAGAGCAGATAATTAAAAATGAATTGGCTCCGTTGGTTAAAAATTTGGATGAATTGCCTTTTAAAGATTTGTCAGACGATAGAAAATACTATATAGATTACAATAAAATTTATTACGGCGATCCCATTTTAAAGATTAAAGAATTCAGAATTTCCGCATCAAGAGGATGTTTGTACAGATGCGCTTATTGTTACAACAGCATTCTAAGCAAAATATATCCCGAAGAAAGTCAATATTACAGAATACGGTCGGTTGAAAACGTTATTACTGAGATTCTATATGCAAAAAAACATTTCAAATCCGTTAAAAGAATCAAATTTGACGATGATACTTTTATATCAGATGCCGGATGGGTAGATGAATTCTGCGAAAAATATAAGAATCTGATTAACATTCCGTTTGATATTATGCTTTCCCCTAATATGCTTAATTACGAAAATCTGAAAAAATTAAAAAATGCCGGACTTGTCAGGGTTCAAATGGGAATTGAAGGCGCTTCCGCAAAAGAAAATACTGAAAATTATAACAGAGCATTTTTTAAGGATAAAATTCACAATTTCTCAATTGAAAATAAAAAATTAAAATTAGATGTTGTTTATGATATTATAATAGATAATCCTCTGACCAAAGAAAGCGAAAAAGAAGAATTATTTTTGTTTCTGTTAGATTTAAAAAGCAATTTTAAATTATTTATGTATTCTCTTGCATTTTTTCCAAAAACGCTTATTACGGAAACTTTTTTAAAGAACGGACTTATAACCGCCGATGACATTGAAGGCAATAACACAAAATGTTTTTATCAGTTCAGAGCAAGTTTTGATTATCCGAGAACAAAAACCGAATTATTTTATTTTTGCATGTTTGTGCTGGCATCAAAATCTTTTATTTCAAAAACGATTAAAACATATATTTTTTATTCGCCTTTTTTCAGAAAAAATATTGGACTTACGGTTTTGATCGCAAAAATATGCAATTTAATGACTATCAGCCTGATTTTTGTTAAAATGTTTGTAAACGGAGAATTGTCTGCCGTCAAACTGAGAGAATACGGCACTTTTAAGAAAATATTAACCCAATAAATTTATATGAACAAAAAAACATTGATTCTTTTATTATCCTTGACTGCAATTTATATTATCGGGAATTTAATATGGTATCAAATAAACAAACCTATATTTATGTTGCAGCCGGAAAGCGCATTATATTTTCTTGATATTTTAAATCCCGTTCTTTTTTCGCAAATTCATCCGCCTTTGCTGCCTTTGATTATGAAATTCCTGTTTTATGTTTTCGGCATACATAATTATGCCACAATCTATATGTCTGTAAACATTATTTTTTTTATAATATCTCTTTTCTTTATATATAAAATCGGAGAAAAAATAAACGGTATATCCTGCGGGCGGATATCAATGATTTTGTTTTCATCCGTTCCCGCAATTTACGGATTATCAAGATTTTACGGAAGGCAGGATTTTCACATAATATCGGTTTTGCTTATGGGCATATATTTTTTAATCGCATCAGATTTTTTCAAAAACCAAAAATGGACGATTTTTTATGCGGTCAGTCTTGGAACGGGATTACTGTTAAGAGAAACTTTTCTTGGTTTTGCAATGCCGTTTCTTTTATTTTTCATAGTTTTGGCCATTTCACGCGGAATAAAAAAATCTCAAATCTGCAATTTGACTATTATGGCAGTAATTTCTTTTGTGCTGTATGCATTCCAATTTACTCAAAAATTGAAATTTTCATTACTATATACCCCGTTTATGGAACAGAAAAATTATGAAACTTTTTTTTCTAAAATTCATACGATAGTAGGAGGCTTAAGCGAAAATATATTGGCGCTGCCTTTATTTTTGCTTCTGGTTTTCTCAATAATTTTTATATTTTTCAGAAAAAAGCATAAAGACACTTTAATAATTATGCTTTTATGCGGATTAATAATTCCGATTATTGTCGCACTTGTTATTCCGCATCACAAACAACAGGTATATATGGTTCCTTTGATTCCGACAATTATATTATTAATTTCAACGGTTGTTTCTTATTTAAAAATCAACATCAGAAGGATATTGCTCATTTTATTTATTGCCGTCTCTTTTTTGCAATATATTGAATTATCATACGGAGCTAAAATATGGTTTTGTGATTATAAATTTAAATTTAACGATAAATTTTCTTTTAAATACTTCAACAAATATGATGACAATATCATGTTTTACGACATAAAAAAACGCGCTCCATATGTTGCTTTGCTGGAATATCTAAAATATACAGAAAACAAAAAAACTTTAATACTTGCTGAAAATTATGAAAATGCCGATTATGTTTTACAAACTCTGCGCGCATTTATTCTTTTGAACGGATTTGACAATATAATTGTCAACAGTTCGATTCTAAATTTATATTTGCCGGTTTACAGCAGAGATTTAATGCATTACAAATTCATTATTGATTTAAGAACTTATAACGATTTTAACAGAGAATACGGAGATCTGTCAGATAATATCAATGAACATAAATATATCAATAATTTCTATATACCAACAAAAGATGAATTTTTAAATAAATATAACTCTTTTTGGGCTATGTATGATAAAACGGAATATAGTAATATCAACATTAAAAATATGAAAATATATAAATTAAAGGATACTGCTTTATAATGAAACAAAATATAAAATTCTATCCGTCTTTTAAATTAAATATAAACTGGACAGATTTACTTTTATCGTTTAAAAATTTATTTTTAAATAACAATGAGAATACTTCAAATTATTTTAAAGAATATATTAAAAAAAAGTATGTTATAGAAGTTCCGTCTTCCAGATGGGGACTGGTTTTTTTATTAAAAGCTTTAAATTTAGAAAATAACAGCGAGATTATAATACCGGCATATACTTATTTTGCCGTACCTTCTGCCGTTGTAAGAGCAGGATATATTCCTGTTTTTGTAGATATAGAAAAAAATGGAGTAAATATAGATACGAACAAAATCGAATCTGCAATAACGCGAAATACCAAAGTCATAATCGCAACGCATTTATGCGGGTTACCGTGTAATTTAGATAAAATCAAAGAGATTTCAGAAAAATATAACCTTATTATTGTAGAAGATTGTGCTCAGGCTTTCGGCGCTAAATACAATGGTAATTTTGTAGGAAATTTTTCTAAAGTTTCTTATTATTCTTTCAGTATAACAAAAAATTTAACAATGTTGAGAGGCGGTATTATCGCTACCGATGATGAGTCATTAGCATCAAAAATTAAACTTGAAACTGATAAAATGCTTCGTTTCACAAGAATGCAAATCTTTAAAGATTTTTTAAAAGCAATGATTATGAAAATTGCAACTTCAAAAATAATTACGCCCTTTACATGTATATTTTTTTATTTATTTTCTTTGGTTAAAATTGATATTGCGAAAATGATATTTAAAGAAAAAGCAATATTACTGCCAAATTCTTCCCCAAAATACGGAAACTTAAATCATTGCCAAAAAAAACTTGCTGAACGGCAATTGAAAAATTTTAGTAACAGTTGCAATATTAAACAAAAAAACGGAAAATTATTTTATCGGCTACTGCAAAATATAAAACATATTGAAACTCCGCATTTTTTGGATAATTGCGAAAATATATTTTCGGGTTTACCTATATTTATTAAAAATAAAGAAACTGCAAGAATAAAATTACTGGCTAAAGGAATTGATACCTCTACGGGATTTGTACAAAACTGCGCAGATATTGAGGAATTTAAACAATATATAAGTGTTGATTACCCAAATGCCTCGAGAGCAGAAAAAGAGTTGCTTTATTTTATATCTTCTGATTCAATAAAAAATCAGGATATTGAATATATAACGGATATTTTAAAAAAATTATGAAAATTTTTCTTATCAATCCTCCTATATTATCAGTTAATCCGGTTATATCAAACCTTTTTTTTAATTCACCGCCTCTAGGGATTTTATATATTGCGGCTGTTTTGGAAAAAAACAATATTGAAGTACACGTTATAGATGCCGCTCTTGAAAGCATGTCTTTTAAAAATATCATCGAAAAAATTGAATTTGACAGTCCCGATATAGTAGGAATTACTTCTACTACTTTTTCTTTTTCGAGTGCAAAAAATCTTGCCTCAATAATAAAAAAAATAAACCCTGAAATAAAAATAATTATAGGAGGATCCCATGCCAGTGCCGTTGGAGAGGATGCACTTAATGACACAGATTTTGATTTTGCTGTTATCGGCGAAGGGGAATTTACATTTCTGGAACTTATCCAAAATATTAACAAAGGCTTTGATTTTATAAAAAATATTAAAGGTATCGTATATAGAGATGTTAACAACAACATTAGAAAAACTCTGCCGCGCCCGCTTATAGAAAATTTAGATATTTTACCTTTTCCGGCAAGACATTTAATCCCGATACATAAATATAAACCTCAGCCTAACGATAAAAGAGATATCCCTAAAATAAGCTTAATTTCCAGCAGAGGATGTCCGTATAATTGTATTTTTTGCGGTAAAAGCGTTTTTGGCACTTCGTACAGATCATTTTCTCCTGAATATATCGTTTCCGAAATGAAAAGCGTAATAAAACAATTCGGAGCAAAAGATATAGCATTTATAGATTCATTATTTACCGTTTCAATCGAAAGAGTAGAAAAAATATGCAGAGAAATATTAAAAAATAAACTAAACATTCCATGGACTTGTACAATAAGGGCAAATATTATAAAAGATAAAAGCATACTAAAACTTATGAAAGAAAGCGGATGCTGGAGAATAAGAATCGGCATTGAAAGCGGAAATGAAAATATATTAAAACTAATAAATAAAGAATTAGATTTGAAACATTTAAAAAAAGTTATATCGTGGGCTGATGAAACAGAACTGCAGCCTAAAGGTTTTTTTATGATAGGACATTTCACTGAGAATATAAATACTATAAAAGACAGTATCAGGCTTGCAAAAAGTCTGCCTCTTAAAGACATAACTATTCAGATTAACACACCTTTGCCCAACACCGAACAATTCAAAATGTGCAAAAATTATGGTAACCTATCCGCTGATTCAAACAAGTGCTCATTATTTAAACCGATATTTACTCCGACTGATTTATCAACAGAAGAGCTTGAATACTGGTTTAAGAGATTTTATAGAGAATTTTATCTAAGACCTGTCGTTTTTTTCAGACATTTAAAAACTATCCGAAATTTTAACGATATTATAAAATACATTAAAGCTTTAAATTTAATAATATATTTATTTTTCATAAACAGGAGAATAAAATAGTGAATCAAGCATCAGAAACGGCAATAATGTTCACAGGCGGACTTGATTCTACGGCTGTTGCATGTGAATTATTGAATCGAAATCAAAAACTTCATCTTTTAACTTTCAATAACGGTATTTGTATACGCCTGTCAAAGGCCGCCGACAGAGCCGATGAATTGTCAAAAATATTCGGCAAAGAAAACATCAAACATGTAAGCATTGATTCGCGTAAAACCATGAAATTTTTAAATGATAATTCAAAAAAAATCATTAATAAATATAAATCCCCGCTTATCTTTGATTTAATATGCAGATTTTCAATGGAAATTAATACAATAATATACTGCAAAAAAAATAATATTAAAACTGTGGCAGACGGCAACAATGCGGCGCAAGGGCAAATATTTATACAACAAAAACAATATTTGGACATAGTGGATGATTTTTATAATCAATATGGCATTATTTCTCTTCACCCTGTTTACAGTGCGCAAACAAGAAATATAAATCTTAAATTTTTATCTGAAAACGGATTAGACAAAGGAAATAAATTATTTGAAAAACTTAACATCTCATCACAATTGCTTAATCAGCCTTTTTGTTTTTGGGCTCCTGTGTCATTTTTATTTACATCTCCTTTGCGAAAATTAGGTTTTGAAAAATTATTTGGATTGCCGCTTGAAAAAGCAATTGATATACGCAAAAAACTTAATGATACTGCAAAACTCTATATTCGGGATAAGCTGTATGACAAATAAAATTTACCGCTATTTTTCAAAAGTTGACTACACTCCATTTATAGTAACATCTTTTATTTTCTTTTTACTTTTAATATTAATGCCAAATTGGATCTATAATCCTATAGGCAAACATGACAGTGATACGTGGTTGTATACAGGCTTTTTATTTAATTATAAGCTCATGTATACACTATACCCCTATTCACACGTTACAGATGCCATATCTATAAATATTCCAGGACATTTATTTTACGAAATACTGCCTGTTTTTTATGCAAATTTTACTCTTAAACTAACAAAATTTATTATATTCGGGTCTTTTCTATACCATACAATCAAATTAAAAATAAACCAACGAACCGCATTATGGACATTAATCATATCATTATTTTATTTCGGCACTTTGGTTGCATTTTCATCGGATTATTCAGACGGTTGGTTAGCGATGTATATAATGGGAGCAATCTATTTTTTGCTGAAATCCGATTATTGTTGGGAACATATAAATATTTTCATATCAGGAACTATATTTGCAATTGCCATTGGAGCTTCTGCTCAGGCTTTTGTATATATCCCAAGCATGTTTTTAATACTATTATTTAAAGAGTTTTTTAATAAAACCGAATGGATCCAAATTTTATATAAAATTTTTATTTTTTCTATCGGAATTATTATCGGAATTGGAATTTTATATTTAGCATATTTTAATATTACCGGAAATTTTGCACTTTTTGGCAATTCCATAAACAGGGCAGAAATTTTTCTGAACTCAGGAAGATGGTTTGGCCCTTTAAATATTTATTTAAAAAATAATTTATTATTTACAATAATCTTGTTATTTTCTTCGGTTTATATATATATTAAGTCAAAATACATTAAAAATGATTTGAATATATTAATCTTTATTTCCCTTATTACAAATATCATAGCACTTTCATATATGGAATTTATAAACAAACAAGAAACTCTTTCTTGTTTAGTATATTACAATGCTATTTTACCTTTCATTTTAATTTTATTTGCCGTAAATATTAATTATTTCCTGAAATTGAACAAACTTAATTTGAAAGATTATATTATTTTAACCGCTATGTTATTTTTAAGTTGTTTAATTCTATATATGCCTGTTTATAAAACTGTTTTAGACCAAGCATCTATGATAATGATGTCTTTTGAAAATCCGATGCCTTTAATTTATCCTTTTGTTAAATTTCAATTTTTAATTATATTTGCGGTTTGTTTTGCAACCGGCGTCTTTTTAACACAAAAAAAATACCTGAGAATTTATATTTTTTATATTTTTATTATTTTATTAAATTTCACAATATGGAATGACTGGATACGCAATGACAAATATTCAGATCAATTTTCCGGCAAAAATATGCTTGCGGCGACAAAACAATGGTTCGATTATATGAATAAATGCGATCCAAAAAGAAATAAAAATATTTTCATTTTCAATGAAGAAAAAGATACAATAATAAAAAATTTATTGTGTGTGTCAAACCTTAAAGAACCGGTTGCGGATATACAAATACCGAACATTGAATCAAGAAGTGACATATTCTATTGTTTAAATTTAACTTTTTTAGGATCTGATATATCTATTTTACACAAAACAATAGAAAATTGCAGAATTTACGGCAAACAATTTCATTACGAAAATACAGAAGTTTTCGTAAGCGATAATATAAAATTTCATATTGTAAGATTGTATGATAAAAATAAAAAAAAAGATATTGAAGAATAAAATATAAAACTATATACAGAACAAAATTTATGACAACTAATATTATAAAAGCACAAATTTCGGATATAAACATACTGGTTGATATGCATATAAGGCATATTGGCGATTCTTTTTTTTCATATCTAGGCAAAAAATTTTTAAGAATCATATATGCTGAATTAATATTTTCAAAATATGCATCAACTTATGTATATATTAATGACGGACATATAATAGGATACATTTCATTCATTTTAAATAAAAAATTGTTATTTATAAAAATTTTATTTACAAAAAGTTTTGTAATTTTATTTTCTTTAAATTTTATTTCATTTTTAAAATGCATATTTTACTTTTTCAGCAGCATAGGCTATATAATAAAAAAACAATATTGCAAATCTGAACTTTTGTTTATTGCAGTGAATGATGATTATAAAAAAAACGGTATCGGCTCCAAATTGGTTGATTTTGCAGAAACAATTATAAAGCAAAATAACATATATAAAGTACAAGTTTCAATAAATGACGAAAACATCATATCACAGATTCTCATAAAGAATAAAAAATATATTTTTTACAGAATAATAAATTTTTACGGTAAAAAAATGAATATGTATTACAAACAATTATGAATTTAAAATATTTATTGAATTTAATTTCGGCATTATTGCTAAAAAATAAACCTGTTTTTGCCCATTACGCCGTTACACACAGATGCAATTTAAAATGCGCTATATGCAATAACGGCTGTATCTGCAATCCGGAAAATGAACTAAATCTTGAAGAAATAAACTCATTGGCGCGATTTCTCAAAAAAAGAGGAATAGGTCTGGTAAGTTTTGGCGGTGGAGAACCGTTTATGAGATCAGATATTATAGATATCGTAAAAATATTTGCAAAAAATAAAATAAAAACGCAAATATTGACCAATACTCTAAATATTTCAGATAATCAAATAAATCAAATGCTGAAAATTAAATATTTTAACGGTCTGTCTATATCGTTGCATACATTTTCAGAAAAAACTTCATTGGAATTTTATAACGATAAAAATCTGTTTAAAAAAATACTTGAAAATATCAATAATCTCTCAATTTTCTTGAAAAAAAACAAAATTCTTTTAAATACAGTAATATCGCCTCTGAATATTGACGAAATATACGATATTGCCGCATTCGCTAAAACTAATAATTTAAAAATTTCTTTTTTGCCTATAGAAGCAAACAACAACATAGCTTTAAAATTTAAAGAATCCGACTTTAAAAAGATAGATACATTATATGATTTTTTAATTGCAGAAAATAAAAAATATAATTATATTTTTAATTCTTCTCAATTTTTAGAAATGTCAAAACGATATCAAAAAGGTATCCAAAGCCAACAACATTGTCATGCCGGAAAATTATATATTTCAATCAATCCCGACGGCAATATTGCTCCGTGCCACAAATATCATACACATGTCAGGAACAAATTTAATCCTATTTCAAATAAGGATAAGAACTGTGCAGATTGTATGAGACCGTGCTGGATAGAAATTTCAAATTTCTTTACAAATAAAAAATCTTTCTTTGAGCGAATAAAAAAATTTATACCAAATTAATATATACGCATAATAATATTGTATTTATTACAAAAAATAAGTAAACTTATTCACAGATAAAAATATATTAAAGCTTTCAACTTGATAATATATTTATTTTCATAAACAGGAGAATAAATGTATGTATCAAGAAAAAGAAACAGCAATAATGTTTACCGGAGGGCAGGATTCAACAGCTGCCGCGTGTGCGTTGTTGAAAGAAGGGCACAAACTCCACCTATTGTCATTTAACAACGGACTCTGCGTCCGTTTGTACAAACCGGCCGAAAGGGTAAAAGAATTAAAGAATTTTTTCGGGAACGACAAAGTTATCCATAATTTAATTAATTCCCAAGAAGCAATGAAATTCTTAAAAAGCAAATCAACAAAATTTTTCAAGAAGTACAGATCCCCTCTTATTTTGGATCTTATATGCCGATTCGCAATGGAAATGAATACGATAGTATACTGCAAGAAAAACAATGTTCCTTCGGTAGCAGACGGGAACAATATTGCTCAAAATCAAATTTTTATGCAACAAAAGGAATATCTTGACGTATCGGACGCTTTTTACGGGCAATTCGGCATAGAATCGCTTCATCCTGTATTTTTCAGTTCTACGACAAGAGAAACAAATCTTAAAATTCTTGGAGAATACGGGTTCAACGAAGGGCATAAATGTTTTGAAAAATTAAATATTTCTTCTCAAATGCTCAATCAGCCTTTTTGTTTTTGGGCTCCCGTATCATTTTTATTTACATCTCCTTTGCGAAAACTTGGATTTGAAAAAATATTGGGATTAAAAACACAAGATGCCATTGAAATACGTAAAACTCTTCAGGAATATGCCAAAAAATATATTGAAGAACGTATATAATTTACGATTAACGGCGGCACAAAACCGCCGTTATTATTTCTTTAAAATATTGATTAAAATATAAAATATATTTAAAATATAAAAGTGAAAAAAATATTACTTTTAACAACCCCTGTAAAAAATTCCATAAATATAGAATTATCCGAAAATGTTTCAAAAAATACGGGAATTTTACCGCCTCTCGGGCTGTTATATATAGGCTCTTACATAAGAGAGCAATTTAAAGACAATATTAAAATAAAAATTTTTGACTGTCATAATAAAGATTATCCGGAATTGACATCTTTTTTACAATCCTATAAACCTGATATTATAGGAATCAGCGCTTTTACCCACAGTCTCAAAGACGTAATCTTAACGGCAAAAACTATAAAAGAAAAACTGCCTCAGTCTCTTATATGTATAGGCGGTCCGCATGCAAATAATTTTTCCAAACAACTTGCCGAATTAAATATATGCGATATTGTTATCGGACAGAACGGTGAGCAAATCTTTTCGGAAATAATTAAAACTGTTCTAAATAAAGGTAATTTTCATGATGTTAAAGGAATATATTTAAACGGTTTTTTTACCGGAGACAGAAACGGGAATACCGTCAAATTAGATGATTTGCCTTTTCCCGCGCTGGATTTATATGATTTTAAAAAAAATGAGTATATCTTAGATTGTAAAAGCCCTATGACAACGATGATATCCGCCAAAGGATGCAGAAACAATTGTTATTTTTGCAATACACCCAAAGATATTGAAATACGCTCAATTAAAAGTCTTATAAATGAAATTTTATATTATAAATCACACGGAATAAAAGAAATACATTTCGTAGATGACACATTCAATATTACGGATTCTCGTTTATATGACTTTAGCAATGCTCTTCTTGATAACGGAATAAAATTGTCATGGAGCTGCAGATTAAGAGTTGATAAACTCACGTTTAAAGATTTGAAACTGGCAAAAAAAGCCGGCTGTCATACTATTCATTTCGGAGTTGAAACTTCAACAAACGAGGGTTTAAAAATGCTTAATAAAAATATAACAATTAAACAGGTAGAAAACGCTTTTTTATATGCACACAAAGCTAAAATACGGACTATGGGATATTTTATGATAGGATTGCCTTTTGAAAAAAATCCAGAATCCGTCATTAATACACTGAATTTTGCAAAAAAGCTCAAATGCAGCTATGCGTTATTTAATATTTTTGTACCATTTCCGAATACTTATTTGTATAATAAAGCGTTAGCTAAGGGACTTATAAAAGAATCCGAATGGAATGAATATATTTCCGGAAAAAATTTTAATTTTATACCGCCTGTTTGGAGCGAATATTTTTGCAGAAAAGATTTAACTGTGTTATTAAGAAAAGTAAATAAAGATTTCTACTTTGACATTAATTATATTATAAGATTTTTGTCGGAACTTAAAAATTATCATTTTCCTTTAAGAAAATTTAAAGCATTTTTAGGCATATAAATGAAAAACAAAAAAATTATTATTATAGGTGCGGGAATCACGGGGCTTGTAACTGCTTACGAGTTATTGAAACAGGGACATAAAGTTGTCATCATAGAAAAAGAAGCAGATGTAGGAGGTCTTGCCAGAAGTTTTAAATATGATGATATGATTTTTGACATCGGCCCTCACAGATTTTTCTCCGATCAAACAACAATAAACTCTTACATAAAAAATATCTTAAACTGTGATTTTTTCAAAATTTCACGTTTAAGTGCAGTTTTTTTTGAAGGTAAATATTATAAATGGCCTATAAGTTTTCTTTCTATATTTAAAATGTCGTTTAAAAACATAATGTCAATAATATTTGATTTATTATTTTTAAAAATGAAACACGCAAATAATTACAAGGAATATGTGGAGAATAAATACGGCAAAACTCTTTATAAAATATTTTTCAAAGGATATACCGAAAAATTTTTTGATATAGACGCAAAACAAATACATCAAATGTGGGCGCAGGAAAGCATCAACAGAGTTCTTATAGTAAAAAAAACCAATAATATTCTCGGACTTATAAAATATTTTTTAAAGAGTAATTTTTCTCGGGAGAAAAAATTTATATACCCTAAAACCGGAGGAATTCAAGTTTTTTCGCAAAATCTTAAAGAAAAAATAACCGCTTTAGGCGGAGAATTTGAATTAAATGCCGATATTCAAGAAGTTCAGATAACAAATAATTCGGCAGTTGCGGTTAAAACAAAAAAAAATGTTTATGAATCCGATATTGTGGTATGGACTGCGCCTTTGACTGCTTTATGCAAAATTATGAATATTGCCACAGAGCTTAAATACAGAAATTTAATTATTTTTAATTATATTATTAAAAAAATTGATAAAAAGTATGCCGTTAACAATTACCAATGGTGTTATTTTGGAGACAGAAATATAACATTAAACAGGACATCAAAACCTATGTTATTTTCAAAAAATAATATCAACCATAAATATGATTCTGTCTGCGTTGAAGTTTCATGTTCTCAAAATGATTCTTTCTGGGATACTCCGGAAATATTAAAAACTAAAATAACATCCGAACTTCTTCAGCTTAACGTTATTTCATCGGAAACTGACGTTGTAAATATTTTTGCCGAAAAAATTGAAAATGTTTATCCCGTATATACTTTAAATTTTGAAAATGATTTAAATATAGTAAAAAACAAAATTGCAAATATAAATAATTTATATCTTGCAGGCAGAAGCGGTTTATTTTGGTACAACAATATGGATGATTCCATAGAAAACGGCTTGGATATATCAAAAAAAATAAATGAAACAACTTAGAACAACCTCCAGCATTTGCCCTAAATGTTTTAATCCGGTTAAAGCTTTTATTGCCGAAGATGCCGGCGCCGTTTATTTGTTAAAAGAATGCAAAGAACACGGAAAATTTAGACTATTATTATCATCTGAACCGGATTATTATCTTGAACTATATGACTTTTTCTTTGATATTATGCAACCGGAACATAAACAAAATGATTTTATTTTGCACTTAACAAATAAGTGTAATTTAAATTGTCCCATTTGTCTGGCAAACGCAAATGAATATAACGATGACTATCCTGCTGACAAATTAAAACAATTTTTATCAAAAGCAACAGAAAAGAAAAAAATTGACATTATGGGCGCAGAACCGACAATGAGAGATGATATTTTCAATATTATTAAAATCGTCAAACAATTCAACCATGTATGCGCGCTGCACACAAACGGAATCAAATTATCCGATTATAAATATTGTGAAAATTTAAAAAACGCGGGACTTGATGAAATTCATTTACAATACGATACTTTTAATAAAAAAACCGATATAAAAATCCGAGGTACTGATTTAACTGCCGTAAAAAACCAAACATTATCAAATCTTGAAAAATTAAATTTTTCAACAGATATAGTTATGACCGTACTAAAAGGCATAAACGAATCCGAAATAAAAGATATTTTTAACTTTTTTTCAAAGAAAAAATTTGTTAAAGAAATATTTTTTCTCGGGCACAGGCTGCTTGGGAAAACGCACCAAAACGATACTTCAACATGCATGATGCCGGACGAGGTTTTGGATTTTACGATAAAAAATGCCGCTATCAGCCTTACCAGACAAAATATGAAAATATTTCAAAAACTGTATTTTACAATGTTATCTCTGTTTTCCAAAAGAAAATGTTTTTATATACATCATTATCTTTATTTTAGGCATAAAGATTCTGTTATGCCTATAGATAAAATTTTAAATATGAGTTTTTTAGATAAAATTTTAAATCTATACCGGAAGATTTATCGCAAGAATAAATTGTCGGCAAAAGTTTTTATACTGTCAATGGTGCCGTTTACTTTCAGGATATCTCAATATTTGCCGTCTTTGGCGTTTGCCTCATTTTCTTATTTATTAAATTTTATTACGGCATTTAATTTATCAAAACTGTCAAATAAATTTTTATTAATAGGATTTATTACGGCATGCGATCCTTATTCATACGACGAAAAAATATCCGCCAATTGCGGCAAGGGCGTTATTTCGGCTATAAGAGGAATAAGCGACAACGGAGCTTTTGATAATATTCGCAGGGATATGAAAAACAATGAAAATATTAGCGCCGATTAATTCTATTTCAGACGTTGAGCCTGTTATAAAAGCCGGCGCAACCGAACTTTTTTGCGGTATTATTCCAAAAACATGGAATGACAAATACGGCAGTACGGTTTCGCCGAACAGAAGAGAATGGGCAAGCGCAAATATTACCGCATATGAACAATTAAACGACATAGTTGAACTTGCGCATAAACTTAACGGTCAGATATTTTTAACTTTAAACGCTTTGTACGTTGATGAACAAAAAGACTTATTGGACGACATAATCAAAAATGCCGTAAAATGCAAAGTTGACGCTTTTATTGTCGCCGATATCGGTCTAATCTACAAATTAAAATCAATGAATCTAAAACAGGAAATCCATATAAGCACCGGAGGGACGACTTTTAATTCCCATACCGCAAAATTCTATGAAAATTTAGATATACAACGAATCACTTTCCCCAGACATGTGCAGCCCGAACAAATGAAAGCTATCGTTTCCGAAACCAAAAACATCAAATATGAAGTATTCATATTAAACAGCGGGTGCAAAAACGTAGACGGATATTGCACTTTTTTACACGGCATGAAAGAACAGAAAAACGGATATATCTGGAAATTTTTAAAAAAAGCGAATTTTGACAGACTTGTCTTAAGAATTCTGCATAGTTTGCCGCAGGATATATCAAATAAAATAAATTTTTCATGTTCCGGCGTGGACAGCCCGTGCTTAATGAAATATGATTTCAATATATTACCAAAAAACAATACGATTAAAACGGATATATTATCAAAAAATTTAAAATCATTTTTCAGTCTCATGTCGGGTGTTGATCCTTGCGGAGCGTGCAGAATAAAAGAATTCAACGATATCGGAATCCACAGTTTAAAAATCGTCGGTAGAAATTATTCAAAAAATAAAAAAGTTAAGGATGTTTTATTTATCGGCGATATTATCAAAAAACTTGGCGATAATTTAAATGATGATGATTTTAAACGATACATTAAAAAACAATATAAATATTATTACGGATTAAATTGTCAAAAGTTATGTTATTATCCTTATGAAAATTGAAAAAGCGGTTTTTATCAACAAAATTGACGATCTGCCAATCTCTCTCGCTTATGACAGAGTATATTACGGTCATGAATTTTGCGAATATTTGCTGCCTTCCGAAAATGAATTTAAACATATTTTGGATTTTGTTATTGCAAATAACTTACCTTTTACTTTTGTTACACCCACTATAAGCAACGATAAAATAAATTTACTTGACAAACTAACAGATACCGCGGCAGAAAAAGCCGCCGTATTAAATAAATTTGAAATAGTGGTTAATGATTTCGGAGTTTTAAGGCTTATCAGTCAAAAAAATATTCAAAGTACGGTAATAGCGGCAGGCCGGTTAATGACAAAGCAAAAAAGAGATCCTAGAATAAAATATATTTCTGCTCTTTCCGAAAGCGCAAAAAATTATTATATGAGTTTTTCTCTGGATTCTGAGGCTTCTTCAGATTTTATTAAAGATTTTAACATACAAAGATTTGAACTTGATAATGTTGCGCAGGGAATTATCAGACAATCAAAAACACCTGCTTCTCTATATACGCCTTTCTGTTATATATCTACGACAAAACTGTGTTATCTGGCGCAGGCCGATAAAAAAGAACGTTATCTTAGACAAAAATGCGGGTGTTTTATGGAATGTCAGAATTATGACGTTTATATGAAAAATGATAAAATGAAAACGGATCTTTATTTGAAAGGCAATACTATTTTTTACAGGAATGATGTTTTGCCCCAAAATTTACAAAATACTTATATTGACAGAATAGTAATCACCGAGAATATATTGAAATGAAAATTATATTAATAAATCCCGTAATTAAAGATAAAATCTGGGCCGGAATTCCAAAAAATTGCAGCGAAGATATTTTTCTTTTCCCGCCTTTGGGTCTTATGTACATACAATCATATCTGGATAAATTTTCTCATCATGAAACAAAAATCATAGATGCTCTGGCGGATAATATTTCGTATGATGAATTAAAAACAAAAGTTGAAGAATTTATGCCGGATATTGTCGGTATAACCGTATTAACTCACAATCTCAAATCTGTTTCAAAAACAATAAAAGCGTTAAAAACAATTAAACAAAAATTTCACATAACAATAGGCGGTCCGCATATTACCGCATATCCAAAAGAAAGTTTAATGCTGAAAGGCGTTGACAGCGCTTTATCGGGATACAGTGAGAAAAGTTTTAAAGATCTTGCCGATGCTATTGAACAAAATAAAGATTTAAAAACGGTAGACGGCATAATACTGAAAAACGGCGAAAATATTTATATCAATGAAAAAAAACAAAATCTGCCGCTTGACAATCTGCCTTTTCCCGACAGGATTAAAAACGATTTTAAAAAGTATTATACTCCCGCAACTCAGACGGCAAAAATAACTACTATCATAAGCGGAAGAGGATGCCCTCAAAGATGCACTTTTTGCAATACATATCAAAAATACGAATCACGCTCGGCCGCCAACATAGTGGACGAAATGCAGCACTGCAAAGAAATCGGCATTGAAGAAATATATTTTATAGACGACACATTCAACGTAACGGTTGAACGCGTTGCCGATATTGCAAATGAGATATTAAAGAGAAATCTCAAAATCAAATGGGGTTTTAAAGGCAGATGCGATAAAATCAACGATGAAATATTGCAGCTTATCAAAAAGGCAGGCTGCGTAAAAATACATTTCGGCGTTGAAACAGGCTCTGATTACGGGTTAAAAGAACTTAATAAAAAAATAACTCTTGACCAAATCAAACAGACCTTTAAACTTACAAAAAAACACGGAATAAGAACAATCGCCTTTTTTATGATCGGATGCCCTCACGATAAAACCCGAGATGATATTTTAAATACAATAAATTTTTCGCTTAAAATAAAAGCAGATTATGCGGTATTTGCCGTATTTTCTCCTTATCCGGACACCGTTTCTTATAAAAATGCTCTTGAAAAAGGTATAATTAAAAAAGATCTATGGGAAGAATTTCTTATAAATCCGGAATCTGAAATTATGCCCGATACATGCTGGGAAGAACATTTTAAAAAAGAAGAATTGTTTGATTTTTTAAAATTGTCACACAGAAAATTTTATTTCAGGCCTTTTTATGTTTTAAAAACAATGCTTTCAACCCACAGTTTTTTTGAATTTAAAAAAATGATTGACGGCGGAATATCTCTTTTAAAAATAGAGTTTTTAAATAAAAAAAAGAAGAATATACTATGAATAATACCATTACGTTTAAAGATATGCTTAGAATTTTGGCAAGAAGAGAATTTTATATTGATATGCTTGTATTTTTTCTCATATGCGTACCGTGTGTTTTGCTGTTCTTGTTTGGAATAAGAATGTTTGAAAATTATATAAATATAGGACAATTTATACATTATCCTTACAATCTTTTATTTTTTCTTTTGTTTTCACCGTCAGGATTTTTGTTTATATGGTATTCTTACACATATTTGATTATATACGGGGAAGGCAGCCCGTGTCCGCAAATAGGCGGAACGACAAAACTTGTTACCGTAGGTCCTTATGCTTATGTAAGACACCCTTCTGTTATAGGAAAATTTTTCGGAGTGCTGGGAGTCGGTTTTTTATCCGGGTCTCCGATATTTGTTTTTATTGTTATTCCTATACTCACAATATGGTCCGCTTACTATAACAGATTTATACAGGAAAAATATACCGAAGAGAAATTCGGACAGGCTTACGCCGAATACAGAAAAGGTACTCCTATGTTTATCCCAAATTTTAGAAAAAAAGTTACATGCAAATAAACGGATTTTATTAAATGAACTTTAGATTATTCAACAGATATTATGGTTTACTGGCACGTTCCAGGTACGGTTTGGATATTGCGCCGAGGGCCATGTTAAATTATTTAGCCTATACTATCCGCCCTTATCCTGTTATATTAACTGAAAATTATTCTTTCCCGATTCTATCAATATATGTAACAAAGAGATGTAATTTACATTGTAAATTCTGCCATGCGGACAAAATAAAAGAAAATTCCCAAAAAGATGAATTTGAATTAACCCCGTCTCAGTATGAAAAAATATTAAAACATCCTCTTGTAAAAAATACTTTGGTTTCTTTTTTTTGCGGCGGCGAACCGCTTTTAAATAATGATATTGAAGAATTAATAAAATTATCAAAGAAAAACGGAAAAATACCAACGCTTGCCACTAATGCAATTTTATTGGGCAGACAATGGGATATGCTTTTAAAAGCCGGCATAGCCGATATTCAAATCTCAATAAACGACAGCACAATGGATATAATCGGAAAAGACATAAAACATATTAATGAAGAAATGCCGTTGAACGCTTCTTATGTTCTTTTGCGATCAGATTTTGAAAAAAATAAAGATAAATTAGAAAATATTGTAAATTTCGCCGGCGAATCCGGTTTTAAAAATTTTAAATTCAATCTTTGCGTTTCAAATAAACATAATAATTTTTTAAATGAAGATTTGACTGAATATAATTTTGCCGAATATAACACATTTAAAAGTAAAATATTAAAAAAATATAAAAATATTTCCATATATTTCCCGGATATTGTCACCAACAACAAGAAAAAAAATTGCAGGATATCATGGCACACTTTATTACTGGATGCCGCAGGTAATTTTGGTTTTTGCTGTGCATATCATCCTGATTCAGAAACCGGAATGAATATATTTTCAGAAAATTGGAGAGATTTGATAAATAATCCGACTTTTTGCGAAGTAAGAAAGAATCTGCTGGCAAAAGATGATAAAATGCCTGATTTTTGTAAAGGATGCTTCCATTTGCACGGTTCATACGGTTCTGATATATAAAAGCTACAATCAAACTTACTAAGTTGCTAAAAATACTTAAAAATGATAAAATTCTTAGATTAATAGTATTTAAATAACAGTAAATTTTTTATTACTGTTGTATATTTATTTTACCTTATTTTTTGAAACCTTTTAATAAACACAAAGTTGTTAAAATATATAAAGGAGCAAAAACATGATTGAAGTTCGTTGGCATGGTCGCGGCGGTCAAGGTGCAAAAACTGCGGCATTGCTGTTTGGAGAAGCCGTACTTGCAACAGGAAAGTATATACAAGCTTTCCCGGAATATGGGCCTGAAAGAATGGGCGCACCTGTTCAGTCTTTCAACAGAATCAGTGATCATCCTATCACTATACACTCCGGCATCACAGATCCTAATTTCGTTGTAATTCTTGATCCTACTCTTATGGAAACTGTGAACGTAGTCGAAGGAATAGGTCCGGAAGGAAAAGTTATCGTTAACACATCTTTTTCATCAGAAGAAATTGCAAAAAAGCTCGGAATAAACAAATCGCAGGTTTTCGTCGTAAACGCAAGTCAGATAGCTCAGGAAACAATAGGAATGAATATTCCTAATACTCCTATGCTCGGCGCGTTGGTAAAAGTTATAGGAAATCTTGATCTTAACGGTGTTTTAGAAGACACAAAAAAGAAACTTGAAGTAAAATTCCGTCACAAACCTCAGGTTATTGACGGTAATATCGCTTGCATAAAAAGAGCTTTTGATGAAGTTAAAAATTCTTAATTGAGGTATATATCGTGAAAAAAGAAGAAAAAAAATTAACAGCAGCAGAGCTTCCGGCAGGCGGCATTTTAGAAGCCGGAACAGCTCAAAATTTCAAAACCGGTTCTTGGAGATCTCTAAGACCTGTTTGGAATAAAGATAAATGTATACACTGCTTAACATGCTGGATATATTGTCCCGATTCGGCCATTAAAATTGCTCCGGATGAAAAGAAAACAACAGTTGTTACAGGTATAGATTATGATTTTTGTAAAGGTTGTGGAATTTGCGCAAGAGAATGTCCTGACAAAATTAAAGCAATAACAATGGAAGAAGAAAAGAAATAACAAATTTTAAATGAGGTAAAAATAAATGGTAAAAGCAATATATCCTAAGGGAAAAATAGTAGCAAAAACCGGCAATGAGGTTATGGCAGAAGCTATGAGACAAATCTCACCGGATGTTGTTGCTGCTTATCCTATTACACCTGCAACAGAAATCGTACAGATTTTTTCTCAATTCGTTGCAGACGGAAAAGTACCAACAGAATATGTAGCAGTAGAAAGTGAACATTCGGCAATGTCAGCGACAATAGGAGCATCCGTAGCCGGCGCAAGAGCAATGACAGGAACCTCATCACAAGGTTTAGCCTTGATGTGGGAAATGCTCTATATAGCAGCAGGCTTGAGACTTCCTATAGTTATGGCAGAAGTCAACAGAGCATTATCGGCACCTATCAATATTCACGGAGACCAATCAGACACAATGGGCGCAAGAGATGCAGGCTGGATTCAAATTTATTCTGAAAATTCACAGGAATCATATGACAATATGATACAAGCAGTCAAAATTGCTGAAAAAGCAAAGCTGCCTACAATGGTTACAACTGACGGTTTTATTATTTCTCATTGTATGGAAGTTGTTGAGGTCTATCCTGATGAAGACGTAAAAGCATTTGTCGGAGAATACAAACCTGAAAGAGCATTACTTGATTACAAAAAACCTTTTACATTAGGCGCTATTGAACTTCAGGATTATTATTTTGAACACAGATGGCAGTTGGCGGAAGGCATGAGAAATGCAAAGCAGATAGTACTTGATGTTGCAAAAGAATTTAAAAATAAATTCGGAAGAGAATACGGTTTTTACGAAAAATACAAAATGGATGATGCTGAAGTTGCAATAGTAACAATCGGTTCTGCAGCAGGAACAACTAAATTTGTTATAGATGAGTTGAGAGAAAAGGGAATTAAAGCTGGCCTTATAAAAATAAGAGTATACAGACCTTTCCCTGCAGATGAAATAGCAAAAGATTTGGCTAAAGTAAAAGCTTTTGCCGTTCTTGACAGAGCAGACTCTTGCTCGGGAAATTTTGCTCCGGTTTATCTGGACGTAGTTTCAGCTCTTTTTGCAAATGGAATTAATATCAAGTCAGAAAATTATGTTTACGGTTTAGGCGGCAGAGAAATTTCAACAGAACATATTGCAGAAGTTTATACAAAGCTTGATAAGATTGCAAAAAATCAAGTTGCACCGTCAAAAACAGTCGAATACATTAACGTAAGAATAAAATAAGTTTTGGGAGATATATAAAATGGCAAATCTAAAAGAATTAAGTAAAAATGCCGAAAGATTGACGGGTGGACATCGTCTTTGCGCAGGGTGCGGAGCAGGTACTGTAGCAAGACAAACCCTTCTTGCTGCCGGCGATAAACCTGTTGTTGTTGTAAGTGCAACCGGATGTTTGGAAGTTTCAACGACAATATTTCCTTATTCAGCATGGAAAACTCCTTTCTTCCACAGCGCTTTTGAAAACTCAGCAGCAACAGCAAGCGGTATTGAAGCTGCATATGTAAGCTTAAAGAAACAAGGCAAATTAGCAGATGATATCCGTTTTGTTGCATTTGGCGGAGACGGCGGAACTTATGATATCGGACTTCAGTCTCTTTCAGGCGCAATGGAAAGAGGACACAGATTGCTTTATGTCTGCTACAATAATGAAGCATACATGAATACCGGCATTCAAAGAAGCAGCGCAACACCTCAGGGTGCAAGCGCAACAACATCTCCGGTAGGTAAAGTTAAACAAGGCAAAGAACAACATAAGAAAGATCTTACGGCAATAATGGTTGCACATAATATTCCTTATGCCGCACAAGCTGTTATAGGTAACTGGAATGATTATGTAACAAAAGTTCAAAAAGCTCTTGATACGGATGGCCCTGCATTTATTAATGTAATGACGCCTTGCAGGCTCGGCTGGGGTTGCAAACCTGAAGATTCAATGGAAATGGTAAGACTTGCAGTTGATACATGTATCTGGCCTGTTTACGAAGTAGTAAACGGAGTTTATAAATTAACAATGAAACCTAGAGGCGGCGAAAAGAAACCTGTAATAGAATTCTTTAAAAACCAAGTTAGATTCAAACATTTGTTAAAACCTGAAAATGCAGAATTATTGGCTTCCATACAGGCTGATGTTGATACTAAGTGGAATAAAATACTTGCTCTGTGCGGAGAAACAAAGTAATTAAGTTTAATAAACAATAAAAAAAGGCGGAAGAGTGTAATTGCTCTTCCGTCTTTTTATTTATTTAAAGCAAAACAAACAACCGTTTTTATTTATAAATTAAAAAGTAATCCTTGCACCTATTTTAGGTACAAAACTGTTCATCTGAGGTTCACTAACATATAAATAATCAACTCCGAAATCTATACTAAGCCCTATAGGAATATTGATACTTGAACCTAAATAAATACCACCTGCAAAAGATGACCCGCTATCAGTAGTTACAACATGTGTAATGTTATTTTTATAATTATTTGTCCACATATTTAACCCGGCTCCGCCGCCTATATAAAGTGCGAAATACTTGTATGAAACAAAATCATAGAAAACATTTGCCATAACAGCCTTATTCTCTATTGAAGCAGTACTGGCTGCAATTATAAACAAAACATCTGATACTGTTGCTCTGGACTGATAATCTAACTCAAATCTTGTTCTTTCTTTTTTTACGCCTGCTGCAAAATTAAACATTCCTTGAAATCCTGAGAATTTTGATGTTTCACCTTGATACTTAATATCAAATCCGGTATATGTAAAACCCATATCCATTCTTATGTAAGGATGATATCTGCTCTTTTTAGATTCTTCTTGCTGTTTCGGTTGCTCTTTTACTTGTGCTATTTCTTGAGTTTGAAGTTTCACAGGTTCTTGTTGTGCAGATAAACTTTCTTGTTGAGTCTGCACTGTTGCAGTTTCTTCTGATAGAACAACACTTTGCTGATCTGTATTTTGAGTAACAACTTCTTCTGCAATAACAACCGAGCAAATGCAAAATACAAAAAATGCTACTAAGATAAGTGCCGTTTTTTTCATGCAAAAACTCCTTTTGTTTCAAATATTTTACTGCAAACCCACTATTTTATTGAGTTTTATTCCCACTCAATTGTTGATGGTGGTTTTTGTGAAATATCATAAACAACTCTGTTGGCGCCTCTTACTTCGTTAATTATTCTGCTTGAAATTCTGCCGAGAATATCATAAGGAAGTTTGACCCAGTCAGCCGTCATTGCATCTTCCGAATTAACAGCCCTTACGACTATAACATATTCATAAGTTCTTTTATCTCCCATTACTCCTACTGTTTTTACGGGAAGTATCACGGCAAATGACTGCCATATTTTTTCATATAAACCGGCCTTTCTTATTTCTTCGTCTACTATGGCGTCGGCTTCTTTAACTATTCTTAATTTTTCTTCTGTTATTTCTCCCAATGTTCTTACTGCAAGCCCCGGGCCCGGAAAAGGCTGCCGGTTTATAATTTCAGCAGGTACTTTAAGTTCTCTTCCTAAAATTCTTACTTCATCTTTAAATAAAGATTTTAAAGGCTCAACAAGTTTCATCTTCATTTTTTCAGGCAGTCCGCCGACATTGTGGTGGCTCTTTATAGTTACGCCTGCTCCGTGCGTTGCGCTTTCAATAACATCGGGATAAATAGTTCCCTGAAGAAGAAAATCTATTCCTTTGAGTTTTTTTGCTTCGCGGTCAAAAACTTCTATAAAAGTATGGCCGATGATTTTTCTTTTCAGCTCGGGATCGGTAACGCCTTTAAGTTTATTTAAAAATATTTTTTTTGCATCAACTATTATTAAATTTTTACCGAATTTAGGCCCGAAAACTTTTTTAACTCTTTCAGTTTCTCCGAGTTTCTGTAGTCCGTGATCAACATAAACACAGACTAGTTTTTTACCTATTGCTCTATAAAGCATTATGGCCGCAACAGAAGAATCTACACCTCCCGAAAGAGCGCACAAAACTTTACTGTTTCCGACCTGTTTTTTTATTCTTCCGATTTCATCTTTTATATATGACTTCATCGTCCAATCTTTTTTCAATTTACATATTTTAAATAAAAAATTATCAAGAATCTTTTTACCGAAAGGTGAATGTTTTACTTCGGGATGGAACTGGACTCCGTAAATATTGTTTTTTGCATCGACTATCGCCGCCCGAGGACAATTTTTAGAACTTGCTATATTTATAAAGCCTTTGGGAATTTTTGAAAGTTTGTCACCGTGGCTCATCCATACAGGCATTTTCTTATCAAGCCCGTCAAAAAGAAGATTTTTTCCTTTTACGGTTATATCTGCAAAACCGAATTCTCTGTTTTTTGAAGGATGAACTTTCCCGCCGAAATTTTCGGCTATCAGCTGCATACCGTAGCATATTCCAAGAATCGGAACTCCCGTTTTCCAGACATCGTCACAAGGCCACGGAGCTTCTTTTTCATAGACGCTGGCATGTCCGCCTGAAAGAATTATGCCTTTAACGTCTTTTATATGCGCTATTTCGTTTATATTTTTTGTGCCGGGATATATTTCACAATAAACTTGCGCTTCTCTTATTCTTCTTGCTATAAGCTGAGTATACTGCGAACCGAAATCCAAAATCAGTATCATAATGTCTCCTTTATAAACGAATATGTATTTATTAATTTTTTTATTTACTATGCGTCTTTGCCGTAAAAGGCTTAAAAGTTTTGAGCGAAACAAACAATTTTCAAGTTGAGGTGTACAAAAGTGAAACGGTACATAAAATTTGAAAATTGAAAGTTGCAGCCAAAACTTTTAAGTCGCTATAAATATTTATTGTTTTAACAAATCTATTAAAATCTTATTTACCATCTGCGGATTAGCTTTTCCTTTTGACTTTTTCATAACCAATCCGACTATTGCGCCGATCGCTCTTTCTTTACCGGCTTTATATTCCTCAACTATTTTCGGACTTTCCGCAACAGCTTCTTTGCATATAGCCACAATAGCGCCTTCATCCGAAATCTGGACAAGTCCTTTTTCTTTTACGACCGTATCGGGATCTTTTCCGTCGTTAAACATATCTTCAAAAACCATTTTCGCAATTTTGCCGGAAATAGTTCCTTTTATTATCAAAGCAACAAGCGTCCCGAGATTTTCGGCTTTTACCGGAGATTCTTTTATAGTAAGTTTTGCGCTGTTAAGTTTGCCGAGAAGTTCCGTTGTTATCCAGTTTGCTATCTGTTTTCCTGAATTATCAGACTGTTTGGAAGCCGTCTCAAGGGCAGTTTCATAATAATCGGCAAGCGCTTTATCCGAGATAATAACATTTGCATCATATTGTGATAATCCGCATTCCGAAATAAGCCTTTGTTTTCTTTTTTCAGGAAGTTCCGGAATATCTTTTTTTATTTTATTAATAAAATCATCGTCTAAAATTACAGGAACCAGATCAGGATCGGGAAAATATCTGTAATCATGCGCGTTTTCTTTTGAACGCATTGATTTTGTAACTTTTTCGTCGGGATCCCAAGTTCTTGTTTCCTGCACTATTTTACCGCCGTTTTCAACAACTTCTATTTGTCTTTGGATTTCATAAACTAAAGCTTCTTCAACTCCTGAAATCGTATTCATATTTTTTAATTCTGCTTTTGTTCCGAATTCTTTCTGCCCTACAGGCCTTATGCTGACGTTTGCGTCGCATCTGAATTTTCCTTCTTCCATATTGCAGTCTGAAGTTTCAAGATACTCTATAAGGCTTTTTAAAGCCGTAAGATAAGCTGCCGCATCCTGCGGAGTTCTCATATCAGGCTCTGAAACTATTTCCATAAGAGGAATGCCCGTTCTGTTATAATCAGCCAATGAATAGTCAAGTTTTTTCATTCCTATATCGTGAACAAGTTTGCCTGCGTCTTCTTCAAGATGAATTCTTGTTATGCCTATTGTTTTTACGCCGCCGTCAACGGATATATTCAATTTGCCGTGCTCTGCAAAAGGAAGATCATACTGCGATATTTGGTAGTTTTTCGGAAGGTCGGGATAAAAATACTGTTTTCTGGCAAAAACCGATTTTTTGTTTATTCTGCATTCCAAAGCAAGACCTGTTCTGACCAAAAGTTCCACGGCTTTTTTATTGAGAACCGGAAGAACTCCGGGCTGGCCCGTGCATACCGGACAAATATTCGTATTAGGCTGGGAATGAAAATCCGTTGAGCAATTGCAGAAAACTTTTGTATCGGTTTTTATCTGCGAATGAACTTCAAGTCCTATAACTGCTTCATATTTAGCGTTCATAATTATATCCTCGGAAATTGTTTGTGAAAATCAGTCGCCTGCTGATATTTATAAGCGGCGTTAAACATTTTTTCTTCGTCAAAATATTTAGACAAAAGCTGCATTCCTACAGGAATACCGTCTTTTGAAAAACCGCACGGCACAGACATTCCTGCAACACCGGCTAAATTGCACGATATCGTAAAAATATCCGACAAATACATCTGCAAAGGATCTGCGCTTTTTTCGCCTATTTTAAAAGCCGGAGTCGGAGCCGAAGGCGTCATTATAATATCAACTTTTTCGTACGCTTTTTCAAAATCCTGCTTTATCAAAGTTCTTACTTTCTGCGCTTTGCCGTAATATGCGTCGTAATAACCGGCGGATAAAGCATATGTCCCAAGCATTATTCTTCTTTTTACTTCAGGACCGAATCCCTGTCCTCTTGATTTTTTATATTCGTCTGATAAATTATCGCATTCGGCTCTAAAGCCGTATCTTACTCCGTCATATCTTGCAAGGTTTGCCGAAGCTTCGCTACAGCATATTATGTAATAAACGGCTATTGCATAATCAGTGTGAGGAAGCGATATTTCAACAATATCGCATCCGAGACTTTTATAAATTTTGATGGTTTCGTCTATAGATTTTTTAACGTCTGTATCAAGTCCGTCTATAAAATATTCTTTCGGAAGTCCTATTTTTAAACCTTTTAAATCTTTATTTATATTTTTAACATAGTCCGGAACTTCTTTGTTTATTGAAGTTGAATCTTTCTTATCATAACCGGCTATAACATTTAAAAGAAGCGCCGAATCTTCAACCGTTTTTGACATAGGCCCTATTTGGTCAAGAGAAGAAGCAAAAGCGACTGCTCCGAATCTGCTGACTCTTCCGTACGTCGGTTTTACACCTACAATTCCGCAGCAGCTTGCCGGCTGTCTGATTGAGCCACCCGTATCTGTCCCGAGCGCCAAAGGAGCCGTCATTGCTCCTACCGCCGATGCGCTTCCGCCTGAAGAACCGCCCGGAATACGTTCGGTATCCCACGGATTTTTTGTAGTAAAGAAAGCCGAGTTTTCAGTTGATGATCCCATTGCAAACTCATCAAGATTTGTTTTTCCTACAAATACGGCTCCGGAATTTTTTAATTTTTCTATGACTGTCGCATCGTAAGGAGCAATATAATTTTCAAGTATCTTTGAAGATGCCGTCATTCTTAAATTTTTTATTAGTATATTATCTTTAATAGCTATAGGAACACCTTCCAAAGCGCCCGTTTCTTTGCCTGAAGCTATTTTTTCGTCGCTGGCTTTAGCCTGCGCCATAGCGTATTCTTCCGTTATTTCCATATACGCTTTTATTTTAGAATCCGTTTCTTTTGCTCTTTTTATAAAAGCCTGCACGACTTCCGCGCTTTTTAACTGCTTTGTTTTTATTTTTTCCGCAAGTTCAGTTGCGGTCATTTTAATTATTTCGTTCATTTTTTAGCCTTTTTGATTTTATGTTTTAGTCTTCCATATCCATAACTTTTTCAACTTTAAAAAACATGCCGTCTTTAGCGGGCGCATTTTTAAAAATCGATTCTATAGTTTGTTCGCTGCTTTTAACGACGGTATCTTCTCTCCAAACATTCTCGCCTGAAAACCCGTGGCTTGTCGGCTCAATTTTGGAAGTGTCGACTTCCTTAATTTTATCGACATAACCGAGAATAGAAGCAAGCTGTTCCGTCAGTTTTTCTTCTTCTTTTTGTTCAAACTCAAGCCTTGCAAGAGCCGCAACATAATCAACGTCTTTCTTTGATATCTTCATCAAAAACTCCCTTCAATATCTGATATTTTTTAATTATACAAAAAATAAATTCAATTTATAAGCTTTTTTATCGTTTCTGCGAGATTATTTGCTATCATCTTATTCCCTAAATCCGTGCAATGGCCGAAATCACCGGCAAATAAATCTTTAAATATGTCGCTTATTTTTTGTGTTTTAAAGGCCTCTTTAAAAATTTTTTCATTATTTACAAAATAAACTTCGGAATAATTTTCAAGGACTATCTGCAATTGTTCAACCGGCCTCACGGGATATTGCATTGCAACAAGTTTAATCTTTTTTTCTCTGCATATTTCTGCCAGTCTGCAATAATTTTCAGCCGTCATCTCCGGAATGTTTTTCATAAGATAATTTTTTGACATATTCAAATATTTATCGGCAGTCTTATAATTTTTACTTTCTATGAGAAGCGTTGCATTACTCCCCAATATCCTGTCTGCATACGGAGTCTTTTCAGTTATCTCAGCCGAATAAAGCTGTTCCGCTATCGATTTAACAAAATCATTCATTTCAAGTTCAACAAATAAATGTGTATGTGATATAAAGGCCCACGGGTCCTGCTCATATATTTGTTTAAAAAAAGTTTTATCCGTAACCGGAAAGAGTTTTTCTATCATCAAACGGTTTTTGTTTTGTGCAAGAATAAATAAAATTGCATTTATATCATAATACGGGTCTTTTTTTATGGCTTCAAGAACAAGTTGTTCGGCTCTTTTTAAATATTTTTTAGCTTCTTCTGTTTCAAAACCGGCTTTTTTTGCTTTTATAACATATGCTCTTGTAAGTATTTTTGTTATTTTAATATTATTACCGTTGTTTTTATTCAATAATGATTCAAAAATATTTATACTTTCGTCATATTGCTGGATATCAAACAACTTGTTCGCAAAATTAAAATCCGTTTGAAATCCGTCGTTATTTTTATCGTTTATACTTTTACGGTTGTTTAAATGCTGTTTAATTAAAAAAAATAATTTCTGAAGTTTAAAATATCTTTTCTTCAAACCTATAACATCAGAATTGCCGTCATTAATTCCCATCATCGCAACTATAATATCCGGTTTAATCTCTTTTATCTCTAATTCTATATTATTAATAATGCATGCGGTATTTGTAGCTCTTACGCCTTTATCTATTACAGTCACTTTTTTTGTTATGTTATGTTTGGAAAGCGCCTTTTTTAAAAACTTAGGCCATTGTCCGTCGGTAGTTGATTCTCCGAGACACAATATTGTTATTGAATCTTTTTCACTTAATTTTCTGTTTATTGAATAGTTTTTATAGTATTTAACAAAGACAGATACTGACTGCAGAAATAATTCAAATACCGCCAAACTTATTATTAAACCAAAAAAAATCAATAAGATTTTTTTGAACATTCTATCTTACTTCAATATTATTTTTTCTCATATATTTTTTTAAATCTGAGATTGAAAGTTCTTTAAAATGAAAAAGAGAGGCGGCAAGCACTGCCGATGCTCCTTTATTGCATACGTCGACAAAATGTTCTTTTTTACCTGCTCCGCCGGAAGCTATAACAGGCACATTAACGGCATTTGTAACTTTCTGCATTAGTTCCAAATCATATCCGTCTTTCGTTCCGTCTCTGTCCATACTGGTAAGAAGGATTTCGCCTGCTCCGAGTTTTACTACTATTTTTGCCCATTCTATAACGTCAAGATTTTTTTTAGTTCTTCCGCCGTGCGTATAAACAGACCAGCTTTTGCCGTCTCTTTTTGCATCTATGGCTACTACTATGCACTGGCTTCCGAATTTTTTGCTTCCGCTTGATATCAATTGCGGATTTTCAACTGCCGAAGTGTTTATTGATATCTTATCTGCGCCTGCTTTTAAAAGTTTTCTCATATCGTCAACCGTTCTTATTCCGCCGCCTACCGTAAGCGGTATAAAAACCTGTTCTGCAGTCTGTCTGACCACTTCAAACGTAATATCACGTTTATCGGAAGAAGCCGTTATATCCAAAAAAACAAGTTCGTCGGCCCCTTCTTTATTGTATCTTTTTGCTATTTCTACCGGGTCTCCGGCGTCGCGCAGATCTATAAAATTGGTCCCTTTAACAACTCTTCCTGCATTAACGTCAAGACACGGTATTACTCTAATTGCCGATGACATCTGATTTAACCTTTTTAACAAAATTTTTAAGAAGCATAAGCCCGTCAGTTGAACTTTTTTCCGGATGAAACTGACATGCCCATATATTTTTTACCGCTACTGAAGAACAGAAATTCAAACCGTAATCAGTATAAGTCGCTATAACTTTTTTATCGTCGGGACAGCAGTAATACGAATGCACAAAATAAAAATACGTTTCATTTTTTATTTTACCGTACATATCTTTTGCATATGGAGTTTTTGTTATTTGCACACGGTTCCAGCACATATGCGGAATTATCAGTTTTTTTGCTTTTGAAGATTTGAATTTTTTAACCGTTCCTTTTATTATATCCAGTCCTTTATGTTCGCCTTCTTCATAGCTTTTGGTAAATAAAAGCTGAAACCCGAGACAAATCCCCAAAAACATCTTTCCTGCATCTGTATGTTTTTTTATTGCTTTATCGAATTTTTTTTCTTTTAATATTTCAATCGCAGGTGCAAAAGAACCTACTCCCGGCAGAACGACAGCTTTATAATTTTCAAGCTGTTTTGCTTCAGTTATTATTTCGACATCGGCGCCGCAAAGCTCAAGCGCTTTTGAAACGCTTCTTAAATTGCCCATGCCGTAATCTATTATGGCTATTTTAGGATTCATTCTACCGTTACCGACTTTGCAAGATTTCTCGGCTGGTCAACATCGCAGCCGCGCATCGTTGAAACATAATAAGCAAAAAGCTGTAAAGGAATAACGTTTATTACAGGCGAGAAAATCTCGTCAGTTTCGGGAACTTCTATCCTGTAATCCGCTTTTTTTGCGATTTCTTTATCATCGGCGTTTACAATCGCTATTATTTTGGCTCCTCTTGCTTTTGCTTCCTCGATATTGCTTAAAACTTTTTCGTAAATTTTGCTCTTTGTAGCTATAACCATGACCGGCATCGTTTCGTCTATCAAAGCGATAGGTCCGTGTTTCATCTCGCCTGCTGCATAGCCTTCGGCATAAATATAAGAAATTTCTTTTAATTTCAAAGCACCCTCAAGAGCTATCGGATAATTTAAATTTCTTGCAAGATATATAAATTGTTTTTTGGCGTGAAATTCTTTTGCTATTTTTTTTATAGCATCTGCCTGTTTGAGACATTCCGTAACTTTTACAGGAAGATCCCACAAATATTTAACGAGAGTTTCAAGTTTATCTTTTGAAATAGTATCAAGTTTAGTCGCAAAATCAAGAGCAATAAGATATAAAACGGTAAGCTGGCCCGTAAAAGCTTTTGTTGATGCTACTCCTATTTCGGGTCCGCAGTGCGTATACAAAACGTTATCGGCTTCTCTGCTTATGCTTGAACCTACTACGTTACATATTGCAAGGGTTTTTGAACCTCTCTGCTTTGCAAGCCTTAATGCTGCAAGCGTATCTGCCGTTTCTCCGGACTGTGAAATAAATATTACAAGCGTTTTTTCGTTTATTACATGATCTCTGTATCTGAATTCAGAAGCTATATCAACTTCTGTCGGTATCACTGTAAGGCTTTCCAAAACAAATTTTGCCGTAAGCCCGGCATGATAAGAAGTTCCGCATGCTATGATATATATTTTTGAAATTTCTTTTAAGTAATCTTTGGTAATATTTATTCCGTCAAGAAGAACCGTATTTTGTTCCGAAGAAAGTCTTCCTCTGAAAGTATCCAAAATAGTCTGAGGCTGTTCGTAAATTTCTTTAAGCATAAAATGCTTATAACCGGCTTTTTCGGCCTGCACAGCGTTCCATAATATTTTTTGAGTTTCTCTTTTTACTTCTTTGCCGCCGTTAAATATTTTTATTGAATCTTTTTTTATTTCGCAGATATCTCCGTTTTCAAGAAAAATGAAATCTCTGGCGTAATTTAAAAGAGCCGATACGTCCGACGCTATATAATTTTCGTCTTTACCTTTTGCAACTACAAGAGGCGCATCATAACGCGCAACTATAAGTTTCTCAGGCTCATCGGCGCATATAACGGCAAGGGCATAAGCTCCGCGGACTTCTTTCAAAGCCGATTTAACGGCTTCCAAAACGTCTTTCTTATAATATTTTTCTATTAAGTGGGCTATTACTTCCGTATCTGTTTCCGATTTAAAAATATGTCCTTCGGAAATAAGCTGTTTTTTTATTGAGACGTAGTTTTCTATTATCCCGTTATGCACAACAACTATTTTCCCGCTGCAGTCGGTATGCGGATGGGCGTTTTCTTCGCAGGGTTTTCCGTGCGTAGCCCATCTCGTATGGCCTATTCCGTTATTTCCGGAAATAGGATTGGTTTCAAGATTTGCTTTTAGATTTTTTAATTTGCCGACGCTTCTTCTTGTAAGTATTTCATTTTTTGATATTACTGCAATACCTGCAGAATCATATCCGCGGTATTCTAGTTTTTCAAGACCGTTATATATGACTTCAGCAGAATTTTTTGAACCGATGTATCCGACTATTCCGCACATAAAAACACCTTCTTGGCGCAAATTTAATTTACTCTGAAAATATATCAAATTCCAATGATTTCTTCAAATACGGTATTGACAATGCCGACCAGTTAGTATAATATTTTGTTGCTGTAAGTATTTGAGAGGACAAATGAAACAAAAACTTTTTTTCCCGTGCGCATGCGGTTCAAATGCCGGAATGCTCACTTATGAAATTTCAAAAAAACTTAAAGAATCAGGTTTTTCCGATATGGAATCGGTTGCAAAATTATCGGTTGAAATAGGCGCGACGGTAAATAACGCAAAAATCTCGGAAAGCATCGCGCTTGACGGATGCAGAGTATGCTGCGCAAAAAAAGCGCTTGAATCAAAAGGTGTCAATCCGAAATCAATAGTTTTAACTGACCTTGGCGTAATCAAAGGAAAAACGCCTGTCAGCCAAGAAGTTTTGGAAGATTTGATAAAAAGGATAAAAGAAAATTTATAATTTATTTTTTCTTTTAAAAAATTCTCTTTCACTGCCGCTTATTCCGGTTATGGCTGCCGCTTTTATTTTAAAAAAAACGGCTTTAAATACGGACTCCTATCTTTTTTTTATAAAAGGACTCGTATGGTTTTATCTTGTTTTTTTTATAATTCCCAATATAAAATCAAAATATTTCGAATATCCGAAAGCTTTTAAATTTTTAAAACAGTATCTGCTTGCCGTAACGGCTTTTTTTATTTTTTATGAAAACTCCGCGCTTTTGGCAAAAATGCCAAAAATTGAATTTATTATTTTTATATCGGCTGTTTTAATATGGATTGTTTTTTTGATTATTTTCAATAAGAAAATTAACTTCAATTTAAACACAGTCTCGTTTTGTTTTGAAATTATTTTAATCTTATCGCTGATTATTTTCGGCATAAAATCGCAGATAACTTTTTATATCTTGTCGGCTGCCGCTTTTGACTTTTTATATACTGCGTGTTTTTTTGCTGCCGCAAATCATTTCAATAAAAAACATCTTTACTGATTCATTTCTATAACACGCATATTTTTCCATTTTCCGCCGTAATATCTTAAAACAAAAATTACGGTTATCGTAACGCTGTATGAAAGCATTATGCTCCAGTAGAGATAAACGTTATGTATATTGAATACTGAATTTAAAAGATATAACGGAATTACGACTATTCCGAGCGCCGACAAAATAAGAGTTTTCATTACAAAAGCCGTATCTCCGGCTCCTTTTATTCCAAATGAAAAAATAAAACAAACGGGATCGCAAAAAGCGTATATTATAAGAAATACCAGAAGATTATTTATTACGGGCTTCAATTCCGCTATGACAGTTCCTGCATAACCTTCCACAAAAAAATATACGAGATAATCCATGAAAAAAATGTATATTAAAATAACAAGACAGCTTTGAATCAAAGCTATATGAAAGCCGGAATAAACGCTGCGCTCGGCAAGAAAAACATTGTTTCTGCCGAGATTCTGACCGACAAGAATCGCGGTCGTTATGCCAAGCCCTATAAGAGGCGTAAAAACAAGCATATTGATATTGATAAGAATGGTAGTGGCCGTAAGAGCAGTTATTCCTATTTTTCCTATCATAAATATAAAAAAAGTCCATCCGAATATATCAAAGAAAAGCTGGACTCCGTTGGCAAATCCGTATTTTAAAAGCCTGTTCATAAATTCGAAATCAAGATCAAATATTTTTGTATTAAAAAGCATTGCATTATTTTTTCTAAGTATCAAAAATGTATATATAAACAGCATAATAAAAGATGAGATAAGCGTGGCAATGCCGGCTCCTTTTATGCCCATTGACGGAAATCCGAATTTTCCGAATATAAATATATAATCAAAAATCACGTTAAAAAATATTGCCGCAATATTTACGAGCACTATCACTTTCGTTTTGCCCTGTCCGGCATAAAAACCTGCAAACGCCGTTGACGCTATTACCGGAAAAGCTCCGTAACATAAAAGCTGAAAATAAATTATTTCATACTTCATAATTTCAGGGTCATGTCCTATAAGAGCAAATATCGAACCTGAAAAAAAAGAAAGAATAAAAAGAATAAACGCTCCTATAAAAGACATATAAACTGCCTGCCATACTGCCGGACCTATTTTTGAATAATCTTCTTTCCCGTAATACTGGGCAACAAAAACATCAACGTAGCTTATAGTTCCTATAAATAAACCCATTATCGTAAAATTTAAAAGGCCTGCCGGAAGCGAAGCCGCAAGCTCAACCTGAGAATGCCACGACAAAAACATTCTGTTTATAAACTGCTGCACGGACGTCAGACCCGTAGATATAATAAGAGGAATCGCTATATTAAGAAATTCTCCGTATCCGGCGCGGCATTTGTATCTTTTGATAAGTTTTTTAATAATTTTTGAAAACATGGCAGATATTAAAGCAAAATAATTAAATAGTATAAAGTTTTTTATAACGGAGATTTTTGTTTCTGTTATTTTTTGTCAGACAGCAGTGTAAACTTATTTTTATGAAATTCCAGTATTTTCTCGTCTTTAAGTTTTGACAGTTCGTTTGACATTGCGCTTCTGTCTACGCACAAATAATCTGCAAGCTCCTGTCTGTCAAAAGGAATTTCAAAAGAATCATTTTTTGCCTGTTCGGCCTGTTCCGACAAAAAGGAAAGAATTTTTTCGCGCGTGTTTCTTTTTACAAGATGTTCCATTTTACGCAAAAGTTTCAAATTATTATTTGCAAGAATTTTTACCATATTGTCTATAAGATAAGAATGAAACTTACAGCTGCTTGAACAGACCGTTATAATTTTTTTGTAATTTACAAAAAGGATCTTTGTATTTTCACATGCTACAACGCTTATAGGCAGCTTTGAAGTCTCGGAGCAGGAAAAAGCCTCTCCGAATACTTTTCCGCTTTCGGCTTTTGATATTATGGAACGGTTTCCCCAGTAATCCTCTTTTATTATGTTTACGCTTCCCGATAAAACTATTCCGACCTCGGTAATTTTATCTTCTATATCCCAAATATAATCGTCTTTTTTATAAGAAAACTCTCTTGCCGAAAGACATGACAGTATGGCAGACAACTCATTATCTTTGATTCTGTTAAAAAGCGGAACTTTTTTTAATATTTCAATGTATTCTTTCATAAATTTAGAATTTTTATTTTGTTGTAAAAACAACATACTTGCAAAAGTGATTTTATTATAATTATTACGCAAAAGCAAGAAAGCGGATGTAAAACGGATTAGATATATTGTAATATAGGAGGTATAAAATGATAAGAAAAATCATTAAAATTGATCAGTCCAAATGTAACGGCTGCGGATTATGCGTCCAAGCCTGCCATGAAGGCGCAATAGGAATGGTTGACGGAAAAGCGCAGTTAATGCGCGATGATTACTGCGACGGATTGGGAGACTGCCTGCCGGCATGCCCGACGGGAGCAATATCTTTTGTTGAGCGCGAGGCTGCAGCTTATAACGAAGAAGCCGTCATAAAAAACAAATCGGAAAAACAAAAAAAAGAAAAACAGCCTTGCGGCTGTTCCGGAAGCGCTCCGATTTTTAAAAAATCAAAAGACAATGAAAAAGATTTCTACCAGTGGCCCGTGCAAATTAAACTTGTTCCGGTTTCAGCTCCGTTTTTTAACGGAACGGACCTTGTAGTCGCAGCTGACTGCGCGGCTTTTACCTACGCTCAATTTCACGAACAATTCAGAAAAAACAAAGCGGTAGTAATAGGATGTCCGAAGCTGGATGACGGAGACTATACAGACAAACTTACGGATATTTTAGCCAACAATAACGTTAAAAGTCTTACTATAGTCCGTATGGAAGTTCCCTGTTGCGGAGGAATAGAACATGCTGCAAAAACAGCTCTAAAAGACAGCGGAAAATTTATTCCATGGCAGGTTGTTACAATTTCAACAGACGGAAAAATATTAAACGGAGGATTTTAAAATGAATCAAATGTTTTGTTTTCAGTGTGAACAAACTGCAGGATCCGTAGGATGTAAAGGACAGGCCGGAGTATGCGGAAAACCGGCAAACGTAGCAAATATTCAGGATGAACTTACGCAGGCTTTAGTAGAGCTTGCCGTAGCGGCTGAAGGAAAAAAACCCGGTAAATCCGCCGATAAAGTTATGATTTCAGGTCTTTTTACTACGATTACAAATGTAAACTTTAACGAAGAAAGCTTAAAAAAACTTATTGCAGAAGCAAAATTTGAAAAAGAAAAACTTTCTTTAGGCTGTTCGGCATGCGGATGCGGATGTCCAAGCGATATGAATTTTGATATCAAAAAAGCAGTATGGGATAACCCGAACGAAGATATCCGTTCTCTTAAGTCTCTTATTCTTTTCGGACTTAAAGGCGTAGGCGCTTATGCTTATCATGCAATGGTGCTCGGATATACCGATGACGAAATAAACTCTTATTTTTATAAAGCGCTTTCCGCATTGGCAAATTATGAAACCGGCGATGAACTGCTTCCCGTAGTTTTTGAAGTCGGAAAAATCAATTTAAAATGTATGGAGCTTTTGGATAGGGCAAATACGGCAACATACGGAACTCCAATTCCGACAACTGTTCCTCTTACGATAGAAAAAGGCCCTTTCATTGTAGTTACGGGCCACGATTTAAAAGATCTTCATATTCTTTTGGAACAGACAAAAGGAAAAGGAATAAATATTTATACACACGGAGAAATGCTTCCTGCGCACGCTTATCCGAAATTAAAAGCTTATTCGCATCTTAAAGGCAATTTCGGAACAGCATGGCAGAACCAGAAAAAAGAATTTGACAATATTCCGGGCGCGGTTCTTTTTACAACAAACTGCTTGATGCCTCCTAAAGAAACTTATTCAGACAGAGTTTTTACGACTGAAGTTGTTTCATATCCGGGGACTTCCCACATAGGTGAAAATAAAGATTTTACGCCTGTCATAAAAAAAGCGCTTGAACTGGGCGGATATAAAGAAGATACCGTTATGACCGGCGTCAACGGCGGCAAAGAAGTTACTACAGGTTTCGGACACGGCACAGTTCTTTCAGTTGCCGGCAAAATAATAGACGCGGTAAAAGCCGGAGAGGTAAAACATTTCTTTTTGGTCGGCGGATGCGACGGAGCAAAACCGGGAAGAAATTATTACACGGAATTTGTAAAACAGACTCCGAAAGATACACTTATACTTACGCTTGCCTGCGGAAAATACAGATTTAACGACCTTGATCTGGGCAAAATAGGTGATTTTCCGAGAATACTTGATATGGGTCAGTGTAACGATGCCTACAGCGCAATTAAAGTCGCAGTAGCTTTGGCGGAAGCTTTTAAATGTTCCGTAAACGAACTGCCTTTATCTCTTGTATTATCATGGTATGAACAAAAAGCTGTATGTATTCTTCTTACACTTTTGCATCTTGGCATAAAAAATATTTATCTGGGACCTACTCTTCCTGCTTTTGTTTCGCCGAACGTTCTGAAAGTTCTTGTTGAAAAATTCAACATAACTCCGATAAGCACTCCGGAACAGGATCTTAAAAAGATACTCGGATAATTTTTTAGTAATACAAAAGACTGCCGTTTCAAAGACGGCAGTCTTTTTTTTGCGCTAAAAACCGCCTTTCAAAATAATGTATAATCTAGCGGATGGAAAAAATTTACGTTTCCGGAATCAATTCCGCATCAAAAGCCCATTTTTTGGCTGCATATTTCGCCGATAATAATTTAAATTTCCTGCTTGCCGTTACAAACGATGACGATTTGGATAATTTGACGCAGGACGTCCGTACTTTTCTTGACGGCAAAAACATACAGGTTCTGTCTTTTGAAAAAGATAACGAACAGGAAAGAATAATTACTCTTTCAAAAATTTCAAACGGCAAAAAAACGATCGTAATAGCAGATCCCGAATCTCTTGACCAAAAAGTTTTATCGATGAAAGCGTTAAGAAATGATTCTCTTCTTTTAAAAACGGGAAATTCTTTAGACCATAACGCATTAAACTCTTCTCTTTCAAAAGGCGGTTATTCCAGAGTAGGGTTTGTGGAAGAAAAGGGACAGTTCTCCGTAAGAGGCGAAATAGTAGATATATGGCCGTGTGATTCGGAGCTTCCGGTAAGAATATCTTTTGATTTTGACGCGATAGAAACGATCAAAACTTTTGATTATATATCACAGCGGTCCGACACATATCTTAACGAAATAAATATTATTCCGCGCGTAAGCGGAAAAGAAGCTTCAGTCATAGCCGAAGAAATCCCGCGCGGAGCCCATGTCTACTTTGACGGAGAGCCTCACAAAGATTATGAAAAGTTTAATCTTATAATAAATTCACCTCTTGCTAAAAACGCCGTTCATTACGATTATGCCGGTTTTCAGGGTTTTCAGGGCGATATAAAATATTTTCTCGATCTTCTCAAAATGCTCAAAAGCCAAAACGTGGATATAAAAATATACTGTTCCAATACGGCCGAGAAAGAAAGAATAATAAATATATTTTACGATAACGGCTGGCAGTACGAGGATATGCCCGCAATGGTTCTTTTGCCTTTATGGCAGGGCTTTTATCTAAAAAATAAACTTGCAGTTCTTTCAACAAAAGAGTTTTTATATAAAAGAAAACAGATAAATTTTCCTAAATTTAAAAGCGGAAAAAGACTTGAAGGTATCTGGGAAATATCCGCCGGCGATTACGTTGTCCATGAAAAATACGGAATCGGAAAATATAAAGGTCTTTCAAAAATAACCGTTGACGATAAAACATCCGAATATCTGTGCATAGAATACAGGCACCAAGACAAATTATACGTTCCTCCCGACGATTTTAAAGTAGTAAAAAAATATGTCGGAGTGGAAGGGGTAAAACCTAAACTCTATTCAATGGATACTTTCGCCTGGGAAAACGTAAAACAAAGAGCCCGCGAAAACGCTTCTGAATTTGCAAAAGAACTTCTTGAACTTTACGCCAAACGCGCAAAAACGCAGAGAACTCCGTTTAAGAGTTCCGTCTGGGAAAAAGATCTTGCAGATTCTTTCGTTTATGATGAAACCGACGACCAGCTTAAAGCAATTGAAGATATAAATAACGATTTTGCAAAACCGTATCCTATGGAAAGGCTCGTTTGCGGAGACGTTGGATTTGGCAAAACGGAAGTGGCGATAAGAGCATGCTTTAAAATAGTATGCCAGTCAAAACAAGTCGCAGTGCTTGTTCCGACTACGGTTCTTGCCGAACAGCATTACAATACTTTTATGGCAAGACTGTCGGCATTTCCGTCAAAAATAGCGATGCTCAGCAGATTTCAGACTGCAAAACAGCAGAAAGAAATCATAAAAGAAATCAAAAACGGAACAGTCGACGTTGTGATAGGAACTCACAGGCTTCTTCAGAAAGACGTTGAATTTAAAAAACTCGGACTTCTTATAATAGACGAAGAACACAGATTCGGAGTAAAACAGAAAGAAAAAATAAAAATGTTCAAAAAAGACATAGATATTCTTATGCTGTCTGCTACACCTATCCCGAGAACTTTGTCGGGCGCTTTATACGGACTGAGAGATTTATCGCTTATAGAAACACAGCCTGTCGGAAGACAGCCGATCCAGACTACTCTTTCTCTTTACGATACAAAACTTATTAAACATGTAATTGAAGCCGAATTATCAAGAGGCGGACAGGTTTTTTATGTTTATAACAGAGTGGAAACGATTCTCACAAAAGCGGCTGAACTTTCCAAAATCGTAAAAGACGCAAGACTTGCCGTAATACACGGACAGATGAAATCAACTGAAATAGAAAAAGTCATGTGGAAATTTTTAAATAAAGAAATCGACGTGCTTCTTGCGACAACAATAATAGAATCAGGTATAGATATCCCGAGCGTAAACACGATGATAATTGAAGATGCCGAAAATTTCGGACTGTCGCAGCTGCACCAGCTAAGAGGCCGTATCGGCAGAGACAAACAGAAAGCATACTGTTATCTTCTTTATAAAGATTTAAATCTCAGCGACGAGGCCGTTAAAAGGCTTGAAGCAATGAAAGAATTCAGCGATCTAGGCTCCGGATATAAACTTGCTCTGAAAGATTTGGAAATCAGGGGAGCAGGCAGCATTTTAAGTTCAAAACAGCACGGTTTTGTAAGAGACGTAGGATTTGATATGTTCAGCAAACTTCTTGAAGAAGAAAGCAAAAAAATAAAAAATACAAATTCAAACGAGCAGGAACAAACAAAACAAATTTCAACGGAAATAGATTTGAACATAGAAGCGTTTATACCTGACACTTATATTGAAGATGAAGATATAAGAATACTTTTCTACAGAAAAATATCCGATATAACTGATTTTACCGAAATAGAACCGCTGATTAACGAACTGACCGATAGATTCGGCAAACTTCCTGATCCCGTAAAAAATTTATTTGAAGTATGCAGATTAAGAATATCGGCAACGGCTTTAAAAATAGAACGCCTTTCCGAAGATAAAATATTTATTTACGTTTATTTCCCGGACAGCGGCGACTTAAAAAATATTGATATAGCATCTTTTGCCCGCGATTACCATAACGAAGCAGAATTTATGAGAGGAAAAGTAAACGGATTTAAACTGAGGAAAAAACCAGCTTCCGACAAGTGGAGTTTTATCAATAATTTTTTAGAAAATTTCAAAAAATACGTTAAGTAAACTTTATAGCGGCTTTAATTTTTCTATTCAATTTTGTGTTATATATTGCCGTTATAATTTCAAAGTTCGAGATGAAACGAAGAATTTTCAAACCGCAGTGTAAATTTTTTAGAACGTCAAGATTTTGTGCGAAGTGAAGTAATTTTAAAGTGAAGTTTACATTAGGCGTAAGCGGTAAATGAGCTTTAAAATTACAAAACTGCAGCCAAAATATTGCGGTCGTTATATATTTTGCTTTCTAAAGATTTCGTAAAGTATAACCGCACTCGCGCACGACACATTCATCGACGAAATTGAATTTTTTTGCGGTATCGTGATTATCACGTCGCATTTTTCTTTGATTTTCTGGTGAATTCCAAACCCTTCGCTTCCTACAACTAAAACGGCCGGGAAAGGAATATCGGTTTCGTGGATACTCTTGTTTCCGTTTTCTGCGCCTATAATCCAGAAACCTTTTTCTTTAAGTTCCAGTATAGCCTGCGAGGAATTTGTTACTCTTGCTATTTTGATATGCTCTATTGCACCGGCAGAAGTTCTTGAAACGGTATCGTTAACCGTAGCCGAACGCCATTTCGGAACTATAACTCCGTCCACTCCGAAAGCAACGGCATTTCTTATGATAGCTCCTAAATTATGTGGATCTTCTATTGAATCAAGAAGAAGAAGTAATGCATTTTTTTTATCTTTTACGCTTTTTATCAAATCGGAAAGCTCAACGTAATCGGTAGTTGAAACTTCGGCAACAACTCCCTGAGTATTAGTATCTTCAAATTTATCAAGTTTTTCAGGCGGCACGTTATTTACCGGTATTCCGTTTTGTCTTGCAAGTTTTATAATTTCGCCTACGTTTGATCCGTGCGCAGTTTTTGAAATAAATATTTTATTTATCGTTCTATTTCCCGACTTTATCGCTTCAAGCACCGCATTTCTTCCGAATATTTTATCCATAAATTCCTTTGCTTCTTTTTTTGTTTTATTTTTATCGTTTTTGTTTTTTGGAGCATTAGAACTGCTCCGCCTTGTAGTTTTTTAGGTTTCAAAGTTTGGAGCGAAACGAACAATTTTCAAGTCCCAATATATTTTT
>Ga0302241_1000315_pt1 | contig 46450 bp, 36 predicted proteins | sample AAG_UR_Arg_MG_FD_193532 | JGI IMG/M metagenome (GOLD analysis project Ga0302241, IMG submission 193532) | Enriched activated sludge microbial communities from anaerobic digester in WTTP, New Holstein, Wisconsin, United States - AAG_UR_Arg | ecosystem: Engineered > Bioreactor > Anaerobic >... | reverse complement strand
GGACAATTTAGCAGTACGAGAAATTTGTCAAACCATAAACGATTATGAAGCAATTTTTCCAGGTACAAAACTCAAGCTGGTCTACAAAACTGCGACATTGCCGCCTGCGTGAGATCAGGAGTTCTGAAATTTGATGTTACCGAGAGCCTTCAAAATGACGGTCGTAGAAAATTATACTATATTTCAAATATATCACAAAATTAATATAGCACAACAAAATTTGAGCAATGACAATGTATCATATATATAACGTTTTAAGGGCTTGCAAACGATCACAATAAGTCACTAATTTAGTTAGCTATTATATTCTGGATTGTAGATATGCTATTTTTGAACGAGACAATGTCATATGTTTTTGGGATTTTAAGATGTGCCAAATCATCCCTTATCGTTTTGCATAAAATGATAAATTGTTTAATCTTGGCTTTTTCATAGGTAGGGATGTATTTAAATTGAATCTGATTTGTATTTAGCATCATGAGTATATCGCCGATTTCAAAATCATATTTATTTGATTTAACGACACCAAATTCATTTTGGTGCTTAAAAGGCAAGATGATTTTTTTGCATTCAATCAATCTGATTCGGTATTCTTCTATCATAGGCAAAAGTGATTTTAGTAGTGATAGCCAGACTGCGTTTTCGACATACCACGATTGTTTATGTATAGCCAAATATGCTGTATTGTAGTAAGCTTCATCACCTATAAATTCAAGAATACCGGAGGCCCAGCATTTCCAGACTTGCTCCGGAGTCAGGTTGTTAATTGGTGTGTAGGTTAAAGTACTCCAGTTGTTTTGATTGGCATAAGCTGTTAGGTAGTGGTTGTACTCGCTGAGAATGTCAGTGCTGGATGATAAAAACTCGCAAAGGTGGAAGTCGAATCTGGATAATGAAACTGCGATACTTTCTTCAAGTATTCTTGTTTGACATTGGTTGAACTTTAACTGGTATCTCAACATATATGTTAGGTCAAATGAAGAGGATATGTTTCTGAAGTAAAGTTTTGACAATCCTGCTTCGGCGGGTAAATCATTTTCTTTGATTATAAGAGGGTCGAGAATGACAACAAACTTATGGCGCTGGTAAATCGGTTTGGACAAGTTATACCGGCTTAAATCAATAAGAAAGGCTTTGAAGTGAGGTAGTATTTCCGGAGTAATTTTCTCGAATACGATAACCCTGTGAATGTCGGAAGGTGTTTTTTCAAAAATTGAAGCAGGTGTTTTATCCACATAGGTTTCCGTATTGATATCGAGTTCAAAATGGTTGCATAAAAATGATTCTACAGGTTTGTATCCATCGCTTTTGCATTCATCAAGCTTAATATTCTCATACCTGATTGCTTGGCCATTACCGATGACGGGTTTCAGGGCAGCCTTAATATTTTTAGGTGCGTGAGCCGGTAGATAGAGGAGCGCTATTAATCCATTCATGAGCTTATTGCTAATCTCGTGAAGAAAATTAATACATGAAGGGGCGTCCCAGAAGCTATTCATCTGTCACTATTTGTATGACTATATCATTTACGATCAGTTTTGTGTCGATAATGCTCAGGCAATATAAATATTCGAGCATATTCTCATTTTCAGACGGCTCTTTATTGAAACCGACTTCGTTAATAAACTCCTCCCTAGAGAGGGCTCCATCCCATTCGATAAGAATATTAACCGCAGTAATTATATCATTGTTAAATAAACCAAAATCGCCCAGCAGTTTTTCCTTTTTTGAAGTAAATGATTGCTCAAAGGTGTTTAGCTTTTCGAGCCAGGTTTCAGGTGAAATGACGATTAGGCTATGGTATTCCCTGAGCAACTGATCCCAATTGCCTATTTTACTGAATATTTCGTTAATATCAGCTGTAATGCAACCTGTTTCCCTGAACCATTCCCTTGCTACTTCTTTATTCCACTGGGGAATGTTAAATATATCTGCTCTTTGGTTTTCAAGTTTTTGAAATACATTTTCATTTCTAGAGAAGATTGACCAAAGGTTTTCGGGGCGGATCATAAAGAGGGCGGAGATTGCGGTCTTATTTTCTAGCCATTTTGAAATGGATGTGATATCCTCAAAGATATTTTCATTCTTTTCATCAAATAGAATCAGGTTGTGCCTGTTGCTCATACGTTTTTTCTCTACATCTTTCCAATAATTTTCATTATCCGAGAAAGGAGGGTTGGGTGTGATTAGGTTAAGCTCTTTCTTTCTTGATTTAAGAAACTCCACAACAGCGTTGATCCCTCCCATTACACTACCCCGCAGGATGATGATTTTTTTGTCGGGATCCATCATTTTGTCATAATAAAGAGCGGGGAATGGGCTTCTTAATTCTCTGTTATCCAGATGATAAATGATTCTAGATGTTTCCCTGTTGAACTCAGATGGTAGAGCACGTTCTTTATAAAAGAGGTTATCCTTAACCTGTTTTTCATCCCCAATAAAGCCCAGCAGATTTGGTGTACGCAAGACTGCGTTACCACTTGGTTCAAATCGCAATATACCCAAGTCTATCATTTCCTCCAACAAAAATTTTACCTCGACTTTTGGGTTTGTTTTGTCAAATCCCTCAGACCAGTAGAACAATACCTCATCGGTTATTTTTTCAACACTCATTCCTTTACTTATGACTTCGGAGTTATTTATGGATTCGTTGGCGATAATATTTGCGATGAGGTTGTACCTTTCATCAAGGCTAAGTGTGAGGTTAAACTTTTCCTTTATTTCATCTCTGCTTCTTTCGTATGCCAGCGAGATATCATTGGGTGTTATTATAATTGGAAAAGTATTTATTTGCCTTTTATCGTTGATAATTTTAACTAATGTTTTGCAAAAGATCTGAATCAAACTCGGGTACCAATTACAATGAGACAGGATACTGAAAATCAGGTCGTCTGATTCGAATTTAGCTCCGATTGTTTGAAGAGGTAATGTTATTAGCAATTGGGCTTCGCGTGCTTCTTCATTGTCCAGCATGGGGCCAACACAAATGGGTTTGCCGAAATGGGCGAGAGGGTTGTTTGGGATTTTCATTGTTCGGCGGACATCATGCAAGCCAGCAAAAACCACTTTAAACCTTTTTTCGGTTTTTTCCATTAAGCCTTTTAGGGGAAGAACATGTTGCCATTCAGAAAGGGAATCCTTATCAAGGAATTTATCAGATTCGTCGAGGAAAAGTATAATGCGCCCCTCGTGATTGGCATCAAGCCAAGCTTTTATTCTTCCAATCAAGTAATGAAGGCCAGCGTTTTGGCTTCGTTTTTCAGGAATAAGGCCAGGAATGTGTCCAAAACTTTCGATCAGTACTTCTCCCAAATCACTGATTGGTCGCCATGTACCTAAACCACTGTTTCTCAAATCGAAATAAATAGCATAATATTTTTTTTCTGGTTCGTTAAAGATGCGCTCAACTTCCCTTAGCAACACAGTTTTACCTAGTTGGCGTCCACCGTATATCAAACATGAAAAATCCCCTATGATGTTTTTAAGTTTTTGAATCTGGGGTTTTCTTCCGTAAAACATTTCTTCGGGAAGGTTTGATGAAGCTGTTTGGTAAGGCTCGACAAAAGTGAATGGAGCTGCCAGTTTGATAAAAGATGGAAATCTACTTTCTTTTAGGGAAAGGAGGTAAACAAGCATTGCATCGTCAAGGGCCAGGGCAGTGATTCTACCCTTTCGATTTAGCTTTGTCAATTCAAGTCTGTAGTTCTGATCCATCCAGAAAAAACAGAATACAATGACCGCTCTGTTTGTTTGGGGAATGAGGTCTTTAACTGTTTCGACGAGGTCTTCCTCGGTTAATTTGCTTGTAAAATTAACAACCCTGTATTTCCCCTGGGCAAAGGAACCATATTGGGGCAGCGGAGTTTTAGTCCTGCCAGCAATAGGGGTACAGGAAAAGTCAAAGTATGTTGCCTTTTTAAATCTGCCACAATTCTCATATATAGCTGATGAAAATCCTAGCATTTCGAGCAGCGGTTGAATAAGGCTGAAAGCTTCTAACCCAATGGTGATTTCTTTACGTTTTAACGATTGCCAGATTTTGATGTTTTTTTCAGCATCAGCAAACTGAAAGTCAGTTATTTTTGTAAAGTCAAGACCCTGGGAACTTTTATTGGTAGTGATGGCGCTGATAATTTTGGCCATGTCATAACCATTTTCGGTTGCCAGGAAGTTTTTGTAAAAATTTTCCAACTCAAGTCCTTCTTCTTCAGGAATAGACAATTTACCAGTTTTAAACCTTTCAACCATATCATTGAACACTAAAACATTTCCTTTGTCAAGTATTCTCTTTAAGTAGTCGTGGTGTTTCTTATCTACTTTTGGTAGTCCTTGGTTAATGCATTCCTCTCTTTTGTGTGCTTTTGCATCTTCAATAGCAGAACGTACCTCATCAAGTAGGGCCTTTTTCAACGGAAAATTAAGGATTGAAGCTTCATGGTTGTTGTGAACCATAATGGTCTCAATTTTAGCAATTAAAGATTCGCGTTCACCATTTTGAATATAGCCAAATGCGCAACCCTTCTCGATTTCAATTTTAAGTTTGTTAACCATTGATGCCAACCTATCATTGAAGCTTCCGGATGAGTTGTGAATTTCAGAGTTGCGAGCGCTGATTATGTTGAGGGATATTAGCCTGAAAAGTGCTTCAAAATTACCAGATTCTAGGTGTTTTTGTTCGAGTGTAAAAGTTTCTATAGGCAATGACGGTAATATGTTTGTAATTTGGTTGGCAAGAGATTGGCCGTATTCGGTTGGCATCCAATTCTCATCGCTATTATAATAATCAAGCTTAAGCAATGGCCAATTCAAAATAGTATCAACTGACTGCAGTTTTACTGCAGATGATTGGCCGTTTAGCAATTCTTCCACATTCTTGATGGCGCTACTAATGTATCGGTGAGCAACTTCATTGAAAATGTTTTCATTGCTTGCCTCAAACAAGAGTTTTTTGACCCTAGTGAATTCTTCAAGCAATTTTTTAATGAACATGGAGGTAGCCTCATATTCTTGATCATTGTAATATTTTTTTTGATCATCGGTAAAGAGAGAAATACCTGACTCTATAAGGACTTTTAATTCTTCGATATTGTTGTTAAACCAGCGGGTTGCTTCTGTATTGTTCAGTATGCTTTTCTGGTTGCTGGCAATTGCTTTCAGTTCCTTTTTGTATCTTTTATTCCAGGATGTATCATTTAAATCATTGAAAAGAAAGGCTTCCAACTCTTTGCAGTCATTCTTTGAAATAAATACACTGATTGCTGAATATATCCAGCCATCAGCTTTAACCCAATTATTGTACAGTATAGAGTGGAAGTATTTTGGGTTATTTCTGTATCGGGCAAACTGAGCTTTTTCGAGCCAATCCATCAGCTTTGCGATAAATTCTTTTTTACGTTCTTGTAACCTTTCCTCACCTTTTAACTGTTCAAAACGTTCAATATTCAGTGTATTGCTTTTTTGCGACATGAAATCGCCAATCAATTTTTTGATATTTGAAAACTCGGACATTTTACCAGAATGAATTTCTTGGAGAACTGATCCGGCCCCAATGGAATCATGAGCAAAAAAGCATGGACGCAGGATGGAGGCAAACAAGAGCTGGTTGATAAACTGGCTTTTCTTTGATTTATCAGAGTTAAACTCGTATTTGTTAATGTTTTGTTTCATTCTCTGCGAAATAGGCCCAGTTTCGGATTGGATATAGGGGGCGAGTATTAGGTTTTCAATCAAGAAAGACGGCAGCAAAGGCTTTATGCCCTGGGCTTCAAAGCATTTTGACAGGTGATAAGCAAGTTCTGCTTCGTTATGTTTCAGCAGTTCAAGTAGTTTACTATCGTGATCGGTTATTTCACAGGTTATTGTGGTTTTCTTAAGCCTGGAAGGCTTAAAATCTTGTTCTGTTTGCTTTGAGGCAGTGTACTCTTGTGTGGTAACTACATGTTCAACTTCTTCAATATGCTGTGGTGTTTCAATTGGGAGGCTTGGTTTCGTTGGGTCTGCTATTTCGGGTAATACTGTGTTATCTTCAGCAGGGGTAGCTTCATTAGTTTCAGGTTTGATATCGAGTATTTCTTCTTCACTAGCAAGGGTATCAATTATTAACGTTTCGGCATCCGTGGTGATTTCAGGTTTTGTTTCGGCTTCGATTTGTGCTTTTACATCATCAGTTGTATCAGGAATGTCTGCAAATATCAGATTACCTCTATTGATTTGTGTTTCAAGGGTGTTGTAGTTTTTAAACTTCTCTGCATGTCCAGCAACTTTCAAGTCCGCAAGCAAGGTATCTAAGGTTTCATCATCATAGAGGGGTGTATGTCTTAAATCTATGCATTGAACAAGCAAGTTAAGGAAGTGTTTTTCGATGATCATTAAATTGAACCACTCCTTTTGATATGATTCAGGAACGTTAAGAAGCTCCTGATAGTTTTCAGCTAATTGCTTAATACTTAAGATGAGCGGAAGGTTTTGGTTCTTTTTATGCTTAACAGTGCTTATTTTATAAAGGAGATTATCAATAACCTGCCGGTCTCTGATATTTTTTACAATTCTTTGTTTTTCGGATTCATAGAATGCTTTAATAGATGGAAAAACTACGGGGGAGATTTCATCCGGAAAGTTGATTTCAGCGGCAAAGTCTTTTAAAAAGTTATTTATTTTCAAGATTCGTTTGTTAATGACCTCAATATCCGGCAGCAGTTCATTCTTGAGGTTTTGCGCTATTTCTTCATAAAAGCGGCTTTCATCCTGAAACATTTCTTCCAGTTGAGCAATCTTTTTATCTGCTGATGTTATTACTGAGGCTGACGGAATTGGTTCTTTGGTAATAATGTTTGTTTTTGGTGCCAGCTTATCAGGGGGATCATTCGTCAGATCAATTTCAGTATCATCATCATTTGTGATAGTAGTAGAGGAGTTATTTTCGCTTTCAACAACGGATGTCTCTTTCACAGCTTTCAAGTCTTCCTCGGTTTCATTATCGAATTCCGTTATGCAATCCTCTGATACCGGCACATAGCCATGCAAGGCAGCAGCCATGGTTGCTGCCTCATCGGGATAATCGCCGATTTTGTTTCCTGCCGGCCTAAAATATGAACTCCCATCACTGCCTTTGAAAATATCGTTTTCATTTAAGGAATTCAACTCCAGATAACTAGGTTCGAAATCAGGCGTTTTGGCTTCATATCCAAGTTCAATGAGAATGCGTTGAACGGCCTCCATAAGTGTCTTGTTTTTCTCTGCCCATGTTTTCACTATTAGGCGGCTCAGGTTTGGCAATATGAAGTACTTATTTTCAATAACTTCCCGAGAAAGTTTGAAGCTACTTTGGAATGGTACTTTTCGAACTGAACTAAAACCAGAAACTTCGGCGAAATCAGGAATTTGTTTTCGCATCTCTTTGAAGGATGCCTCAGAATAGCTGAAGCTTTCTTTTATAACTGTTTTGAGGTAGTTGTTGTCAAGAAGTTCAAGGATCTGGTTGAATTGTGCTTTCATGGTTTATGTATTAATACGTTCGGTAGTGAAAATACTCTCAAAATGCTTTATCGCCCTTCTATAATCTCCAACCCGCTTACATTTATCGTAAGGGGCATGGTAGGTTGTTTTTTCACCGTGAGTTTCTTCGCCAGTAATAGATGTATGGAATTGAGCCATTGCTTTTAAGAATTATAATGGATTTTTATTTTTTCATCATTGTTCTTTTTACAAAGTCATCGTTGGCTTCAACACGAAATTGTAATTAAGCTACTTATTGCATGAAAAGGATATATATATTGAAATTCTGAACAAAATAAGATAAAATAATGAAATGAAAAATAGCATGGTCGAATAAAAATTACATTTGTTAAGGAAGGATTAATCTAATCTAATCCATAATACACCTCACGCTACAACCGACATTAGGGGCTTCGTAGTAGCGGCGCATGTTGCCGTGATTATAGCTCATACTCCGTGTCCGGGAGTAAAAAGATGAGATTTCAGTAGAACTCCACCAGTAACCGTAGTACCCATTGCTGAAGAAACTTCCATCGCTAAAACGGTTGCCGCCAGGAAGTGCCGAAAAGCCAAACTCATCAAAACCGTAATGGTTAGCATCTTCCTTCCATCGTGGATGTTCAGATGTGGCACAATATTCACCCAAAGGAGAGTCTACCTGCCGGCAGGATTTTAGAGCATTGCCGGCACCATTGGGATCAGTATTATCGTTGGAATGGCCTTGCAAAACTACGTAATCAACCAATTGCGTCCACTCTTCATCGCCTGGCACATGCCAGCCTTCGGGACAAAGACCCTTGGAATTGTTTACTGCATGCCAGTTATACAAGGCTCCATATTTTTCTTTCCATGATATATCATTATTGTACCAGGCATAAGCGCCGCTGGTGTTATATAGCCAGGCGCTGCTGTTTGTTCCGGGATATTCAATGGAAGCTCCGTTGCGGTATTTAGTAGTTTTCAGGTTTTCTTTCATCCAGCATTGGTCGTCTATAAGCACGGTGTTATAGACGTTGCCGTCAATGTCGGTAACTGTGGGGGTGCCGGGGCATGGTTGCCAATGCCCACCCATGCCACTATTGGCAAATGTTACGCTATCAATTGCATTCAAAGGCAGGGTGATGATGCTTCCGTCTGTTTTGTGAATTTGTAAATCCTGGGCATGTAGCCCGGTTATTGCAATAGCAATAATGAACAGAGTAAATAATGTATTTTTCATAGAAATTGAATTAATTAAAATCAAGGTTGTGAAATTACAACTAAATTTTCGATGGGCAATTGTTCTTATAAGTAGTTTTTAAAAATTCCGCCGGATTTAAAAATAAACGAACTAAAACGACAGAGGGTTAAGAAAAATGATTAAGACCTGACAAAGTTTTACATATCTACTAAGGTTTTGGAAAAAGAAGGTTTTTAAAAAGCTTTTTCTATTGTAGCCCAAACTCTATCAGCAGTCTGTTGCCAGGAGAAAAGTTTACGTCTTTGCCTGCTTTTATCAATAAGTTGATCCCGCAAATTCTGATTATTTGCTATCTCAAGCATTGCTTCCGCAATTGAAGACGGAGAGAACGGATTTACAAGTATTGCAGCATCGCCGGCAACTTCGGGCATTGAAGTAACATTTGATGTAATGACCGGAGTATCAGTATAAAAGGCTTCTACAATAGGAATTCCAAAACCTTCAAAATATGATACATAGGTAAGAGCTAATGCAGCACCAAAAACATTTTTCAGATCACTGATATTCAATCTGCCGGTAAAAATCACATCATTTTTAAAAACCATATTCTCATAAGCCTTTTCAATAGCTTTTGTCCACCACATTTTAGCACCTACAATTATAAGATTGACAGGCTCAGTGTGCTGTTTTCTGAAAATATCATAAGCACTGAAAAGATTTATCAGATTTTTTCGGGGATGTAAAGCACCCACGAATAAAAAATATGGCAGACCTCCGGAAAACTTATCAATGGTCTGCTTCTTTTCTTCATAATTCAGTGGTTTATATGCCTGATTGGCACCGTTGTAAACCACATCTATTTTGTCGGGGTTTACTTTATAGGTTTTTACGATATCCTGTTTTGAATACTCTGATACAGTGGCTATTCTGGCAGCTTTATGTGCATAACGGGGGAAATATCTCCTGTAAAAAAATCGTTCGGCAAACGGTACATCAGCAGGATAATGCTCAAAGTTCAGGTCGTGAAATACGTTAACTGATTTCACACCGGTTTTTAGAGACAAATAGCCGTCAGGTGAGAAAAACAGATCGACATTGAGCTTTTTCAGCATCTTTGGCATACTCTGTTCGAACCAGATATAGTAGAGCAATGGATGTCTTGCCTGTGGTGATAAAGATACAGGTGTGATATTATCAGAAAAAATAAACTCATCATTCCATTGGCGGTCGAAAATAAAAAAGAACTCATGTTCAGGGTGTTGGGTGCATATTCTTTTCAGCGATTCGTAAGAAAACCATCCTATACCCTCAAGTTTATTTTTCAGGAGAAGCCGCGTATTAACTGCAATTCTCAATTTACAAAGGTTTTAAAAAGTGAAAATAATAAATTTCTGAATTATAATAGGAAACACTTATTCAATACATTTGCACAAAATTACTGAATTTGATATCACAAAACCAAATTCATTGTTAAAACTCTTCTGAGCACTGCCTGACATGCGGAAAAAATTTCTTACAAATCTTATACTGCTGTTATTTTTAAATCTGCTGGTCAAGCCCTTTTGGATATTTGGCATTGACCGCGTAGTTCAAAATGCTGTAGGTGCTGAGGAATACGGGTTTTATTTCACTATCCTGAATTTTACATTCATCTTTAATATTTTACTTGATTTTGGGATCACCAATTTCAATAATCGCAATATTGCACAACATCATCAGTTGCTGCACAAACATTTTTCGGGACTTGTTATCCTGAAATTTTTATTGTCGCTGGTGTATTTTGCAGTTATTTTCATTGTTGGTTTGATTATGAAGTACGATGCGCGGCAAATGACGCTTTTAGCCGTACTGGGATTCAATCAGTTCCTGCTTTCATTCATACTTTATCTGAGATCGAATATTTCGGGGTTGCTGATGTTTAAAACTGACAGCATGCTTTCAGTGATGGACCGCTTGCTGATGATATTGTTTTGTGGCATTCTGCTTTGGGGTAATGTAACCGACCAATCTTTCAAAATAGAATGGTTTGCATACTCACAAACGGCTGCTTATCTTGTAACTATTGTAATAGCCGCAGCTATAGTGATTTATAAGGCTGAATTTCGCAAATTATACTGGAATCGCCTGTTTTTCATAATGATAATTAAAAAAAGTTTCCCTTTTGCCATACTTGTTTTGCTGATGGCATTTTACAACAGGGTTGACAGTGTAATGATAGAAAAGATTTTGAGAAACAGCATAGGCAACGAGCAATCAGGGGTATATGCTCAGGCTTACCGCCTTCTTGACGCTGTAAACATGATTGCTTATCTGTTTTCGGTATTGTTGCTGCCTTTGTTTGCGCGTATGATTAAAAATAAGCAGCCGGTAAATGAGCTGGTCAGACTATCGTTTTCATTATTATTCATAGCAGCAATTATGGTCGCCATGGGAGCTGTATTTTATAATGAGCCGATCATGCGTCTGCTTTATCCAGCCAGAATAATGGAATTGCCTGAGGTTTATGAGTTGCGAATAAGTCAGTCGGCACAGGTTTTCTCATTGCTTATGTGCGGATTCATTCCTATAAGTACAACCTATGTTTTTGGCACACTTCTCACTGCTAACGGAAATCTCAAACAATTGAACATAGTGGCTGCTTTTGGTATGGTTTTGAACATTGTTATGAACCTTGTTCTGGTTCCCCGTTTGTTTGCAGTGGGTTCAGCTATAACAAGTCTTACAACCCAAAGTATAACAGCCATACTTCAGGTGTTGTTAGCACAATATTTTTTCAGATTTAAAATTAATTTCAATTTTTTGATCCGGATGATTATATTTGCTGTGGGGTCATTATTAATGGCTTGGTTCTCAATCAACCTTGGATTAAATTGGATTAATTCTTTTATTTCACTGATGCTGCTTATTTTAGCTTTTTCGTTTTTAACAAAAATATTAAGTTTCAAAACCTTATTTGAGATCCTGAAAGAATATGAATAAGCTGGAATCATAAAATTTTATACTTTTGCCTCTTATTAATTCCCTTTAATTCTCTGACTGCTATGGCAGACCCGTTTGAAAACAGCAATAAATTCAATTCCGGTAATCTGATACTATTTATTTATAAATGGAGAAAGCCTCTTGCCCTTATTACCATTATTGCTGTTATCTGTTCAGTGATCTTTTCTTCTTCTTATTTTATAACACCCAAATTTAAATCGTTTGTAATCCTCTACCCTACTTCATCGGGCAGTATTTCAAAAGCCCTGCTTACTGATCGTACCGGACAACAGCATGATTTACTGGATTTTGGGCAGGAAGCCCAGACTGAGCATATGCTTCAGATACTGAATTCGGGCAGGATAAGAAATAATGTTGTTGAGACATTCAATCTGATGGAGCATTATAATATAAATCCATCAGCCAAATACAAGCAAACACGCTTACAGCGTGAGTATGAAGGAAATATCTCTTTCAGGCGGACAGAGTTCATGGCTGTAAAAATCTCAGTTCTTGACAAAGATGCGCAAATGGCTGCTGATATTGCCAATTTTATAGCCATGCTGGTTGATTCGGTTCGCAACGAAATGAGAAAAGAAATAGCAGTTCCTGGTTTTAAGATAGTTGAACAGCAATACCTTGAACTTCAGCATGAGATCAAATTGAAAGAGGATTCTCTGACAATGCTTCGTACACTTGGAGTACACGATTATGAATCGCAGTCGGAAATGCTAAACCAGCAACTTGCAATTGAAATAGCAAGAAATAACCATCAGGGCATAAAGGCTCTGGAGGAGAAGCTTGAAGTGCTTTCGAAGTACGGAAGTGCTTATGTATCGTTACGCGATCAGATATTGCTGGATCAGAAACAGCTTAGCATTCTTAAAACCCGTTACGATGAGGCAAAAGTGGATGCCGAACAGCAATTACCTTTTAAATTTGTGGTGGAAGAAGCAATAAAAGCTGAAAAAAAATCTTATCCCATTCGTTGGCTTATTGTTTTGTTTTCTGCTTTCAGTACACTGCTTATAGGTATTATTACATTATTGGTGGCTGAAAACTTCAGGAAGGTTCTAAAAGGTTCGGAAAAGAAAGAAGACGAACATCATAAAACTATTTCAATACCAATTGTTAGCAAAAAAGAACGTTTAAGAAACATTGTAAAAACTAACTAAAAAGATGTGATGGAAAAATTTTTTAGTAATATTAACCTCATTACTATTTTTCTGAAATGGAAATGGCATCTTCTGATAATTGCTGTTATCGCCGGGCTTGCGGCTGTGATTATATCAAGCTCTTTGGTAATAACTCCAAAATATAAATCATTTGCAATACTATATCCGGTTAATATGAGCTCTTACTCTGATGAAAGCGAAACCGAACAGATGCTGCAATGGTTTGGTTCAAAGGAAATTATGGATTATATCATCAAGACTTTTGATTTATCCACACACTATGAGATCAGTCCTGATTACAAATATTACCATACTGTAATGAAGTCACTTTATGAAAAAAATGTGCGTATAAAAAAGACTCCTTACGAAGCAATTCAGATTGAGGTATATGACAGTGACCCTGTTGTAGCCTGCCGCATGGTGGATTCAATTATTTCTTTTACAAATAGCCTTATCCTTAAAAGTCATAGCGAAAAATACCGCGAGGGACTGATCGTTATGGAAAATCTCCTCTCATTGAAACAACATGAACTGGATTCGGTTGCTGCAGTATTAAATATTTTAAGTACCGAATTTAACATAATTGATCACCGGTATCAGTCAAGAGAGATTGCCCGCGGATACCTGCGTACAGTTGACGGAAATAATTCTTCGAATATTAATACTCAGGAAGTACTCAAATGGAAAAAACACATTGAAGAAAAAGGAAACGAGTGGACCAGGTACAACAACAGGTATTTAGATATCATTGAAGAATACGGTAAGTATAAAATTGAATATGAAGTTGCATTGATCAACACTGAAAAGCATATTACATATACTACTGTGGTTACAAAACCTGTTCCTGCCGATAAAAAATCATATCCTATACGTTGGTTGATTGTTGTTAACATAGTACTTGCCACAATAATATTCAGTATTATAATAATTGCTATTATTGAAAATAACAGGAAACCTCAAAAAATACTTCTTGCTTCAGAATCCGGATCCTGATCCCCAAAACATAATATCAGATTCATGTTGGGCTACCTGCAAATAAAAACTCTTGCCGAAAAGATGGCATTAAACCGTCTTTCAGATAAAACCAGATTATTTCTGGTTTACTTCCTGAGTTTTTGTTTCATTGTTTTAAACAGTTTTCTGATTTACAAAGAATTTTATTGGGGCGCAGCTATTCCCCTATTTTTGATCATAGCCTGGTTTTTTCTTTTTGCTTTCGATAAAATCATACTTCTTATCATTTTCCTCACTCCTTTATCAGTAGAATTACTTAATCACGAGCTTAATGCAGGGATTTCACTTCCTGTAGAGCCACTGATGCTGGGGGCTTTAGTGTTGTTTTTCCTGAAAGTTCTTTTTGATCACGGGTACGACAAAAAAGTGCTGAAACATAGTGTAAGTGTTTTCATTATTGCAGGGCTGATATGGATGTTTATTGCCACCCTGACAAGCCAGATGTTTTTGGTTTCAGCAAAAGCCTTCCTGTCAAGGCTTTGGTTTGTAATACCAATGTATTTTGTTGGTATTATGCTTTTTAAGGATTACCGTAACATTAAAAAGTTTTTCTGGCTTTATGCAATTTCTTTACTTATAGTAATAGGATATACCACTTTCAGGCATTACACCTATGGTTTTGGTGAGAAAGCCGGCACTTGGGTCATGAAGCCCTTTTATAATGACCATACAGCCTATGGTGCTGTAATGTCAATGTTCATTCCGGTTTTTTTGGGTTTCAGTTTATTAAGAAATTACAAACCGTGGATCAGATTTGCTGCCTTCTTAGTGGCAATTGTAATGGTCATGGCACTGATATTTTCGTTTAGCAGAGCTGCCTGGCTAAGTGTAGTCGTGGCGTTTGGCGTTTTTATCATTATTATTTTCAGGATTAAATTCAGGTGGCTGCTGATCAGTGCCATAGTACTGGTTTCAGTTTTTTTTACTTTCAGGTTTGAAATAATTGATCACCTTTCAAAAAACAAGCAGGATAGCTCAGCCGATTTTGTTGAACATGTTCAGTCAATTGCCAATATTTCGTCTGATGCCAGTAACCTGGAAAGGATAAACCGCTGGCAATCAGCAATACGCATGTTCAAAGAACGACCTGTATTTGGTTTCGGACCAGGAACTTATCAGTTTCTTTATGCTCCGTATCAGCGTTCGAAAGAAAGAACCATTATCAGTACTAATTTTGGTGATGTTGGAAACGCACACAGCGAGTATATTGGTCCAATGGCTGAATCAGGATTATTGGGTATGCTTACGTTCGTTGCGCTTGCAATTACTCTTATTTACACCGGTTTGAAAGTGTATAAACGATCAAATATCAGGGAGATACGTATTATCAGCCTGTCAGTTACTCTCGGGCTTATAACTTATCTTGCTCATGGGTTTCTGAATAATTTTCTCAATACTGAAAAACTATCAGTTCCTTTTTGGGGCTTTACCGCTATAATTGTTGCGCTTGACCTATATCATTCTCGAAAGCCTAAAGATCAAATACCTATTAATCAAACGGATAAGATATAATTCTTTGCATTAGTTTATTTTATGCTTTCTATCCTTAATGGTATTGCATTTTCAGTAATTTTGCATTTTTAAAATTTCAGTCATGCCCTTACATTGTGGAATCATTGGTCTTGCCAATTCAGGAAAAAGCACTTTGTTCAATTGTGTTTCAAATACCAAGGCACTTACCAGTCCATTTGCATATACAAGCAATAAATCAAACATTGGTGTTGTAAAAGTTCCTGACCCCCGACTTCAGGAAATTGATAAATTCATCAAGGCGGCGAAGATAATACCAACAACCATTGAACTTGTTGATATTCCAGGTCTTGCCAGAGGCTCAAGTCATGGCGAAGGTGTTGGCAATAGTTTTCTTTCCGACATACGGAATGCCGATGCTTTGATTCATATTGTCCGCTGTTTCGATGATCCTAACCTCTCTCACCTTGATGGTTCGGTTGACCCTGTACGTGACAAGGAAACCCTTGAACTTGAACTTCAGGTAAAGGATATTGAATCAATTGATAAAAAGATTGCTCGTCTTGAAAAGATGGCAAAAACAGGAGAGAAAATTTACAGACAGCAAATTGATATTTTGATGATCTTCAGGCAACATCTTGAGTCATTCGGGATGGCACGAACCGCACCAGTTACCGGTGATGACCGTCAGGTGATTGATGATCTTTTTCTGCTTACTGAAAAGCCTGTTATCTATGTTTGCAATACCGATTCTGAATCGGCTCTTGCAGGTAACAAATACACTGAAGCTTTTATAAAATCCGTTGAAGGAGAAGACACTCTGGTTCTAATAATAGCAGCACAGGCTGAAGCCGAAATTGCAGAACTGGAAAGCGAAGACGATCGTATGGCTTTTCTTCAGGATATGGGTTTGAAAGAACCCGGAGTTGACAAACTTATCAGGGCTGCATACAAAATCCTTGATCTTGAGACTTTCTTCACTGCCGGTCCTAAAGAGGTGAGAGCCTGGACTATACGCAAAGGCACCCTCGCACCTCAGGCTGCAGGAGTTATTCACAGCGACCTGGAACGTGGTTTCATACGTGCCGAAGTCATGAAATATCACGATTTCGTTACTCTTGGTTCAGAACATGCCTGCCGCGAAGCAGGAAAATTTGCCATTGAAGGAAAAAACTATGTGGTAAAAGACGGCGACATACTGCATATCAGATTTAATGTGTGATGTTTTACCAAAAAGAAAAATTGCTTAATTGTGAATAACTTTCCCTTATTGTTTCATAACTCTGAGCCTAAACCCCTTACAGCTTCGTTTCTTTTCAGTATATTTGCACCGGAAAGGATTTTAGCTGAATGACAGAAAAATATACTGAAGAAAGCATACGGTCATTAGACTGGAAAGAACATATACGGCTTCGTCCGGGTATGTATATTGGTAAACTTGGCGATGGCTCATCACAGGATGATGGTATCTATGTGCTTCTTAAAGAAGTTATTGATAATGCTATTGACGAGTTTGTAATGGGGCATGGCCGTATAATAGATATAAGTATTAAGGATCAAATGGTTACGGTAAGGGATTACGGACGTGGAATGCCCCTGGGCAAAGTGATTGATTGTGTATCAAAGATTAATACAGGCGCTAAGTATGACTCAAAAGTGTTCAAAAAAGCGGTTGGGTTGAACGGAGTTGGTTCAAAAGCTGTAAATGCCCTGTCGAAATATTTTAAAGCTCAGTCAGTAAGGGATAACCGTACAAAGATCGTGGAATATGAACATGGCAACCTTGTTACCGATCATTCTGAGCAGGATTGCACTGATAAAAATGGCACTCTTATTTCTTTCACGCCAGACGATGCTATTTTCGGGAAATATCATTTTCTTAGCGAATACATTGAAAAACAGCTCTGGAACTATGTTTATCTGAACCATGGACTTACCATACGATTTAACGGACAATCGTTTTATTCAAAAAACGGTTTGCATGATCTACTGTCAAATGTCCTTAACGGCGGCAACCAGTTATACCCTGTAATCCATATCAAGGAAGATGATTTTGAATGTGCTTTTACTCATACTTCCAAGCAGTACGGTGAAGAATATTACTCATTTGTGAACGGCCAGCATACCACACAGGGAGGTTCACATCAGGCTGCATTCCGCGAGGCTATTGTAAAAACCATCAGAGAGTTTTATAAAAAGGAATTTGATGCTTCCGATATCCGTTCTTCAATAATTGCTGCTCTTAGTATTAAAATTGTAGAACCGGTATTTGAATCCCAGACCAAAACTAAACTGGGTTCAACTCATATGGAACCAGGCGGTCAGACTATCCGGAATTATGTAAACGACATTGTAAAGCGAAATCTTGATAACTACCTGCATATCAATACTGAGACTGCGGAAGCACTTCACCGTAAAATACTTCAGTCAGAAAAAGAACGCAAGGAGCTTGCAGACATTAAAAAAATGGCAAAAGAACGTGTTAAAAAAGCCAGTCTGCATAACAAAAAGCTACGCGATTGCCGCGTACACTACAACAGCAATGATAACCGTCGTCTTGAAACTACCCTTTTCATAACTGAGGGCGATTCGGCAAGCGGCTCAATTACAAAATCAAGAGATGTGAACACACAGGCGGTCTTCAGTCTTAAAGGCAAGCCGCTGAACTCATACGGATTAAGCAAAAGAGTAGTGTATGAAAATGAAGAATTCAATTTGCTGCAAACGGCTTTGAACATTGAAGAAGATATTGACAATCTGAGATACAATAATATTGTAATAGCCACTGATGCCGATGTTGACGGAATGCATATCAGATTACTGCTATTGACGTTTTTCCTTCAGTTCTATCCGGATCTGGTAAAAGCAGGACATTTATATATTCTGCAAACCCCTTTGTTCAGGGTCAGGAACAAAAAGAAAACCATCTATTGCTATAGCGAAGAAGAACGTATAAATGCTATTAAGGAGCTTGGTCAGAAACCAGAAATTACCCGTTTTAAAGGTTTGGGAGAGATAAGTCCTGATGAATTCAAACATTTTATAGGACCAAATATGCGCCTTGACCCCGTGATACTGAAAAAATCAACAGAAATACAGGAAACCCTGGATTTTTATATGGGCAGGAATACCCCTGAACGCCAACAATTCATTATTCAGAACCTTCGCTACGAAGAAGAAGCAGTGTGAGTTCCAAGTCTTATACCGATTGGAAATTCACAAAACAGTTTGGACTATTTTGTAAATACAAATCGTGAAGTAGGTGAGCAACAGAAACCTATACTCTCCTATCCAAAAAAGTATTGAAAAAAAATCCTTTTGAGGTTTTATAAGATTTTTTATATAAATTTGCTTTTCAAATCAGCCATAAAAGCTTGGTATTTAAGCTGAAGTTGCTATATAGTCCAACCTTTTGGCAGAGTATAAACAAGTTATGGGCAAGTAAAAACTTTGGATTAAATAATAAAAAAATGAAAAGAATAAATATTTTATTATTTGGAATCATTCTTATAAGTGGTTGTGGAAAGTGGCCTGACAATATTAAACTTTCAGTGAAAGATGTAGAATTTGGAAGAAGTGCAGATTCAATAATTATTACCACTAAAGGAAATTCCTGGTGGATTGACGGTATTTCATTAATTGACACCACATATTATTTTTACAATGACGAAAGCATTGACATATTTGGGAATAGTTTTAAAATTGAGAAGGATTTCTTTATTGTAGAAAAACTGAATAAAACTAAACTTTCTGTAACGGTAAATGAGAATACAACAGGTAAAGAAAGATTTATGAGACTTACATTTCAAGCTGGAGATTATTTTGATTATATTCGAATAAATCAATTAGCAGAATAAATTATGTTTTATATAATTGAAGCGTGACGATAGAAAAAATGCCTGCATACAACCGCGGCTTAGCTTCAGGCTTCGGGCAACTTGCCCGTTGGATAAATTGTTGTACATTTGGTAGGTAGTTGGCTCGCAGTGTGTGTGGGGGGGGTACCCTACCGCCCGAAACCCAAGCCGCAGAACGTTAAGTGGCAGCTTTAAAAAAACCTAGAAGTTATGGGGAAAGGTATAATAGATTTATGCAATACGTTAAACAAAGCAATTCACGAGCCATTGTATCATAACTTCTATAACATAACAAACGAATTAAAATATAAACAGACATTCACTTCTATCGACTTAATTGAAGACAGCTAAAATGCAATTGAAGAATTTGAAAGTGATGAAACACTAGTAAAACAAGGAAAAGGCACATTACTTATTTATGGGCTTCTTCAATCCCTTTTTCTGCAACAAGATGGACTATATCATTTGTATAAATGTGTAGTAGATGAGAATATTAAACAAAATGAATTCTTTAACGAATTCTCTTTTGACAAATCTATAAGAGAAGTAAGAAACGATATTGTAGGTCATCCTGCAAACAGAAAAAAAATACAGAGTTTTATTTTATCACTAAAGGAACAATTTCCAAGAACAGATTTATTTATTGCGGTTATACACCAGAATTCAGAACTGTTGAAGTCGACTTGAAGACATTCATAAGAAAACAAACAGAATTCACTATAAAAGCCCTTCAAAAGGTTAATGAATCTATTTTAAGAAAGATCGAAATGAAAAAAGGCGAATATAAAAATAAATCACTCAAAGAAATGATAGTTGGCGCTGACAGAAATATTCAACTAATTTATCGTGGAATTAGAGATGAAGAAAGAAATTTTCAAGGTGAGTGGGGCATAAATGGAATAAAAGATGCTGTTAATGAAATTCATAAAGAATTGAATTCAAGGTATAATGAAAATTTACCAAGTGGGATATCAGAAGCATTCAGAATGATTGATTATATTATTAATCGCTTCAATCAATGGTGGACAGAAAAGACTCCTTTAGGAAATGATGATGCAGAAATTTTTCTTGACAGTTTAGAGAAACAACTTGACAAAATTAAAGAAATGCTACAAGAAATTGATAAAGACTTTAATTAATAAAAAACAGTGCATAACGGCCAGTTTGCCGCAATGACTGCCAAAATGCTTCGATTGAATCCCGAAGTTTCAGGATGCTAAAAATCCCCGCCTTCGGGAATACCCATAACGTTGTGCATCAGTGTAAAACGCCGACCAACGAAAGACATATTTGGTTTTGCCCTGTAACACAAGCCAAAGCTAAAAAAACCATGAGTTTATCCTGAGTTTGTATAAGGAAGCCATTTTTTGCCAACGCAAAGGCAAGAAAACAAAATAAAAAGGTAACTTTGAAAGTTGAAAATTTGAGGAAGAAAATTGACAACAGAGATAAATAAAAACAAACAAGTAAAGTCAAAAAAGCGCGTTGCTGACCACGGTGAAGTGTTTACCAATGAACGTGAAGTAAACGCTATGCTCGACTTGGTAAAGCACGAAACAGAACGGATAGAATCCCGATTCCTCGAGCCAGCTTGTGGAAATGGTAACTTCCTTGCAGAAGTGCTTCGCAGAAAACTTAATGTGGTTGACCAGCGATATGGTAAAAGCCAATACGATTGGGAGCGTTATGCCGTAATTGCCGTTTCAAGTATTTACGGTGTTGAAATTTTGGAAGATAATGCAAAGGAATGCAGAGAAAGGCTTTTTAAAATCTTTAATGAACGTTACAGTGCTTTGTTTAAGGAAAAATGTAAAGAGGAATGCAAACGAAGTATTCGCTTTCTGCTAAGTAGGAATATTTTATGGGGTGATGCACTGGATTTTACTAATCCCGTTACAAAAAGACCTATTGTTTTTTCTGAATGGAGTGCAGTAAACGATTCGATGGTGAAAAGAAGAGACTATATGTTTAAATTTTTAGTGGAAAAAAAACATCAATATTCTCTCTTTAATGATGAGGGCGAACCTGCAGCTATAGATGAACCAATAAAAGATTTTCCGCTTATTCACTTCTTAAAATTGTCTGAACTATGATTTTTATGATTGAATGAATAACTATGATTAAGCAAGAGTATAAATATTCCGAACTGACGTCTAAAATTATTGGTTGCGCTATGACTGTACATACCGAACTTGGGAATGGATTTCAAGAGGTCATATATCAAAGGGCATTAGCCATTGAAATGGAACTGGCGGGACTTTCTTTTTCGAGAGAATTTGAGATGCCTGTATTCTACAAAAATCAACAAATAGGTTCTCGAAGAGTTGATTTTTTAGTTGAAGAGGTAATTTCGGTTGAATTGAAAGCCATTGTCGAACTACAAGACGTTCATTTAGCACAAGCAATTAACTATTTAGAAGCTTATGATTTAGAGGTGGGCTTGCTGATTAATTTTGGTGCTAAATCGCTACAATTCAATCGGCTAACAAATAAATCGTTTAAACAAAAAAATCAAGGTAATCCAAAAATCAAATGAATCATCGTTCAGACAATTACAACCCCGACGTCCTCACCTGTCTTGCAAACCTGAGCAGTGATGAAGTATTTACACCGCCCAATTTGGTAAACGATATGCTTGACTTATTGCCAGCCAAATTATGGCGCGATCCCAATGCTCGCTTTCTCGACCCAGTTACTAAAACCGGCATATTTTTACGGGAAATGGCTAAACGGCTTATGCATGGCCTGGAAACCAAAATACCTGACAAGCAGAAACGTATTAACCATATTTTTAGCAAACAACTTTACGGCATTGCCATTACAGAGCTTACTTCTCTGCTTTCCCGCAGGAGTGTGTATTGCTCAAAAACAGCCAATGGCAAATACTCTGTTTGCGAAACTTTTGACAATGAGCAGGGCAATATTCTTTACCAGCGAATGCAACACATTTGGGTTGGTGAAAAATGTAAATATTGTGGCGCTACTAAAGCAGTTTATGACAGAGGTGTAGAGTTTGAAACCTATGCCTATAATTTTATTCATACGGATAAACCAGAAGAAATTTTTAATATGAAGTTTGATGTTATTATTGGAAATCCGCCGTATCAATTGAATGATGGTGGAGGAACTGGTTCAAGTGCTAAACCTATTTACCAACTATTTATTGAACAAGCAAAAAAATTATATCCAAGGTATTTAACAATGATTGTACCTGCAAGATGGTATAGCGGAGGTAAGGGATTGGATGAATTTAGAAATGATATGTTGAATGATAAAAGAATAAGAAAATTAATTGATTATACTGATTCTAGAGATTGTTTTCCTGGTGTAGATATTGCTGGGGGTGTTTGCTATTTTTTATGGGATAGAGACAATGAAGGTGTTTGTGAAGTAACGACAAATCATCATAATCACACTTCTAAAAGCAAGCGATATCTAAACGAGTTTAACACATTTGTTCGAGAAAACATAGCGATAGAGATCATCCGAAAAGCACAAATGGGCAATAAATTGTTTTTACAATCAATTGTGTCAAGTAGGATGCCTTTCGGTATCGTTTCTAATGTTAAGCCTAAAAAAGAAGGAGAATTTCTCTTGATTACAAGTAAAGGTGAAGGTCGAATTTCAGCAACAGAAGTCACATCTGGTTTTGATTTAATAAACAAATGGAAAGTGCTTTTATCGAAAACAGCAAGTGAACACGCAGGCCAAGCTGATAAAGAAGGAAGGAAAAAAGTATTTTCTAGATTGGAAATAATTTCACCAGGAACTGTATGTTCTGAATCGTATTTAATTGTGGGAAGTTATGAAAATGAAATATTAGCTCAAAATCTTTTAAGCTATTTAAAAACAAAGTTTTGTCGATTTCTAGTTTCAACTATCTTATTAACTCAAAATATAACTAAAGGAAAATTTCAATTTGTTCCCCTTGAAGACTTCTCAGAAATTTGGACAGATGAAAAGCTTTATAATAAATACGGATTAACCCAAGATGAGATAGATTTTATAGAGACTAGGATTCGGCCGATGGATCTAAACACAAATGATGAAACTAATGAGTAAAAAAGAATCCATACAAGTTTTTGAAGACAAAAAAGTGCGCACTCTTTGGAGTGATGAGCAAGAAAAATGGTATTTTTCCATTATTGATGTTATAGCAATATTAACAGGCTCTGATAGGCCTAGAAAATATTGGAGCGACCTGAAATCTAAACTCAAAAAGGAGGGTAGTGAGTTGTCCGAAAAAATCGGACAACTGAAAATGCAATCTGCCGATGGCAAATACTATAAAACAGATGTAGCCGATACCGAGCAGCTATTCCGTCTTATCCAATCCATACCCTCACCCAAAGCCGAACCCTTTAAGCTATGGCTGGCACAGGTGGGCAGCGAACGATTAGACGAAATGCAAGACCCTGAATTAAGCATTGACAGGGCATTGGAACAGTATATAAAGTTGGGCTATTCTGAAAATTGGATAAATCAACGGCTTAAAAGCATAGAAATCCGCAAAGAGCTAACGGATGAATGGAAAGCAAAGGGCTTAAAAGAGGGGCAGCAATTTGCAACCCTTACCGATATTATTACCAAGGCCTGGTCGGGTAAAACTACCAGAGAATACAAAGTATTTAAGGGGCTTAAAAAAGAGAGTCTAAGGGATAATATGACCAATACGGAGTTGATTTTAAATATGCTTGCCGAAGCATCTACCAAGGATATTTCACAAGCCACCAACCCAAAAGACTTTGATGAAAGTAAAAAAGTAGCCCGGCAGGGTGGCAATGTGGCCAGGGTAGCTCTGAAAGAATTGGAATCCAAAACGGGAAAGAAAGTGGTAAGCCCGCTTAATGTAAAAAAGGTGTTGGGTGCAAACAAGCCAAAACAGAAAGAAGATGAGTAAAAAAGAGTTCTTTCCACCCCGCCCAAATACCAATCCTACCATATACGCTTATGAGCTGGTAGGCGTGGCCACGCATAAGGGTTGGCTAAAAATTGGCTTCACCGACCGCGATGCACAAACACGTATTAAGGAGCAATTGGGCACGGCAGCCATACAATACAGAATTGTATTTGAAGGATCGGCCATGAAGCAGGACGGTAGCAGTTTTTCTGACCATGATATTCACCGCCACTTGCGCGAGCAGGGTGTTAAAAACCCTGAAGGTGAATGGTTTGTATGCGGCCTTAACGACCTACGAAAAGCGATATGGGAAATTAGAACGGGTGAACGCACCGAAGCGAATCGAACCCTTTCGTTTGGTATGCGACCTGAACAGAAGAATGCTGTTAAAAAATCCATTGCTTATTTCAAGAGTTTCCGTAAAGAAAACCCCAACAAAACCCCTCATTTTCTCTGGAATGCCAAAATGCGTTTCGGAAAAACCTTTGCCAGCTATCAATTGGCAAAAAAAATGGAGTGGACAAAAATTTTGGTGCTCACCTTTAAGCCTGCCGTACAGAGTGCTTGGGAAGAAGATTTATTGACTCACGTTGACTTTGAGGGGTGGCAGTTTATTTCTCGCAATGGTTTGAGCTACGAGGAAGCAGACCACCAAAAACCCTTTGTTTGTTTTGGCTCATTTCAGGATTATTTAGGCAAAAACACAAACACAGGCGGTATCAAAACAAAAAATGAATGGGTACACGCCACCCAATGGGATTGTGTGATTTTTGATGAATACCATTACGGTGCCTGGCGGGAAAACGCCAAAGAACTTTTCGAGGCAGAAGACAAAAAGGAAATTGACTTTGCTGTAGGCGAAGGGATGGACTATTTTGATGAGGATGCAATGCCTATTACTACCAACCACTATTTGTATTTGTCTGGTACCCCTTTCCGTGCTATTGCATCTGGAGAGTTTATTGAAGAACAGATTTTTAACTGGACCTATTCAGACGAACAAAAAGCAAAAGCGGACTGGGATGATTCAAAAGAGAAAAACCCCTACGCATCCATGCCCCGAATGGTTATGATGACCTATCAGTTACCAGATGCCATTAGTAGAATTGCCGATATGGGTGAGTTTGATGGATTCGATTTAAACGTATTTTTTTCGGCAGAGGGGGAAGGCTTAAGAGCAATATTCAAATATGAGGATGAAGTACAGAAATGGTTGGATTTAATACGTGGGTCGTTTAGCGAAACCACTGTTGATAATTTAAAATTGGGTGCCAAAAAACCGCCATTGCCCTTTTCGCATGCTCCCTTGCTCAATGTGCTGAACCATACTTTTTGGTTTTTACCCACGGTTGCGGCTTGCAATGCAATGGCAAATCTATTGAAGCAAAGACAGAATAAATTCTACCACGATTACAACGTAGTGGTTGCCGCAGGTTCACAGGCGGGAATTGGTGTACAAGCCCTACCACCCGTTTTAGATGCAATGACCGACAACCCCTTGGCATCTAAATCCATTACTCTTTCTTGTGGAAAATTGACCACAGGCGTTTCAGTAAAACCCTGGACAGGAATTTTTATGCTGCGAAATTCTTCAAGTCCCGAAACCTATTTTCAGGCTGCTTTCAGGGTGCAAACGCCTTGGGTTATCAGGAACCCTGACAGTAAGTCGCCAAACAAAGAGGACATTTTGAAAGAAGAGTGCTATGTGTTTGATTTTGCACCCAACCGGGCACTCAGACAGATAGCAGATTATGCCTGCCGTTTGAATGTAGATCAGCCCAATCCTGAAAAGAATGTGGAAGAATTTATCAACTTCCTGCCCGTATTGGCGTATGACGGTAGTTCTATGAAACAAATAGATGCAGCAGGAGTTTTGGATATTGCTATGAGTGGCACAACTGCTACCCTTTTGGCAAGACGTTGGGAAAGTGCCTTACTTGTAAATGTAGACAATAATACACTTGCCCGCCTGATGGCTAATGAAGAAGCAATGAACGCTTTAATGAATATTGAAGGATTCAGGAACTTGAATCAGGACATTGAAACCATTATCAATAAATCGGAGAGTGTTAAGAAAGCAAAGAAAGAAGCCAACGACCGCGAACTGACAAAAAAAGAAAAAAAGGAACTTACAGAGGAAGAAAAGAAATACAAGAGCTTGCGAAAACAAATTCAAGAAAAGCTTATCAAATTTGCAACTCGTATACCTGTATTTATGTATCTGACTGATTTTAGAGAACGGAGTTTAAAAGATGTAATCATCCAGTTAGAACCGGGACTCTTCAAAAAGGTCACCGGACTTTCAGTAAAGGACTTTGAATTATTAGTGAGTCTGAACGTTTTTAATTCGGCATTAATGAATGATGCAGTATATAAATTCAAAAGGTATGAAGATGCCAGTTTGGAATATACCGGAATTAACAAACACGAAGGAGAAGAAGTGGGATTATATGATACCGTTCTCAGTAGAAGTGATTACGAAAAAACATTTGTAAACGAGCCTGGATAAATCATAGTGTAATCCCAGCCACACACTTGCTAACGAGTTGTATGTTTAAAATGGTGTTCGTGAACTTCAATCGGTTTGCCAAGCCCCATAAGCCAACATTAAAGCCAAAGACCAGCAGATAGCTGCCAGTTTACAAAAAAGTAAGGCAGCCAGTTGGCTACAAATTATAGTCAACTGAAAATTCCATATTCCTATAGTAAATACTATAAAACAGTTCGAGCTATTTTGTAAACACCAGTCTCATAATAACTTAGCAACAGAAACCCGCCCTCACTTATCCAAAAAGCATGAAAAAGCCCTTTTGATGACTTGTAGGAACTTTTTGTATATTTGCTTTTCAAATCCGCCACAAAAGTTGGGTATTTAAGCTTAAGTTGCTATATAGTACAACCTTTTGGCTGGGTGTAAGCAAGTTATGTCCCATTCTAAAAAACAGGAAAATCTATGGAAAAGAGAGAATAATTAATTAAATTTGTAGTTAGATATTTAAAGCCTAAGAATATGTATAATACAATAGAAATAGACAGAAACAAGCTTACTATAATGGGAGTAAAGTTTGACGATTTAAAAACATTAGAAAGTACTGCATATGCTTTAGGTAGCAATATGTTTGAAGGTTTTAAACCAACACCAAAAGGAATTGAAATTATTCGAGACTATGTAACTGGCAAAATTTCGTTGAGCGAGTTAGTAGCATTTGCTAAACAAAAAGCTTATGTCTAATTCATATAAATATATTGACCCTGATTATACTTATACTGACCCTAAATCTGGAATACTGAGAAACCTGCAAGGTATTACAGATGAAGATGATTTAGCTTTCGTAGAAAGTGGTGCGGTATCAAAACGACTAGATGAATTGTATGAAAAGCCCATAAAGATTAAAGGAATTGAAAGTCTTTTCGAAATCCACAAGCATCTTTTTCAGGATTTATATAGTTGGGCAGGTAAAAAAAGAACTGTAGAAATAAATAAAGGTGGTAAACAATTCTTCCCAACCACACACTTTGACAACGCTTTTAGATATATCGATTCATTAATCATTGAATACAAAGGAATTTCGAAAAACGATAAAAAGCAAATAGCACACAAATTGGCTTAAATATTAGACAGCATTAATTTTCTTCATCCTTTTAGAGAAGGAAATGGAAGAACACAACGAGAATTTCTAAGACTTCTTGCTTTAGAGAAAAACATAAAGCTAAACCTCAACCCACCAGACAATAAAGAAATTTACGAAAGATATATGCAAGGAACTATTGAAAGTGATATTAATACATTATCAAACTTAATTTTTGAAATAATAGAAAACAATTAAAAAGATAGAACGGGAACATAACATGCTATTTGACTCCAGCCACAAATAAATGCTTCGTTTGAGAATTTACTTTAAAATAAAGTTTGTATCTTCGTTTATAAATTAATGCTAAAATGTGGCTGGCGCCAATTAGCTGGCCGTTATAGTGCATTTTATCTGAAGAAAACAAAGAAAACCTACATTTTTCGTATATTTGCATTTATGGACGAAAAGTCAAAACATATTAGCAAGTTGATAAAGATGAACATTTCTGAGATTGATCCTAATGCTCAAGTAATTCTATATGGCTCTAGAGCACGAGGTGACGCAAGAAGTGATTCTGATTGGGATATACTTGTGTTAACTGACTAACCTGTAGATATCAGAAAGGAGAAAGTATTTAGAGACCATTTCTATGAGCTCGAACTTCAAACGGGTGAACCCCTATCAATATTTGTTTACTCAAAACAGGAGTGGAATACTAGGCAAAGAATCACTCCATACTATTTCAATGTAATGAGACAGGGGATTCAACTATGACACGAGAAGAACGACTTGAATACTCGAAAAATAGGATTGAAACAGTATATAAAACTGTAGATGCTGCGAAATTACTGGCTGAGAATGGATTTTGGAATTCTGCTATTAACCGCTTGTACTACGCTGTTTTTTATGCTGTGAATGCTCTTCTGGTTGTTAATTAAATATATCCCCAGTCACATCCTGGTATGAAGAGTCAATCCTCGCTACATTTCATCAAGACTGGTAGAATGGACATAAAATACTGAAAACTACTTGCTCAACTATACGATTGGAGGCAGAAAGGGGATTATGAAAACATGTATGATTACGATTATGAATCAGTTAAACCTCTATTTGAACCTGTTCTTGAAATGATATCTGAAATTGAAAAAGAAATAAAAAACGCACTATAATAATCAGGGCTTAAACGCAATGCAGTTTATGGAGTGTAGTTTTAAGTGCCGATAGCTATCAGAATTGAACTGAGTCTTAGGATTCGGCAACCTGCAGACAGAATAGCTATCTTCCGTATTTGTATGATTCTATCTTGTAAACACCAGTCTAATAATAACTTAGCAACAGAAACCCACCCTCACTTATCCAAAAAGCATGAAAAAGCCCTTTTGATGACTTGTAGGAACTTTTTGTATATTTGCTTTTCAAATCCGCCACAAAAGTTGGGTATTTAAGCTTAAGTTGCTATATAGTACAACCTTTTGGCTGGGTGTAAGCAAGTTATGGAAAGTTTAAGACGAATTCTCTGTTGACAGACAAGAGAACAGTCAAAGAACATTTTCAATAATTTAAAAAAAAGTGGAGACCTGAACCCACTCAAAAAAAACGGGGCGTAACCGAAAAGCCAGATGAGTAGGGAATAATTAATGATAATATAATATGAAAAAAATGTAGCTGAATTCATTGGAACCTTTTGGTTGGTTATGGGTGGTTGTGGAAGTGCAGTTTTAGCTGCTGGATTTCCAGAAATTGGTATTGGCCTTTTGGGAGTAGCTCTCGCATTTGGCCTTACTGTTTTAACGATAGCCTATTCATTAGGTCACATTTCGGGTGCTCACTTAAATCCGGCAGTAACTATTGGACTATGGATGGGTGGCAGAATAAGTGCTAAAGAAATATTGCCATATGTCGTTTCTCAAGTACTCGGCGGTATTGCTGCAGCAGGTGTTCTATATATTATTGTTACCGGGAACGGAAGCGAGATAGGTTCGTTTGCAGCAAATGGTTATGGTGAACATTCACCAGGTGGTTATAGTATGACAGCTGCAATTATATCAGAATTGGTAATGACATTTATGTTTTTGTTAATCATTTTAGGAGCGACAGATGAAAAAGCACCAAAAGGTTTTGCCGGGCTATCTATAGGTCTTGCTTTAACTCTAATCCATTTGATAAGCATACCTGTCACCAATACTTCTGTAAATCCTGCAAGAAGTATCAGTCAAGCAATTTTTGTAGGCGACTGGGCAATATCACAACTCTGGTTATTTATTTTAATTCCAATTGTTGGTGCGTCTTTAGCAGGACTGGTCTATAAATACTTTAAATCAAAATAAAACCTGTCCTTAATAATCAGGGTTTAAACGCAATGTAGGTTACGGAGTTGCGTTTTAAGTTCCGATTTCTATCGGAATTGAACTGAGGCTTTGGCAACCAGCAGACAGAATTGCTACCTTCCGTATTTGTATAATTCTTTTTTGTAAATACAAATCGTATTATAGCAAATTGTAAAGAGATTGAAAAGCTTCTCCGAGATTATCAATGATATCTCCTGCTATCAATGCTTCATAACCCTTGCTTTCGGCGGCAATGTCACCGGCAAGTCCATGCAGGTACACTCCGGTGATACAAGCTGAAAAAGGTGTATAACCCTGTGCAAGCAAAGAAAGAGTGATACCGGTAAGAACATCGCCGCTGCCACCGGTTGCCATACCCGGATTACCTGAAGGATTAAAATAACATTTGCCGTCAGGTGTTGAAACCGAAGTGAAAGCACCTTTTAAAACCACATAGACATTATATTTCTTTGAAAACTCAATTTGCATCTGATTCCGCTCAAGAGCATCATTGGCTTTTGATGTAAGTCGCTCAAACTCTTTTACATGTGGGGTAAGAATAGAACCCGGAGGCAAAAACGAGAGCCATGTTTTGTTCTCGCTTAGAATATTCAGGGCATCAGCATCAAGGACCAGAGGGAATCCCGAGTTTTGTATCAATAATTTAAGAGCATTCTGAGTTTGTTCATGTGTACCTATGCCCGGACCGATACCAATAGCATTATAAGCTGAAAGGTCTTTGATTCCGGAAAAACACAGTTCTTCCTCATCCACTGAAACCATTGCCTCAGGAAAACCGGTTTGCATAATTTCATAGCCTTTTTTAGGAATATGGGCAGTAACCAAACCGGCTCCGGAACGCAAACATGCTTTGGCAGCAATTATTGCAGCACCCATTTTCCCATACGAACCGGCAATAAGCAGAGCATGACCAAAATTTCCCTTGTGTGAAAAACGATTCCTGGTTTTAATCAGGTTTCTGATGTCCTCAGGTTCTGATAAAAAATGAGTAGTATCATTTTTACTTATAAATTCAGGATGCAAACCAATAGGCAAAACATGCCATTCACCAACATATTGTTCGGTTTCGGCATAAAAGAAACTCAGCTTTGGGAACTGAAAAGTAAGGGTATAATCTGCCCTGGTTATGCTTCCCGGATCCCGTGAGGGTAATTTGTCGGCAAAAAGTCCTGATGGGATGTCAACGGCAATGATGACAGCCCCGCTATTATTAATATGCTCTATCAGTGCTGAAGGGAAATTCAGAACCGGTTTTGATAATCCTGAACCAAAAATGGCATCAATGACCAGATCATCTTTTCCAATTTCAGGAAATTCATAGCCATCCTTTATAACAGTTACAGGCACTGAGGGAAATGCTTCCAAACGTTTTTGATTGATCAGGAAATCTTCAGTAAATCTATCAGAAAACCCTGTTATAAAAACTTCGCATTTATAAGTTTCTGAAGCAAGAAGTCTTGCAACTACAAGTCCGTCTCCCCCGTTATTTCCGGTTCCGCAAAATATTTTTATTGTTTTCCCATGGGGTTTTCTGTTATGGATCCAGTCAAAGCATTGGGTAGCAGCTCTTTCCATCAGGTCAACTGAAGAGATCGGTTCATTTTTAATGGTATAGGCATCCGCCTCTCTTATTTTTTCAACAGGGAAGATTTTTATCATGGAAGAAAAATTATAGGTTAATCCCGTTAATCAACTGCCTGAATTTTGCAGGTTTGAATATTCTCATCGCAAGAACCTTGAATTTTGATCTTAGCAGATAGAATTGTTCCCGCCAATGAAAGACAAATATAGCACTTAATGGCAAAGTGACAAAGTATGCAAGAGCATGAAGCAAGGACCCGGAAATTATACCAAACAGAATGGTTTGAAGTATGAAGAACACCGGGAATGTCACTAAACCTACAACCAGCCTTACAGAAGCAATAAAATGATGATCCGGGAACCGCGAACTTGCATAACGGGTCAGAGCCAGAGGTAAAATCAGGTTCACAAAGGAAAAAGCAAAAACAGGGAATGTAGCCAATAATATAAGTGACTGTATTACAGTCCACAACATACTGGTATTCACTGTTAGTAATTCAGCAGGCTTAAGTTTATTTTGCTGCAGGAATGTGTTGAATGTCTTTATTTTTTCTATCAGCAGCTCATATTCCGCAGGTGAATTTTTGGTTAATTCTTCAAGTTCTGCAATCCTTTTCTTTTTTACATTAAAACCCTCAGGATCCGGCACTTTCTTATTATTCAGTTTATACCTTATCAATGCAAGCTCAGCCAATGTAAAAACCTCATCATAATGACCGTCATCTTCAATATGAAGCATAACATTTTTCATAGCTTCTGATATTTCCTGCAATAGTGCATTATAAGCCTGTGCTGGGTTGGTACGGTACAGATCAATGAAAGGTGCAACTTCAACCGGCTCGCCGATATTTATTAATAAGGTGCTTCCAACAGTTTTATAATCAGAATAATCAAATCCTACAGGTATTATTTTTATTCCCATCTTGAACTCCAAAGCTTCTTCAGCATGAAATGCAATACGGGCAACACCTTTTTTTAACCTTCGTAACCTCCTTTTACCCAGATGATTACCTTCAGGCATAATGACCAGCCCATTATGATTTTGCAGAACATCTATGGTCTTCTTGAAAATGGCATCGTTTTCCTGCAATGCCGAATAGCCATCCCTTATCCTGAAAATAGGGAGCATCTTCAAAAAGGTGAGGATTCTGGCGTGAAACTTATTTTTAAAAATGTCACTTCTGGCCAGAAAGACTGGTTGCCAGTTATAGAGCGACAGGATTGCAAGATTGTCAATAAGGGCATTCTGATGGTTCCCGACGAAGATCAGAGGTTCTTTCAGATCAGGTTTTTCCTTGCCAACAGTGGTTATCCTGTAATAACAATTCAGCGAAAAATCCACATAATACTTCAGGCAATTGTATAACCCTGACCATTTTTCAATATTTTCTCTTTTAACAGACATAAGCAGATAATTCTGTTATTCAGTTTCCAGTTCCGGCAGCGGTCTTTTCGACCAGAAATACGACATGATTATACCCGAAATTATATGCCATATCCCCCACCATGCAGCAATAAAAGCCATACCACCGGCACCATCAAATAATCTTGGATTAAAAATAAGAACCAGACCCAAACCTGAGTTTTGAATTCCGGTTTCTATTGAAATAGTACGGCGATCACGACGCGATGTACGCCCAAGCGAAGCAATTGAAAAGCCTGCTAATAAAGCCAGAGCATTATGTGCCAGAACTATAAGAATGATCAGATGGATATATTTCAGAAAATAATTGAAATTCGAAGATAAGGCAGCAACCACGAATCCAAGGAATAAAGTCATGGAAATTATACGCACAGGTTTCATGATTCTTTGGGTAGCATTAGGAAAACGATTGGCAAAACCAATACCTAAGATAACCGGAATGCCAAGTAGGATCACCACTGTTGTTAACATTTCCACAGGGTCAATACTTATCGGGATCACCAGATTTGAAGCATCGGAATAAAGCTTGCCCCAGAAAGCAAAGTTGAACGGGGTCATAAAAACAGCTACAATAGTAGCAATTGCTGTAAGTGTAACCGATAAAGCGACATTACCTTTAGCTATTGAGGTCAGGAAATTTGAAACATTGCCGCCAGGACAGGCTGCAACAAGTATCATACCCATGGCAACACTTGGGGTCGGGCGGATAATAAGGACAAGCAGGAAGGTTAATGCAGGCAGGGCAATAAACTGAGAAACTACACCAAGAATAACCGGTTTAGGTTTTGATATCAACATCTTAAAATGCCTTAGTTTGATACCAAGAGCCACTCCAAACATGATAAAGGCAATTGTAATATTCATTACCAGAAGTCCGCCGGGGCTAAAGTTTAATCTGACCCAGTCAAGGGTTTCAAGAGAAGCTTTCAGATGTATATCAGCCCTGTAAAACTCACCGTCCATCATTTCAATACGCTGACGACTACTATAGATCCAGTCTTCGCCGTCTTGAATGCGAAGAGGTTGCCCGGCTATCTCCAAAGCTTTATCAGCTTGCATACCAATCCTTAATAACCTAACCTCATCTCCCGGAATATTTTTATTATGCTTACCGCTGAACCTGATGCTTTTATCCTTTAATTCAGGATTCAACCTGATATCTGTAATATAGCCTTCGCTGACCACTACCTGATTTTGCTGCTCATAAAACCAGCGCTGAAGAATTATTTTTTCCTTAGGCTCTCCCACTTCTGATAGCACTTCTGCAGCAGACATGCCGGGCCTTAATGCTTTCAACTTTTGGTTTAAGGTCTGCGCATTAAGTGTTTGATTAACAAGAAAAAAGGAACTAACAAAAAAGAACAATAAGATACTGTAACGACTTGAATTTCTTAATTGCTTCATAACTGGGGTGATTAAAATGAAGCGGTGAAGATACAATTTTTATAAAAACAAGACTTTGAATAACTATTTGTGTTTTTCAACAAAATATCAAAACCATTGATTGACGAAATGGTGCAGGCTATTGTTAATGAACCGGATGGGAGATGTTTTTTTTAACTAAAGAACGCATTTCTAAGGTTTTTCATGAACAATTCAGGCTGTTTTTAAGTTTATTAGTTCAAAAATTTGTGATAAGGAATTTTATTTTCATTTTTCCACAAACTCTTTTTGTATATTAAAATATCACATTTTAAAATCGAAAAATTTATTATCATTCAATCAAATATTAAAACTCATTAATTATGTCAAAACTAGTAAAGATCAAAAAAATTGAACATCTTACCCATGATGTTCTTAGAGTTGTTACTGAAAAGCCTGAATCCCTTAATTATCAGCCCGGGCAGGCTGCCGATATATCGCTCAACATAGAAGGATGGGAACAGGAATTAAGGGCTTTTACTTTTGTTTCGCTTCCCGGTGATGACTATGTAGAATTTAATATTAAAGTTTATCCTTCACATAACGGTGTTACAAACCAGTTGCTTTCGTTGTCGGCTGGCGACGAATTGTTCATTCACGATGTTTTTGGTGATATTGCATATAAAGGCGAAGGGATTTTTATTGCCGGCGGAGCAGGTATTACACCATTTATTGCGATAATGAAAGACCTTGAAAAACAAAATAAACTTGGCGGAAACAAGCTGATATTTGCAAATAAAACAAAAGCTGATATTATTCTTGAAGATGATTTCAGAAAACTGCTGGGAAATAATTTTGTTAACGTTCTTTCAGCCGAAACCCGCGAAGGATACGCACATGGCTTTATTACAGCCGATCTTATAAAGAGTCAGATGAACAGGCAGCTTAAATATTTTTATCTCTGCGGACCTGACCCAATGATGGAGGCTGTTGAAAAACAGCTCACAACTCTTGGCGTATCTCAGGAATTTATAGTGAGAGAAGGTTTTTAAAAACAAAAAAAAGCATTATAATCCTTATTACCAAAGTTATAGCTTAATACAATAAAAAAAACCCGGGTTTAAGTCCGGGTTTTTTATTATATCTTAAAGTTTTATCTTCCACCTCTGGCACCTGCTGAAGATCTATTATCAGAATTGGTTTTTGATGTTCCTGAATTCTGAGGGGTCAGGGTTTTACCTTCACTTTTAGCTCCCGATACCCTGCCTGTATTTCCTGATGGTTCATTTTTTATGCTTTCCTTAACTGCAGGCTGTGGTTTAGGCTGAGTACTGACTGATCTTGTTTCCTGCTTCGAAGCCGGAGGGGTCACTACAGTGCTACTCCTTGTTTCCTTTGTACTCTGACCGCTCGAAACACGTCCGGCATTTTCATTGGCTCTTTTGCTTACATCCTGCTTTTCAGAAGGCGTGGTAATGACAGTTCTTCCTGGTTGCTCTCTTGATGGAGGATTTATAACATTCCTGTTTGTTTCACGACTGGCAGGAGCTGTTGTTCCGGGCTGAGAAGTACGTGGCGTTACCTGAGGGCTCTGGGTTTCGTTTCTCTGCTCAATTGTTCCGGATGAAGAAGGTCTGGTTGTTGTCCGGCTTGCACCTGTTTGAACATCATTTTGCTTCACTCTTACATCAGGAGATTGTCTTCCGCCGGCATCATTTCCTGAAGGTCTTCCTGTGGTCCTGGTACCGATCTGAGTACCTGTGGTTGAAGAACTGCGTGATGCCGGTTCGGCTCCTACCTGAGCATTACGTCTTGGAGCAGATATTTCACCGGTATTTGTACTACGCCCTACATCACTTACCCTGCGCTGATATTCAGCTATTCCCTCGCTGCGCAGATCGGGGCGGGAGTATGAATAATTATACTTCCCTGCATCTTTATAGGTGTGTACAGTCACGGAATGAGTACGATAATGTTTGAAATAATAGTTGTTGTAATAAGTATACCTGTAGAAATTAGCAGGACGGTAGTAAGTGTAGTAATATGTATGCCAGTTGTAATGGTATCCGTAATAGAAATCCCAGTAATATGCTCTCCAGGGTTTCCAGTAATAGGGATAATAACCCCAATACCATGGAGAATGATAAACCACATAGGTAGGAAGGTAGATGTAACGGACTATAGGCCAGGTATGAACCTGAACATAAACGGTTTCGGTCTGAACGTTTTCTTTTTGAACCGTTTTATTGTTTCCTATATATCCCGGATTAGGAGTGGATGTATAATATGGCTCAATGATGTAGTTTTTACCATAAAGAGCCTCATCGCCAACCATCTGGAGAGTTACATTGCCAAATTTATCTTTATACACAGTGATAACAGCCACATCCTGAGTTTCCCTTTCATTAATTGCAACTCTGAGAACTATGGTATGGTTGTCGCCGTCAACATAGTCAATTACATGGATATAATCAATATAATTATCACCGTTAAGGTCGAGGTTGTTGATGTAGGAATCTTCAGCATTGAGCTCCCGTTCAAAAGCTTCAAGAGTTTCTGATTCCTGAAAGAGTTTCATTACAGCGTAAAGATTAAGGTTATCGCCGGGAAGATTAAGCCGTTCATTTTTGCCATTTGAGGCATTAACACCAAATAGCATGGTAAACAGCAGACCAGTTGCTAAAATAAATCTGAGTGTTTTCATGGCTTTATATTTTTAAAAGTGAGCATTAATATAATTAGGTTCACAATAATATAAGCAAACAGTGTACCAGAAAATTAAAATAATTAAATACTTTATTGATAAATTGCTGATCCAGCTTGCTATATCATAGTTACGGAGGTTTTAAAAAAATCAGTTCTGATACCAATATTTACTATTAAATGAAATAGCCTTATTTTTGCCCTTTGTGAAAATCACCTTGACCGATGGAGTTCGAACCAGACAGAAAGGAAAATTATTCTTATTGATATTTCAATTAATTGCTCTTTAGTATATGAACAGAACTTGTAATATCCTCTTTATCGTTCTGCTTTCTGCAGCAATGATATTATTGCAGTCATGCAATCATAAAGAATCTCTTTTTGAGAAATCTGTGGCTTTTCCTGAGAACGCAACCCTGGAAGAAAAGATTGATCTGGCTTCAAGGGTTAGCCCTACCCCACAACAGCTTGAATGGCAGAAACTGGAAATGACTGCATTCATTCATTTTGGAATAAATACGTTTACAAACCGGGAATGGGGAGACGGAAAAGAATCTCCTTCATTATTTGATCCGGTGGAATTTAATGCTTTTCAATGGGTAAGGGTTTTACAGGATGCCGGTTTGAAAATGCTTATTCTTACTGCTAAGCATCATGATGGCTTTTGTCTTTGGCCTACCTCAACTACTGATCATTCTGTTGCAGCTTCGCCATGGCGTGATGGAAAGGGCGACTTAGTGAAGGAAGTTAAACAAGCCTGCGATTCACTGGGAATGAAATTTGGGGTTTATGTTTCGCCCTGGGACATGAATGCACCTTCGTACGGGGATTCACCAAAATACAATGAGATGTTCAGACAGCAACTTACTGAATTATTGAGCAATTATGGTAAAATTGATGAAGTATGGCTGGACGGAGCCTGTGGTGAAGGTCCAAATGGGAAAAAACAGGAATATGACTGGTCTTCATATTTTGATGTTATACGCCGTCTCCAGCCGGATGCTGTTGTTGCAATCCAGGGTGAGGATATTCGCTGGGTCGGCACTGAAACAGGTTATGGAAGGGCTACTGAATGGAGTGTTACAGCTTATGCTCCGGGAGCAGAGACTAAAATGACGGCTATTAACTCAAAACTGGGTTTAACTGCAATGAGCGAAGATCTTGGCAGCAGAAATATTATTGCCAAAGCTGAAAATGCTTACTGGTATCCTGCCGAAGTTGACGTTTCAATCAGACCCGGGTGGTTCTGGCATGAAGAAGAAAACCAGCATGTAAAATCACTGGAAAAATTAGTGGACATTTATTTTAACTCGGTAGGAATGAATGCAGTGCTGCTGCTGAACATCCCTCCCGATAATACCGGCCTTATCAATGAAGCCGATATTATCAGGCTGCATGAATTTGGCAACTGGGTCAGGAATACTTTCAGCAAGAATATGCTGTCAGGGGCAAAATCGGTGAATAAAAAAGCTGCAGCGGCAATTGACAATAATCCGGAAACCTATTGGCAAACAAAACATACGCCGGAATCTGCAGAATATCATTTCGCAGAAGCTGTAAACTTTGATATTATTGAATTACAGGAATATATTAAGATGGGACAACGTGTTGAAGAATTCAGAGTTGAAGCTTATATTAATGGAGATTGGCAGGAAGTTGCCAGCGGAACAACTATCGGATATAAACGCCTTCTACAATGTAAGCCTATAACAACCAACAGAATACGGTTTATAATTGAAAAAGCCCGTGGTCAGGCTCTTATCTCAAATTTTAGCTTGTACAAGGCTGAGAATATTAATTAAATAAGGAAAATATAAATCTTTAATAAACAAAAGGAATTACCAAAAGAAAAAGCATTTAATTAGCAAATGGAAATGAAAAGATTAAGAAAATCCAGATTTACACGTATTGTAGCTGTTTTGGTTATTTCGATATTAGTTATTGCCATTGACAGCATTGCCGGAGATATAACCAGGGTTACATTTTCATCAATAGATCTAAAGCAAAGAAAAGCACCTTTGTTTATTGGTCGTGAGAATGTTCGCATACTTCAGTTTAACCTTAAATCGAAGAATCAGAAATCACAGTTGCAAAGCCTTGAAATCATTTACAGTGACGACAGTCATTTAGAATTCCTGGATTCAGTGAAGATATTTGTTGTTAACAATAATGATGCTGAGAGCAAAAGGGAATTATTTGCATATTCCACTTCAGGTCACAGAGAGTTCACATCTTCTCTAAAAATGAAAAACGGCACCCAGAACTATCAGTATCAGTTCGATTTTGTTGTAAAGCAGGATGCAAGGCTTGAACAGTCGTTTTGTATCAATTCAGTCCTACTTACTTTTTCGAACAATAAAACCATTGAGCTTAAACCAGAAGATAGCTTTCGCTATCGGCCCGCACAGGTTTTGCGTGCTATTGGACAGGATGGTTGTCAGGCTTACCGGATCCCAGGAATTGTAACAACATCACGTGGAACTCTAATTGCTGTTTACGATAATCGTTATAACAACAGCAAAGACCTTCAGGAAGACATTGATATAGGTATGAGCCGAAGCACTGACAACGGGCAAAGCTGGGAGCCTATGCAAGTAATAATGGATATGGGTGAATATGGCGGTCTTCCGCAAAGGCTTAATGGTATTGGAGATCCAGGTATTCTTTTTGATCCTTTTACAAACACACTCTGGGCAGCAGCGGTTTGGATGAGTGGGTCAAGCCATGAAAAAGCTCTTTGGTGGGAATCACAGCCTGGTATGCTTCCTAATGAAACAGGGCAGTTCATATTGGTTAAAAGTACTGACGACGGTTTATCCTGGTCAGATCCAATTAATATCACTGAACAGATTAAGGACCCCAAATGGCAATTATTGCTTGCGGGACCTGGATGTGGGATCACCCTTGATGACGGAACTCTTGTTTTTCCGGCTCAATATAAGGCAGATATCGGCAAGCAAGCAATTGACGGTGGGAAATATACTCCTTTTTCCACCATAATCTACAGTAAAGATCAGGGGAAAACCTGGACAATAGGTGAAGGTGCCAGGTCAAATACTACTGAAGCTCAGGTTGTTCAGCTTGAGAATGGAAGCCTTATGCTGAATATGCGTGACGACCGTAACCGTGCTGATAAAAGTGAATCGAATGGCAGAGCTGTTTCAGTAACTAATGATTTGGGAAAAACATGGTATAAACACCCTTCTTCCAATTCTGCCCTGCCGGAACCTAACTGCATGGCAAGCCTGATTTATTACAAACCAGATTCCGGCAAAGGCAGCAGACTTCTTTTCAGTAATCCTGCAAATAAGGAGAACCGCACGCATATGGCCATTAAAGTGAGCTATGATGAAGGACTTACCTGGCCTGAGAAACTACATATATTGCTGAATGAGGACTATGGCTTTGGTTATTCATGCCTTACTGTAACTAAAGACAAATGCATTGGAATTCTGTATGAAGGAAACAGCGAACTATTTTTTCAAAAAATACCGCTTTCAGAAACCGAATTATAGAAAATGCAATTTCCAAATGTAGTTTTGCAGTGTTGCAGTATTTGAACAAGAAAAGTTTTTAGTATTCCTTTGCAACACTATAAAGTCTTCTTAAAGGGATATAGCCGGTAGAAACTTTTTGTGGCTGTTTACACTTCTGTTCTGAATATAGCAGGAGTTCATATTTTCGAACCATCAGTTCAGTACCATAGGTTCATTATCCTTAGGATCGCGGTGCGGAACAAGATACATGAACAGGAAAATAAACAGGGTAAACAAAATTAGCCCCCAGTATATATAATGCATAGAGGTGTTAATGGCTTCGCGAAGAAATGCTTTTGATGATTCAGCTATTTCAGGGTTGCGCAGGGTTTTAAGAATATCTTTGGTGGAAGCACTCAAGCCTTCCGGTGCCTGTTTCATCTGGTGCAGAAACGAGTTGTTAAAAATAGCACCAATAATAGCTGCACCAAGACCTTGTCCTAAGTTTCTTGAGAAAATATTGGCACCTGTAACCACTCCGCGTTGCTGCCAAACAACCATTGATTGAATACCAACCAGTGAAGGTGTGGACAATAAACCAAAGCCGGCACCTAATAATATCTGATCAATAACAAGCAGATAAACCGGCTGAGGTCGGGGAATTAACAAAAACCCGATAAATGCCAGCAAAATCACCGATACTCCGATCAATGATGTTTCACGAAATCCAATTTTCAGGTATAACTTCCCTGAAAGCGCTGATGCTGTAGGCCATCCAATGCTCATAGTTGCCAGTACGAACCCCGATGCAATGGTGCCCAATCCAAGAGAAGTCTGGCAAAATGTTGGAAGAAAAGTTTCAGGTCCCATCATTACTATTCCCATTCCAGCCATTGCCAGATTAGTGAAAGCAAGCGTTTTATTCTTCCAAACCCATATTGGCATGATGGCATGGGGCTGTTTTATTTCGGTTCGAACCGCCCATATTATCAGGATCACGATCAATCCCAACAGCACGAAGCTCTGCACTGATATCCATGGCCAGCTTTGACCGCTCTCAAGAAGATATATGAACAAAAGGCTAAGGGAGAGTAGAATGAGAATGGCTCCTTTATAATCTATTTTCGATTTTACCGAAACAACATTTTCCTTAAAGAAAACGCTGAGAAAATAGATTGATGCCGCTGCTATAGGAAGGTTTATCAGAAATATCCAGCGCCAGTTAAGATATTCAGCTAATGCCCCGCCCAGTGCCGGACCTAATATTGCGCTTATACCCCAGATGCTGGAAAGATAGCCCTGAATCCTTGCCCTTTCTTCAATGGTGTAAATATCACCCACTATTGTGTTGACGGTTGCCATGATAGAGCCTGCTCCCAAACCCTGAATACCGCGAAAAATAATAAGTGAACTAATATTCCAGGCAGTTGCCGAAGTTGCTGAACCAATGAAAAATACTACTATCCCAAAGATCAGAATATGCTTGCGTCCAAAAATATCGGCGAATTTACCGTAAAGAGGAATCGTAATGGTTTGGGCAAGAAGATATATTGAAAACACCCATGAGAATTTTGTAAATCCTCCCAAATCAGAGACAATATGAGGTATGGCGGTTGAAACAATGGTAGAATCCATTGCAGCCAGCATCATGGTCATCATAAGCGATGCCAGTATCCAGCCTCTTTTTTGTTCAACCGTTTTATTCATCGCGCAAAAGTAATTGTATAATAAGAAATACTTCTAAAGATTAGTAACTGAGCTACAATAAATACCAAAACAAATAAAGATGCAAATTGTCAGAAAAAAACAGGCAAATCTTCGGAAGTATCCCTTTGTGAAAAGCCGGAATGGGCAAAAGTGCTTATTTTTGTGATCAATACTAATAAAATACTTTGCAGGAGTAATAATTTAACTTATTTATTAACACATTGATAAACTGCTATTTACCATATTGGTTTGGATTCGAAAACCAAAATTAAGAAGCAATAAAATTTTAAAGCAAAAATAAATCATGCTCTGATTGAAAATAAGAATCTGGTTTCTTAATAAAGTGTTTGATTTGCAATAGTAAAAATTAATAAATGAATAATCCCAATGAATGATTTTTTTATAAACAAACCTGACAATACCATAACTCCTGATCTTACAACAGAGATCCTTAATAAAAGTGATGCCATTGAATATCATAAGTCGTTGCCTGTTTATAAGGTCACTCCGGTTGTAAGTCTTTCGAATCTGGCCAGAAAATATGGGATTGGCAATATTTATGTAAAGGATGAATCCCATCGGTTTGGTTTGAATGCATTTAAAGGGCTTGGAGCCTCGTATGCAATTCACAAGGTTTTAGAGCAAAATCCGGATGTAGGGATATTTTGCACAGCTACTGACGGGAATCACGGAAAAGCTGTGGCATGGGCTGCCCGGATTTCAGGGAAAAAGGCTGTGATTTTTGTTCCAAACGATACTACTGAAGATAGGATCAGGGCTATAAGTGACCAAGGCGCTGAAGTAATTCAAACGGAATTTAATTATGACATAACCTGTGATATTGCTGTGGAAACGAGTGCAAAAAACGGCTGGCAACTGGTTCAGGATACAGCACTGGAGAATTACATAGAAATACCAGCCCAAATAATGGCAGGATATCTTACAATGCTAAAAGAGCTGGAAGACTCACTGAATATTATGCCAAAACCAAAAGCTGATATAGTGTTTCTACAGGCGGGTGTAGGAAGTTTTGCCGGTTCAGCCATTTGGTATTATCTGAATCGTTATGGAATTAATCGCCCTAAGATTGTGATTGTAGAACCATCAGAAGCTGACGGCATTATTGCCTCATTCAAAGCCAATAAAAGAGTAGGTTCAGAATGCAGTTTTAACACAATAATGGCAGGTCTAAACTGTGGAATTCCTTCGTTAACTGCATGGGATATCATAAAAAGCGGTGTTGATATTTCAATAAAGGTTGATGATATATTTGCCGAACAGGCAATCAGAGAATTATACTATCCACAGGGTGGCGATACCAGAATAATTGCAGGAGAATCAGGTGCTGCCGGATTAGCCGGTCTTATTGCAATAATGAAAACATCCGGGTTCAAACCTTTAATTAAGGAATTAAATATAAGTCCCGAATCCCGGATTTTACTTTTTAATACTGAAGGAGCAACTGACCTGAAAAATTTCAACAAAATAATTTCTCAGTAGTTTATTATATATAGCACTGACGGAAATCTATTATGTTAAGAGCCTTTGCTGATAAAGTTATTGAGTTTCATAAAAATCTGCACTATCCTCCGGATGGCGTGCCTGAGGAGTTCCAGGTGCTGAACCCTTTTATTGACAATCCTGAAACCATAGAAGTAATGGAGCGGTTTTACCGGAAATATTACAGCGATTCAAACATGCGGAGATTGATTTTGGGCATTAATCCGGGTCGTCATGGAGCAGGAACAACAGGTGTGCCTTTTACTGATACCAAAAGACTGGAAAGCATTTGTGGTATTAAAATGCATACTGCCTACACTCATGAGGTTTCGTCTGTTTTCGTGTATGATATGATTGCGGAATATGGAGGAGCTGAGAAGTTTTACAGGGATTTTTATATCAACTCACCATTTCCTCTGGCAATAATACGACCTGCAAAAAATGGCAAATGGGTGAATGCCAATTATTACGACCACCCTGCCCTTTTTGAAAAACTGAAGGATTTTATGCTTGAAACCCTGAAAAAGCATATAAATAAAGGTATAGATACCAGGGAAGTTTTTGTGCTTGGAAAGAAAAATGCGGATTTCATCAAAAAACTAAATAAAAAAACGGCTTTGTTTCAAATTATCACAACTCTTGAACATCCCCGTTACATCCAGCAATACAGGTCAAAAGAGAAGCAGATGTTTATTGACAAGTATTTAATGGCTCTGAAAAAAAAGAAATAATGGAAACGGAAAATAAAATAATATACACCATAGGGCATTCTACCCACAGTATCGAAGAATTTCTGGATATATTAAACTCATTTGATATCAAGACTCTTGTTGATATTCGTAGTTTGCCGGGTTCACGCAAGTTTCCGCAATTTAATAAGGAGAATCTTGAAGTTTCGCTCCGGCAGGAAGGAATCCAATATATTCATATGCTTGAATTAGGCGGACTAAGAAAAGTCAGAAAAGATTCAAGAAATACCCGCTGGCATAATGCTTCATTTAAAGGCTATGCCGATTATATGGAAACTGAAGAGTTTGAAGCCGCTGTCGCCGAACTTCAGCGGATTGCTATCAAATCGTCAGTTGCATATATGTGTGCTGAAGCTCTCTGGTGGAGATGTCATCGCTCAATGGTATCAGATTATCTGAAAACAAAGGGCTGGAAAGTACTTCATATTACAGGAAAATCTAAAGCTCAGGAACATAGCTACACCGAACCGGCAAGAATAATAGACGGGAACGTGTGTTACTATGATGATGATTAATGCAAAGAGCTATGAATCCAAATACATAAAATGAACAAATCATCAGTTGTTTTATCATAATTTTGAGGTGTAGTTTATTAATGAATTGTTAAAAGTTTATACAAGTGGTGCTTTTTTAGAGCAGGGTATTGATTTTCCATTTGAAACAAACTACTTTTGCGACTTTTTAAAGCAATGTATTTTCCGGATCTTTTAAAATTGCCTTATTTGCGTTTTAGTTCTTCTAAAAAAGATTATAAAGACTAAACTTTTAAAAGCCATTAATGGTTAAATATAAAGGCAATTTGAATATGGTATTCCGGGCTGATCACCTGGTTATGAGAAATAATTAAGAAAATGTAAGTATTCAATTTTGCTTTTTATAAACTATATTATTAATTAAATCAAAAAAATGAAAAAAACAAAACATCTTTTAGTAATTTTTGGCGCTGCAGCTTTTCTTTCAAGCTGCGCAATGGTCAAATCGCCTTTGATCGCAACATTGTACACTGATGTTAAGGCTCCTGTAGCAGTAACAAGTAACTCAAATTCATCAAAGGTTGGAACATCTGAGGCAACTTCAATTCTGGGAATAGTTGCTACTGGTGATGCCAGTATTGAAGCCGCTGCAAAATCAGCAGGCATAACTAAAATTCATCATGTTGACGAACACTCAACCAATATTTTGGGACTGTTTGCCAAATATAAAGTTTACGTTTATGGTGAATAAATGGTTTAAAGGGGCGTGCAAATGCACGCCCCTTTATATTTTTGCGCTCGCATTACTGATACTTCTCACAAAAAACATCAATGCCCAGAATATTTCTAAGCATTATATTTCCACTCAAATGGAACAGGGAATGCTTTATTTCATACTTCCTGACAAACAATTTAAAAACAACAAAACCGATAGCAAATTAATTTATGACATCACCTACACGACAATAGACGACAACGTAACCCTGAATTTTTCCTTATACGATATGGCGCAAATAAATATTGACAGTATTGTCCTTGCTCTTGATGAGCATAAGTTCAGGAGTCCGGCAAATAAATTATTTATTGCAACAAAAAGGCAGAAATGGCATTATAGATATTCAGCTAAATTTCTGTTTGAAGACATTAATACCATTTTTAACAGCACAACTCCACCTGAAATTATTTTAACAAGTGTTCAGGGGAACATAGAACTAAAAACCAGCCCCGGGAAATGGAAAAAACACTCAGCTATTATTAAAAAAATCATAACCCTGATCAAGTATAATCAATAATGGCAGTGGATGCTTCACAACTCATTTTCCTCACTTATCAGTTTCTTATAATCTTCAGTTGTGTTAATATTTAGGCACTTTCAGAAAATAGATTAATTTCTACTTTTTGGGATTAAAAACAGCTTTCAACAATCTCTCTTTGGATAAAAATACCCAAAGGGAGATTTTTTTTATCATAGAAATCATGTGTGGAAG
>Ga0302241_1000308_pt1 | contig 47464 bp, 38 predicted proteins | sample AAG_UR_Arg_MG_FD_193532 | JGI IMG/M metagenome (GOLD analysis project Ga0302241, IMG submission 193532) | Enriched activated sludge microbial communities from anaerobic digester in WTTP, New Holstein, Wisconsin, United States - AAG_UR_Arg | ecosystem: Engineered > Bioreactor > Anaerobic >... | reverse complement strand
CTTCTTTGATTGCTTCAATAGCCACTTTGGCCTTGAATTCAGCACTAAATGTTCTTCTTGTTCTTTTCATGGTACAAAAAATTTAAAATTACTAAATTTCTGTCCAGTTTTATTAGACCAGCTCAATAATTATTTCTAATAGTTAATGAAAATGGCCTACAATTTACAATGATTCGAAAACATAACTAACAAAGTTAAACCAAATTCCGTAGAGGTGATATTATTATAATAAAGACATTGAATAGAATGGCAAATACTAACCTCGTAGAGGTGATATGATTATAAAAGACGCAATAACACGCATAACCAAAACCCTGAAAGGGTGACATGATTACATTATGGCCGGCTGAATTAGTTATTTCACCCCTTCGGGGTTAAAACCATGCGCAATCATTATAGGCTATAAAAATTTCATCCCTTCGGGATTTAGCAATAAATGACAGAATTATAAAAAACACCAAACAATAAAATAACCAATGAAACCTCGAAGAGGTGATATGATTATAAAAGACACAATAGCAAACATAACCCAAACCCTGAAGGGGTGGCATTATTACAACATGAAAGGCTGTATTAACTATTTCACCCCTTCGGGGTTATAAACATGCGTAACCATTATATGCTATAAAAATATCATCCCTTCGGGATTCACCAATAAATATCGGAATTATAAAAAAACACCAGACATTAAAATAACCAATACAACCTTGAAGAGGTGAAATGATTATAAAAGACACAATAGCAAACATAATCACAACCCTGAAGGGGTGGCATGATTATAAAAAAGACAATAAATGAAAATTAACCAAAACCCCGAAGGGGTGGTATAAAATTTACGAGCTATGGCCGGAACATTTTCACAAATATATATTCAATACGTTTTTGCCGTAAAAGGCAGAGATAATCTATTGCAAAGGCCCTGGCGCGATGAGATATTCAGATACATTGCCGGGATAATCAAATCAAAACAACAAAAGCCGATAATTGTAAATGGGGTTTCAGATCATGTTCATGTTTTTGTTGGATTAAAACCATCCATGCCCATTTCTGATTTAGTACGGGATATCAAAAACAATTCTTCAAAATTCATCAATGAGCAAAAATTCGTCAAAGGCAAATTTTCATGGCAGGATGGATATGGTGCATTTTCATATTTTCATTCTCAGATCGAAAATGTTTATCAATATATATTAAATCAGGAAGAGCATCATCGAAAGAAAACGTTTAAAGATGAATACATTGAATTTTTACAAAAATTTGGGATTGAATTCAATGAAAAATATTTATTTGACTGGTTGGATTAGCTATTTCACCCCTTCGGGGTTGTAAACATGCGCAACCATTATATGCTATAAAAATATCATCCCTTCGGGATTTGCCAATAAATATCGGAATTAAAAAAAAACAAAGGCATTAAATTAGCCAACACAACCTCTAAGAGGTGATATGATTATAAAAGACGCAATAACACGCATAACCAAAACCCTGAAAGGGTGACATGATTACATTATGGCCGGCTGAATTAGTTATTTCACCCCTTCGGGGTTAGAACCATGCGCAATCATTATAGGCTATAAAAATTTCATCCCTTCGGGATTTAGCAATAAATGACAGAATTATAAAAAACACCAAACAATAAAATAACCAACACAACCTCGAAAAGGTGACATGATTATAAGAGACACAATAACAAACATAACCGCAACCCTGAAAGGGTGTGGTAACATCCATTCCGTCTTACTAACCAAGCCTGGCATTAATACTTATAGGCGTGTTAACACATTAGGGTCTGATTAAAACAGGCAATACCAAAACCCTTAATTTCGTTTACTCATATATCTTACCCGGAGCTTTATGTAATTTTGCCGGCAATGAAACAGAAACTTATTTTAAGTGTAATTTTTGGAAGCCTTTTACTGATAATTGGTAAAAGCTTTGCTTTACAGGAAAAAAAGCAGGCTCCGGCAAGGATAAAGATCATCCAGGCTGATGAGTTACGTTTTGAACGCCGGGCTGGAAGAGATATCAGGCGTCTGGTGGGAAATGTTGTTCTTGAACATGAAGAGATAAGAATGTATTGCGATAGCGCTAACATGATTGAACTAGAAAACAGTTTTGAAGCTTTCAACAATGTAAAAATAAATTCCGGTGATACATTATTTTTGTATGGCGATTATCTGAAATACAACGGTAATACTCGTCTGGCTGAAATATTTTACAATGTTCGTTTGCTTGACGGCAAAACAACCCTGACAACCAATCAGTTAAATTATAATCGCAATACAGGTATTGCTTATTACGAGCAATCGGGGAAGGTAGTTGACGAGCAAAACGAATTAACCAGCCTTAGAGGTTATTATATGACATCAGAAAAGCGTGTTCATTTCCGCAAAGATGTTGTATTGATAAATCCGGAATATATTATGAATTCCGATACCCTGGTTTATCATACTACAAGCAAGGTTGCAAACTTTTTTGGTCCTACTGTGATAGACGCAGACGATACTTATATTTATTGCGAAAACGGTTGGTACGACACTCAAAACAATAAGTCTCAGTTCAACAAAAACGCAAATATTATAAATGGCGAGCACGATATTCGTGGCGATAGTCTTTATTACGACCGCAGCACCGAAGTTGCAAAAGCTTTTGAAAACGTTGTTATTGCTGATACCGTACAGCATGTTATATTAAAAGGTGATTATGCCGAGTATTATAAAAATCTGGGTTATACCTTTATTACAGAAACTCCTCTGGCTATTTTTATTGAAAACAATGACTCGTTGTATCTGCATTCTGATACCATACGGGCAATATTCAATGAAGAACAGGATATTGAGCTGATCAAATCATACAATAAGGTTAAATTTTATAAAAGTGATCTTCAGGGAATGTGTGATTCACTTATTTATAAAATGAATGATTCGCTTATCATAATGTATCGCGAACCTTTGCTATGGACTGGCGAAAATCAGCTTTCAGCCGATTCAGTTCACGTAAAAATTAATGGTGAAACTATTGAAACTCTTACCTTGCATCATTCGGCATTTATTGTCAACCGTAGTGATAGCCTTCAATTCAATCAGGTAAGGGGCAGGACCATGACCGGCTATTTTAATGAAGGAGAGCTTGATTATATCATAGTTTCAGGAAATGCTGAAACCATTTATTATGTAAAAGAAGATGATGGCAATTTGATTGGAATAAATAAAGCTATTAGTAGCCGTATGCGTATTGAGTTGGAAGACAATAATATAAAGAAGATATTTTATTTTGAGAAACCTGATGGAACCATGTTTCCTGAGGCGGATCTTTTAGAACCGGAAAGGATTTTAAGAGGGTTTAATTGGTTAGAAAACAAAAGACCGCTGGAATGGAGTGATATTTTTAAAAAATAGCTGCTATTTTTCTTTTGGTGTATAGGGTCGTTTCGCAGCCCGGCTGCCAAAAGCTGAAAAATGAATATACCGACCCGGATTCAGTCTCATATCTTCCAGCAGATCAGTCAATTCTTTTGATGCCGATTCAAGAGATTCGTATAATTGTTTATCGTTTATCAGCAGCCCAAGACTTCCCTCACCGGTTTCAATTTTTCCGAGGATCTGATTCAGATTGTTCATTGTATGTTCGAGGTGACTGAAAGTTTCCCTGATATTTGAAGCTGCTAACGAGTCGCTGATAGTTTTTATATTTCTTATTGCGTCAGTGATTTCTTTATTATTATTCCTGAGATTGGTAGATACTGCTTCAATATTTTCAAGAATAACTGTCAGCCTTCGTCTTTCGGTTTGTATGAGGGTATCAATGGTAAAACTTGCATGTTCAATACTATGTATGGTAAGCTTAATGCTTTCAAAACTCTGTGCAATATTGATACGGGCTTCTTCATTAAAAATAGTCTGAATAGCTGTAACGAGGGTATCAATGGATGAAAGCAGTTCTTCGGCTTTCATTTTAATTGGCTGAACCTGACGGTTTACTTCTTCCTGCAGACTTGCCTGTATATCAGACTGAAGTGTATCGTTCATTTCAACCATGAGGTTGGAATTTCCAAGAACAATATCAATGGCTTTTGAACCCATAAGGTCAGCACTGAAAATTCTGGCTATAGAGTTTTTAGGGATTATCAAATCACGGTTCAACATCATTTTTACAATGATACGTGCCGATCTTCCACCTTCAAAATAAACCTGATTCACCTGCCCTATTTTCAATCCGTTAACATATACCGGATTGGCGCTGGCAAGCCCTCCGACTTCATCATATTTGGCATAAACAATTAACTTCTTGGTAAAAAGATCTTTTCCCTTAAGGTAATTATATCCCCATATAAAAGCTGTGAGCGCAACAATTAATAATGCGGCTATTTTTATTTCACTTCTTATTTTCATGGGACTGTTTGTTTCTGTTTATTGTAGACTATGCAAAAGTAATAAATGAATGCTGAATTCGGGCTTATTCTATGGTTTTTAATGATGATTTAATGGCATTTTAAACACCAAAATAAAGTAACTTGTTTATGTCAGCTTGTTTATTCAGTTTACCAGCATTCTCTTCTGAAGAATTTCTACAGCTTTGTCTATTGCAATCCGTTCTTCGTTAATGAAAGCCACCACAAAAGCATCCTTAAATCCTTTTTTTACAACATATTCTTTGTGTTTCAAAGCTGTTTCGAGGCTTGTTTCATCACCGGAGGTATATTTGTACATTCCCTGATGTAAATATTTCTTAATCTTGCCAAGGGATTTAAAACCCGGATCATTTAATGGCAGATTTTCTTTTGAAGCTGCAAATTGCACCCTGAACGAAATATTACCATTCAATTCAGGTTCTTCAGTTTTTTGTTCAACAACCGGTTCATTAACTTTAGCAAGCTCCTGTACGTAACCTGCTTTCTCAACGTTTTGCTTATATTCTTTAAAAGCTCTGTAAATAGCCGAAGCAATAAAAACCTGTCCTTGTTCCGAAGCCAGATATTCCTCTTCATTTGCATTACTTATGAACCCGGTTTCAATCAAAACACCCGGCATCGCAATCTTATACAATACCAGGAACCCGGCTTGCTTAACACCGCGGTCATGCCTTTTAGCGCGGTTACGTAGCTGATCCTGTACCAGCATCGAGAATCCGAGACTTTGTTCAAGATAGGCGTTCTGATATAATGTAAACACAACATGAGCCTCCGGCGAGTTGGGGTCAAAGCCTTCATACACAACTTCGTAATCATCTTCAAGAAGGATGGCTGCATTTTCTTTTTTTGCAACCTCAAGGTTTTCATTGCTTTTATGAAGCCCCATTACAAAGGTTTCAGAACCATAAGCCGAAGCGCTTTTGCTTGCATTACAATGAAGGGAAATAAACAAATCGGCATTGCTTTCATTTGCTATCTGGGCACGTCTGAAAAGTTCGATAAAAACATCAGATTTACGGGTATAAATCACCTGCACATCCTTATGATTCTCTTCAATATATCTCCCAACTTTCAGTGCAATTGCCAGAACAATATCCTTTTCTTTGCTTTTCCTGCCAACGGCACCCGGATCCTTACCTCCATGACCCGGGTCAATAACAACTTTTTTTATTGAATGATGATGGCGTTGCCCCGAAACTTCAAAAGAAGAAAGCAGAAGCATTGCAATACCAAAAAATAAAACTGTTCGTTTCACAAGAGTTATGTATTTTATTTAGTTTTGAAACGTCAAAATAGTGGTTGCTGTTGTTCAGTTTAATGGTACAAACTTAAAAAAATTAGTGTTTCTTAGGGATTTATAGCAGGATAAAAACTGAATAATGCACATATTGACCTGGTAATTCTGATTTAAATCATTCATCTTCAGCAAGTAGGCATAGCTAAAGTGAAAAAACCCCATTTAACAAATGATTTTTCTTACATATGCTTTTCAAGGCATTTATGTAAGAAATTGCTTTGGCTGCTGCTGTTTTTTATTTGGTTTCGACCGCAAATAACGGATAAAGTAATAGCTCAGGAAATTCCGCAAAGTGCAATTCCCGACACTATAATTCAGGTTCGTGATACAACAGGGGTTTTTGTTAATCAGAACGATACAACAGATTTAAAACAGACAGAACCCGGAAAAAAGAAGTTTGCGCTTGAAGCCAAAGTTGTGTATAAAGCTGCTGATTCATTGTATTTTGATCTTGAAGCCCGTAAAGCCTACCTTTTTTATAATGCCGAAATTGAATATGAGAATATTCATTTGAAAGCTCATTATTTTGAAATAGATTTTGTTAATAACACTCTGTTTGCCAGTGGTTTGCCTGATTCTCTCGGAGTAATTCAGGGTATTCCTGAGTTTATTGAAGGGCAGCAAAGTTTTATTGCCAACACAATGAATTACAATTTTGAAACCAAACAAGGCTTCATACGTGAAGTCATCAGCCAGGAGGGTGACGGTTTTTTGCATGGCAACACCGTGAAGAAAATGGAAAACGACATTACCAACGTCAGCAAAGGCAGTTATACTACCTGCAATCTCGATCATCCTCATTTTGAGTTTCGATATCAAAAAGCCAAGGTAATTCCAAATGATAAAATTGTTACAGGTCCGGTTTATTTGGTTATAGAGGATGTTCCATTGCCGCTGGCAATTCCTTTTGGGTTTTTTCCGAACAAGAAAGGACAAAAATCAGGAATTCTTATCCCTACATACGGAGAATCAAACAACCGTGGATTCTATTTTGAAAATGGCGGCTATTATTTTGGCTTGAGCGATTATGCTGAACTTTACATCAGAGGCGATATTTATACACGGGGAAGCTGGGCAGTAAAACCTAATCTTAATTACAGAAAGCGTTACAAATACAATGGAAGCCTGAATCTCAACTTTGCAAACAATATTACTGGGGAAGAAGGAAGCCCGGAATATCAGAAAAACAAGGATTTTGCTGTAAGATGGACTCATAGTCAGGACCCTAAGGCTCATCCAACCCAGCGTTTTACTGCGAATGTTAATGTGCAGTCGTCAAAATATAATCGTTTTAATCCGGTTACAACCCAGAATTATCTTTCAAACACTTTTCAGTCGAGCATTTCATATCAAAGATCATTTGCAGGAAAATATTTTTTAAATGCAAGTGCCACACATAGTCAGAATACATTGAATAAATCAGTTACTATGACCCTGCCGGATGTTTCGTTCAATGTTAACAGGTTTTATCCTTTCAGGAAGAAAGACAGGGTTGGTTCATTGCGCTGGTATGAAGACATAAGCGTTAATTACACCATGAACAGCCGTAATCAGGTTACAACAACTGACTCATTACTTTTCAGACGTGAAACTCTGGATAATTTCAAAAACGGGGTAAAACATTCGGTTCCGGTTTCATCGAATTTAAAAGTACTTAAATATTTTAACCTGACTAATTCAGTAAACTATAATGAGCGCTGGTATTTTCAGCGTCATGAAAGACAATGGGTTGATAATACGGTAAATGAAACGGGAGATGTAATTCCGGGATATGTCAAAACTGATACGGTAAGAGGTTTTTTTACTGTTCGTGATTTTGATTTCCGCACTGCCCTAAATACTACTTTATACGGATTGGTTCAGTTCAAAAAAGGACCATTAAGAGCCGTCAGACATGTTATGAACCCATCGGTAGGCTTTGGTTTCCGCCCCGATTTTGCTACTGATCGCTGGAAATATTATGGTCAGGTACAGGTGGATTCAACGGGTAAAACCCAGCGGTATTCATATTATCAAAATTTTATATGGGGAACGGCTCCGGAAGGAAAATCAGGAAGTCTTAATTTGGGAATAAGTAATAACCTTGAAATCAAGGTAAGGTCGAAGAGTGATACCATAACCGGAATGAAAAAAGTCAAGTTGCTTGATAATCTGTCAATTAGCGGATCATATGATATAGCCCGAGATTCCTTAAAATGGTCGGCGGTTAATGTTTCTGGTTATACTACCTTGTTTAAAAATTTGCAGGTGCGTTATTCAGGGAGCTGGAGTCCTTATGCCATTGACAGTATCGGGCGACTGATTAATAAGTTTGTTTGGGAAACGGATCGTAAAATTCTGAGAAGGGAAAATATGGCATGGAATTTCAGTATGCGATACAGTCTTAGTGCCAATGATGTGGGTAAAAAACAGAAGTCCCGGCAATCTCCTTCACCGTCAGAAGAAAGAGAAATGATAGGTGAACATGATATGATGCTGTATAATATGGATGACTTTATTGACTGGAACCAGCCATGGAATTTTAGCTTCGACTACAGTCTGGCACTTACCAACCGTTATTCGGCTGCCAGACAAAAATATGAAAACCAGACAATACAAACCCTTTCTTTTAACGGAGATATTAACCTGACACCAAAATGGAAAATCGGATTCCGGTCAGGTTATGATTTTGAAAGCAAAAAGCTTACGTATACTTCCTTTAATTTTTATCGCGATCTGCATTGCTGGGAGATGCGGTTTAACTGGATCCCCACAGGAGGAATGAAAAGCTGGAATTTTCAGATCAACGTAAAATCAGCCATGCTGCAAGACCTTAAACTGACACAGAAAAAGGACTTCAGAGATTATTGATTGAATACTTTCTAAATCTTTATATTTATCTTAACTGGTTCTATTTTTAAATATGATCATATAGTTTTGATTATTAAATTATTAAGAAGTATGAAACAAAGCGTTTTTCATTCGATCGTTGAACAGTTAATTTTGTGGTAGTTAAAAAATATTCTAATTTTGCCAAATTATTCAAATTAATATCTAAAATTATGCTTGAGAACATTATTAAGTCACTGCAATCAGAAATTGGGGATCAGGTTATTCAAAAAACCGGAATATCAACCTCAAATCTTGACAGTGTATTTTCCATTATCGGTGATGTTACAAAAAAGGAAGTAACCGGTCAAATGATGGGTGGCAACCTTTCAACACTAACAAATCTTTTTTCGAAAGATACAAAAACAAGTGCTGCAAATTCTTTGCAAAACAACATTATTTCGGGAGTAGTATCAAACTTGATCAGCAAGCTTGGATTATCAAAAGATATAGCTGACATGGTAGCAAAACTTACTGTTCCGTCACTTGTTGATATGATAACAAACAAGAGTGCAGGAAGCTCCGGTGGTGGTGAATCGGTATTGACTGATATATTTGGTTCGGTATTAGCCGGAAATCAACCAGCAGGTAAAAAAGATACAGGTGGTTCAGTTGCCGATATAGCAAAAAATATTCTTGGCGGATTTTTGAAAAAAAAGTAAGAATTGTTCAGAATAATTATATTTGCCATAATTTCACAGGCAATTAAGTCTTAATTGAAATTACAGGTCTTTCATTCTTAAATGGATATGAAAGAAAATCATATATTTGTTGCGGGATGGCTATCCTTGCAAAATACTTGCAAGTAATATCAAAACACATATTCCTGAAATCGTATTTAATTAATTAAATAATCATTGATTTATGGCGACAACAAAAAAAATTACAAAAGTAGAAGGCGCAGTTCCCCCTTCTTCAACTGAAAAAGGTGGTGGGGTGTTCGTAGCAAGTGCTGAAAACAAAGCAAAGGCAAAACAACTCAGGTTATTTGCTTTATTAGCCTGGATCATTGCAATGGCAGGGCAGGCTTTTGCAATCTTTAAACTTCTGCATGACGAAACCCTTGTGTATCTCATAATTACCATTGTTGTAATTCTGGCATTGGCGATAACGGGGTCATATTTGTGGAAAAAAGCCAACAGGCTCGATCCTGCATCAGAAAAGGACAAGTTCAGATTCTTTGTTCAGAACCAGTTAGGCGCAATTCTTGGAGTTCTGGCATTTTTACCTATGGTGATCCTTATCCTGACAAGCAAGGATATGAATAAACAAAGCAAAGGAATTGCCGGGGCTATTGCTGTAGTTGCTTTGTTAATAGCTGGAATTACGGGCATTGATTTTAACCCCCCTTCAATTGAGCAATATACCGAACAAATCAGAGAAGTAGAGTTGTTAAACAATGGTATGGATCATGTTTACTGGACAAAATCAGGTTCGAAATTTCATTTGTTCTCTGATTGTTCATACATAAATACTGATAGAACTTCTGAGATTTTTGAAGGCACAGTTCCACAAGCAAGAGAATTGAAGAACATTACTGAATTATGCAGCCGGTGCCGCGACAGATCACTGAAAGAGCAAGGAATGACCGAGGAGGATCTGAAGACAAAATTAATTGAAAGGCTTGCTGATACTATCAGATAAGCTCTTCATGGTGCTGGAAATCATTATTGGACTTTTATTTTATGATTTCAACGGCACTTTTCAGAACACGTTTGCCAAATAAAATAAACTAAAGAAGTCAGGCGGCAGTAATATGCATCCTGACTTCTTTTATTTGCAAATACTGGTTTTGTATTTTAGCATCTGAGAATAAAAAAGGGTTCTGAATTATAAATAAAGAACCCTGCCCGGAATTTTTTAAAAATGGGAAAACATTATTTAAATCAGCAAAGTTGATTCAAACTGTTAATAAGTAACTTTAGGTGGGAGAGCTTTTGCCTGCTCAATAAAATCTTCAACCTGGCTTAATCCGGGAACTGCTCTTGTGATTTTCTTTTCAGCCTGAACTTCAACCAGTTTTGCATGAAGATTCTGTGCATTACGGTTTCTGAGTTCCTTAACAGTGTCAACGCCAGCAGCTTCAAGCAGCTCAGCAAACTGAGGTCCTATACCTTTTATACGAAACAGATCGGCCATATTGACCCAGGTGAGAATAGACTTCTCAGAAATTCCTGTAGCTTCAGCTAATTTTGACCTTCCTGTTCTGGTAGCTCCTGCTTCAAGAAGATCTTCAACTGTTTTTATACCATTGCTGCTAAGTTTTTCGCCATAAACCGGCCCAATGCCTTCGATTTCTTCAATTTTCTGTGCCATAATCTTTTTTTAAAGTTAACAAAATAAGTAAAATTAATCTAAAGCAAAAATTGCTGAGATTTTTTGATAATCAGCGCAAAATTACAAAAATATTTTAAAATCAAATGAATACAGGATTGCAAACCAGATCTGCTTAATTAATATACTCTTGACTTTATAATGTTCATATCTCAATGAAAACATCACATCGTTGTTTAATTATTGATCGTAGTCCGTCATTTTTTCAGATAGGATCCAGAATAAGCTTTTGGAAAAAACATTTGATAATTCCTGTTTTAAATCCATTATTGCAATTATGGATTAAACCTCGGCTAATAATTAAACGGATAAGAAAAATTACTGAAGGCTTAAATGGATTTTCTTGGCTTTCTGATAGTTTTTTATCCGATTGTTTTACTTTTGTTGCAATTTTATACGAATTGTATTTTACAAAATAGTCCAAACTGTTTTGTAAATTATAATCGTTAATGCCGGTGGTTAAAACATTCAGAACAATTGAGCGGAGCGATAATTGGTCTGTTATATTTTTCCAATCGGTATTATATATAAATAACTTTTAACTAAAGCTTTTGTTAATGAAAATCAGACTGTTAACTGCCAGTATCATAATTATTGCAATTTTTTCAGGTTCTTGTTCTGATTCTGAAGATCGCATTAAACGCAAAGCCGAAAATATTCACCGTTCGGTATTGACTTTGGACAGTCATACTGATACACCCATGATGCTTGGGCATAAGAATTATGATATTGGTAAACGTAATGATGCAAGGAACAGAGGAGGGAAGATTGATTTTCCGCGTATGAAGGAAGGAGGCTTGGATGCTGTGTTTTTTGCTGTTTTTGTAGGGCAAGGTCCACGTGATGAACAAGGGCATGAAAAAGCGTATCAAAAAGCAGTGAAATTGTTTGAAAACATTGAAGACGCTTTGACTCAGCACCCTGATATGGCTGAACCTACTGCTACTGCCGATGAAGTTGCAGCAATTAAAAATAAAGGGAAAGCAGCGGTATTAATTGGAATTGAAAATGGTTATCCTATTGGAAATGATCTGAGCATTATCAAAGAGTTTTATGACCGTGGTGCACGGTATATTACTCTGGCACATACCAGAAATAACGATATTTGTGATTCTTCAACCGATGACGAAGAGCATGGCGGATTGAGTGATTTGGGAAAACAGGTTGTTCATGAAATGAACCGTCTGGGAATGATGGTTGATGTTAGCCATATTTCAGATAAGTCATTTTATGATGTACTGGAGATTACCAAAGTCCCTGTTATTGCTTCTCATTCCAATGCCCGCACTGTATGTGATAATCCCAGAAACCTAACTGATGAAATGTTGCTTTGCGTGAAAATGGAGGAGTTGTACAGGTATGTATTTTAAGCTCTTATGTTAAGGACCTACCTGAGAATCCTGAAAAAGAATCTGCCTTGAAAGAGTTGAGGGAGAGATACAATTATTTTAAAGATATTAGCGAAGAGGAAATGACAAAAGCCGGCGAGGAGTGGTATGAAATTGAACGTAAATTCCCCGGACAGTTGGCTACAGTTTCAGATCTGGCTGACCATATTGATCATATTGTCAATCTTATTGGTATTGATCACGTGGGTATAGGTACTGATTTTGATGGTGGAGGAGGTCTGGAAGACTGTTTTGATGTAAGTGAAATTGGAAATATCACTCTGGAACTGGTTCGCAGAGGTTACTCGAAAAAAGATATCAGTAAAATATGGTCAGAGAACTTTCTGCGTGTATTCAGGGCAGTACAAGCCGGTGCTGAAGTATAATGTTTTTTTTTGACTGGTACTGCCCCCGATAGATCCTGATAATTAATAAGGATTAATTGTTTGCCAGATATTCAGCCACACCTTCATGTGTGTTTTTCATTGCTTCCTTACCGGGCTGCCAGTTGGCTGGGCAAACTTCCCCAACTTCTTCATAATACTGTAATGCGTCAAGCATGCGTAAAGCTTCGTCAACATTGCGACCCAGCGGGAAATTGTTGATAAGTTCATGATGTACAACGCCATGTTTATCCATCAGAAATAATCCACGATATGCAACCATCGGTCCTGTAGCAATGGTATGTCCTTCGTCATCCCAATCGTAATCGCCGGCTAACACACCAAAATTAATGCTAATGGTTTTTTCGGTATCGGCAACAATAGGGTAGGTAATACCTTGTATGCCACCCTGGTTTTTAGGAACCTGAAGCCAGCCCCAGTGCGACTGTTCAGTATCTGTTGAACAGGCTACCACAGCGCAATTACGTTTTTCAAATTCAGGCAGTTTTTCCTGAAAAGCATGAAGCTCGGTAGGGCAAACGAATGTAAAATCTTTGGGATAGAAAAAGAAAATGACATATTTTTTTCCCAGATACTGATCCAGGCCAAAATCCTCAACTATTTCTCCTCCATTAATAACAGCTTGTGTTCTGAAAGACGGTGCTTTTTTTCCAACTAATGACATATAATAATATTTGTGTTTGTAATAAATAAAAAACAGCTTGTGTGCACGAAAACAAGCTGTTTTTACTAATGTTCAGTGAAACGGGCAGAGATCAATAAATATAACTTCCCATTAACACTTTTGCATCGAAAATATCAAAAGCAATTGTTGCTTTATATTTCCCAGGTGTCGCCGCTATTCAGCAAATCGTCCATGTTTTTTATTGGCGAAGTTGCTTTGGCATATTCATTTTGTTCTACTATCAAATTGTTATAAGTCGGGAAAACCGCTGAACGTATAACTCCCACTGCCATAGGAAACAAAGGAGGTTTCATTTTTGCAAGCATCAAATGCAATCCAGGATCTTTTTCATATTGATCGTGGACCAGAATATCATTTTCGGTTATTCCGTTTTCACCCAGCTTAACAACTTCGAGCTTGATGCCATTGAGGCGGATACCCTTATCACGGTTTTTACCAAAGATCATTGGCTCGCCATTTTTCAGCAATATCTGGAAATCGTCACGTGTTTCTTTTGAAGAAACCTGTTCATGAGCACCTTCGTTAAAGATCACACAATTCTGAAGTATTTCAATAACTGAAGTACCATCATGACGAGCAGCCTCAAACATGATATCGGTCATGAGTTTTACATTGTTGTCAACTGTGCGTGCAAAAAATGTTCCTTGAGCACCTAATACAAGCTCACCCGGATTAAATGGATTTTCAATAGTACCATAAGGTGAAGTTTTAGTTTTTGTGCCAATGGGGGTTGTAGGTGAATATTGCCCCTTTGTCAAACCGTAAATCTGATTATTGAACAGTAACACATTGAGGTCTATGTTCCTGCGTACAGTGTGAATGAAATGATTTCCTCCAATAGCCATTGAGTCGCCGTCGCCGGTAACTACCCAGACGCTGAGATGTGGATTTGATAGTTTTATTCCGGAAGCAATTGGCAATGCTCTTCCATGAATACCATGAAATCCGTATGTGTTAACATAATACGGAAATCTGCTTGAGCAACCAATACCTGAAACAAACATGAAATTCTCCTTACGGTAGCCAATTTTTGGAAAAACATTGGTCACTGCTGCAAGAATGGCATGGGCGCCACAACCCGGGCACCATTTTACCATTTGATCGCTGACAAAATCTTCCTTAGTTAAGGGAATATCAGATATTTTTATGGTTGGATTATCTGTTATCATTTTTCCTCCAGAATTTGATTGAATTTTTCTTTAAGTTCCTGAACCATAAATGGCAGGCCTTGTACTTTATTAAACTGATCATAGGTAAATTGCGGATGTTTAATTCTAAGATAACCTGCAAATTGACCCGTATTTTGTTCACAAACAATTATTTTCTTAAAACCTTTGAACACATCAACAGTGTTTTTGGGTAAAGGCATAATATAATGAAAATGAGCATGACTGATTCTGATACCATCTTTCTGCATTTCCTGAACGGCAGTCAGTACAGAACCTTCAGTACCTCCCCAGCTTACTACAAGTAGATCGCCGGTTTTTTCACCAGTAACACTTTGTTCAGGGATAAAATCAGCAACTTTATCAACTTTTTCCTGACGTAATTTAATCATTAATTCATGGTTAAGCGGGTCGGTGCTGACGCTTCCGGTAATATTTTCTTTTTCAAGACCTCCTATTCTGTGGCGCAAACCTTCTGTTCCAGGGGTAGCCCATTTGCGTGCAAGAGTTATTGGATCACGCTGATATGGTTTAAAAGGTGTATTAGGTTCTGCCAAAGGAGGCTTAATATCCGGTAATTCAGATACTTTAGGAATTTTGAATAGTTGCGAACCGTTACCCAGATATCCATCAGTAAGTAATACTACCGGAGTCATATGTTCCATAGCAAGTTTTGCTGCCATGTAAGCGTAATCAAAGCAATTGGCGGAACTTGATGCTGCAATTACAATTAAAGGACACTCACCATTACGCCCGTATAAAACCTGTAATAAGTCTGATTGTTCTGATTTTGTAGGCAAACCAGTTGATGGTCCTCCTCTTTGTACGTCAACCACTACTATTGGTAATTCAGTCATTACTGCCAGCCCCAAAGCTTCACTTTTCAACGATAGTCCAGGACCGGAAGTAGTGGTAATGGCAAGAGAACCAGCATACGAAGCACCTATTGCAGAGCAGATACCTGCAATTTCATCTTCTGCCTGAAAAACCTTAGCTCCCAGATATTTATGTTTGGCGAGGTCCATCAAAATTTCAGTTGCAGGTGTAATAGGATATGACCCTAAAAACAAGGGTCTGCCAGAACGTTCGGAAGCAGCAAGAAAACCCCATGAAGTGGCAACATTACCTGTAATATTACGATAACGTCCTTTTGGCATTGATGCCGGAGGAACTTCAAATTTGGTTTCAACTACTTCAGCTTTTTCGGCATAATTATATCCTGCCTGTAGAACCTTTTTATTGACTTCAATAATTTCCGGTTTTGATTTAAATTTCTTTTCAAGGAAAGAATAAGTAGAATCAAAACTCATATTGAAAATATTCAACATCATCCCAAGAGCAAACATGTTGCGGCTTTTATCGGCAACTTTTGGTCCGAGTCCAAGATCGGCAATACTTTCTTTTGTAAGTTCTGAGATAGGAGCTTCCACTACATTATATAAAACCAGACTGCCGTCTTCCAGGGGGTTTGTTTTATAGCCAGCTTTCTCAATAGCTTTTTCTTCAAAAGTATCTTTGTTAACAATAATAGTAGCACCTTTCCGCGCCCATTTCAGGTTTGCCCGTAACGAAGCAGGGTTCATTGCTACTATCACATCGCATAAATCTCCTGTAGTATGGATTTTTTTATGACCAATACGAACCTGAAAACCCGAAACACCAGCAATAGTGTTATGCGGAGCACGAATTTCAGCCGGATAATCAGGGAATGTTGCCAGATCACGTCCTGCAATTGCAGCAGCTTCCGAGAACAGAGTACCGGTTAGTTGCATACCATCGCCCGAGTCACCGGCAAATTTTATTACCGCATCATCCATATGGATCATGTTTTTTACCTTAGTTTTATTCATAATGAACCGCTAGATTAGTTTTTGCAAAAGTACTTGTTTTATCTGTTCAAATTAAGTATGACACATAATTTTTGTTTTACTTGGTTTTCTTTATGAATATTAGGATTTTTATTTTCTGAAATTTGAACTTTATAAAATGTTTATAATTAGCTTAAGTGTTTATTATCAGGAATTTATCTTTAATATCTATTTTTGCTTATTTGTTGTAATTCTTATAGGTCGCTTAAAATAAAGGCTTTAAGTCTTTCGCTAAAACATAGTTCATACTGATTCTAAAATACAAAAAAAACACTGATTATATTTTTTAATGTTATCTTTGCAGTCAATTCTATTAGTTCAAAACCTATTTAAAAAATAAAGACTATGGCTTACGTAATTAATGATGATTGCACAGCTTGTGGAACTTGTATAGACGAATGCCCGGTTGAGGCTATCTCTGAAGGAGATATCTATGTAATTGATCCGGATATCTGCACTGATTGCGGTGCTTGTGCAGATGTGTGCCCGGTTGAAGCAATTCACCCGGCTTAATTTATCCGGCAGAAAACCACAAAATATCAGCCCATCGTTACCGGTGGGCTTTTTTGTTTGAAATATAAAACCTTTTACATGAGTTCTTTGTTTGATTTTGATAATGCGGGCTCATTAAAAGTACTTATTTTTGTAAGTGAGAGATAAAAGGATAAAATTGGGTTTCTGACGCTTAAAATTAAAAAAAACATTCACAGTCATAAAAGATATTTTATTCCGGATAAATAAAATTATATAACGTTGATTATAAGTAATATATAGATTTTCTTAAAATACGGAACAATAAATTAGCGGATAATAAACTTATAGCATCATATTATGGATAAACATTCTTATTTATCGAATGCCGAGCCAAATGCGATAGAACAGCTTTATGAGCAATACCTGAATAATTCCGGATCATTGGATCCGGGCTGGCAGAAATTCTTTGAAGGATTTGAGTTTGCTCGAAAATCCTATACTGAGACTGCCGCTGAGAGCCATCTTATGCCAAAAGAATTCAAGGTTATCAATCTTATCAACAACTACAGGGAGAGAGGGCATCTTTTCACCAAGACCAATCCGGTGCGACAAAGAAGGCGTTACTCACCTACTCTTGATATTGAAAATTTTGGTTTATCAGAAAAAGACCTTGATACAATTTTTGAAGCAGGAAGCGAAATTGGTATCGGTAAGGCAAATCTGAAAAAAATAGTAGCTCACCTGCAGCAAACATATTGTCAGTCAATTGGTGCAGAGTTTGCTTTTATTCGTGATAAAGAAGCTTATGAATGGCTCAAAACCAGGATGGAAACCTCAAGCAATACACCAACTTTCAGTGTAGAGGAGAAAAAGACAATCCTAAGAAAGCTGGCAAAAGCTGTATTTCTTGAGAAATTCTTCCATCGTAAGTTTGTCGGGCAGAAACGTTTTTCGCTCGAAGGTGCGGAATCTATTATTCCCGGTCTGAATGCTGTTATTGAATATGGCGTAGAAATGGGTGTAGAGGAAATAGTACTGGGAATGGCTCATCGCGGCAGACTGAACGTGCTTGCCAATATAATGCAAAAATCATATCAGGATATTTTCAATGAGTTTCAGCAAAAGGAATATGAAGACGAAACTGTATTGGGCGACGTGAAATATCATTTGGGTTATACTTCATCCTATGAAAATGGAAACGGCAATAAATGTATTTTATCATTATGTCCCAATCCTTCTCATCTTGAATCAGTGAATCCTGTTGTTGAAGGCATTGCGCGTTCACGTATTGACTCAGTATATGGTGGCGATCTTAACAAGCTTATTCCAATTCTTATCCACGGCGATGCTTCTGTTGCAGGTCAGGGTATTGTGTATGAAGTTTTACAGATGTCAGGTCTGCCGGGTTATAAAACCGGTGGTACCATTCATTTGGTAATTAATAATCAAGTTGGATTTACTACCAATTATCTCGATTCACGTACCAGTATTTATTGTACTGATATTGCTAAAACCACTCAATCACCGGTATTTCACGTTAATGGTGATGATGTTGAGGCTTTGACTTTTGTAATGCGTATGGCATTGGAATACAGGGCAAAATTCAATAATGATGTTTTCATTGATTTGCTTTGTTACCGTAAATATGGTCATAACGAAGGTGATGAACCACGGTTTACGCAACCGATTTTATATAAGATCATTGAAAAACATCCGGATCCATATAAAATTTATTCTGATAAGCTTATTTCAGAAGGAGTAATAACCGGTGAAGAAGCCCGTAATGTTGAATCCGATTTCAATGCTTTGCTTGAAAAAGAACTGGAAGCATCACATCAGACCGGAAAATCAAAGATTTTTCCATTTTATGAAGAAGTATGGAAAGGGATCAGAAAATCGAACTCTGATGATTTTGATAAAAGCCCGGTTACTGCTGTCTCAAAAGAAACACTAATGAGAATAGGACATCAGATAACTGAGAAACCTCAGGGGAAAGCTCTGTTCCGCAAATTGGAACGCCTTCTGGAAGACAGGCGTAAAATGCTTGAAAAAACTGGAAAGCTTGACTGGGCTATGGGTGAGTTACTTGCATACGGTACTCTGCTTGATGAAGGAATTCCTGTGAGATTAAGCGGACAGGATTCGCAACGGGGAACATTTTCTCACCGCCATTCGGTTTTAACTATTGAAGATTCAGAAGAACGCTATGTCCCATTGAACAATATAAGTGAAAAGCAGGCACATTTCAGTGTTTACAACTCTTCTTTATCAGAATACGGAGTACTTGGGTTTGAATACGGTTATTCTTTGGTATCACCCAATGCTCTTACGATCTGGGAAGCTCAGTTTGGTGATTTCAACAATGGGGCTCAGATCATAATTGACCAATATATCAGCAGTGCAGAAGAAAAATGGAGGATCATGAACGATTTGGTCATGCTTTTACCTCATGGTTACGAAGGGCAGGGTCCAGAACACAGCAGCGGAAGGATGGAGCGTTTTCTTAATCTTTGTGCCGATAATAATATGCAGGTAGCTAATTGTACTACTCCTGCCAATTTTTTCCATTTGCTTCGCAGGCAGCTATATCGTGAAATTCGCAAACCTCTGATAGTGTTCACTCCTAAAAGTCTGTTACGTCATCCGGCTTGTGTTTCCCCGATTGATGATTTTATTACAGGTGGCTTTAAAGAAGTGATTGAAGATGATTCAGTTGAAGCAGCAGGTGTAAAAAGGGTTATTTTGTGTTCAGGGAAAATCTATTACGAATTGGTTGAAGAGCGTGAAAAAACTCAGCAATGGGACGTTGCCATTATCAGGGTTGAACAGTTGTATCCATTTCCTGAAAAGCAGCTTAACAGTATTTTATCAGGTTACCCTCTGGCAGAAACTTTTATCTGGGTTCAGGAAGAACCGGCAAATATGGGAGCGTGGACATTTATTTCAAAACGTTTGCCGAAATATGACCTTATGCTTGCTGCCCGTCCCGAGAGCGGAAGTCCGGCTACCGGGTCTATTAGCCTGCATAATCTCAGGCAACGAAAAGTTATTGAAAAAGCTTTTGGTGAGTGTAACTGCCACCGCAGCGGCATAATTTGTAAAATGATCTGTGCGCCTAAAGAATGGAGACCGGCTCTTACAAATGCCGACTAGGCTGTATTCCGGCATATTTAAAAATTAAATACCAGTATTGAAATAAATCAGGCGGAATTTAACTTAATCACATAAAACAACAATTAACTATATGATTGAAATAAAAGTACCAAGTCCGGGTGAATCAATTTCGGAAGTACAACTGGCTTCATGGCTTGTAAGCGATGGTTCTTTTGTAGAAAAAGATACTGAAATAGCTGAAATAGACTCTGATAAGGCAACTCTTACGATCTCAGCACCTGAAAGCGGAGTTATCCGTGTTATGGTTGAAGTGGGTGAAACAATTAAGGTAGGAGCAGTAATCGCACAAATTGACACTTCGGGTGTGCCGGAAAAAACAGAAAAACCTGAGGAAAAACCAGCTTCTGCCAAGGCTGAGCCAAAGGACTCTGCTAAAGAAAAAACAACAAAAGAACCGGAAAAAACAGAAAAGCCCACAGAAGCAAAGGCTCCCGTAAAAGATCATAAACTGCCTGAAAATATTCAGATCAGTGTTTCTCCTCTTGCACGCAAACTGATGCATGAACGTAATCTTCAGCCTGAAGAGATTGCATCACATTTTCTGAACCTTCGTATTTCGAGAAGCGATGTAGAAGAGTATCTTGAATCGGCAAAACCAGCTTCTGTTGCTGTAAACCTTAAACCTGCACCATTCTCAAGAGAAGTGGAACGTAAGAAAATGAGCACACTCCGCCTGAAGCTGGCGCAGCGCCTGGTGGCTGTGAAGCAGGAAACGGCTATGCTTACAACCTTTAATGAGGTGAATATGAGCAAAGTAATGGCTTTACGAAAAGAATATAACGAGGCTTACAAAAACAAATACGGGGTTTCAATAGGCTTTGTATCTTTTTTCGCAAAGGCAATAGCCGAAGCAATTAAGTTTTTTCCTCAGGTTAACAGCATGATTGACGGCGACGAGATAATTACTCATAATTATGTGGACATCGGAATTGCTGTTAGCGCACCCAAAGGGCTGGTAGTACCTGTGATCCGTAATGCAGAAAGTATGACCATGGATCAGATAGAAAAGAAAATCAAGGAACTTGCAATTAAAGCCCGTGATAATAAAATCACACTGGAAGAAATGACAGGAGGCACTTTTACCATTACCAACGGAGGAGTATTTGGATCAATGCTTTCAACACCAATAATCAATCCGCCTCAGAGCGCTATTCTTGGAATGCATAATATTGTTGAACGTCCAGTTGCTGTTAATGGTAAAGTGGAGATACATCCTATGATGTATGTAGCGCTTTCATACGATCACAGAGTTATTGACGGGCGTGAGTCAGTAAGCTTCCTGGTAAAGGTAAAGGAAATGATTGAAGATCCGGTAAAAATATTGTTTGGCGGAAATGATCCCGAAAGGGTTTTACTGGGATTATAATTTAAATAATGTAACAATCCGGAAATTTGTTTTTTCCGGTACTGGTCAAAATATTATTGTATGGCCTTAATAAAATCAGTTAACGGTGTCAGCCCCGTTTTTGGTAAAAATTGTTTTATTGCTGATAATGCAACAGTAGTAGGCGATGTAATTATGGGCGATAACTGCAGCATTTGGTTCAATGCCGTAGTACGCGGCGATGTTCATTACATAAGGATTGGAAATACTGTAAATATTCAGGATGGAGCGATTATACACTGTACTTATCAGAAAGCGCCGGTTAATATTGGTAATAATGTTTCAATTGCACACAGGGCTATTATTCACGGTTGTACCATACACGACAATGTGCTTATTGGTATGGGAGCCATTATTATGGACCATGCGGTAATTGAGAGTAATTCAGTAATTGCTGCAGGTTCTGTGGTGCTTGAAAATACAGTTGTTAAAAGCGGAAGTGTTTATGCCGGAATTCCGGCTAAAAAGATCAAAGATATTGACACAGCTTTGCTTGAAGGGCAGGTACAACGTATTGCCAATAGCTATATAATGTATGCAGGCTGGTATAAAGAATAAAAGAACTGAATTAATTCCGGCTTGTAAATCTGTTTGAGTTTTTTATCTGTTCGAACCATTTCTGTTATTTGAAGACCATTGATCTTAAAATCAGGTATCTAATGGTCAATCCTAATCACCTATAATATTCTCAAAATATAACCATAGCGGATCTTCGGGAACCGGTGCTATAATATTAAGGTTAATCCCCGAAACGGGGTGAGTGAACAATAATTTACGGGCATGAAGATGTATGCTTGCATCATTGTTGGGTCGGGCGGCACCATATTTCAGATCTCCTTTTATCGGGCAGCCAATTACTGATAACTGGGAGCGTATCTGATGATGCCTTCCTGTTATGAGTTCAACTTCAAGGAGATGATAATGATCGCCTGAGGCTATGACTTTGTATGTAAGTTTTGCTGGTTGAGAGTTTTTTCGCGGTGAACTGAAAGCGTATGATTTATTCTTCTCTCTGTTTCTCGACATAAAATGCTCTAACTCTCCTTCTTTATCAGGCGGATGATTTTTTACCACTGCCCAATAGATCTTTTTTATTTCTCGGTCGTGAAGCATCTTGTTTAAACGTGCAAGTGCCTTTGATGTGCGTGCAAAAATCACTGCTCCGCTAACAGGCTGATCAAGGCGGTGAGGAAGCCCCAGAAAAACAGCCCCCGGTTTATTATATTTTACTTTGATATACTTTTTTGCTTTTTCCAGCAAAGGCTCGGTTTCGGTAATATCGCCCTGAACTATGTCGCCGGCACGCTTGTTCAGAATAAGAAGATGATTATCCTCATAAAGAACTGACCGGCTGATATATTCCAGATTATCGGGCATGATTGCCAACATTAACAAAAATTAATACTGTTCGTTGTCGTTTGGGAATTCCAGGTCTTTGATATCCTGAATATAAGTTTTTACGGCATTTTGAATTTCTTCACTCAGGTTGCTGTAACGACGGAGGAAACGCGGTGAGAATTCCTGTGTGATCCCAAGCATATCATGAATAACCAATACCTGACCATCAACTTCACGCCCTGCTCCAATTCCAATAACCGGGATTTTTAATTCTCCGGCAACCTGAGCACCCAGTTTTGCAGGTATTTTTTCCAGAACTACAGAGAAACAGCCTGCTTGTTCAATAAGATGAGCATCGCTGATCAGTTTGCTGGCTTCACTTTCTTCAGTTGCTCTTACCACATAGGTCCCAAATTTATGAATTGATTGAGGTGTAAGACCCAAATGCCCCATAACAGGTATACCTGCTGAAAGAATGCGATCAATAGATTCAAGGATTTCTTTACCTCCTTCCAGTTTTACGGCATCAGCACCGGTTTCTTTCATAATGCGAATGGCAGATGAAAGAGCATTTTTTGAATCTCCCTGATAAGTACCAAAAGGCATATCAACAACTACAAAAGCTCTGGAAACAGCTCTTACCACCGAACTGCCATGGTAGATCATCTGATCGAGCGTGATGGGAAGGGTACTGTTAAAACCGGCCATCACGTTTGAAGCCGAATCACCTACCAGAATAACATCAATTCCGGCAGCTTCAACCAAACGTGCCATAGAATAATCGTATGCTGTGAGCATTGAGATCTTTTCTCCTCTGTTCTTCATTTCCTGAAGTACATGGGTAGTTACTTTACGTGCAGTTACTTTTGTCATTTTATTTATCTTTAGGAAAATAATTCTTTGCTTGCGTTTTTGGGGATTGCAAAGATAAGTATTCGTTGTTCAAAAAATGAAACCATTAAGGATTGAATACCAGAAAGATTATTACTGAATTAACAGAAGCCCGACCAGATTGTAATTAAATACCGGAATTACCAGATTTTGAGAATACTTATCAGTATCTGCCAACTATTGATTTTACAGAGCCTACATAACTCCATCCAAAAAGATTGACATGAACCAGCAGCGGATATAAATTACATATATCAATACGTTGCTGCCAACCTGGAGACATTGGGAAAGCCTGATTATATGCTACATAAAAACCGGAAGAAAAACCTCCAAAAAGTTTGCTCATGGCTATATCCATTTCACGAAAACCATAATATACCGCAGGGTCTACCAGACATGCGCGGGAGTTGTCGTCACACAAAAAATTACCACTCCACAGATCACCATGAAGCAGTGATGGATTTTCAGTAGGGAAAATATCTGGGAGGACTTTATACAGATTTTCAAAATGAGTGATTATTTTTTTATCTGCCAGTCCTTTATCGTAAGCCGGTCTCAATTGCTTCTGAAGCCTTTCCTCAATAAAAAAATCAAACCAGTTTACGTGCTGCCGGTTCGATTGATGTAATGAACCAATATAATTGTTATGATCAAGCCCAAAGAGCTCATTTGAGTTCTGATGCAAATCAGCTAGCATAGTTCCGAAATCCTCCCAGAATTTATGCGTAACAGCTCCCTGTTCGATAAACTCAAGCAAAAGCCAGCTATATTTATCTGCTTCGCCATTGCTAATAACTTTGGGTATGCGTAAAGTCTTTGATCCTGCGAGTAGATCAAGTCCCAGGTGTTCGGTTTGGAACATGCCGGGAAAACGGTTCGCAAAATTATATTTCAGAAAAAATGCATCCTTTTGTGTTTGGATTTTGAAAGCCTGATTAATATCCCCACCCGATACAGGTGAAACCGAAATTATCTTTACTTGGTTTCCAATCTCAGATTTAAGTGTTTGCAGAACTTCTGAATGCAATATTTCAGGGATCATAATATCTTGTTATTCTTATTTGGTGTTTTTTAAAAGGTTTAAATTAAGGCTTTTTCAAATTTCACAAAAAAAATAAATAAAAACGGTTACTTAACCTCTTGAGAATTAATTCGATTGTAAGTAAAAGTGTTATTACAGCTAAAATAGTTAAAGTTAGAGTAGATTCTTTTAAAAATTCAAATAAATATGTAAATCCACTAAACAAATCGGATATGTATCCAGAATAATTTTGAATATATTGTCTGAAAGATTCAGGGTTGAATAATTCAAAATTGCCGATGAAAGGTGATAAAATAATAAAGATGGCTGCAATAAATGTTAAAATGCCAAAAACCTTTAATATGTTTTTCCATTCCCAAATCGGTTTTTTAACCTTTTCTGTTTCAATTTGCCTTATATCACTCATAACCCTGATAGTGAAATCAGGTCCTGGTTTTTCAGTTTGTGTGCTTTTTAAAACTTTTCCAAGAAAGTCATCTGTTAATTCTTTGCTTTCCATAATATATATTTTTTAATGCATGAGGGGTATGCTGTTTTTAATCATCTGTTCATTTATCAATGAATACAATTTTTTTCTGATCCTGTGAAGTTTTACTTTGATATTTGCCTGACTCAGTCCGGTTATTTCCTCAATTTCCTCAATACTTAAATTGTCAGTATAGAACATATTCAGCAGCAAACAGTCTTGAGGATGAAGTAGTTGCATTGTTTTTTTGATCATACGGCTTTGTTCTTCAAAATCAAACTGGTTCATATTATTTTGTATTTCATTTTCTGAGTAGTTCTCAATTATTGGTTCATCAAGCGAAACCATGGCAATTTTCCTTTTCCGCGTTGAAGAAATAGCCGTATTTGTAACAATACGATATAACCATGTTGAAAATTTTGATTCCTGCTTGAATTTACTCAAAGACTGATATGCTTTCAAAAAGGCATCCTGAGCTACTTCTTCAGCGTCTTCAGTGTTTTTGCAGACACGTAATGCAATCGAAAAAGCCATGTCTTTATAACGATTGACAAGCAGTTCGAAAGCAGCAGTCTCTCCGTTGAGTACCCTTGCGATGATTATATTATCATCAGTTTGAACCATATCTATGTGTTTGACGTAAATAATCCCTTTGGGTTACATACAAACCTTACTAAGCCGGTGTAATTATTCAGGAGGGTTCAAATCTGTTTTATATTGGCAAAACAAAACAAATATCAGACACCTCATTTCTTAATTCTGTAAAAGTACTGATTTTAAGAATTATTGATTGGGCCCTGGATACTTTATAAACGTGAAAATACATTGTCTGATTAAAAATTTAGCATTAGCTGAGATCTCATTCGGGAATTATATAAGCAGCCTGCTAACAGTTTTTCTTTTGCAAATCTGATATGTTTCGAATCCGTAAATCTTATGACGGAATACTATAAAGAGGTAAGTATGATATTGATCTGTTTCGTATCGTCATGGTAAATTATAGGAAATACCACTTCAAACATGCTCCGAAAAAACCAGATACACAGTTAGTATTTAGTGGAAATATTAAAAAAGTCCGGTTTGGGTTTTATTTTACTTTTATCTCAGCAGCCTGTAATACTTCGGAAGTATCCGGATCATATACAAAAGCAACCAGCGAACAGTCATTTTCTTTCCATTCAGGATCAAGTGTGTACTGATATGGTCTTGAGAAATTTGTTCCGGCAGGGTTCAGGTTTCCTATACAAATAATATCACCCCAGGCACCATTAACTGAGCCCCGCAAAACGTGGTTATGCACGTAATCATCAATCTGTGGAGTAGGTCCAATATCAGGATTACTATTCTTTTGTGGAGATACAATATTGCTTTCGGTAATAAAAACCGAAAGCTGCATTTTTCGCTGCATTTCTTCCAGTAAAGTTATGCTTACAACGAAGCTGGTTTTTCTGCTAACTTCGTCATAATTATTACTGATCTTTATATCCAATAGAGGATCTTCTGAAATAATCTCACCAACTTTACCCGCTAATTCTTCAGATTTTATTTTATGATTATTTTCAAGGAAACCGGTTCTGTTTACCATACTTTTAGGTAACCCTGATTCTTCCATTTTAAATTTTGTGTCAAGTGCGTTTCCAACTTCAGTACGATAGTCGGCAGGAAAAGCTGTAGTTGGGCGTCCGTTATAATTAGCATGAATAGCTACAATTACAATTCTGTCGCCATAAGTATCTACAATATCATCAAGGGCTTTAGCTGCTCTTGGACAGTTCGGGCATTGATGTCCGGTAAATTCTTCGATCAGAATAGTTTTTTTAGCCTGTATTTCGCCAGTTTCAATTAAATATGATTCTTCGACTTTATTGCATGACTGAAATGTAAATATAATTGACAATAGACCAATCAGAATGATTCGATATTTCATGATTTCCTGTTTGTTTACTTAAAATGAACTTGTAATTGTAATAGTTAAGCCGCTACTTGCAGGTACATATCTGCACACTCCGCCTACACAAACTATGCCTTCGCGTTGCCTGCCCCATGCCAGTGCAATGCGTGAGGAATGATGAGTATAACCCATAGTAGCATTATAATAATGTCGTTTCTGGTCTGATTCAGGATTGCCGTAATTATAGCTGTCGCTGATACTGAAAGACCATTTCGGAGCAATGGTATATTCTACCAAAGCCATAGCCCAGTTGCCCTTATCCTGTTTGGTAAGCAAATGCTGGTATTCAAATCTTAATGTTTTTGTTGGTGTTAGTCTATACTGAATATCAGCAATACCTATATTGGCTTTGACATTGGGTTCTCCGGGATGACCTTCGATCACATCAATATTATATAATAAATTAAGATATTGCAAAGTGACTTTCAGGTCGCGGTTCATACGGCGGGAGATTTCAATATTAAGATCTCTGAAATATTTTTCGTCGCCCATATCAAACAGAGCAGCTTTGTATCCAAGTGTTCCTTTTTCACCTATCGGTGTATCGTTGTCAATGGATTTACGGTTCAAAGAATTAACAATGGCATAGTTGGCAGTGATAAAAGTACCGTAATTACCTCCTATTTTTGTTCTTCTCTTTATTGTGTAGATGATCTGACCCTGGAATGCCACTTCTCCGTTTGGCTGGGTGGCATATGGGTACATGGCTGACAGATTATAAGTGTGCTGTTTCGTTAATGGAGGCAGAAAATTGATATCGAGAGTTGTTGATTCAGTACGGCGTGATTTATAACTCATGTTATCAGTGTGCTTGGCTGATGCCATAAGACTCAGACCTGGTCTGAAATAAGTTGCACTAAGATATAAAGACTGTCCCGGTTTGTATATAAATCCGTTAATTGATGAGGGATCGTTCATCTTATATGCATACTCGCTGATAAAATTAAAATTTGAACTGCTCAAATTTAAACGACCAGAGTATGCGGGAACATTTTCAGGTAAATTGTAACGATAGCCTGGTTTGGGAATAATCAATTCATCCTGCTGATATTTACTTACCATTCCTGCACCGGCAAATACCCTTACTGAACTTTCCTTCATAAAATTGACCAGATCGTTGATTGAAAAATCGGCATCAATTCCACGTACAATTCCGGGAGAATGATCCCAGAAATAGCGCTGTTTTCCGTAAACACCCTTGAGTGCAATGCCTTCTGCAGGGTTGAACTTAACTCTTAAGCCGTCAAGAAAATTATCCACACCAAGATTCCAGTCTTCGTAAGCCCGTAAAATAAGCCCGTTTCCAAATTGTTCATAAAAACTACCGGCAGTAACTTCAAAATCACCGGTTTTATATGTCATGAACCTGTATGGCATACCTATGCCTGTAGGTTTTGTATCATATCCCTTTATGGGGTTCAGATAATATTCAAAACGCAAACCGGCAGTAAAATCACCTTTGGTAAAGAGCAAATTGGCAAAACTGTTCATCAGCATTTGTTCATTCACTTCAGGAGCTCCTATAAGTGTGTCGCTTCTGTACAACTGACCGTCGAACTGAAAATTGCCGCTTACTCTTGATGGACCGGCAAATCCCTGTGCAAAAGATTGTATGGGATTAATAAAAATCAGTGAGATTGCAAATAATAGAATTATTTTTTGCTGCTTTTTTGTCATAATAAAAAAGTAGTGGATTGAATAATCTAAGTGATTTGGAAATTGATTGTTTGCTTAATGATCGGAAATATCTTCGCCGGCATTAAGTTTTCTCACAAGATTAATAAGTTGCTGTTGACTGCCTTCCGAAAAAGAAGTGTGCTGCCAAACTATTTCACCCTTGCCATTAATAATAAAATTGTGAGGTATCTGGTTTACATTCATTGCTCTTTTAAAATCACCGTTAGGATCCAGCAGAACATCATATTCCCAGTTTTTACCCTGAACAGTGGGCAACACTTTAGATGTACTCCGTGAATCATCAATCGAAACAGCTATGAGCTTAACTCCTGTTTCTTCAACCCAATCTTCATAAACCTCTGCAATTGCCGAAAGTTCACGCATACAGGGTGTACACCATAATGCCCAGAAGCTCAGGATGATAGGTTTTTCGTCGTTTTCTATGTTTGCAGTGTTAAAATCACGACCATCAATTGTTTTTACAACTGCTGATGGAATTTTATGAAAAGTTTTCTCTCCGGATTGAGCCATGCTAACGTATCCGGCAATTAGAACAGTTAAAAGCAGAATGATCTTTCTCATGTCAGGTAGAATTTAATTGATGATTTCATAATGCGGTGCAAAAGTAATATAAACTTTGTTTACTCAATGTGTTTTCCGTGAACCGCTGCCGGAAAAATACTTTTTTATCATGACAAAGGTTTTCAGCATACAATTACCGTGCAATTTCCGTATTCAACAATAAAAGTTTTTTGAAAATCTTTTTTTGAACTCAATTTCATATAATTGCGGAACAATTATTGATACCTTTGTTACTTAGGTTCATTAACGAATAAGTTTTTAATCATGAGAATATTATTTTTTCGTAACATACCGGTTTTGTTGCTTGCTTATGTATTGCTCAGTTGCAATCCGGTTATTTCAACTCCTCAATCAACAATGAATGAAAATAAGACCCAAAGATTATGGCAGCAGGTTGATTCACTGCAAAAAGCCGGTATGCCAAAGGCAGCAATGGATATTGTAAAACAGATTCAAAGGCAGATAATACCTGAACATAACCATCCTGAATTTATCAGGACTATTTTGTATCAGATAAGGTTGAGCGCTGATTTTGAAGAAAATCATTTTGAAAAAAGCATTGTAATGGTGGACAAGTATATAGCAAATGCCACCCAGCCATCGCTTTCAATACTGAACTCAATACAGGCAGAGCTTTATTATCGCTATTTTTCGGTAAACCGGCATTTGATCCTTAGCCGTACTGTTATTGAAGGAGAACCTGGCTATGATATAAAAACCTGGGATGTGAGAAGCATTCTGCAAAAGGCTGTTTTTCACTATGAACAGTCGCTCAGTGCTCCTGAAGAATTAAAAAAGCTCCATGCCTCCGGTTTTTCAGAAATTCTGGAAGAAAAAGAAGGTTCAAAAGTTTATCGCCCTACACTGTACGATATTCTTGCACAACGTGCTCTTGATTTTTTTACTAACCCTCAGGCTACTCTTATTCAGGTAAATGACCCTATTGAATTAAATAATGAATCTTTATTTGAGCCTGCTGAAAAGTTTATAAATACTGCTACAGCAAAGCCCGGTGAGCTATCGTTTAATTATCATGCCCTTATGTTATTCAAAAAGCTCATTAGCTTCCATATCAATGATAAAACCCCTCTTGCGCTGATTGATGTGGACCTTAAACGACTTGCATGGATAAAGGAAAATAACACACTTGAGATAAAGGATGAATTATACATGAAGGCTCTTGAGCAGCTTGAAAAGCAATATTACGATTCACAGGCTTTCTCTGAAATTGCTTATGCAATAGCCACTGAGCTGATAAGGGAAGGAAATACCTATAACCCGTTTGACAATCCTGAGCCACGCCTGAAGTTGAAAGAAGCAAAAATTAAACTTGAAACCGCTATTAGACGCTTTCCCGATCTGCCCTCCACTCAGAATTGCATAAACCTGAACAAGCAAATTTCCGAGCCGGTTCTGAATATACAATTGGAATATGTGAACCTGCCCGGTAAGCCATTCAAGGCATTGGTTTCACACCGAAATGTAAAGGAATTGTATTTGCGTATAATTGGAATAGCTCCCGAAACTGATCGGGAACTAAGACAAAAATATCGTAACACAAAAGAACTTATTGATCAGTATCTGAAAATAGAACCCTATTTTTCGTGGAAGCATGAACTTCCTGACGATGACGATATGCAGATGCACAATACTGAAATTCCGGTTCAGGCTTTGCCTTTGGGCTATTATATTGTGATTGGGGGTTTTGATGAGAGTTACAATAATGCAGATTATGAATTGTCATTTGAATCTTTCTGGATTTCAGCTTTAAGCTTTGTGAGCCGCACAGAAACAGATGGAAGTGTAAGATTTCTGGTTCTGGACAGAGATAATGGAAAACCTTTGAAAAATGTTACGGCAACGTTGTGGCAGGAAAGGTATAATCAGTCTTTACGCAGATATGATATTGTAAAAGGACCTAAATATACAACAGATACTGACGGGGAATTTACTATTGAAGCTGATGACTCTTCAGGACGGACAAACAGAATGGCTGTTGAGCTTACACTTAAAAATGACCGCCTCATGTCCGACCATTATTTTTATGTTCAGCCCTACATTGAACAGAAATATACACATACACAGACTCATTTTTTTACTGACAGGGCTTTGTATCGTCCGGGACAAACCATTTATTTCAAAGGTATAATGATAGATACAGATGGCAAAGACCACAGGCTTAAAACAAATTTTAAAACGAATGTTGTTCTGTATGATGCCAATTATCAAAAAATATCGGAACTGACTGTTACAACCAATGATTACGGAAGCTTTGCAGGCAGCTTTGTTATACCGTCAGGATTGCTCACAGGCAGTTTTCAATTAAGCAATCAGTATGGAAATAAGAGTTTTTCAGTTGAAGAGTATAAGCTTCCGCGTTTCAGGGTAGATTTTGACACTATAAAAAGCAATTATAAATTAGGTGAATCTGTTACTGTTCAGGGACAGGCACTTGCTTTTGCCGGAAATCCAATAAATAATGCTGAAGTAAAATTTAGGGTTACAAGACAGATAAGGTTCCCCTATCCGTTTTATCGCACAGGAATTTATTATCCGTCATCGCCTCCGGCAGAGATCATGAACGGAACTGCAAAAACTGATGCTAATGGGAATTTTACTGTAACTTTTAACGCTATCCCCGATCCTGGTTTTTCAAAAGAAAGGAATCCGGTATTCATTTTCAATGTAATGGCTGATGTTACCGATATTAATGGCGAAACACAAAGCAGCAGCACAAGTATTGGTATTGGGTATGTTGCTTTGCTGCTCAGTGCTGAAATTCCTGATATGCTGAATCAGGAAGCTTTTAAGGGTTTCAGGATAGATGCAAAAAATATGAATGGCATAGATCAGGAAGTTACAGGAGAAATATCAATACAGAAACTCATACAGCCGAAAAAACTGTTTCGCGAAAGATCATTTACCCGCCCTGACCGCTTTATACTGGATAAAGCCACACATGATAAAATGTTTCCCTTTGATGTGTATGATAATGAAGATGATCCCTCATCGTGGAAGGTGGAAAAACAAATGTTTGCCGGTAAATTCAATACCGGTTCTGCTGACAGGATAATTCCGGATGGGTTCCAAATCTGGACTCCCGGGACTTATTTAATTGAGCTTAAAAGTAAAGATGCTTTCGGTGAACCTGTGGAATTCAGGAAATATTTCACTGTATATTCTGAAATTAACAAAACAGTACCTGTATCAAATCCTTGGTGGTCGGAATTGCTTACTACTGATCCTGAACCCGGGCAAAATGCCAGAATACTTATAGGTTCGAAAATACAACTTACAGTGCTGTATGAAATAGAAATAAATGGCAGTGTTGTTGAAAGCCGGCGATTGAACATAAACAACAGCACTATGCTCATTACCATACCCGTTACTGAAAGGCATGTGGGAGGTTTCAGGGTATTGTTCACTGCTGTGGCTCAGAACCGTGCTTTTACCGAAGCTCTTTCAGTTAATGTTCCTGATAAGAGCAAGCAATTGAATATTAAACTTGAAACAAAGCGCAACCGTCTTGAACCCGGAGGAAAAGAAGAATGGAAGGTGTTTATTGGTAATTATAAAGGTGAGCCGGAAAAAGCTGAACTGCTGGCAGGAATGTATGATGCTTCGCTGGATGTGTTAATGCCTCATAACTGGGCTTTAACAATGTACGATCGTTACCGCCGTCAGTTAAACTGGAATGCGGGTGCAGCTTTTAGACAAATATCCTTGCATGCAGGTGTATATACCTCATTTCCAGATTACTTTCATCGCGAGTACGATAAACTTAACTGGTTTGGATTTGATATGTATGCGCCTGTGTTTTTCGATTTTCGTTCAGGAGGCAGATATTTAACAAAAAGTAAAAGTCTTACACCTGACAGTCAGGCTCTTATGGAAGAATCGTATGCAGTAGCTGATGATGCCGTTTCGGGGGGTGATTCTTACGATGAACAACCTGAACACATCCGGGCTGAAATGCCTTCACTAATGATAAGGCGGGATTTGAGAGAAACAGCTTTCTTTTATCCGCAATTATTAAGTGATAAAGATGGCGTCGTTACTTTGAATTTCACTGTGCCTGAATCACTTACGCGCTGGAGGTTAATGGGTTTGGCTCATACAAAGGATTTGAGGACAAGTATGCTTGACGAGTTTTTTGAATCGGGACGTGAACTCATGGTGATACCCAACCCACCGCGATTTTTACGTCAGGGCGACGAGATGCAGTTCAGGGCAAAAGTGGTGAATATTACTGATAAGGAATTGGTTGCCGATGTCTCGCTTAATTTCTTCGATGCGCTGACCATGGCATCAGTTAATGAAAGCTATATTCTGGTCCCCGAACAAAAGAAAATTGTTATCCCTCCGCATGATTCCCGCGATATTTTCTGGGATATTAAGGTGCCGGACAAAGGTCCTTATGCAATAATATACAGGGTAGAGGCAATTGCAGGTTCTCACAGCGATGGTGAAGAAAACATGTTGCCTGTTCTGACCAACCGCCAGTTGATCACTGAAAGTATGCCCATGTTTGCGGGTTCGAATGAGAATAAAACCTTTGTTCTTGATAAGCTGCTGAAGTCGGGTAAAAGCGGTTCCACTGCTGTGAACCATCAGTTGACGCTGGAGTTTACTTCAAATCCTGTATGGTATGTGGTTCAGGCTTTGCCGTATTTGTCAGAACCAAATTCAAAGAGTGCTGAAGCTATATTTCAGCAGTATTATACCAATCAGCTTGCTTTGCATATAATAAACCGTCATCCTGAAATTGAAAGGGTGTTCAGGATATGGCAAAAAACTGACCCGAATGCATTGCTTTCAAATCTTGAAAAAAATCAGGATCTTAAAACTGCAGTTATAGAAGAAACTCCATGGCTTTCTGATGCTTTGGGTGAATCAGAACAAAAAAGACAGATTGCTTTGCTGTTCGACAGGGATAATATTGCTTCAATGCTGAAAAAAAGCTTCAGGGAGTTACTTGACATGCAACTTGAAAATGGAGGATGGTCATGGTTTCCGGGTATGCCTGACAGCCGTCATATAACTCAGCAGCTTGTTGCCGGGTTTGGAAGATTGCAGGCACTGGGAATTGAGAAAATCATGGATGAAAAAGATCTGTATAAAAGAATGCAACAGGCAGTTTTGTACATAGATGAGAAAATGACCGAAGAGTATAATAAGCTGAAAAAGCCTGTTGATCCTAAAACCAATCATCTCCATCCCGGAGTTATACATTATTTGTGGGCAAGAGGTTATTGGACACGACAGTTTCCGCTGGATAAGAAACATCAGGAAAGTTTTGCGTTCTGGAAAGATCAGGCTGAAAGATACTGGACAGGACAGCAGCTTTATTTTCAGGGTATGATAGCAATTGCATTGCATAATCTGGGTTCTGATGCTGTTGCTGGTCAAATAATTGCCTCGGTTGCCGACAGAGCACTTATTAGCGAGGAAATGGGTATGTACTGGCGCGATCTTCATCAGGGATTGTACTGGTATGAAGCCCCTGTTGAAACACAGGCTTTGCTGATCGAAGCTTTTGCTGATATAGGCAAAGACATGCAAAAAGTTGAAAAAATGCAGCAATGGCTCATAAAGCAGAAACAAACACATGCCTGGAAATCAAGCCGGGCTACCGCTGAAGCTGTTTATGCCATCCTGATGCGCGGAACTCAATCTTTTGGTGTCAATAAGGATTTCAGTGTTCAGATAGGCAACCTTAAAATCAATCCGGCTACTTATCCTGCTGTTAAAGAAGAAGCCGGAAGCGGATATTTCAGGATATCATTTAATGGCGATGAGATAAAACCGGAAATGGCAGAAGTGATTGTGAATAATCCAGGTAACACAATTGTATGGGGTGGTTTGTACTGGCAGTATTTTGAGCAGCTCGACCGAATTACTGCACATGAAACTCCGTTGAAACTGAAAAGGAGTATTATGCGAGAGGTTTTAATGCCTGCAGGACCTGTGCTTGAAACCATTACAGATAATAAATTGTTGAAAATCGGGGATAAAATGGTTATGCGTATTGAATTAAAAGTTGACCGCGATCTGGAATATGTTCACATGAAAGACCTCAGAGCTCCGGCTTTTGAACCTGTTGAGCAGATTTCGGGTTACAGATATAAAGGCGGATTGGGTTATTATGAAAATCCCCGTGATTTGGCTACTCATTTTTTCTTTCAATATCTGCCAAAAGGAACATGGGTTTTTGAATATCCGGTAATAGTTTCTCAAACCGGAGATTTTTCAACCGGAATTACCAGTATTCAGTGTCTGTATGCTCCTGAGTTTTCAGCCCATAGCGAAGGCATCAGAGTAGAGATAAAATAAGTTTACTATCCGTTGTTACGGCAACCCGGCTAAATTCCTAAAACCTGGAAATAAATACAAGTTTTAGGAATTTGCTATAGATACCGGACATTTGCTCAAGAACATTGTTTTTCTTGAATTGCTGTGAGAGATTATCAGGTTTGGATAGGAAAAACAGATAATCTGGAGGTGGATTTTGTGGTTAGGGATAAAAATGGATTTACAAAATATATACCGGCTCCATATACAGATAAAAACGAAGTGATCAGAGTATTAAGAGAAGCAGTTGAAAACGGAGCATCAGTAGAAACAGAACAGCAGCATGTTGAGAGGGTTACGGATATGATAGGGAAACACATGTTTGACTGAAAGAATGATGAAAAATAGCATCCTGCTTTTTGCAATTCCTTTTTAGGCTGTAACGGACAAAGAAACAGGCAAAAACAGTCAACTGACATATCCGGCAACCCGTTAACCGGATCAGATTACAATCTTATACAGGATGAAACCCGCTCATTAAGTCAGAACTTAAAACCAATAATACCTGATCAGCCAACAATAGGCATTTTAATGTTTGATGATGTTTTGCAGACCGAATTAACTGCTCCTGTTTTGTGCACCACATGAACGTATCAAAAATGGGTTATTGATTATCAGTAAATTACGTTAAATTAATTTGCATTTTGGGTCATGCGGAGCTATTTTTGCACATGTTTATTCGGAAAAATAAGAATTGTAGTGGCACAATCAGTATTCAGATTGTGCAGAAGCATAATCGTTCCAACAAAGTATTAAAGACTCTTGGAATTGCACAAACTAAACGTGAAGAAGAGTTGTTTCTATTACTCGCAAAAACGGAGTTGGAGCGGCTTAGGGGGCTTCAATCCTTTTTTGTTGATCATGATGATTTAGTGGTTGAGAACTTTGTAAATAGTATTGCAAATGAACATTTACAATTTATACGATTTGTATTTACAAAATAGTCCAAACTGTTTTGTAAATCTACAAACGTAAATGCCGATGGTTTAAATATATAGAACAATCGAGCAGAGCGAAAATTGGTCTATTATATTTTTCCAATCGGTATTATAGGAACAGAATTAATACTCGGCAAAATCTACAAAAAACTCGGCTTTCCTTCTGATGGGTCATGCGATTATTTCAAGAACCTGGTTTTGAGCCGATTAGTCTATCCGGGAAGTAAATTAAAAACAGTAGATTACTTTCGAAGGCATCTGAATATGTATACTAGTGTTTACTCAATTTATCGATTTTTATATGACTTAAATACTGAGCTGAAACCAAATGTTGAGCATTTAGCAAACATTGAAAACCGGTTTAGAAGCTAATTATTGAAAAAATTTTTCTTAATTATGTGATTTTTAAGTACTTTTTGCGAATAATATAGAAACGATTAAGAAAATCCGGTGAATAAAGACAACTTTATTTCTGTAGTCAAAGACAATCAAAATCTGATCTTTAAGATTTGTAATTCGTATTGTTCAAATTATGAGGATAGAAAGGATTTGCAGCAGGATATTTTAATTCAGTTGTGGAACTCATTTTCAAAATTCGACGGACGGGTTAAGATCTCAACCTGGATTTACCGTATTGCTTTGAATACAGCTATTTCATTTTATCGGAAAGATCGAAAACGCAAAGAGAAAACTGTCGGCATTGATGCATCGGTAATTTCTCTGCCTGATTACGAACCAGGTTTTGAGCAGGACGAAAGGATATCGTTGTTGTATAAGTATCTGGAGCGTTTGAATGAAATGGACAAAGCTCTTATTTTATTGGTTCTGGAAGATAAAAGCTACAGGGATATGGCAGAAATACTAGGAATTTCTGAAACAAATGTGGCTACAAAGATCAGCCGTATAAAGAAAAGGATCAAAGAAGAATTTAAACATTAAAACCTGATATCATGGAAATTAACGAATTAAAAGATGCATGGGCACAATATGACAAAAAGTTAAGCAAAGTACTGAAGCTTAACGAAGAACTTCTGAGGTCAGTAAACCTTGAAAAAAGCACCTTTGCCCTGAAAAAACCTATGATCCTTGAACTGTTGAATATGGTTATACAGTTTTGTGTAATTAATGTAATTATAGCTTTGCTGATACAGCTCTCAGGCGAAACTCAATATTTTATTACCGGACTGATTGGTTCTTTGATGTGTGCTGTAAGTTTTGTTTTTTCTGCTGTTAAAGCATCGCGTTTTTATGATCTTCTGTATTATGATTTGAGTGTGATGCATTTTCAGAAGAAAATGACGAACCTGAGGATACTTATTCTGCGTCTCAGAAAAATAGAATATCTTATAGCCGTAATAATAGGGATAACGCTCCTTCCACTAATAGTTAAAGCCAAAGCCGGTGTTGACCTTTTTGGGGACCTCACGGTTTTCATACCTGCTGTTTTCGGTGTTGTCGGGTTGGGTTTAATCTTTGGTGTAATTCTTAACCTTAAAGTTTATGATAAGAGCATTAAAGATGCAGAATCGTTCCTGAATATGATTGAAAAATTCGGGAATGAAGAATAAAAGGCATTTGCCGGCATAACCTTCATTATTATACAAATCGTATTATTTGTCTTTTTAACTGCGAAATTAATACCCCTTACCATTGTCTTCAGCAATAGCTGTTGTAGCCGGGTTCGCAATTTCTTACCCGGTTGTTTTTATTTCTGCCTCATTAAAAACCACTTTGGTATGACAGAAAATATTTAGGTTTGCAGTATAAAACCAATACTTTATTTTATGATAGCCAAAAATTTGCTTTCAACTACGATTGCTCCGCTTATGCCTGACGAAACCTTTATTAAGGCACTTAGTCTGATGGATGAATACAAGATCTCCCATCTTCCGGTGGTCAATGGCACGGAGTATATTGGTTTGCTTGCCGAAGAAAATATTTATATCGAGAACCGTTTTGAGGATACCATAGGGCAACATATGCAATCGCTTGTAAAACATTATGTTGACGAGTACTGTCATATTTTTGATGTGCTTAATATGTTCTCTGAAGAAATGCTGTCGCTTCTGCCTGTACTTGACAAACATCATCGTTATCTTGGTGTCATCACTCTCGACACTCTCATGCAACATTTCCCGGTGATAACCTCAATAAATAATCCGGGGGCTATAATAGTACTGGAACGCAGTCAGAACGATTATTCGCTTTCTGAAATAGCTCAGATAATTGAATCGAACGATGCCAAGATCCTGAGTATGTTCATAACTTCAGTACCTGACAGTACCATGCTTGAAATATCAATAAAGATAAATCGTATGGAGATAGGGCCTGTGCTGCAAACCTTCGACCGTTATAATTATTTCATCAAAGCCACTTACGGCGAATCTTCATACTACGATGACCTGAAAGACCGTTACGATAGCCTTATGACTTATCTTGACATCTGACACCTGTAAAAAAGGAATGACATTATTGATACTGCAAACTTACTGTTTTCGTAAAATACGACTTGTTTTCACCCTGTTTTACCTGTTGCTGTTTAGCTTTTCCGGCGTATTGGGTCAGGAATTGCCTGCTACAGAGTTCTCAGAAAGTAATGATGCAGATCAGAAAATCATTGTTGGTCAGATAAGGTTCGAAAAAAATAAAACTACCCGCTCCGGTATTATTTACCGTGAATTGCTTTTCAATCCGGGTGATACATTAAATGCTGATGTATGGGAAGGATTGCTGGAACAAAGCAGATTAAACCTGCTGAATACCTCGCTGTTCAATTTTGTTGATATTGAAACCAGCAGAACTGAGGGAGAGTTACCGGTTGTGGATGTTGTTTTTAGTTTTGTCGAACGCTGGTATCTGTGGCCCGTACCTGTGGTAGAGCTTGCCGACAGGAATTTCAATGAATGGTGGAGAACAAGAGACTTTTCAAGGATAAATTATGGCCTGGTCCTTAACCATAAGAATTTCAGAGGTAGAAAGGAGTTATTGCAGGCTGTTATGATAGGAGGTTATAATCAATCGCTGGGTATTGCCTATTCAAAACCCAATATTAACCGGGCGCAGACCATAGGGCTGGGATTCGGAGCAACGTACAGCCGTCGCCATGAAGTAGCCTATGCCACAAAAAATGATGAACTGGCTTATTACGACGATCCCGGTAGATTTTCATTCAAAGGGTTTGACATAAATACCTCACTGCTATACCGCCCTTTGATACACCATAGGCATATACTTACACTGCAGTACAGTCAGTATATCTTCAGCGATACTATTAATAAACTCAATCCACATTATTTTATCAGCAGTAACAGCAAACCCAATTTTTTGAGTTTAATTTATGAGTTCAGAAGCGATTACCGTAATTTGAAATACTATCCTACCGCCGGGCATTATTTTGATTTGAAGATCTCAAAACAGGGGTTTGGATTTTTTCAGAACAGCAAACTAAATGTTTTTGACATTGCATCAGCATTTAAAAAATATTTCACCTTCAGCGACCGCTGGTATCTGCTTACGGGAGTTTCAGTTAAATTATCGCTCGCTGATCGTCAGCCCTATTTTATGAGTAGTTCGTTAGGCTATAAATACGATTTCATACGTGGTTATGAATATTATGTTGTTGATGGCAGGCATACTGCGCTTACAAAGCTGAATCTGAAATACCGTATTCTTGAACCCACCATCATACATTTGCCATTCATCCCGACTGAAAAATTCAGTAAACTGCATCTGTCTTTATATCTGGGTATGCATTCCGATATGGGTTATGTTTACGAACCCAACAACAATAATGGGTTCAACAATAAATTACCCAACAGTTTTTTATGGGGCAATGGCTTTGGGCTGGATGTGGTAACCTATTATGATCAGGTAATGCGTATCGAATATTCAATCAACCGTAAGGGCGAACATGGGGTATTTCTTCATTTTCTGGCTCCGATATGATTTTTTAATGGAAATATTATGACCCGTGCTAATGGGTTTTGCTGTAAAAAAGCTGAAATATTTTAACTCACAGCCGTTAAATTTTTAAACTTTTGCACATTTTTAGTAATCTTGCATTTTCAAACCCCTTCATAAACCTGTTGTATGAGAATAGCATTATATGGTAAAACCCCCAATCGCGATGAGATCATATATTTACAACCATTATTTGACAAGTTCAGGCAATATGGTATAAAATATCTGATGTATCAGCCTTTTTTTGAATTACTCCGTCAGTCGGTTGATGTTGGGGATGTATCGGGCTTGTTTAGCAACAAGGATACTCTGAAAGGCAAAGCCGATTTTCTGTTTTCAATAGGAGGTGACGGAACCCTGCTCGACACAATCACACTGGTGCGCGATTCAGGTATTCCCGTTATGGGTATTAATCTGGGAAGGATGGGATTTTTATCAAGTATATCAAAAAATGATATTTTACCAGCTATTGACTGTGTAATAAATGGTAATTACATTCTTGACTCGAGGGCACTTTTAAGTCTTGAAACCACAGGAAACATCTTCGGCAATCTTAATTTTGCACTTAACGAGCTGACAATTAATAAGAAAGATACATCGTCAATGATACTTATCCATGTTTATGTGGATGGTAAATTCTTGCATTCATACTGGGCTGACGGGCTAATAATAGCAACTCCTACAGGTTCCACAGCCTATTCACTTTCATGCAACGGGCCTATTATAGCTCCCAATGCTGAAAATTTCGTTATCACACCTATTGCCACACACAATTTAACAGTAAGACCGGTCGTTATACCCGACAAAAGTGTTATTAGTATAAGGGTTGAAGGTCGTGAAAATGAATATCTTGCCAGTCTTGATTCGCGTTCTGTGGTTATTTATCCTGAAACTCAGCTTGTTGTAAGCAAAGCCGGTTTTCGTATAAATCTTCTTCAGATGAAAGATCAGTATTTTTTTCGTACAATACGCGAAAAACTTAGCTGGGGACAGGATATCAGAAATTGATCATCATCCCTTTCTTTTCTGAATAAATAAAAGTGATAATTTAGCGCCCTCAAATTAAAATGAAGAAATATCTTGTAGCATTGCTACTTGCCGGTGTTGTGCCGGCTATACATGCACAACGTATTGAACTGGGAGTAACAGGAGGAGGAATGTATTATATGGGCGACCTGAATCCGGAAAAATTGTTTGAGTTCACTCAGCCGGCTTTTGGCTTTGTTTACAGATACAACTTTAATAACAGGGTTGCCATAAGATCCGGGTTACTTGTTGGAAATGTCAGAGGCGATGATCTTATTACCCAATATCGTGTTGAACGTGGTTTGAATTTCAGTTCGGATATTTATGAAGTATCTGCTGTAGCTGAGTTTAACTTTTTTGATTATTATACAGGAAGCACCCGTAGTTATATTACTCCTTATATTTTTGGAGGTATAGGTGCTTTTATGTATAATCCAAAAGCTGTTTACAGGTCAGAAACTTATGTTCTAAGAAATCAACCTGCTGAAGGAGTTAATTATATTCTGGTGTCAGGCTTACTACCTGTATCGGTTTGCTTTCCTTTTGGTATTGGTGTGAAATATAGTGTTAATGATTTTATTGGATTGACTTTAGAATGGGGGATGAGAAAAACCATGACCGATTATATTGATGATGTTCATGGAGTTTATCCTGCCCATGAATATTATGACAATGGCGAAAAGAAGCCTTATCCGGATTGGGTTGATCCCGGTAAAAACTATGATGAAGGAATGCAGCGTGGAAATTCAAAAGACAATGATTGGTACGGATATGCAGGTGCTTCAGTAGTCTTCAGGATTAATTTCAGAGGCAGGGCAAGGTGCAATGAGCCGGAAAGAATAAAGTTTTAACAATACTTAACAATAATAAATACACGTCAGTATAAATTTTTGATGTTACTTTGAGTGCTGGTTTTTAATAAGATGAGTTTAAAGGATAAAATAGATATCAAAAATCTCCCTCAACATATTGCCATTATTATGGATGGCAATGGTCGCTGGGCAAAAATGCGTGGGAAACACAGGGTTTTCGGGCATGAGCAGGGTGTGATCTCAGTAAGGGAAACTGCCGAGGCTGCTGCCGAAATAGGTGTGAAGTTTCTGACCCTTTATGCTTTTTCCACTGAAAACTGGAAACGCCCGGCTACTGAAGTGGAGGCACTCATGAAATTATTGGTTCAAACCATACATCAGGAAACAAAAACACTCACTGATAATGATATCAGGTTAAAAGCTATTGGCGATCTGGACTCACTTGACAAAAACTGCAGGAAAGAACTGATCGAAGCTATGAACACAACGGCTTCGAATAAAAGAATGGACCTTGTGCTGGCATTGAGCTACAGCGGACGCTGGGAATTAACTGAAACTTTTAAGGCGCTTGCCAATAAGGTGAGATCCGGAATACTGAACCCTGATGATATTACCCAGGAAGTTATTTCAAACAATCTTAATACAGCGGGAATGCCTGAGCCGGAACTTCTTATCAGAACCAGCGGCGAATGTCGTATCAGCAATTTTCTGATATGGCAAAGTGCTTATACCGAGCTGTATTTTACTTCAAAGCTATGGCCTGATTTTCGTAAGGAAGACCTTTATGAAGCCATTATTGATTATCAGCAGCGCGAAAGAAGATTCGGAAAAGTAAGCGAACAAATTAAAAGTTGTAGATGAAATGAGGTTAAGGCTGTTTTGTTATCTCTGCTTTGCGCTTATCTTTACAAGTGCTCTCGAAACCAAATCGCAGGTGCTTATCGGTTCCGATCTGCCCGAAGTAAACTATACCAGACCGGTATCATATATAATTGGCGGAATAACCGTCAGCGGTATTGAATATCTTGATCATGGTGTTATTATTGTGCTTTCAGGTTTAAGTGTCGGCGACCGTATTGAGATCCCGGGCGACCGTATCCATCAGGCTATTGAAAAACTCTGGCAACAGGGTTTATTCGAAAACATTCGTATTACAGCTACCCGGATCGAGGGGGAAATGATCTTTTTGAACCTTTCAATGAAAGAAAGACCCAGGATGAGTAAATTCACTTTCAAGGGTGTGAGAAAGTCCGAAGCCGATGATTTGCGGGATAAAATAAATCTTGTCCGTAATGATGTGGTAACCGATCATCTTGTTATCAGAACCGAAAATATAATAAAAAAACATTTCAGCGGCAAAGGTTATCTGAACACAACCGTTGATATTAGCCAGGTTCGTGATACTTCAGGCATAAACCAGGTATATCTGATCATTGATATTAACAAAAGGAACCGTGTGCGTATTGAATCAATCAATTTCTCGGGAAATTCAGCATTGTCGGATCTGAAGTTAAAACGTCAGTTTAAGGATACCAAGGAAAAAGGAGTAATGAAGCCTTTCGACAGTATGGATAAAATGCTTAAGGATTTTGCAAAGGCTGCAGTGAAACTTGATATTATGGAAATGGGTAACAGCATTGCAAATGCTTTCACTGACGATATCAGACCACGGGTTTTTAAAAGTTCCCGCCTTATTGATGATGACTTTACTAAAGATAAGCAAAACCTTATCGGAAAATATAATGAACATGGCTATCGCGATGCCAGGATAGTAAAAGACTCGGTTTACAGAGTTGACGATAATTATGTATCAATTGACCTGAAGATTGAAGAAGGGCCGAAATATTATTTTGGTGATATCACCTGGATTGGAAATACAAAATACAATACTGAGGTGTTAAGTGCTGTTTTGGGTATTGAAAAGGGCGATGTTTATAATCAGAAAATTCTTGAAACCAACCTTAATTACAATCCTAAAGGAATAGATGTCAGTTCCTTATATCTTGATGACGGATATTTATTTTTCAGGGTCAATCCTGTAGAAGTAAAGGTTGAGAATGATACCATTGATCTGGAAATGAGGATTTTTGAGGGTAAGCAGGCTACAATAAATCGGGTTTCGATAAAAGGCAATACCCGAACCAACGACCATGTAGTAATAAGGGAGTTGAAAACACAGCCGGGGCAATTATTTAACCGTTCTGATATTATTCGTTCCACCCGCGATCTGGCACAACTCAGGTATTTTGATGCTGAAAAGATAAATCCCGTACCTATTCCAAATCCGGATGACGGAACTGTAGATCTGATATATGAAGTTGAAGAAACTGCTGCTGACCAGATAGAGCTTTCAGGAGGCTGGGGTTACGGCAGAATAATTGGTACACTGGGATTATCGTTCAACAATTTCTCAACCCGTAATATTCTCAATCGTCAGGCGTGGCGTCCTGTACCCACCGGCGACGGGCAGAAGCTAAGTATCAGATTACAGTCGTACGGAACCGGATATATCAGTTATAGTGCTTCGCTTACTGAACCTTGGTTTGGAGGCAAAAAACCCAATTCCCTTACCTTATCATATTATCATTCGCTGTTCAGCAACGGGCTATCAAGGAAAAATGAAAATTTTGCTTCATTCAAAATTGACGGATTCTCGGTAATTCTTGGCAAACGCCTGCAATGGCCTGACGACTATTTTGTGCTGATCCAGAACCTGAGCCTTCAGCGCTATGTTTTAAACAATTACGGGTCGGTATTTTCATTTGGCACCGGAAACGGTGAATATAACAGTATCAACTACGGTGTAAGTTTCGGACGAAAATCGGTTGACCAGCCCATTTATCCGCGAACCGGTTCTGATTTTACCCTTTCACTTACGGCTACTCCTCCTTATAGCTGGTTCAGCAATAAGGATTACAAAAGCATGGCCGATGAGAAAAAATTCAAATGGATGGAATATCACAAATGGAATTTCAGCTCATCGTGGTATCAGGCTGTTTATGGAGATCTGGTGATAAGTCTGAGGGCGCGTTACGGATTTCTGGGTTTGTATAACCGCGATATTGGAGTTACTCCTTTTGAACGGTTTTTCCTTGGCGGCGACGGGCTTTCGGGATATAACAACCTGGATGGCAGAGAGATAATTGCTTTCAGAGGTTATAGTAACGAAAGTATGACTCCGGATTATTATTACAATAAAAATCTTGGTGCCACCATTTACAATAAGAACACCCTTGAGGTCCGCTATCCTTTATCCCTGAATCCAAGTGCTACGATTTATGTTATGGGATTTGCTGAAGCCGGTAATGCATGGCGGGATTTCAAACATTTTAATCCGTTCGATCTTAAGCGCTCGGCAGGAGTAGGCGTGAGAGTATTCCTCCCGATGTTTGGCTTGCTTGGTCTTGACTGGGGCTATGGGTTCGATCCTATTCCCGGAATTCCCGGAGCTAATAAAGGACAGTTCCATTTCTCTATTAACCAGTCAATTGATTAATAAAAATTTATCCATTTACTTTGGCAGGAAGTTTGATTGGTAACAAATAGCTTAAATGAAAAATAATAATACACCCAAAAGAAAATAATCATGAAAATTCATCCATTAATCAAAAACCGCAAGACTGCCTTTCGTGGTCTGTTCATTGCATCATTGTTTATGTTAGCTGGTTTTTCCGTATCGGCACAAAAGTTTGCCTATATTGACACGGATTATATCCTTGAAAACATTCCGGAATATAATAGTGCTCAAACCCGTATTGATGCCCTTACCGCTGAATGGCAAAAAGAAATAGAAGCCAAATACGGGGAAATTGATAAAATGTACCGTAATTATCAGAATGAATCAATGCTGCTGCCTGATGAGATGAAACGCAAACGCGAGGAAGAGATAATTAAAAAGGAAAAGGAAGTAAAGGAACTGCAACAAAAGCGTTTTGGTCAGGATGGCGATTTATTCAAAAAGCGTGAAGAGCTTATTAAACCGATTCAGGAAAAAATCTATACTGCTCTTCAGGATGTTGCCAACGCTGGTAATTATGCTGTTATCTTCGATAAGGCAGGTAGTGTATCCCTTATTTATACCAACCCCAAGTTTGATATCAGCGAAGAAGTACTTACAAAAATGGGTTATGCATTTTAAGTATGAATCAGCAGGTTTATTTTGCAATTTAATAACAAGTAAGTTGGTGTTTTAATTAATTTTCTAATTTTACAAACTTTTAATCAGTAAAGTAATCATTTAAAATTATCTGAAAGTAATGAAAAAAGGATTTTTTATCATCTCTCTCATTGTGCTGAGCCTGTTATCATTTAATGTTTCCGCACAGTCAAAGGCAAAATTCGGTCATATAGATTTTGCGAAACTATATGCCGATATGCCAGGTCAGGATTCTATTAAGACAGTTTTTGAAAAATTCACGCAGGATTTGCAGGAAACATTTTCTGAAATGACTAATGAATATCAGACCAAGCTTCAGGATTATCAGTCAAATATGGCTACCATGTCGAATCTGATACGCCAGAACAAGGAGCGTGAAATTATGGATATACAAACACGCATGGAGAATTTCCGCACTCAGGCTGAAGAAGAATTACAGCAAAAGGAATCAGAACTAACTGCACCAATAATTGAAAAAGCCCGCGAGGCTGTTAAAACTATTGCCAAAGAACATGGTTACACATATATTTTTAACAGCTCCGAAGGTTTGTTGCTTTATTCTGACCCCGGCGATGATATTATGTCGCTTGTAAAGAAAAAGCTCGGCATTGATTAGAATTCAGAAAAGCTAAAAAAAACAAAGGTCGCTCTAAACGGGCGACCTTTGTTTTTTATTCAGGGCAGCATCATCTGCCCTGACTTGTCCGTTTTAGTGCGACAAATTTAGTTTTAATAACATTTCTGACATTAGCGGATGTAATTTTGTTCTTATTCTCAATTCTTTCTGAGTGATTTTGTTTATTATTCTTGCGTCTGTGATC
>Ga0302241_1000299_pt1 | contig 48191 bp, 41 predicted proteins | sample AAG_UR_Arg_MG_FD_193532 | JGI IMG/M metagenome (GOLD analysis project Ga0302241, IMG submission 193532) | Enriched activated sludge microbial communities from anaerobic digester in WTTP, New Holstein, Wisconsin, United States - AAG_UR_Arg | ecosystem: Engineered > Bioreactor > Anaerobic >... | reverse complement strand
GCGATGTTTCGTTCGCTGATTCCTTGGCTTTTCAGCCGAAGAATTTCTCTGATGTTCTTCATTAGAACCTCCTTAGAATATTTGGTCACATATTTGTGCCATAACTATTCTATCGGATGGCTCTATCGATCGGAATGGTGGCTCTAAAACATCGAATGCGTGGCTCTGACTCGTCGGAACGGTGGCTCAAACTGGTCCGGATTATTCAACATTATTTAACCTGAAAATTCTTTCCAAATTAAATGAATTACAATACTATTTCATAATATGTAAAAATGATACAATGATGTAAAGATTGATGAATCATCTAAGCGGTGATAATTCAAACTTTGCATCTTTTTTTGTGGGAGTGAATCATATGGATCAGATTAAATTTGAATGGCCAGAATTCTATATTGAATTGGCAAATAAGGTTTTGAGTTATAAGGATAAAAGGATTGAGTTACTTCAAATTTTATATGATTCATTCGAATCGCTCGACGTGAAATATCCCTTTGTAGAAAATGACGGCAAAAATCTGGGCGATATCTGTCCGTTTACAGTTTTTGGCGCTTTCAACAAAGGGATTTCTACTAAGAACCGCATTATATTTTTGAATCAATTGAGAACAAGATTTGATATGGTGTCACGAGTTCCCGATGCTTTTGATGGAGTCCCATTAGTTAATAATATGAAGGCTTGGTTTTTTAGCTCTAAATCTGAAAGAAAGCCTGATGATATATCAAACCTATGGAATGTTTTTGAGGCGGGGATTGCGTATGCAGATAACCCAACAAATGTATCAAAAAGTGCTCTTATGTTGAGTTACGACAAAGTTAGGCATCAGCAAGGTATAAAATGGAACATCACAATGGGTCTTTTTTGGATACGCCCATATACATATATAAATTTGGATGATAAGAATAGAAAATATTTACTCGATGAAAATAATGGTTTTAGTCAATTAATAGAAAAAATAACGAATTTGAAGCAAGTTCCAACTGCAAAAGCTTATTTGGAGTTAATTGATCTTTGTAAAAATAAGTTATCAGAAAGCAGCAGTATCATCAGTAATTTTCCTGAACTATCATATACTGCATGGAAATTGTCTGACACTGAAATTGAAACTGTTTCGACTGCAAGTTTTTTGAAATGGTTTGGGCCATTAATTAATGCATTAAAAACATTAGGAGGAACCGCTACACCTAAACAAGTTAGGGCGCAGATAATTAAAGATATGAACTTGGGAAAAGATATAACGAATGTAATAGTTGGAAAGACTGGGGTTAATAAATTTGAGAATGAACTTGCTTTTGCAAGGACCTATTTAGTGTATGAGGGATATATTGACAAAAAGATCAAAGGAACTTGGGTACTAACAGATAAGGGCAAAAATGTAGAATTGGATGACAAAGCAGCAAGTAAAATATTCAAAAAATGGGTACAAAAGCATAAATTGAGAAAAGAGAATGACGAAGCTCGCATAATAGAGAGCCGGGATAATAATGAAATCCATTATTGGATATATGCTCCTGGTGAGAATTCGTTTAAATGGAATGAATTCTATGCTAATGGTATTATGGGTATTGGGTGGGAAGAAATGGGAGATCTAACTCAATATTCTTCAAAATCATTAATGAAGACCAAGATGAAAGAATTATATGGCGAAGAATTAACTTACATGAATTCAGCTCTTGCGACTTGGCAGTTTGCAAATGATTTATCGCCCGGTGATGTGATTTATGCAAAAAAGGGCAAATACAAAATAATTGGACGTGGAATTGTAGAATCTGATTACTATTTTGATGATAATCTTAAAGACTATAACAATATCAGAAAAGTAAAATGGACACATAATGGTGAATGGGATCATCCTGGCCAAGCGGTTATGAAGACCCTGACAGACATTACAGCTTATACAGAGTATGTTGATAAATTGGAGTCATTGTTCATAGATGATGAGTCTGGTGAGGAGATAATAGAAAAGCTTGAAGTGATTTATGAAAATTATTCGGACGAAGAATTTTTAAGTGAAGTTTTTATGAATAAAGACTCTTATGATACTTTGGTTAAGCTGCTTGAATTAAAGAAGAATATCATTTTACAAGGGGCTCCAGGTGTTGGAAAAACCTTTATTGCGAAAAGGTTGGCCTATTCAATAATGGGCAGTAAAGATTCAAGCCGAGTATTAATGGTTCAATTTCATCAATCCTATAGTTACGAAGATTTTGTAATGGGTTATCACCCGACAAAGGAAGGATTTGAGCTTAATTCTGGTCCTTTCTATCAGTTCTGTAAACTTGCTCAGGATGATGAAGAGAGAGATTATTTCTTTATTATTGATGAAATAAACCGAGGTAATCTTAGTAAAATATTTGGAGAATTATTAATGCTGATTGAAAAGGATAAGCGTGGTGAGAAATTGCGTTTGCTTTATTCAAATGAGTTATTCTCAGTACCACCGAATGTATACATCATTGGGATGATGAACACTGCTGATCGGAGCCTTGCTTTGATTGATTATGCTCTGCGTAGAAGATTTGCTTTTTATGACATTGAACCAGCATTCAACACAGAAATTTTTCAAACTGTATTCTCTGAAAATGCTCATCCCAAGTTCAATGCTTTAGTGGACCAAATTATAAGCCTTAATAACTACATTAGTAAAGATGAAGCCCTTGGAGATGGTTTTAGAATTGGACATAGTTATCTTTGTACAGGTGATGTAAGTGAGGAGGATTGGCTTTATTCAGTCGTTAAGTTTGAATTGCTTCCATTAATTAATGAATACTGGTTCGATGAGCAATCAAAAGTTGAACAATGGACAAAAAAACTTTATGGTGCATTAAATGATTAGGGTGCAAAATATTTATTATATGCTTTCATACGCTTATAGAGTCTTGAATGAAGATAGCTATGCTATGTTGGATATTGAAAAATTTGAATATGCAAGTGATTTATTTGCTGCAATCCTTAATAAAGGTATTTCAAATCAGATAAGGCGAGGTATGGGAAAAGAATACATTGCTAATACTGATATGTTGAGATCTCCAGTAGGAAAGATAAATGTTAGCTCATCAGTTAAGAATCGTACAATTCAAAAGAAGCAGTTAGTGTGTGAATTTGATGAGTTTTCCGAGAATGCTTATATAAATAGAATCCTCAAATCAACTATTATTCAACTGATCCGATGTTCAGATGTCACATTGGATCAGAAGAGAGCGTTGAAAAGAATTTTACTTTACTTTAGCAATGTAGATGTTATCGAACCACATAAAATTTTGTGGTCGGGGATAAAATATCACAAAAACAATGCTACATATAAGATGTTGATAAACGTTTGCTATTTAGTCATCAAAGGAATGCTTCAATCAGAAAATGATGGCTTATATAAGTTATCACGATATGTTGATGATCAACGAATGCATCGTCTCTACGAGCATTTCATACTAGAATATTACAAAAAACATTATCCTCAGTTTTCAATATCTGCAGGGATAATTAATTGGAATGTTGATGATGGTGTATCAGAACTCTTACCTTTGATGAAAACCGATATAATGATTGAATACAAGGGAAAGACAGTAATTATCGATGCAAAGTATTACCAGCAAATGCTACAGTCAAATGATTTATTTAATAGCCATACTATTCGCTCTGGGAATTTATATCAAATTTATGCATATGTGAAGAATTACGATATCTCTTCTTCTGGAAATGTAACTGGTGTTCTTTTATATGCACAAACAAATGAAGAAATCATGCTTGATAAGGAATACAATATCGGAGGAAATCGAATCAGTATTAAATCCCTCAATTTAAACACAGATTTTTTGCAAATTTGTAGTCAACTTGATTTACTTGTTCAACGTTTTTTATTGGATTAATTTTGGAGGAATGAATATGAATCTGATTGGTCAAAAAGTTTCTCATAAAGCTTTTGGTGTTGGAACTGTTACAGATCAATCTGGAAATCACCTCACGGTAGATTTCAAAGTTGGAGAAAAGAAATTTCCTTATCCTAATGCATTTGAGAATTTCTTAAATGCAATTGATCCATCGTTAGATGATGAAATTAAGAAAGTAATTGAAGACAATAAACAAGCAGAAATTGAAGAAGCTGAATTAAAAGATCTGGAAAAGATTAAAGAGGCTTCTACTTTTGAGACCGTAGATATTAATCAATATATAAATAGTGAACGAGGAGCCAGAAACTATTTCTTCGTTTTTCAGAACAAGACATATGATGCTGAAAAACGTGGTGGTTATCTATGGGCACCGAAATCCCTTAAGGATGGTCGAAATGTTGCTCACTGGAACAGAATGACTGAAGTTCGAAAAGGCGATGTCATTTTTCATAGTGTTCGAAAAGAGATTACCGCTATCAGTATCGCCACTTCCGATTGTTATTCGGCTAACCAGCCAGAAGAGCTAAAAAGAGAAAAATTATGGGACGATGATGGGTGGAAGGTTGATTGTTGTTATATTGTCATCAAGTCACCAATAGTTACATCGGATTATAAAGATGCGATTTTAGAACTCCAACCGATTCTGAATGCTCCATTTAATGTACTGGGGAGAGGTAATACAGGATATTTATTCTCGTCAAATGTTGCTTTGTCAAAATTCCTATTTGATAAAATGAAGATTGTAAATGGCTATCTTGCTGAATCTGAAGATATGCTATTTTAGGTTGTTTTATAGATATTTTGCATAGCAGTTTAAAGTTTTAAGTTTCTTGTCTTTATGTCATTGTAATGATTTAAGATTTCACATGTTGCTTTACCGATTGTATGTAAACACTGAGGTTGGAAAATGTAAGAATATTGATTGAAATTATAATACATATAAAGGTGTTCCAACCAATGAAAAATAACAAGTTGTGGAAAAAGAATAGCAAACCAACTTTTGTGTTGGTGATCCAACCTTTACTCGCAATGGTATGAAGAGTCTGCAAACAATGATAGACCGTTATTATTATCATCGATTGAAAAACATGGTTCATTTGTATAAGTGCACATCCTATGATTTCGCACAGAGAATGAAGAATGGATACCCGTATTAAGAACATACGTTTTCAATTCTGATTGGATCATAGAAGTGCCAGTGAAATATTTAGGAAGCATTAAAGGGGATCATGACTATATGGCACAAAGAACAGTAGCACTTAGTAATGGAAAGTATATCGGAATTGAAACAATCTATACGGTCATCAACGGCCAACAGATTAATATTCCAGAGAAGTTAAAAGAACTGAGAGCGAAGAGCCAGAACAATGAGTTGTTTTGTCCATGTGGATGTGGCTCTAATCTGATATTAGTTGCAGGAGATAAGAACCTTCGTGAGCAGCATTTTAGATTAAAGGATTGTGCCTACAACCAGGATTGCAATGTGATTTCAGAAGGAAAGTTATCTGTAGATTCCAAAATTGTTCTTAAGTGTTGGTTAGATGATAAGCTAAAGGTTACTGACGTAGAGTCGCGTGTTCCGATTCAGGCTGTCGATGATATTAATAGAAAATATGAGTTCTCATTTCTTTCTAGAGAAAAGAAGATTGCGTTGAGCTACTGTCATGATAGAGTAAATCTTTCTGATGAGAAAATGGAGCTGTTGGAAAATAATAGCCAAGGTATTCATATTATATATGTGGTTGATTGCATGAATGGTGGAAGTGATGGTCAGTATCCGGAAGGGCTAATGAAGGTCCAGAACAAACAAGGTTATTGTTTACTTCTAAATGTTGATGAGGCTGATTATATTTCAGCTAAAATGGAAGCGGTATTCTACGCAAAGAATATTGATGGATTATGGCAGGAGGAGTCATTTGCAGATGGCCGGTTAAGTGATTTTTTCATAGATGATGATGGGAAGGTAATGTATGCCGGCAATTCTCTCGAAATAATGAAGGTTGAGGCTGAAGAACAGTTCAACCATAACATTGAGATTGAGAAAATTCGACGTGCTGAGGAAGAAAAACAACGTGCTGAGAATTTGAAAAGGCTTCTTGAGGAAGAAGTGCGTAAACGTGAAGAACGTATAAAACAGCAGGAAGAGGCAGAAAAAGAACGCATCCGCCAAGCTGAAGTAGCTGCCAAAAGTAGAGCTGAACTCGAGGAGAAACGCAGATTAGAAGAAGAACAGCACCAGGAAGAAAAACGAAGGCGCGAACAAGATTTCTGGAGTAACCTTGAATCGAACTTCACACAACAAGAAACGCAGGTCAAAGATGCTGAAGGGAATCGCTATATTAAATGTGAATTCTGTGGAAAAATTGCTAAAGATAATGAATTCAACTCTTATGGTGGAGTTGGGCACGTTAATTTAGGAACTTGCAAGGAATGCTCAGCAAATAATCCAGATGTGAAGCTAAAGTTAGAAGAAACAGTTGTAAGTGCGAGAAGCAAGTATGATGCTAATACCTGTCCAGAGTGTGGAGGCCAATTACGTGAGCGTAGTGGACCATATGGCAGATTTATGGGATGTAGTAATTATCCTGATTGTAGGTACAATAGAAAAATCAGAAATTAACTAGTAATTCGAAAAAGGGGTAGTACAAGAGAGTGTTAATATTCTCTACTCAAAACTGAAGTATTCTAATGTAGTTCTATGTCCACGTACAACCTAAAGACATAAAAAAATGGTTGGCCTGTTTCCTCTAAAGTATGGTACAAAATATTGGAGCAAGATATTATTTGGGCAAATTTTACCCTTTACATGATGTCAAGAGTAGATAAGTAAGTGTGTAGAAAAGCCTTGAAATAAAGGCTTTCCGGGGTTTGAAAGTGAAAATTTGAAGTGATGAAAACGTGAAAATATCTGTTCATGGGAACAAGTCCAAAGGCATGGTTTTGAACGTGACAGAGCGATTTAGATAACATGCGGTTGCGTGTGGTCGATTTAGATAACTTGGGCTTGCAGTGGTCAATTTAGATGTTTTTCAAATTTAACGACTTTATGTGGCCATGATAGATTTTCAACTATAAAATTGTAGTTAGGGATAATTCGTGAAATTTACATGTGCTTTTATGGCATATGGTTTGTGTCAGATAAATTCATAGGAGGGGGAACGAAAGTATGATGGATGACAAAATGAAAATTGAGCAACGCTTACAGAACATGAAGAAGTTCTACATCAAGGTAGGTGAAATGATTGAAAAATTACCAGACGCAATTCCTGAAAAGACGAGGGTAATGCTCAAGGATTCAATTCTTGGTGACAAGGAACTAAAGGCGTTAATGGAGGGTATAGATGCTCATAGACCTCCAAGAATTTTCTTGATTGGTAGAACCGGAGTAGGAAAAAGCAGTTTGATTAATGCTTTATGTGAAGCATATGTCGCTAAAGTAAGTGATATAAAAAGCTGCACAGAAAATGCCCAAATATATGAATGCAAAGATAATGAAAGAGTTTTAATGGAGATTCTTGACACTAGAGGAATTGCTGAATCTGAAAGTATAGATGATTCAGTTTCTGCTGAAGAAATGCTAATTAACCAAATCAATGAGTTTTCACCAGATGTAGCAATTATGATGTTAAATTGCACCCATCGAGATGATGTGAATTCAGATGTTGAATTTCTTAAAAAACTTTCGAAAACATATGCAGATATTAATAAAATGAGACTCCCAATTGTAGTAGTAGTAAATAAGTGCGATGAAATGGCACCAACGCGCTTTAAAAACCCATCAGAATATCCTGAGAACAAGATAAGTAAGATAAACGAAGTTGTTCAATACTATAAAGGTATAATTGTGAAAAATGGTTTAAAGATAGACAACATCGTTGCGGTTTCTTCATTGATAGACTGGCAGACCCCAGATGGAATGGAAGTTTGTGTTGAAAGTATAGAGAACCTCCCTAAATATGATATTGATAATTTACAAATCGCCTTTGATGGCAGATATAGAATTGAGGAATTGCTTGATATATTGGAAGAAGCCATCCTTGATTCTGAGGCGCGGATGGGATTGAGGATGGCTTCACGGCTTAATGAGGTGGTCAATAGATTGTCTAGACAACTGAATAAAATATTTTCAGGAATATCCGCAACTGTCGCACTGACGCCTATTCCTGTGTCTGATATTTATGTTCTCCTAATCATTCAAGCTGTGTTAGTATCTTTAATTGCATCCTTGAGTGGCAGAGACATTTCACTTGAAGCAGCTAAAGAATTTATTCTAAGTATGAGCGGTATAGCCGGAGCAGGTTATGTATTTAGGCTTGCCGCACAGCAAGGTTCTAAATTATTGAATGCAGTATGGCCAGGAGCGGGATCGGCGGTAAGCTCTGGAATAGCTGCAGCTGGAACTTCAGCGATTGGTAAGGCGGCAATTTCCTATTACATCGATGGCAAGACATTTGAGGAAGCAATAAAAAAATTTGAAAAGTCAAAGAAGGAAAATGTAGAATACGCTGTTAATTAGATAAAACTAAGCAACCCTGCTAACCATTTAAGTGTACAGGGTTGTTTACATTCTGATATTATACTTCAATCTCTGACTTAACGCCTAACTTAAATTTCACGGTGAATTTGTCCTCATAGACGGTGATCTTTCAATCAGCCGCCGGACAGACAAGCGCCTCATCATATTCGGTCAGGGCAGTGGGCTGCTCCTGCAGAAATGCGCTCATGTCGGCAATGCGTTTTTGCAGTTCATCTCGACCGAGGTTCTCGACCTGAGCCTTTTGCTTCTCCTCATGCAGGCGATAGATTTCATCGCCGACCTTCTGGTAGTCAGCCTTTGAGCTGGCGAGTTTCAAGAGTTCTGCTTGAAGTTCTGTAAGCCGTTTATCGATTGCGGCAAGAGTATGACTGTTTTCGTGACAAATTACGGTTTCGATATTTTTCTGCAATGTCACAAGAGATGAAGAGGGAAATATTAGAAAAAAGACAAAATATAGTATGAAAAAAGCCACCCAATAACCTCAAAAATAGAAAGTACACATGAGGTAAGTTGATGAGGCTAATTTTAAATGATGTATAGGCTAATATTTTATGTAAAATAATGGGGCGGAAAATGATTAGGGCACAAATTATATTTAATGGAATAAAAAGCTAAGAAAACCTCTTGAAGAATGAACCGACTCGCCAGAAACGGCCCAAAATCAAATGTTCAACGATTGGTCCTAATGTTCAACGATTCATCGGAAAATGCACCCTTCAGCTCAAATGTTCAACGATTAAACTTTATGTAAATTACACTAAAATAGGTGTATAAGGCCATATATGGAAATAAAGTGCAATAAACGTGAAACAAGCGTTCTTGCGAAAAACTCCGCAGACCGCTTGTTTCAACGCGTTGAGGGCAAAATAAAAACACCTACTGATAAATGCTCTTTATCAATAGGTGTTTACAGATGTGGTGGAGGTAAGGGGATTTGAACCCCTGACTTTCACGCTGCCAGCGTGACACTCTCCCGCTGAGTTATACCCCCAAGTCTGCCTAAAACTTATTTTACCAAGATCACAGGATCTGTCAACGGGTATTTTCAAATGCTTTAAGATTTTTTTCAAAAACGGGTCTTCAATTCAGTAGATTTGTCACAGCCTCAAACTCAGCGTATAATGGTGCTAAGTGATTATGAGCAGATTCTGACCTTCAACAAACAGGAATAGAATCACCGCAAAAATAAGGAGGCGAGTCCATGGAAGTTCAAAAAAACCCCGCCCGACCTACAACGGATAAAAACCGTCGACTTAGAAAGAGACGAACCTCGAGCCCACTAATCCCAACCTTACTTATTCTGCTGATCGCACTAGCTGTGACAGTGACGGGCTGCCAAAAACCTGAGACGCCTGCTGAACCGGTTGAGCCTTTGCCGCCGGTGGTGGTTGAGGAACCATCGGCGGAAGAAGTTCCTGAAGTGCCGGAAGCTCAGCCGGTGCACGAGCCAAAAGACAATCCTCAGTTTGGCTATGGCGACGAGCAGGGGATTTTTGCGCTGCTGCTGAGTGATCCGAAAACCGTTAATCCTGAAAGCTATACCCACCTATCTTTGCCAGGTGGCGCAGTGACGGAGATCAAGTATGAGGGCATTCAACCGCCGGGTCCCAACGATACCGTCATGGACATCTCCTCAAACTTCAAGCAGCGCTACGGCGCGGTTTATAGGCTTGCTGGAGGCAAGATACCCGAAAACGACAGCGTCACCCTGATGACGGCCCCCTTTGTGTCCGCAAGGACCTTCCACAACCTGACGAAGGTGGGAACGCCAAGTACGGACCAGGCACTTCTGAAAAAGATTGAAGCCGAAAAAAAGATGGTCATGAAACACTTCTGGCATCTGTATGACGCGGAAAATGGCGCCGGGATTTATCTGGCCCAGTTCGAACCCCAGGCGGATCAGGCTATGCTGACGCTGGTGCTGCGAGATCAAGAGGATGCCCTCTGGTACGCCTATTTCCCTGCAAATTACGTCAAGGAGCTGGATCTTTACAGCTGGCGCGTGGATGACGGCGGTGAAGTCCATCCTGAGAGCTTTATAGTAGGGTGGCTGGCGGATTTTGGCTCAACACCGGAGCTGGCGCTTTATTGGCGCGGCGCGGAAGGTGAGGTTCTTTATTGGTTCCGCGGGGACAATGGGGGGCTATTAAAAAGCCACGAAGGGTACAGATACTGGGGCGCCTACTGAAGCGACTGAAAAGCTTCGCCCTGCGTTGTTGCTGCGTTAGAGCGCTTGCTCACTTACCAGTGAGTAAGCATCGCTGCGCGCTCTTCCTTGCGCCTAGCAGTGCTCGCTTTTGAGCCGCATCACTCACAATGTGGCTAAAGACCTACTGAAGCGGCTGAAAAGCTTCGCACAGCGTTGTTGCCGCGTCAGAGCGCTTGCTCACTTACCAGTGAGTAAGCATCGCTGCGCGCTCTTCCTTGCGCCTAGCAGTGCTCGCTTTTGAGCCGCTTCACTCACAATGTAGCAAAAGACCTACTGATGCGGCTGAAAAACTTCGCACAGCGTTGTTGCTGCGTCGGAGCGCTTGCTCACCTATACGAAAATAACCCTAAAATGAGGGATGACCATGGAAAAACTCAACCGCAGCTTTATCAACGAAACCGAGCATCAAGGCGAGGTCTATTACAGAGGCTATCATAAGGGCCAGTGGCGCCTGCTTCCTGAAGACGCGCCCCTGGATGATGTCAATTGGATCGATGTTCGCGGGCAGATTTCAGAGCATGATTGGTCGTCCATCGCGGCCCAGCTGGGATTGCAGCTGGATGTTTTGCTGGATAAAGTGGAAAGCGGCCAGCATTCCCAGTATTTCTTTGACCACCAGAGCGAGGGGATTATCGCCCGGGTGCTGATGCTGGATGAGCCTAAGTTCAGCGGTGTCGATGTGCCCGCCCCGGCGGAAGAAGCTGACCTGCCGGAACGCCTCAAGAAAGCCAAAATTCACCTCTCAACCGGCCAGCTGACCCTGATTCAAACCAAAGAAGCCATCCTGACCATGACCGACAACGCGGACGCCTTGGTGAACCACGTGCTCAAGCGTTACCGCGAAGAGGATGAGACCATGGATCCGGAGTACTTTGTCTATTTATTGCTGGACAGCATCATTGATGAGTATTATCATGTCATGATGGAGATGGAAGCCCGCTACGAGCTCCTGGAGGACATGATTCTGACCAAGCGGATGACCGACCGCCTCAGCGACCTGCACTACTTCAGGAAGACGCTGTTCACCATCAGAAACGCGGCCAATAACCTCCACGATGCCCTTGAAAACCGGATGATGGACCGCCAGGAATCCCAGTCGGTCTATATGCGCGAGCTCTACGAGCACCTTAGGAGTATTGAGGACTATGCCCTGTATTTTCGCGAGGGCATCACCAGCTTGATCGAAATTATGCTGACCATGAACGACAACAGACTGAATGAAATCATGACCACGTTGACCGTCTTCGCGTCCATTTTTATCCCCCTGACCTTCCTGACCGGCGTCTATGGGATGAACTTTGAGTTCATGCCCGAGCTCAAGATGGCCTTCGCCTATCCGCTGTTCTGGGTGATTACCATCGCGCTGACCCTCTATATGATTCGCTATTTTAAAAGGAGATCCTGGCTTTGATTCCAAATTACGTCGATTTTAAAGCAAAAAATCAAAAAGCTAATTTTAGCCGATGGTCACCCAACCCCCACCATCGCCTCCCATTGCTGCTTGTTTTGATCGTCACCATCGGGCTGATCTTTGCGGGCTGCGGGCAGAGTGGGGTGGCAGAGACAGAGGCGGCTGAAGTACCCGTGGAAGCGCCTTCGGAAGCGGCGAAAGCGGAGATCTCTGAAGCGTCTGGGCTTACCGAACTCAAACCGGAGGCTGAACCCAGCCAGGCCATTGAAGATATGGCCATCCAGGTCTTTGCCATTGAGGCCTCGCTGGGAGAAAATTATTACCAGCATGTCAAGGTTGACCTCAATGAGGACGGCGCTGCTGAAACCCTTGTTTGGCTCTATGGCGCCAATTTCACCACGTCAAAGTGCGACGCCCTGATGATCCTGAAATCCGATGGCACGCTCCTCCAAGCCTTTCACACAGTGCATGTACCCATTACGCTGAGCGGCGAAAAAGCAGGGCAGTACCGTTCTTTTTACATGTACAGTGAAAATGGGAAATACGCCAGATTTGACTTTGGCATCCAGTACCCAGAGGTCATGGAGATGGCCTGTGAGGTAGATTATGAGGCAGTGGAAGGCGCTGAAATCTTCCAAAGCCTTGGTGGGGATACTGCGCATCCCATCCTGTTTTAAGATGCAGAAACTCGGGGTCTGTTTGAAACTCGGGGTCGATAGGCGTAAGCCGCAGACACCGCTTTTCTTCCAAATCAAAAAATATGCCAGCGACTTTTGTCGCAGGCACATTTTTTTTTATAACAACAACTCAAAGGGTTTGGCATAAAGCGGAATTCTGGTATTTCGCAGGGGTTGACGCAGGGTGAGCTGCTTGGCGATCGCGGGCAGGATCCCGGCAAAGGCATTCATAATCATAGGCGTCTTGTTAAGAAAGCTCTCGGCCTGATCCACTTGGGACAAGTCTTCCTCCGGAATGTCCGAAACGCCCCTCAGGATCAGGACTGGCACATGATTGTGGTGGCAGACCAGCGCGACGGCGGCGGATTCCCAGTCGGCGACATCGGCATCATGAGCCAGCAAGGTCTTTCTAACGGTAAAATCAATATCCTGATCTGCCGTGGCTACCGTGCCGCTGACTAGACCCAGGGGCTCCAACACCTCCCTGATCCAGTGGTTGTCAATATGGACATCATAGGCGTCGTAGAAAAAATCATTGGTGTCGCAGAGGCGGTCAATACAGTCATACTGCGCCGCCCTGCTCGCATACATCAGGCCGCCAACTTCAGGCTTCCCGCTGACACCACCGCAGGTCCCCAGCATAACATGCAGGTCGGGTCTGTGGGTGGAAAGGGCATGCTGGCAGGCAGCGCCGGCCACTGTTTTGGAAGGGCCGCCTTGAAATAGAAGGAGGTCAACACCCTCCAGGGTCATGCTGTGATATTGTGAGAACGGCCCAAGGCCCTCCGGCACCAGCGACGATACGGCGTCAATCGCGGTTTCCAGCGCGCGCCATTCCGTGCGGCAGCCGACCTGAACGGTGATAGTTTTCCTGGCAGCAGACATGTTGTAGCCTCCTTGCGGGGGTAAGTTTTATCGAGGTTGTTTGTTGCACCTGCCTAAGGCAGCAGCCGCGCCCGGACATCCACCTCAGGAAAGGCCAGCCCATACCGGACATCCACAAACATATCATAGGCCTGGGCCTCAGACAGTGTCTTTGGCGGCAGCATGGCCAGGATATAATCTTCTCCCAGACTGAAGCGCTGGCTCAAGTCTACCTGAACTGTGGAGGGCAGATCCATGTATTGCTTGGCCTGCTCAATGAGGATGGCTTCAAGCTTGTCTGCAGCCGCGCCGCTGGGATCCCCGAGGAACTCATTCAGTGTTACCCGCTTGCCAGTGGTCAGATCAAAGACGGCCGGTTCATTATAGTTGACGTTGACCTCGGTCTCCGGATCAAAGGAGGACGCAGCCAGCTGAAAGCTGGCCCAGCGGTCGTTGGCGAACTCAAGGTAGAATCCCAGGTTGTAGGACGCCTTGGGATTCTGCCCCCAGGCGACTTTCTCTTTGAGCTCTTCCAAGCTTGAGTTCAAATTGCCTTCCAGAGCCGCCATGACCTGGGGATCTTCGAAGCCAAACAGCTCCGGGCGGGACTCGTAGAACGTCGGGTGCTTGTAATTGTATATAGCTTTAATGCCCTTAGGGGAATCAAACCCAAAGCGCCTGAAGTTCTGCACCGCGTCGACATAGGCGTACTCTGAGGCGTCGGAGCCGTCCGGAAGGTCTATGACCTTCGAGGCGAGCTCAGCGAGGCCGCTGTCAGGTGCCCTTTCAATAGCGCCCTTAAGCAGGTCCTCAAATTCCGGATTCAGTGTGTTGGTCTCATAGTTGAAGGGGCCGCTTCCCATGGTGCCGGAAAACAGCATGCTGTAGGACCATCTCAGCAGCGGCTCTAGGTAGACGGTCTGGTAGGGCGAGGCCGACGCTTCAAGCGCTTCCTCCACCTTCAGCGTGTAATCGACAAAGGCGTTGTACGGCAGGAGTCCCGTTTGGTACGACTCCGTCAGGAAACCGTAATAGGAAGAGGAGAGGCTGAAGTAGGTTTTGAAACCATCGGCCAAAGCACTGAGCTTTGAAAGGCGGTCAAAATCGAAGCCCGGCCCCACGTACTCGCCGTACTCGACCATGCGCATGTAGCTCTGGTCCAGGACCTCGAAGTACCTGCGCAGCGCCGGATCCTCAATATCCTTGATCTTGGCGGCATCCCACTGGCGCTCGAACAGGGTGTTATAGACGTCAAACAGAGGGCTCCCCATGTCGCCGTCTTCGCTGTACAGCGCCCGCGACAGCACGCTGGTCTTGTATTTGGCGTGATCGAACCAGCGGGAGGTGAGCCTGTCTTTCGCCTGCTCGTCCTCGGCAGCCTCCAGGGCCTTAAGCCAAGCTGCCGTGACCACGTCGAGCTCTGCGTCTTCGGCCATCAGGTTGTAAAGCGCTTCTTCAAGTACAGTATCTGCCGATGGTTCCGGTGCCTCCACCTCAACCTCCTCCGGGGGCGTCGCCTTACAGGCCCCCAGCAGCGCCGAGATGCTCAGGATCAGAAGGATCAGCAGACTGGACAGCAGACGACTGCCTGACCGGCTGGAGGATTTGAACTGGTTGAAGGGTTGAAGCGGGCCTGAACGGCCAAAATGTCTCAATGAGCCCAATAGTCGCTGTATCATAATCTCACAGTTTCCTTTCGTTAAAAAAGATAAAGATCTAAATTTACTATACCACTCGAAACTTAAGAAAGTCTCAAAAATTGGCATCATTTTGTTTCGCAGGACCTCAAGCAAGGTATACACTAACATACAGAAAAATTTTCAAGACAGTAACCCTGGGAATCCCCAGAGGGACTGGAATTGGAAGGAGACGAAAGATTGTGAATACATTGTCTGAACGACAAGACATCCCGGTGGAGCACCGGTGGGCCATACGGGAAATGTACCCGGATGTGGAGGCCTGGGAGCAGGAATTTTCAGGGACGCGTGAGCTGATAGAAGCGCTGGCCGCTTTTAAGGGCAAGACCGGCAAATCCGCGGACACCCTCAGGGGCGCTATTGACGCGGAACTGGCGCTGTCCAGAAGAATCTCCAATTTGTATACCTTCGCGAAGATGCAGCTGGATGAAGACACCCGGATTGGCGAGCACCAGGCGCTGGTGTCCAGGATGGAATCCCTGTCCGTGGCTGCCCAGGAAGCGGGGGCGTTTTTGGTGCCGGAGATTATGGCGATTGATAAAGCCATCATGAACCTGTACATGGGCGCTGGCCCTCTGGCGGAGTATAAACAATACCTGGATAACATTTTACGGTTTAAGGCACATACCCTTTCTGAAAAAGAAGAGGCGCTCCTCGCTATGGCGGGTGATCTGGCTTCTGCGCCCAGCACCGTGTTTGAGATGCTGAACGCGGCGGACATGAAGTTCCCAGTTGTCGAGGATGCTGAGGGGAACAAGATTCAGCTCACCCATGGCAATTTCATTCCTACTATGGAGAGTCAGGACCGCACCCTTCGTCAAAATACCTTCAAGGCCTACTATCAGTGCTATCAGGATCACATTTTCACCATGGCGAGCCTGATTCAGGCGGAGGTCAAGAAAAACCAGTTTTTCGCCAGGGCGAGAAACTTTAAGAGCGCACGAGAGGCGGCGCTCTTTGAGAATCATGTGCCGGTGAAGGTGTATGACCAGCTGATTGAGGCCATTCACAGGAATCTGCCAAAGCTTCACCAGTATATTTCGGTTCGCAAGCGGATTCTGGGACTTGAAGAAATGCACATGTACGACCTCTATGTGCCGCTGATTCCTTCGGTGACGAAGAAGATGGATTACTCAGAGGCCAAGGCACAGGTGATTGAAAGCCTGGAGCCCCTTGGAGCGGAGTATGTGGAGACGGTAAGGTCTGCCTTTGACCAGGGCTGGATTGACGTTTATGAGAATGCCGGCAAGCGCGGCGGCGCCTATTCCTGGGGGACTTATGACTCGAAGCCGTACATTCTGCTGAATTACCAGGGGACCCTCGACAGCGTGTTTACGCTCACCCATGAGATGGGGCACTCGATGCATAGTTATATGACTCACCATCGGCAGCCATATCTTTATGGGCACTACAGCATTTTCCTGGCGGAAGTGGCGTCGACTACGAACGAGGCGCTCCTCAACGATTATCTCCTGAAGCGCGTGAAGGACAAGGCTGAGCGGCTGCACCTGCTGAACCACTATCTGGACCAGTTCCGGACCACAGTGTTCCGGCAGGCCATGTTCGCGGAGTTTGAGCGTGAGATCCACGGGGCAGTGGAGGCGGGCGGCGCGATAACTGCCGATGGTCTCAAGGCCCTCTACCGCAGCCTGAACGAAAAGTATTACGGGCCGGACGTGGTCATTGATGACGAGATTGCCATTGAGTGGGCGCGGATCCCGCATTTCTACTACAACTTCTACGTCTTCCAGTATGCCACGGGCTTCTCGGCGGCGATCGCGCTGTCGAAGGCGATCCTGGACAAGGAGCCAGGGGCGGCGGCGCGTTACCTGGAGTTTTTGGGTGCGGGGCGCAGTGCGTACCCTATTGAGATTTTGAAGCGCGCGGGGGCGGACATGGCTTCCGGGGTGCCGGTGGATCAGGCGCTGGAGCGGTTTAGTGAGCTGGTGGAGGAGTTTGATCGGTTGACGAGGGAATAGCTCTTGAAGAGGGAATAGCCCCTTGAAAAGGTAGGAAGGCTGATGGCACTGGTGCGCCATCGGCCTTCCTTTTTTGGAAGACGTCGGTGTCAGCGGCTAGTATCTATCAATCCCCTCTTTCGAAATGAAGTGAAACAAAATTTGAATTACTTTCAATCCCTTAACCCTTTTTTAATCCTTTTAGGGTATTATGATGGAGTAAGGGAGGTGTTCGGTTGCGTACGAAAAAATTAATTCATTTGCTTGGGATGATTTTATCAGCGGTTGTTTTCCTTGGAGGATGCGCCGCTCAAAATAATGAAGCAGCAAAGAAAGCGCCGGAGGGTTCTGCCGAAGGCTCAACAGTTGGCATATTGGCAGAAGAGGCGGCTCAGGACGCGGCTGATCAGGCGGAAGTGGCGGCTGAGGGCGAAGTGGTTCAGAGCATGATGGCCGCAGACGCAGAAAATTTGACGGGTGGTGAACCTGCATACAGAATGGCGGGGGAGTCCCAGGCGGCGGGTTATGGACAAAAGGAAGCGTGGATTCGATCTGAAAAGGCTGAGGTGAGGTACCCAATCATTGAAGGCCTAGGCGATCTTGAGCTTCAAAATGAGATCAATGACGCGATTTTTTCAGCGGTTAATGGCTATGTAGTCTCGGCGAACGATGATGGGGATCAGGTCACTCTGGATTATGAGATCACGCGAATGGATAATGAGATCCTGTCTGTGGTGGTCAGAGGACTGCAGCCTCATGAGAAGAGCACTTATGATGTCATGTTTTCTGTAAATCTCGTTGCGGGCACGTCCAGGGAGATTAACGCATCGACTTTGTTCCTGAATGATGAGGTGTCGAAGAAGGCGCTCACAGCGCTGCTTCAAGGTGCGGATGAAACTTTTGCGAGTGAATTCGGACCTTGGCTTGGTATTTATTTTGAAGCGGAGAATCTCAACTTTTTCTATTTGGAAAACGACAAAGCAGCGGTGTACAATGTGATCTCTGTCCCACTGGAAGAACTAATGCCGTATTTCAAAGAAATGCCTTGGAAAGCTGATGACGCAGAAGTTGAGGCTGAAGTGACAGAAGGTAAAGTGGAATTAAAACCATAGAAGCTTAGTTGAAACAGACCTTATGGGTAACAGACCTGGTGGGTCTGTTTTTTTGTTTTTGAAATGAAAATTAAGAGCAGCAAGGACTCGACCGCTAATCATTGGGATCGGGATCAATGTTACAAAAATATTACGAAGCTCTGGTACCAAAGTTGACTGAGTGACAGGCACTCAATCAACTTTGGGGACAGGCACTCAATCAACTTTGGGGACAGACACTCAATCAATTTTAGGGACAGACACCTAACCTTTAATTTGTATTTCGTATTAATAATATCGTTGACAAAGTATTAATTTGGTGACAAAATATAATTGAAAAGACACCGAAAGGCAGGTGAGACCATGTCAAAGAGCATCATCAGCTTAGTATTGTCTAACGCGACGGTTTCCAAGGTGGACAGAGAATGCGCGCGAACGGGGAAGAGCCGTTCTCAGCTCATTGATGACCTGCTGGCAAGGCATTATGGGATAGATCTTCCATCGATTCGTTTTTCGGAAATTGTGGGGATGTTGAACGAACGCATGGCTATGCTCCATACGGTTTCTGTCCTCCAGGATGTTGCAGACAACGCTGTTGAATTTCGCACAGCCCTGACCTACAGGTATCAACCAAAAATTCTGTTTCAGATTCAGTTCAGCATGTCAGAGCAGTGGCTGACGGCGACACTCAGAATTTCGACGAGGACGACTTCATCGGCTCTGCTGTCGCTGCTTAAGGACTTTTTCATGCGGCTGGACAACATGGAAGTTCTGAAACTGCACATGGCTCGGCGAGAGGGGATGGCGAAATCACCACTTCCTGAGGCAATGACTGTCGAGTCGTGGGGAAGGGTCAAATCAATGCCATCTGATTTGGGCCGAGCGCCGGTAACGGCCTTCGACGGCACCCGGTTCATCCGCCAATACCGCTTCAACGCGCTGGAAACCACCAGTGAAGAGGTGGCGGACCTGTTGCTCAACACTTGTAAATGGATCAACCGGTCGCTTAATCTCTACTTTGGAAGAGAGGAAGGCGGGCCAGGCTTTGAGCCATCTCTGGAAAAACTCTATTTTGAATTAATGAAAGCCAACCGTTAGAATCTCAAACATGTAAATATAAATGAGGTGATTTGAATGAATCCTGAAAAATATACGCAAAACGCCATGAGGGCGTTGCAGCACGCCATCAATCAAAGCGTTGAAAACGGAAACCCGACTGTGGATCTGGATCATGTGCTGGAGGCGCTGCTGGCGGATCCTCAGGGTCTAATTCCATCCATTTTGAAGCGTATGGAGATCGATGTGAATGGGCTTCAGAATCTGGAGCGGGAGACCATCGGCAAAAAACCAAAAGTGAGCGGGGGGAGCCAGCCCATGCTCTCGAGCGAAGCGACCAAGGCGCTGAATCAGGCGGACCAGGAGGCGGAGGCCATGGGGGACCACTACGTCAGCGTCGAGCACCTGATGCTGGGGCTGATTGCCCATGCGCCAAAAGAACTGAAGCAGCGGCTGGAGCAGCGAGGGATCAGCCGGGACAGCTTCCTGCAGTACCTGCAGGCAGTGCGGGGGCATCAGAAGGTCACGACGGACAATCCGGAGGGAACTTACGACGCGCTGGAGAAATACGGGACGGACCTGGTGAAACGGGCCACGGAGAACAAGCTGGATCCGGTGATAGGGCGAGAAGAGGAGATTCGGCACACCATTCGGATTTTGTCGCGTAAAACCAAGAACAATCCGGTGATGATCGGTGAGCCGGGGGTCGGCAAAACGGCAGTGGTCGAGGGGCTGGCCCAGCGGATTGTGCGGGGGGACGTGCCTGAAAACCTGAAGAATAAGCGGGTCTATTCCCTGGACATGGGAGCGCTGCTGGCGGGCGCGAAGTACCGCGGTGAATTCGAGGAACGGCTCAAGGCGGTGCTGGATGAGGTGTCGAAGAGTGACGGCGCCATTATTCTCTTTATTGACGAGATTCACAATATTGTAGGGGCGGGGCGGACGGAAGGCTCCATGGACGCCGGCAATATGCTCAAGCCGCTGCTGGCCAGGGGTGAACTCAGGTGTATTGGCGCGACCACCCTGGACGAGTACAGGAAATATATTGAAAAGGATTCGGCGCTGGAACGGCGTTTTCAGCCGGTGATGATTGATGAGCCAACGGTGGAGGAGACCATTTCGATTCTGCGGGGGCTCAAGGAGCGCTATGAGATTTATCACGGTGTGACGATTCACGATGCCAGCCTGATTCAGGCGGCGATCCTGTCCCACCGCTATATCACGGACCGGTTTCTGCCGGATAAGGCCATTGATTTGGTGGACGAGGCCTGCGCGTTGATCAAGACGGAGCTCCAGTCCATGCCAACGGAGCTGGACGAGGTCAGCCGGGACATCATGCGCATGGAAATTGAAGAGGCAGCGCTGGTCAGAGAGACGGATGAGGCGAGCCTGAAGCGCCTTGAAAACCTGCGCCGGGATATTTCTGAGCGGCGTGACGAGCTGAAATCCCTCATGGCGGTCTGGGAGAGTGAGAAATCCTCCATTTCCAAGGTCAGCGCTCTGAAGGAACAGCTGGAGGCGCTGCATCACGAGGCGGAGGCTGCTGAGCGGGACTATGATTTGAACAGGGCAGCACAGCTCAAATATGGTGACATCCCAGCGCTGGAAAAGGCGCTGACTCAGGCGGTTTTGGAGACTGAGGGACGTGGCGAGAACACGCTGCTGAGGGAGAGTGTGACGCCTGAGGAAATTGCTAAAATTGTTTCCCGCTGGACGGGCATTCCTGTGGCCCGGATGATGGAGGGCGAGCGTGAAAAGCTGCTGAGGCTGGAGGAGATTCTTCACGGGCGGGTTATTGGCCAGGATGAGGCGGTGCAGAAGGTTGCAGATGCAATCCTGCGGTCGCGCTCCGGGATCAAGGATCCGAACCGTCCAATAGGATCGTTCCTGTTCCTTGGACCGACCGGCGTTGGTAAGACGGAGCTGGCCAAGACTTTGGCCGAGGCGCTGTTTGACAGCGAGGACAACATGGTCCGGATTGACATGTCAGAGTACATGGAGAAGCACTCTGTGGCGCGCATGATTGGGGCGCCTCCGGGGTATGTGGGCTATGAGGAGGGCGGCCAGCTGACGGAAGCCGTGCGCCGCAAGCCGTATTCGGTTGTTTTGTTTGATGAAGTGGAAAAGGCCCACCGGGATGTGTTCAATGTGCTGCTCCAGATCTTGGATGATGGCCGGATCACAGACTCCCAGGGCCGCACGGTGGACTTCAAGAATACTGTGCTGATTCTGACTTCGAATATTGGCGCCCCAATGCTCCTGGAAGGAGTGGACTCTGAGGGACATTTGAGGGCGGGGGTCAGGAACGCGGTGCTCAGCGAGCTGAAACATGCTTTCAGGCCGGAATTTCTCAACCGTCTGGATGAAACGGTACTGTTCAAGCCGCTGATCAGGGAAGAGATTGCGAAGATTCTCGATCTGCTGCTGGCGTCTATTGAAAAACGACTGTCCGAGCGCGAAATTAAAATTCACTTGTATGACACGGCGAAAGCGCTGATCCTAAAGGAGGGCTATGACCCTGCCTTTGGGGCGCGTCCGCTGAAGCGTTATCTGCAGCGCGGCCTTGAGACGACACTGGCGCGGGCCCTCATAGCCGGAGAGATCAATGACGGCGATACGGTATCCGTGGTCGCCCGGGGCGGCGCGCTGGCGATTGAGAAAGAGAATCGCCAAATGGAAGAGGAACAGGAATAGTAAAATAGAAGCGGGATTGCCGAGGCGATTCCGCTTCTGTTTGGTTGAGGCTGAACATTAAGGCCGGCGCTGAAGAAGTTTAAATTGTGTCTGAATTGTTTTAGGGTCTGGTACATTAATCATTTCGGAACCAGGTGTGGTGTTTGTTTCGGAACCGGATACAGGGTTTGATGGCCGATGGTTTCGTGACCGACTACCTTGAATTGTAGTAAATTGTGTGAAGCTCTGGCACTGGATTCAAAGCTGTCCGCGTCACCAGTTTCGTTTTTGTCCGCGTCCCCAAAGTGAAAGTTGTCCGCGTCCCCAAGTTGAAGTGGCTTAAAAATTTAAGCCAAATTTCAAATTAGGTTTACTTTTGTTTTGTGAATTGACATAAAAACATTGACGTACCCTTTTAACGCTGTTACAAAATGGTTATAATAAAGCATCGAGGTGCATAACCATGGCAAAAAAGAAAGTCCCCAAACCCACAAAAAAAGAGAAGGCGCAGATGATCGAGCTGCTGCTGGCACTTTATCCGGATGCGGCACCCGAACTGACCTTTAATTCAGATTACGAGCTCCTGGTCGCAGTCATCCTGAGCGCCCAGTGTACGGACGTACGCGTCAACGAGGTAACAAATATCCTATTCAAGCGCGCCGGCACACCGGAAGCTATGACATCCCTGAGTCTAGAGACCCTCGAAGACATCATCCGCCCATGCGGACTCTTTCATACCAAGGCCAAAAATATCCTCACCATGTCCCAAACGCTCACCCGGAACTACGACGGCAAAGTGCCCGAGACCATGGAGCAGCTGATGGAACTGCCTGGCGTTGGAAGAAAGACGGCCAACGTGGTGGTCAGCAACGCCTTTGGCGTGCCGGCCATAGCCGTGGACACCCACGTATTCCGCGTATCAGCGCGACTGGGGCTGGCCTCAGGCCAAAACGTCGACAAAACCGAGCAGGAGCTGATGAAGGTCATGCCCAGGGAGCACTGGACAAAGCTTCATCACTGTCTGATTCTCCACGGCCGCCGGGTCTGCAAAGCGCGAAAGCCAGCCTGTGAGACCTGCGGTCTGAACGGGCTCTGTCCCCACGGCAAGCAGCTGCTGAGTGAAGCCATAGCTCTATGAAATGAATAATTTCTCATTTTCCATAACTATTCAACCAATGCAGCAAGCCACAGAAGGAGCTGAAATCGTTTGAAAATCGTACTCGTCACGGGTGGCGCCCGCAGTGGCAAGAGCACCTTTGGAGAAAAATACATCGCGGAGCTGGCTTCCAGAATTGCCTATATCGCGACAGCCATCCCTTTTGATGATGAAATGAAGAGCCGCATCAAGCACCATCGCGGTTCCAGGCCTCAGGAGTGGACTACCGTCGAAAAATACTTTGAAATAGACCGGGTCATCCCAAGCATCGCTTTCGAGCACGACGGGATCATCCTGGACTGTGTGACGCTGATGGTCAGCAACATGATGCTCGAGGCACCGGACGTGGACTGGGAGAACCCTGACCCGGCCAAAGTCAACGAGATTCAGGATGCGGCCATTGCCCACGCCAAAGCCATTGTGGAAGCGCTTAAAGCCTCAAAAATGAGCGGCGTTTTGATCACCAACGAGATTGGCATGGGCATCGTGCCCGAGAATCCCATGGCGAGAGCCTTCAGGGACATTGCAGGCCGCGTCAACCAGACCATAGCTTCCATGTCAGACGAGGTCTGGCTCCTGGTCAGCGGGATTCCGGTCAAAATAAAATAAGTCTGCCACTTTCGAAAAGTGAGGTCGTCACGTGAAATCGTTGATATTGATGCTGCAATTTTTTACGCGCCTGCCGCTGCCCTTTGAGATTCAGGCGGACGCGGAGGACTTTAACAGGGGGTTTATCTGGTTCACCACCGTAGGCCTCGTCATAGGCGGTCTGCTTACCCTCCTCTACATAATCCTGTCACCCTGGGTGGGCACTCTCCTCCTGGCGGTCATCCTGGTCCTGGCCGAGGTCCTTCTGACGGGCGGCCTGCACCTGGACGGCCTCTCGGACACCTTCGACGGCCTTTATTCCAACCGGGACAAGGAACGCGTCCTCGAGATCATGAAGGACTCCCGCATAGGCGCGAACGGCGCCCTGGCCATGATGTCCTGGCTGCTCCTGAAAATCGCGCTCCTCAACGAGCTGTTCCAGCTCACTGCAGTCCATACCCCGAAAACTGCAACCTGGCTCATCCTTCTCCTGATGCCGGTGGCCGCGAAATCCGCCCTGGCCCTGAGCTGTTACCTGGGCCCCTATGCCAGAAAAGAGGGCATGGGCCATCTGTTCATAGGAAAAGTGAGTGGCAGCCGATTGTTCCCCGTCCTCACCCTCGCCGCCATCCTGCACGGGCTGCTGGTACCGGCTTCTCTTGCGGTTTGGGCCGGCATCCTGCTCCTCACCCTGGCCTACACCCGACACGTCCGAAAACGCATTGACGGCTTGACCGGAGATACGCTGGGCGCCTGGCATGAGCTCTCCGAATTGTTTTACCTGGCAGGCTGGCTGGCAATGATCCAAATCCTTTAAATGCAATTCTGTAAGACTACACTTGTATTAAACAAAAAATAAACCTGGCCGTAACGCCAATTCCGCAATAAAGGAGTCCCTAAAATGCAGATTCACCTGCTCAGACACGGAGAAACGGAGATGAATGCCAAAGGCACCTTCTGCGGGTTCTCAGATCCGTCGCTTTCCAATAAAGGCAAAGACCAGGCCCGGCATATTGCCGAGGATCTCAAAAGTCACACCTTCACGCGCGTTCTCGTCAGCCCCCTCAAACGCGCGGTAGAAACCGCGGTGATCGCGACCGGGATCGATCCCGACGCCTATGAACTTCATCCGGATCTTAGAGAGATGAACTTTGGTGCCTGGGAAGGCATGACCTACGAGGAGATCATGACGACGGGCGGCGATTATGCCCTAAAATGGGAAGCGGATAACCTGAACATCCCGTGTCTCGAAGGGGAGTCCATGGTTACGTTTCATGAGAGGGTCATGGCGGCCTACAATTCCCTGAGTAAAGATTTCAAAGAAGAGGACCGAATCCTGATCGTATCCCACGCCGGCGTGATCCGGAGTCTTCTGACGGAGTGGCTCCACGGCTCCATGGAAGGCTATTGGCGATACAAGATTGACAACTGCGGTCATGTCATTGTAGATTTTATTGACGGCTTCGCGGTGCTGGTTCATCTCAAGAGCCCGTTCCCCGCGCCGGAAAGGTCGTTTTGAAGACCATCGGCTATAATCTTGGGTTAAGCAAAGCAGCGTGATACCCGGAAAAAGCCAAATGCAAATTATTCCCCCCAAAGTGGTTGAACAAGCTCTCAATGAGTTCATACATAAAGCGGCTAGACCCAAAAACCAACAACACTGACATCCGCCGGCCTGCGAGGGCAGACGAGATGCCATGTAACTAAGAGGAGGCGTTATGATGGCACCAAAAGCTAAACCCATTATGATTCAAGGCACGGGTTCCTCCGTGGGCAAGAGCATTTTGACCACAGGACTCTGCAGAGTGTTTCGAAATGACGGACACAATGTGGCGCCATTTAAATCACAGAACATGGCACTCAACTCGTACATCACAGAGGACGGCGGCGAAATGGGCAGAGCCCAGGTCGTTCAGGCAGAGGCAGCCGGCAAGAAGCCGGATGTGCGCATGAACCCAATTTTGCTCAAGCCGTCCACAGACCAGGAAGCCCAGGTCATTCTCCTAGGCGAGGCGGTGGACAGCCTTGGCGCAGTGGACTATCACTCAAAAAAACCAGAGCTGGTATCCCTGGTGCGCAGCGCTTACGAAGGTCTTGCCGCTGAAAATGACATCATTGTCATTGAAGGCGCAGGCAGTCCGGCAGAAATCAACCTCAGAGATAACGATCTTGTCAACATGGGCATGGCTGAAATTGCGGATGCGCCTGTGCTGCTTGTTGGGGACATTGACAAGGGCGGCGTTTTTGCATCCCTTTACGGTACCATCATGCTTCTTTCAGAAGAGGAGCGAAAGCGTGTCAAAGGCATGATCATCAATAAGTTCCGCGGCGACGTGAAGCTCCTCGAACCGGGGCTGAGACAGATCGAGGAACTCACCGGGATTCCAGTCCTTGGCGTCGTGCCTTACACCGAACTCAAGATTGAAGACGAGGACAGCCTGTCCGAGCGTTTCCGCGTCAAGGCGGAGAGCCACGGCAAAGTCAACGTCGAGGTCCTTTATCTGCCGCATGTCTCCAACTTTACGGACTTTGACGTGTTTGGCATGCAGGAGGACGTCAACCTCCGCTATGTCATGCGGGGCGAGCGCATTGGTGATCCGGACATCCTGATCATTCCGGGCACCAAGACCACCATGTCTGACCTTCAATTCCTCAGAGATTCCGGCCTTGCCGACCAAATTTACGAGCTCCACAGAAAGGGCCGCATGATCATAGGCCTCTGCGGCGGCTTCCAGATCCTGGGCAAAACCATTCAGGACCCGCATCACGCGGAGAGCACCATCGATGAAATGCCTGGCCTTGGACTTCTCGATGTCGACACCGTCTTCGAAACCATCAAGACCACAACGCAGGTCTTCGGCCGCATCAGCGGCATGCGCGGTGCTTTTGAGGAGCTCAACGGCATGGAGCTCAAAGGCTATGAAATCCACATGGGCCACTCCTACCGCAGAATGGGCGCGCCGCACATCATTGACATCTACAACCGCTTTGGCCTCGACACGGAAGTCGCAGACGGCTCTGTGGATGAAACCGGCAAAATCATAGGCACCTATGTCCACGGCATTTTTGACAATCTGCTCTTCACCCGTAATCTTGTCAACATCATCCGCAAGGAAAAGGGCCTGGACAAATTGCAGGCACCTCTTGAAACCTATGAGGACTTCAAGGATAAAGAGTACAATAAACTGGCAGAGCTCCTGAAGTCCTGCCTGAATATGGATAAGATCTACGAGATCCTGGGTTAGCGACATGCTGGCATACTGGATCGGCTACGGACTGGATCTGGCGGTGGGGGACCCTGTGAGTGTGCCCCACCCCATTCGCTATATAGGACGGCTGGTCAGGTTTTGGGAACACAAGCTTCTGAGAGAGGGCGATTCACCCGGCAGTTTAAAGCTGCGGGGTGTCGTCCTCGTTTTATTGACCGTCGTTCCGGTGTACTTGTTCTATTTGGTATTAGTCACTTTGGCAGCCAGGCTGCATCCCATAGCCGGATTAATAGTGCAGGCACTGGTTTTTTTCCAGATGATGGCCACCCGCAGCCTCTGCGACGAAGGCATGAAGCTTTATCACGCCCTTGGAGCAGAGCCGGAGGGCTTGGCTGGGGCCGAGCAGGAGGGTATGGCTGGGGCCGGACAGGAGGGCAAGACTGGAGCGGAGCCGGAGGCTAAGGTGGACGCGGCGTCGCAGCAAAATCCTGGGTCGAAGTCTCTTTCTGATCAGGATATTGACAATGCTCTGGACCCCGCTCGAAAGCAGCTCTCCATGCTGGTCAGCCGGGATACCTCAAAACTGGATCGCGTCGCCATTATTAAGGGCGGCGTCGAAACGGTTTCAGAGAATTTTGCCGATGGCATCCTCGCCCCCCTCTTCTTCACCGCCATAGGCGGCGTCCCGCTGGGCATGGCGTATAAAGCCGTCAATACCCTGGATTCCATGGTGGGCTATAAGAATGACAAATATCTGCATTTTGGCTGGGCCGCCGCAAAGTTCGACGACCTCGCCACCTGGCTGCCGGCACGACTCAGCGGCCTTTTTGTGATTCTGGCAGCCTGGGTCCTCCGACTGGACTGGAAGCGCGCCGCCCGAATCATGATCCGGGATCGACGCAATCACGAGAGCCCCAACAGCCCTTACCCGGAAGCTTCGGTGGCAGGGGCTCTTGGCATTCAGCTTGGCGGCAGAGCCACCTATTTTGGCGTCACTTATGAAAAAAAGACCATGGGGGATCCGGTGGAACGTCCTGTGCGGGCTCATCTGAAAACCACGGTTCGGCTGGTTTACGGTGCGTCTATACTTGCATTTCTTTTTTGGCAGGGCGTAATACGACTTGTCCTTTAAGGTCACATCGTGTAACATCATGAAAAAGGGGGATCACTATGCAGCGCTATGAACACGGCGGAAATCCATATAGTTTGGAACAAAGCACGGGTGTTCCCTTGGACTCTTTGGCGGATTTCAGCGCCAACATCAACCCTCTTGGGCCGTCTCCAAAAGGCCTGAGTGCAGTTATGGCAGCTTTGAACGCTGAGAGAGGCCCTTTGACGCGATACCCTGACCCGCAGTACGCTCAGCTCAGGAAGAGGCTCGCAGCCTATCACGGCGGGGCTTTGAATGAAGCGAACCTGTATCCTTCCAATGGCGGGATTGAAGCGATCCATGACGTCTTCAGGGCGCTGAAGCCTTCCAAAGTCATGATTGTCTCACCTGCCTTTGTTGAATATGAAAAGGCTGCGAGAGCCCAGGCCACAGAGGTCGTCTATTTTGACCTTAAGGCTGAAGCGAATTTTACACTGGAGCGGTCGGCTTTTTTAAACGCTGTGGATCAGCAAAAACCGGATCTCGTCGTGCTGGGCTCCCCCAACAATCCAACAGGTCAGCTCGTAGAGAAGGCGGTCCTGAAGGAGACGTTAAAGCGCCTGTCAGTTTGGGGCGGCGCGCTGCTCACAGATGAAGCCTTCATGGATTTTTTAGCGGATGAGGCTTCAAGTTCTTGGTCCATGGCTTGTGAAGTTCCTGAGTATGAGAATCTCTTTGTCACGCGCTCGCTGACAAAGTTTTTTGCTGTACCAGGTCTTCGTGCAGGCTATCTGATCACGTCCTCGCCCGCATTTGAGGCTTATTGGCAGGAGGTCAAACCGGTCTGGGGCATGAATGCCCTGGCTCAAGTCTACGTTTTGGCGGCTGTTGACGATGCTGAGTACATAGAAAAAACAAGGGCGGAGCTTGACCGCTTGAAGTCCAAGCTGTCACACAGCCTGTCCGCCTTTGAACCGGTCGTCCTGTTTCCCGGTGAAGTGAATTATCTGTTGATTCGTGTCTCCGAGCCGTTTCAACGGACATTAAAGCAGGGACTTGAAGCTTCGGGGATCCTCATCCGGGACTGCGCCAATTACAGAGGTCTTGGACAGGGTTATTTCCGGCTGGCGGTTCTTGGGGATGAGGATCAGGCTCGGTTGATCAAAGCCTTGTCGTCGCTGCTGATTCAAAATGAATAATTTTTAGGGAAGCTGAAAGATGTCAAAAGATCATGTTCGACTCAAGGTGCCCACGACCTGCGGGGAGCTGATTCAAGGACCGTATCTTGCAAAGGAGTCCTTAATATCGCTGCCTATCAATTTGTATACTGAAGTGGAAGCTCGCCTGGTGAAGGGTGGGGGGAGCGGAACCACTGGAAAAACAAACCTGCAGCCCAAGGCGGCTGCGGGGTTTTTGAGCGCAGTCAAACACCTGGGGTTGACTGAACGGGAGGCGTCGCAGGTGGAACTTGTGCTGAACTCTCCTGTGGCACCCGGGAAAGGTTATGCGTCCAGTACCTCGGATCTTTGCGGCGTCATGGCGGCGGTGTTTGAACTATTTGAGGCGCCTCAGCCGGCGGAGACTCTGGCGGCCCTATGCGCAGAGATCGAGCCGAGTGACGGACTGATGTTCGAGGCGTGGACGCTCTTTGACCATTTGACCGGGAGAGTGCTCGAAACCTATAAAACGGTGGAAAATGTGAAACTGCTGGTCCTGGAGCCGTTATCAATCTGTGTGACAGACACCTTTCGGTCTGATGAGGCGGTGCAGCTTGCCCTTGACCAGAAGACGGAGAAGCCTTTTAGATTATTCGAGAAAGCCATTCGAGAGGGTTCTGTCAGAGGTGTGTTTCAGGCTGCAGCCGCCAGTGTGCTGGAGCATCAGGCGGTCTTGATGAAGCCCCATCTCGAGGCAATAATGGAAATGGCTGAAAGGGAAGGCGCCTATGGGGTCGTGGGTGCTCACAGCGGAACAATTCTGGGGATTGCCATGCCGGAAGCGCTGGAGGAAGCAGTCTTGATTGAAAAACTGCGCGAGCTGGGTGTTCTAGAGTGGTATCAGAAGCAGTTCGTGGCGCGGACGGTGGTTGGGGGCTGCAAAATACTGTGATGATTCAAACCAAACCCTCACCAGCCCTGCTTGGGTGCTGCATCTTACTGTGATGCTGCGATTAGGATAGTAACGCAGCCCTGCTTGGGTGCTGCAAAATACTGTGATGCTGCGGCATCAATGACTTGTCAAAAGGAGAAAATTTTATGTTTATGGACGTCGTAAAAGCTATAATACTGGGCATTGTCGAGGGTCTGACAGAATTTCTGCCGGTGTCCTCCACCGGGCATCTGATCATTGCCAACAACTACCTCAGCTTTGAGGGTGACTTTGCCAATCTTTTCGCGGTGGTGATTCAGACTGGTGCGATCCTCGCCGTCATTTTGTATTTCCGGGACAAAGTCTTCCCGAAACGCGGTGAGATGAAGACTTATGTGTCCCGATGGTCCAAGGTAGCCCTTGCCGTGCTGCCGGCGATTGCCATTGCGGTCCCTTTTGAGGACGCTATTGACGAAGTGCTCTTCAATCCCACTGTGGTCGCCATTGCGCTGGTCGTCGGTGCGGTTATGCTTCTGTTCATTGAGAACAGGCATTTCAGAGTGCTCGTCAGAGACGAGCAGCAGATCACCTACCGTGCGGCGCTTTTTGTTGGCCTTGCCCAGTGCATGGCTTTGGTGCCGGGGATGTCCCGCTCTGCGTCTACGATTATAGGCGCTATTGTCATAGGATTTTCAAGGTCTCTGGCGGCGGAGTTTTCGTTCTATCTGGCCATTCCGACGCTGGTTGGTGCCGGCATTTACAAAATGGCAAAATTTGAGTCGGCCTTAACTCAGCCGCAGTGGATTTTGCTTGCGGTGGGGACTGTGGTGTCCTTTATTGTGGCGTATGTCGTCATTGCCGGATTTATGGGTTACATTAAAAAGCATGATTTCAAACCTTTTGCCTGGTACAGGATTGCCCTGGGCGCTCTGGTGCTGTGGCTGGCGTAAATGTGGAAGCTGGTATCTGCGGCTGACGCCTATCAACCCCAAACTACCTTAAAATGTAAATTAAGAAAGAAGGTCAGCCATGAATTCAAAGGTCGCGTTGGTCAAATGCCAATCCTTCGACTATGACTATAAACCTGTGAGAGAAGCCATCCAGGAGGCCGTTGAGGCCCTTGGGGGCTTTTCGGCGTTCCTTTCACCCGGCGAGCGTGTCATGCTGAAGGTCAATCTCTTGATGAAAAAGGCGCCCGAAGAGGCGACGACGACCCACCCGGTCTTTGTGGAAGCCTTGGCGGATCTCGTGACTGAATTTGGCTGCGACGTCCTCATAGCGGACAGCCCCGGAGGCCCGTTTGTGCTCAGGATGCTGGAGAGCGTCTATAAGGGCTGCGGCTATGACCGGCTCGGGCGTTCTGAACGCCCGGAACAGCCCGGTATTAAACTGAACCGCAATGTGAAAAGCATGGAGCGAGAGAATGCCGATGGTTACCTGCTCAAACGCCTCACCCTGATTGACGCTTTAAATGATGTCGACAAAGTCATTTCAGTCTCCAAGCTGAAAACCCACGGCATGATGAAGTTTACCGGCGCAGTGAAGAATATGTTTGGAACGGTCCCGGGCATGATCAAGGCAGAATATCATTTCAAAATGCCCGAGCCGGACGATTTTGCGGACATGCTGGTGGATATTTGTGAGCACGTCAGGCCTGTTCTGTCCCTGATGGATGGGATTGTAGGCATGGAAGGCGCAGGACCTTCCGCCGGTGATCCAGTCGACCTGGGGGTGGTATTAGCCTCTGACAACCCACACTGGCTGGACATGACCGCGGTGAAGCTGGTTCAGATCGATCCGCAGGATGTGCCCACTTTAAGAAGAGCAGTGACCCGGGGATTGATTGATCCGGTGAACGCTCCCGCAGAAATGACAGGTCTGCCGCTGAAGGCATTTCATATACCTCATTTCAAGGCACCAAACATTAGAAGCATTGAATTTTTAAGAGGCCACGCCCCTTATTTCATCAAGCACGCTGCGGATCTCATGCTCAAGCCGCGGCCGGTCTTTGATTCAAGGCATTGTGTGAAGTGTGGGGACTGCAGGCGGCTTTGCCCGCCTCAAGCGATCGCTATGGACAAAGCAGTCAGGGAAGGCTACCCGGTGGTGGATCTTTCAAAATGCATAAGATGCTACTGCTGCCAGGAGCTGTGCCCCAAGGAGGCGGTGGAGATCCACAGGCCGCTGCTTCTACGTCTAATGACTAAGTTTTAAAAAGCCTCTTGTGGCTGCTTGCGGCTGCGCCAAAATCGGCTTAGCCTATCGCCCACTGTTCCTGCGCATCATGACAAAATTCTAGGAGATGACTATGTCTATTGAAATTGCGCTTTATCAGCCCGAAATTCCACCCAACACTGGTAATATTGCCAGGACCTGCGCGGTAACCGGCGCCAAGCTGCATCTGATCAAGCCTTTGGGCTTCTCCATTGATGAAAAATACGTAAAAAGAGCCGGACTCGACTACTGGCATTTGGTTGACGTCACGGTGCATGAATCTTTGGAAGCGTTTCTGGAGGCTATGCAGGGACGCCCGCTCTATTTTTCGTCGACTAAAGCCCGGAAGCTCTATACCGAGGTTGAGTACGAAAAGGACGCTGTCATTGTCTTTGGCAGCGAGACCCGGGGACTGCCGCTGCTGATTCACGACACTTACAAATCGGGTTTGATGCGGATTCCAATGCGCGATTCCGCAGACGCAAGAAGCTTAAACCTTTCGAATGCGGTCGCCGTCGTCTTGTTTGAGGCCCTCAGACAGCAGGGGTTTCCGGAGCTGGTCTAGAGGCTGGGGGTGCTGAGGCCTGGGGGGCCATCGGCAAAGTCTTATAACTTGTTTTGCTTTCGCATCAGCAGAATACACGTTATAATGGAACTATTCAAACTAGAGGGGTGTTTATATGGCGGTTAAAATCATCACCGACAGTGTTTCTGATTTGCCCGGCGATCTGAAATCAGCCTATGGAATTGAAGTGCTGCCTCTGATGGTCAACTTTGGTGAGGTTTCTTACAGGGACGGCATTGATCTCACACCGGAGGCTTTTTTTGAGAAACTTAAGACGGCGCAGACGCTGCCAACGACTTCCCAGGTCAACGTAGGCCAGTTTGTGGAATGCTTTGATCGCATTGTAGAGGCAGGGGGAGAAGCTGTTGTCATCACACTTTCCTCAAAACTTAGCGGGACCTATTCCGCGGCGGTGACTGCGGCAGAGGAAGCGGGCGCCGGACGCATTACGGTCATTGACTCCAAGTTCGTAAGCTTCGGACAGGGCCTTCTGGTTCTGAAAGCCGCTGAAATGGCGAGAGAAGGCATGAGCAGGGAAGATATTGTCAACGAATGTGAGCGACTTATGACGCGGCTCGAAATGCTAATCTTTGTCGATACATTGACCTACCTGCATAAAGGTGGAAGATTGAGCGCTGGAGAGGCTGTGATTGGCGGGCTCCTGAGCATTAAGCCTGTACTATGTGTCAAGGACGGGGCTTTGGCGCCTCTTGACAAGGTACGTGGGCGCAAGAAGACACTGAAATGGTTCGAACAGTACCTCCAGGAACATGCGGCGGAGATGTCAGAGGAGAGCGTAGGCTTTTTCCATGCGGCAGATCCCATCTTTATGGAGGAAATGATTGATGTGGCCTCAAGCGTCATTCATCCTTCCAAAATTCATCGTTCTACAGTCGGCGCTGTGGTCGGGACGCATTCTGGCCCGGGTTGTGTTGCATTCGCCTATTTTAGAAAATAATTTTCCCGATTTGTCAGATCGACTGTAATAATAATTCATTTGCCTGTTTTAGAATCCGCCAACACGTTGAAAATTAAGGCTTTCAACGTGTTGTTAATTTTATGACAAAAATGTTTATAGGGGTTGCAATTTATTTGTGAATGCACTATAATGACGATGTAACATAAAGATTGTTAAATAAATACGAATCTTTTATCAGAAAATTCTATGAGTGATAGACGCAGGACTTGCGTTAAAAATTGAATAGACTGGATGAAAAGTCAGGGAGAGAATCATTAATTTGATCGCCGAAGGGACAAGCTGTCACTGCCAAGTGACCGTGAAATTTTCAGGCAAAAGGACCGGACTTAGACAGATCTCTGAAAAGCCGAACAGGCACCGTAGGGGCAATTATTTTGTGATCAAACTTCAATCACAGATAAGAAACTCTCAGGTTGAAACAGAGGGAGGAATGGCAGCTTTATTACTGCATTCCTCCCTTTTTTATTTCGATAAATGAAAATAGATGAAGAGCGATTGAAAGTGAGGGATTCTGAAATGAAATTCATACTGGTCACCAACAACCGAATGGTTCAGGAGCGCTTTAAGCCAGGTGATACGAAGAATCTCACCCAGGTCGTTTATCAGGAAAATCTTGATTTGATCGGCGTTCTGGCAGAGGCGCGGAACTTGATTCACAAGGGCCACAGGCTGCTGACGCATCCGCTGTCCGGCAGCGTGAAGCCTTACGAGACACCATTCAAGTCAGTGGCAGTGACATCTGAAGTTGAGGTACTTGATTTTCAGTCCCTTCAAATTATTGAAGAGAGCCTTGCCACAGCAAAAAAGTTCCTCGCGGATGCCAAGGTCATTCGCTACTCGGATAAAGTCTATGACGATTTCAGATTGATTGACCTCAACCTCATATTAAGCGGCATTGAAAGCATAAATCAGTTTGGTTAGAGCGAACTGGTCACGGAAACGTCGCAAAAGCGGTGCGTGATTCTCTACAGTACGCTTTGTAACGCATACAACCAGGAAATTAGAACATGGGGGGCACAGGCATGGAAAAGCACTATGATGTCGTGATTATCGGCGCAGGACCTGCGGGTCTGTCAGCGGGTCTTTACGCTGCTCGCGCAAAGATGAAAACTGTTATTTTGGAAAAGGAAAAGCCAGGCGGCCAGATTGCAACAACAGATGAAGTCGCCAACTACCCGGGCTCAGTTGAGCACGCTACCGGCCCAAGCCTGGTAGAGCGCATGGTCGCTCAGTGTGACGAGTTTGGCGCGGAGCGCGTGAAGGATGGCGTCAAGTCTATTGATTTTAACGGTGATCTCAAAGTGATCGAAACTGAGAGCGGCGATATTTATAAAGCAAAAGCAGTCATCGTTGCCACTGGCGCATCCCCTAAAAAGATCGGATGTCCGGGCGAAGCGGAGCTCACAGGCAAAGGCGTCTCCTACTGCGCAACTTGCGACGCGGACTTTTTCACAGACCTCGAAGTCTACTGCGTTGGCGGCGGTGATACCGCGGTTGAGGAAGCTATGTACCTGACCAAGTTCGCGCGAAAAGTCACACTGGTTCACAGACGCGACGAGTTCAGAGCAGCGAAGTCCATCATTGAAAAAGTCAAGAAGAACGAGAAAGTGGAGTACCTCATGGACTCCGTCGTCGAAGAGGTCTATGGAGACGGCATTCTCGAAGGCATCAAGGTTAAGAATGTCAAGACCGGCGAAGTTGTGGACATTCCGGCGTCTGAGGATGACGGCACTATGGGTGTCTTCGTCTTCATAGGCTACGATCCGCTTACAGCCCTCTTCAAAGGCGTTCTCGACATGGATCAGACAGGATACCTGATCGCGGATGAGAACATGAACACCAATATCCCGGGCGTCTTTGCCGCAGGCGACGTTCGCCAGAAGGTGCTTCGCCAGGTGGTGACCGCAACTGCGGACGGCGCGATCGCCGCGGTTATGGCAGAAAAATATATTGAGGATAAATTCCACGCATAGTGGGTATTTATAGATAGGGTAGGGAGGAAAATCATGTTTATACTGGACAAAGACAATTTTGAACAGGAAGTGCTTGGTGCCGATGGTTTTGTGCTTGTCGACTACTGGAGCGACGGCTGTGAGCCATGCAAGGCCCTCATGCCGGACGTGGAGGAACTCGCGGCGGAATATGAAGGCAAAGTCAAATTCTGCAAACTCAACACAACGAATGCCAGAAGACTGGCGATCTCTCAAAAAGTGCTTGGCCTTCCTACAATCACCCTTTACAAGGGCGGTCAAAAAGTAGGCGAAGTCACTAAGGAAAAAGCTTCAAAAGCCGGCATCAAAGAAATGTTGGACGCTAATCTTTAAAGAAGAGCATTGTCTGTAACCGGAGGGTCCGGTTCAAATATACAAGGAGGTGAACCTTTTGCGTTTAGAACTTGGTGAAATTCTAATCAAAGACGTTCAGTTTGGCGACGTCAGTAAGGTCGAAAACGGGACACTGTTCATTAATCGTGATGAGATCGTTTCGCTTGTCATGGAAAATGAATATATCAAAAGCTGTAAGGTCGATCTTGCTAAGCCGGGTGAAGAAACCCGCATCACACCTGTTAAGGATGTTATTGAGCCACGCGTCAAGGTTGACGGTCCTGGTGCAATTTTCCCAGGCGTCATCAACAAAGTTACAACCGTTGGTTCCGGTAGAACCCACGTACTCAAAGGCGCAGCAGTTGTTACTTGCGGTAAAATTGTAGGCTTCCAGGAAGGCATTATCGATATGTCCGGCCCTGGCGCAGACTTTACACCGTTCTCCAAAACCAACAACGTTTGTCTGGTCATTGAGCCTGCTGAAGGCATCAACCAGTACGACTACGAAGCGGCAGCCCGTATGGCTGGCCTCAGAGTCGCAACTTTAATCGGTGAACTCGGCAGAACGGTTACTCCGGACGTCGTCCACACTTATGAGACTAAACCGCTCTTTGAGCAAGCAGCTCAGTACCCAGAGCTTCCTAAAGTCGGCTATGTCTACATGCTTCAAACACAAGGCCTTCTCCACGACACTTATGTCTATGGCGTTGACGCGAAGAAGATTGTTCCTACAATCCTCTATCCGACTGAAGTCATGGATGGCGCAATCCTGAGCGGCAACTGCGTTTCAGCTTGCGACAAGAACACAACCTACCACCACCTCAACAACCCAATCATCAAACATCTCTACGCTGAGCATGGCAAGTCCATCAACTTCATGGGCGTCATCATCACGAACGAGAACGTTTACCTCGCTGACAAAGAGAGATCTTCCAACTGGACTGCGAAGTTCACGAAGTTCCTCGGCCTGGACGGCGCTATTGTTTCACAGGAAGGTTTCGGCAACCCGGATACTGACCTGATCATGAACTGCAAAAAAATCGAAGCGGAAGGCGTCAAGACTGTTATCGTAACAGACGAGTATGCTGGCCGTGACGGTTCATCCCAGTCCCTCGCAGATGCGGATCCATCTGCAAACGCAGTGGTCACAGGCGGCAACGCAAATGAGACCATTGAACTCCCTCCAATGAAGAAAATCATTGGCATGCTGGATTACACGGATAAAATCGCTGGCGGATTTGACGGCTCCCTCAGACCGGATGGCAGCATTGTTGCCGAAATCCAGGTTATTACGGGCGCTACCAATGAGCTTGGCTTCAACAAGCTCACTGCAAGAATGTACTAATAAAAAGCAAGTCGAAATAAAAAGAATTTAAAATCGAAAGGATGTCGAGAATGAGCATTTTAGCTAATAAAAAAGTGATCATCATTGGCGACCGCGACGGTGTTCCGGGCCAAGCGATCGAAGAATGCGTCAAGACGAATAGCGCGGCAACAGTCGTCTATTCCGCAACAGAGTGTTTTGTCTGAACGGCTGCAGGGGCCATGGATTTGGAGAATCAGAACAGGGTTAAATCTTTAGCGGATGAGTACGGACATGAGAATGTCGTAGTTATCTTCGGCGCAGCAGAAGCAGAATCAGCTGGTCTTGCAGCTGAGACCGTCACCAATGGTGACCCAACGTTTGCAGGAAGCCTTGCAGGCGTAGCACTTGGACTTTCTGTCTACCACGCGGTAGAGCCTGAGTTCAAGGCTGACGTAGACGCAGACGTCTACGAAGATCAGATCGGCATGATGGAAATGGTCCTCAACGTGGACGACATCGTTGCTGAGATGACAAACATGAGAACGTCTTACTGCAAATATCTCTAAGATCGCGCCGATAATTTAGAGATATCAAAGAACTAAAACGCTTTACCAAAACCCTGATTATCAACCCTGATAAAAACCCTGATTAACAACCAAATCCATGCAATTACACAGTTCGGTCGAACTGTACAAAACCTGATGGCAATACCGTTTTAAAGTAATATACCAGCGATCCTTTAAACCAGAAAAATGTGAAGGGAGGGATCCTCAATCTATTCCACCGCGTTAGTATTTGCGGAGGAGTGTGAGGCGGCTTATGAGCAAGATTAGAATTGTGCACTACATTAACCAATTCTTCGCGGGCATTGGCGGTGAAGAAAAAGCAGACGTGAAACCTGAGCTGAGAGAAGGCGTTGTCGGTCCCGGCATGGCACTGAACGCTGAATTCAAAAAGCTAGGAAAAGATATGGAAATCGTTGCTACAGTAATCTGTGGTGACTCCTATTTCAACGAGAATCTTGAGGAAGCAAAAGCAACAATCCTCGAGATGATCAAAGCCCAAAACGCTGACATGCTTATTGCAGGTCCGGCGTTCAACGCAGGCCGTTATGGCGCTGCTTGCGGCACAATCTCCAAGTTCGTTCAAGAAGAGCTCGAGATTCCAGTTGTAACAGCTATGTACATTGAGAACCCGGGTGTCGATATGTACCGCAAGGACCTCTACATTATCGAGACTGGCAACTCCGCAGCTGCAATGCGTACAGCGGTTCCGGCTGTCGCGAAGTTCGCTGTCAAGCTTGCTGAAGGCGCGACTATCGGCAGACCTGCTGAAGAAGGCTACATTGAGCGCGGCATCCGCAGAAACGTCTTCGTCGACAAGATTGGCGCACAGCGTGCGGTTGAAATGCTTGTCAGCAAGCTGAATGACCAGCCTTTTGAGACAGAGTACCCAATGCCGGTATTTGATCATGTTGCTCCAGGCAATGCAATCAAAGATCTTAGCAAAGCAAAAATCGCTCTGGTCACTTCAGGCGGTATTGTTCCGAAAGGCAATCCAGATCGCATCGAGTCTTCTTCTGCCTCCAAATATGGCAAGTATGACATTGATGGCATTTCTGACCTGACTTTCGAAACTTACGAAACTGCTCACGGCGGATTTGACCCGGTTTACTGCAACGACGACTCCGACCGTGTACTTCCTGTAGACGTCCTTCGCGACCTCGAAAAGGAAGGCAAGATTGGCGAACTGTACCGTTACTTCTACACAACGACAGGAAATGGTACTTCCGTTAAGAATTCCAACGAGTTTGCTGCGGAATTTACTAAGGACCTTCTTGCAGATGGCGTTGACGCGGTTATTCTCACTTCAACGTGAGGCACCTGTACTCGTTGCGGTGCAACGATGGTTAAAGCTATTGAAAGATCCGGTATTCCTGTTGTCCACATTGCGACAGTAGTTCCAATTTCCCTGACTGTTGGCGCGAACAGAATCGTTCCGGCAATCGCAATTCCGCATCCGCTCGGCAATCCAGCGCTCGAACCGGCAGAAGAGAAAAAGCTTCGCCGCCGTATCGTCGAAAGAGCGCTCCATGCTTTGACTGTAGAAGTCACTGAGCAGACGGTCTTTGATAAATAATATAATTTGACCTGAATAGGTTGAGGTGAAGGGTATGTGCAGTGCAGGCCTCTAGCCTCAACCTATTTAAACATTATTCGGAGGTGTAAAATGTCCTACGCAGTATTGAAAGCGGCCGGTTATGTGCTCGTGCACACGCCGGACATGATCATGCACAATGGTACAACTCAAACAGTTGAGAAAGCAATGAATCCTGATTCGGAATACCTCAAGAAAGTTCCTGAGCATCTTCGTACGTTCGAAGAAGTTGTCAACTACGCGCCAAACCAGACTTATATTGGAAACCTCACGCCTGAAGCCCTTGGGAAGCTTGAAAAGCCATGGGTCGGCGTTGATGTCCCGGGCAGCAGCCGCGATGGCAAGTTCGGCGAGATCATGCCACAAGTTGAATTCATTGCCATGCTGAAACTTTCTGACGTCTTTGACCTTGTCAAGCTCGAGAAGTCCTTTATGGATCTGGCGAAAGCGGAATATGGCAAGAATGCTCTGGCGACTCCGGAAGAGCTCGCTAGGCTTGGCGAAGGCGATTCCCTTGCCATGATCGAAGAGCTCGTGAACGTCCACCATGCGGAAGCGATTTACCATGACGGCAAACTCGTCGGCTGCGTCAAGAAAGCCCACGACGTCGACGTCAACCTCAATGCCCATGTCATGTTCGAAAACCTCGTTGTTAAGGCTTCCGGCATCCTCGCGTTCAAACACCTGGTAGCTAAAAACAACATTGATCCACTTTCAATTGATTATGTGATCGAGTGCTCTGAAGAAGCTTGCGGCGACATGAACCAGCGTGGCGGCGGCAACTTCGCAAAATCCATTGCTGAGATGGGCGGCGCAGTCAACGCGACCGGTTCCGACCTCAGAGGCTTCTGCGCGGCGCCTACTCATGCTCTGATTACAGCGGCTTCTCTCGTTAAGGCCGACACTTATAAAAATGTCGTCATCGTCGCCGGCGGCGCTACTGCCAAGCTTGGCATGAACGGCAAAGACCATGTCAAGAAAGGCCTCCCTATTCTTGAGGACGTCCTCGGCGGATTCGCGCTTCTGATTTCTGAAAATGACGGGAGCTCCCCGGTTCTCAGAACAGACCTAGTCGGCAAGCACAACGTCGGCACAGGCTCTTCTCCTCAGGCAGTTATCACGGCGTTGATTTCAATGCCGCTCGACAAAGGCAACCTCAAAGTTACGGATATCGATAAGTACTCCGTAGAAATGCAGAACCCTGACATCACGAAGCCTGCCGGCGCCGGCGACGTTCCTGAAGCCAACTACAAAATGATTGCTGCAATTGGCGTCAAACGTGGTGAGCTCGAGCGCACGCAGCTTAACGAATTCGTTGAGAAGCACGGCATGAACGGCTGGGCACCTACACAGGGCCACATTCCATCAGGCGTGCCATATGCTGGTTTTGCCATAGATGATTTGACGACTGGCAGCTTGAACCGCGCAATGATCGTTGGTAAAGGCTCCCTGTTCCTCGGCCGTATGACGAACCTGTTTGACGGTGTTTCCATTGTCGTCGAGAGAAACAGTGGCGAGACTGCTTCAGAGGGTGCTTCCGTCTCCAAGGAAGAAATCAACAACATGATCGCAGAAGCCATGAGAGGTTTTGCCGCTCACTTGCTAAACGCGTAAGGAGGGGCTAATATGTCTGAGAACCTCGAAGTAAAAAAGATTCTTGGTAATGCGTTCCTCGAAATCGCGGATGCCATTCAAACCGGTAAGTTCGGCAGCCGCGTTCGCGTAGGACTGACTACCCTTGGCAGCGAGCATGGCGTGGAGAACCTCGTCAAAGGCGCAGAACTTGCGGCTCGCGACGCGGACTACGATATTGTCCTGATTGGACCTAAGTGCGACACTTCCCTTGAAGTGGTCGAAATCAATTCTGAAGACGAAATGCATAAGAAGATGGAAGAGCTCCTGGACAGCGGCTACATCCAGTCTTGTGTCACCATGCACTATACGTTCCCAATTGGCGTTTCAACGGTTGGCCGTGTGGTCACACCGGGAATCGGCCGTGAAATGTTCATAGCGACCACGACGGGTACGTCTGCGACCAACCGAACTGAAGCTATGCTGAAAAACGCCATTTATGGTGTGGTCGCGGCAAAAGCAATGGGGATCCAAAAACCTTCAGTGGGCATTTTGAATGTCGACAACGCGCGTACCGTTGAGCGCGGACTCAAAGAGCTGATCGCTGCAGGCTACGACCTCAGCTTCGGCGAGTCCGGCCGTTCAGACGGCGGCAATGTCATGCGCGGCAACGACCTGCTCATGGGCTCTGTCGACGTCATGGTCACAGATACTCTGACAGGCAATATCCTGATGAAGATGTTCTCTTCCTTTACAACCGGCGGAAGCTATGAAGCCACTGGCTTTGGCTATGGTCCTGGCATTGGCTTTGACTATGAGCGCGCGATCCTGATCCTCTCAAGAGCATCAGGCGTACCGGTTGTCGCAAACGCGATCCGTTACGGCGCCATGCTCGCTAAGGGCAATCTGAAAGAGGTCGCTAAAGCGGAGTTTGACAAAGTTCGCGCTGCGGGCTTTGACAAGATTGTTCAAGGCTTGACCAAGGATACAAAAAAATCAGCTGCAGCGGAAGAAGAGACAGAAGTTAAAGCCCCTGCGAAAGAAGTCGTCACCGGCTCCGTTTCAGGCATTGACATCATGGACCTTGAAGATGCGGTTAAAGCGCTTTGGAAGCAGGGCGTCTATGCGGAGAGCGGCATGGGCTGCACCGGACCAATTGTCATGGTGGCTGAAGAGAAGCTTGAGCTCGCAATCAAACTGCTGGCGGAAGCGGGTTTCCTTGCTAAAGAAGCGGTACCTTGCTAGTTTAGAGGTTGGATTGATCCAAGATGAATTGAGAGAGGCCGGTAAGTCGCTGGAATGTGCGATCTACCGGCCTTTTTACTAAAAAATTATGTTCTTTGCTTGATACTTGAGGACAATTTTGGATATAATTAAGATGTATTCAACAACATGAGGTGAGCCTGTCCACTAGAGAGTGCAGGAAGAGTCGCCAGTCAAGATTATTAACAACATCGGAAAGTTTGAAGTGCGGGTCAATACTCGCAGTGCGAGGTACTCTGTGTTGTAGGTCTTCTGGTGAATTTTTTTGCGATATAAAAAGGACATTTGGCACAACCTGAAAAATGAGGAGGAACGGGATGATGAAGAAGCTATTTGCATTACTGCTCATCGTTATACTTGCGGCCGGAGCGCTCGCAGGCTGCGGTGAGACAAAAGAAAGCGTTGTCGTAGGCATGATTACAGACACTGGCGGACTTGGGGACCAATCCTTCAACGACTCTGCATGGTATGGCCTTGAGCGTGCAGAAACTGACTTTGGCGTAGAGCGCAAGGTTCTTGAATCTGCCACAGCAGATGACTATCTGCCAAACCTGACTTCATTCTCTGAAGAAAACGTTGAGCTTATTATTGGTGTCGGGTTCCTTTTCAATGATGCTATGATGCAGGCAGCTGAAAAGTTCCCAGAGCAAAAATTCGCGCTTGTCGACTCTGTTGTAGAGATGCCTAATGTCGCATCCATTACTTTTGCAGAGCACGAGGGGTCATTCCTCGTGGGTGTCATTGCCGGTCTCAAAACTGAAACTGACAAAATTGGTTTCATTGGCGGTATGAAATTCCCTCTGATCGAGAAATTCGAATACGGCTTCCGCGCCGGTGTCAAAGCAGTCAACCCTGATGCAGAAGTCTTCGTCAACTATGCAGACTCATTTGATGACGCAGCAAAAGGCAAGGAAATAGCGATCGTTCAGCACCAAGCCGGCGCTGACGTCATCTTCCACGCCGCTGGCGGCGTAGGCGTTGGTTTGATTCAAGCTGCTGAGGAGCAAGGCTTCTGGGCAATTGGCGTTGACCAGGACCAATCTGCGCTGTCTCCAACAAATGTTCTCTGCTCCATGATCAAACGTGTTGACGAGAGCGTTTATGCTGTCACTAAAGAAGTTGTGGACGGCACTTTCACAGGCACAATCCATACTTTTGATATCTCCAACAACGGCATTGGTTACTCTGACAACGCCGGCAACTTGACTGACGATCTTAAAGCTGAAGCAGACAAGTACATGGAAGCCATCAAAAATGGCGAATTCACAGTACCTCAAACAGAAGCTGAATTCACTGCCTTTACTGCACCAACACTCTAATAACCAGAGAAGCAATCTTTCTGAGTCGGATGTTACGACATCCGACTCAATTTTTATCGAGCAGACTGGAGGGATCACTAGTGCCTCATGTTGTAGAAATGAAGAAAATAACAAAAAAATTTCCTAATGTCATTGCGAATGATGAAGTCGACTTCACTCTGGAACAGGGAGAAATCCACGTTCTTCTTGGAGAAAACGGCGCGGGTAAAACGACTTTAATGAACCAGTTATACGGACTTTATACGCCGACTTCCGGCGAAATTTATATTCATGGAAAAAAAGTTGATATCAAAGATCCAAATGTCGCCATCGGCTATGGGATAGGCATGGTGCATCAGCACTTCATGCTGGTGGAGCCATTTACTGTTGCGGAAAATATCATCCTCGGCTCTGAACCCAAAAAAGGCATCAGGCTAGACATTGAAAAGGCCAGAGCGGATGTTAGGGAAATATCCAATTTATACGGTTTACAGGTCGATCCGGACGCTGTGATCCATGATATCACCGTCGGGATGCAGCAACGCGTCGAGATTCTAAAAGCGCTGTACAGAGGTGCCGAAATCCTGATCCTTGACGAGCCAACCGCGGTTCTGACGCCTCAGGAAATCGAGGAACTGGGCATTATCATGCACAGATTGACAGATCAGGGCAAATCCATCATCTTGATTACCCACAAGTTAAAGGAAGTTATGGCATTGAGTGACCGGGTCACAGTGATCAGGCGAGGAAAAAACGTTGAAACCCTGGTCAATGAAAATACGTCAGTAGACCAATTGGCTGAGCTGATGGTTGGACGTAAGGTTAACCTTGAGGTTGATAAAATGCCGCGTGAGCCAGGTGAGGTTCTTCTCGAAGTCGAAAATCTGAAATGCCACAACAATAGGAAAGTTCCGGTGCTCAAGGGCTGCAGCTTTAATGTGCGGGCTGGTGAGATTCTTGCCATAGCTGGTGTTGATGGCAATGGGCAGACGGAATTGGTCGAGGTTCTGACGGGACTTAGAAAACCTGAATCCGGAAGCATCAGATTTGCTGGCAATAATATTTTCAAAGCCCACACCAAAGACATCATTGAAGAAGGCATCTCTCACATTCCCGAAGACCGGCAGAAGCGAGGTCTCGTCATGTCTCATACTCTGGCTGAAAACTCAATTCTGGGCAGTCACAAAAAAGAGCCCTTCAGCAAAAATGGCATCATGAATTATCCTAAAATTCACGAATACAGCCGCGGACTGATTGCTGAATTTGATGTCAGAACGCCTAGTGAGAATGTTGCTGCCAGCGCGTTATCCGGCGGCAACCAACAAAAGCTGATCGTCGCCCGAGAGCTCATGCGCGATCCAATGATGCTGATCGCATCACAGCCGACACGGGGTGTGGACGTTGGCGCCATTGAATTTATTCATAAGCGTCTCGTGGAACAAAGGGATCATGGTAAAGCCGTACTGCTCGTCTCTCTTGAACTTGATGAAGTTATGGCGCTCGCGGACCGGATCGCTGTCATCTATGATGGCGCCATAGTCGGACTCGTTGAAGGCAGCAAGGCGACAGAGCGTGAACTTGGCATACTCATGGCGGGCGGTTCCCTGAACAAAACAGCCGAGGATAAGGAGGGGGATCATGGAAAAAACAACTGAAAGCCGCTGGGCGCAGCTATGGGACAATTTTAAATTTCCGCTGCTGTCGATTTTTCTCGCTTTCCTGATTGGCTCCATCTTTATCATTTTGACCGGCAATAATCCTTTCGTGGCCTATTATGCGCTGATCAGCGGCAGCATGTTCGGCATGAGCCGCATTGGTGAGACTTTATTAAAAACGACACCCCTCATCTTTACAGGGTTGTCCATTGCGTTTGCATTTCGCTGCGGACTGTTCAATATTGGCGCTGAGGGTCAGTTTGTCATAGGCACACTATTTACAGTTACCGCCGGCTACATCTTCCGAGACCTCCCGGCACCTTTGTTGATTCCAATAATCCTGACCGCAGGGGCCCTCGGTGGCGGTCTTTGGGCTGCGATCCCTGGTGTATTGAAGGCTAAACTGGGCGTTCATGAAGTTATTGTCACCATTATGCTCAACTACACTGCATTGTTTTTAACGAATTTTTTCATTCGGACTTCTTTAAACCCATCCACCCTTCAAGGGGATGTCCAAAAAGCGCATTCAGTAATCCTCGGCGAAAATGCAAGATTGTCCAATATGTCGGATTTAATGCCTATCTTTGGAAGCTCAAGTCTTCACACTGGTATATTTATCGCAGTAGCTGCGGCATTTGTTATGTGGTTCCTGCTTTATAAAACGACCATGGGCTACGAAATCCGTTCAGTTGGCTCAAATCCGTTCGCCTCTGAATATGGCGGCATTTCAATCTCGAAAAATATCATCAAAGCCATGTTTATTTCCGGTATGCTTTCGGGTCTGGCCGGCGCGACTCTGGTCTCCGGGCTGACTTTCAAAATCGACCAGGCGCCTGCTTCAGCAGGATATGGCTTTACTGGCATAGCAGTAGCTCTGGTGGGCAAGAATCATCCGCTGGGTGTCCTTGCAAGCGCGCTCTTATTTGGTATCCTGGCTAACGGTGAGCGCAAGATGCAGATCGCCGGAATTCCAAAGGAAGTTGTTGGAATTATTCAGGGCATCATTATCATCTTCATTGCCGGTGAAGCAATACTGCAGTACTTCCCGGATCTGAAGAAGAAATTCAGACGGAAAGGCCCTAAGACGGAGGTGGCTGAGAAATGATGATCATTATTATGGCCATTCTCGCATCGACCTTGCGTCTGGCTACACCGCTAATATTCGCGTCCATCGGCGGCGTTTTCACTGAGCGCTCAGGCGTGGTAAATATTGCGCTGGAAGGCATCATGATTATGGGCGCGTTCTTCGCGATTTTAACCTTCCGGTATGTTCCCAATCCTTGGGTGGCTATTTTGGTTGCTATGACTATGGGCATGATGACATCGCTGATTCTGGGTGTGCTGGCCATTCATCTCAGGGCGAACCAGGTCGTTGCCGGCGTTGCCATTAACCTGCTGGCAGGAAGTCTCGCGGCATATCTCCTTGAGGTCATTTATGGCCGTTCGGGACAGACCGATCCAATCCGTGGCGGGTTGTCCAGAAGTCCTGAAGCACTGCAATTTCTTAATGACATACCGGTTTTAGGAAGCTTTTTCAGCGGACTGAATCCATTTGTCTATTTGGCGTTCATAGTGGTCGGCCTTGCGTACTTCGTGCTGTTTAAGACGCCGTTCGGGCTGAGAATCAGAGCGGTAGGGGAACACCCAAAAGCAGCGGATACAGTGGGTATCAATGTTTATAAAATCAGGTATATCTGTGTGATGATTTCCGGCGCGCTTGCCGGTCTTGCTGGGGCATCACTCTCTATTGGCGCAGTCAATATGTTCCGTGAGGGTATGACTTCAGGCAAAGGCTTTATTGCCCTTGCCGCCATGATCTTTGGCAAGTGGCATCCAATTGGTGCGCTGCTTGCCTGCCTGTTCTTTGGATTCGCTGAAGCTATTGAAATTCAAGCCTCCACACTGGGGATAGGCTGGATTCCTTCAGAGTTCCTGAGAATGCTGCCATACGTCGCGACCATTCTGGTTCTCGTTGGCGCTGTCGGAAAAGCCGTGGCACCTAAAGCCAGTGGACAGCCTTACGATAAAGCGCATCATTGAGTGTGAACTTAGAAGTGTCATAATGGGGGTGGGGACCTTAGGGTCTTCGCCTTCATTTTGTTTGTTGCTGGAAAATCGGCATTGAAGCAAATGGAAGAGCGTCAATGTAAGTCCGTGGTTTCTTTTTGCCTTCAATTTGATGCAAAATAAGAGTATAATAAGAGTACTGCTGAAAATCACACGATGTCTGGTTTAGTATTTGCATGGCACTATTAAGTACGGTGTCGAAGATAGGAGTGAGCGCATGCTTGATCTTTACGAACGTGCATCAGAACTGGTGAAAGCAAATGTGCCCTTTGCTATGGCCACAATTATTGAATCAAAGGGATCCACACCACGCCACAGCGGGAAGATGATAGTCCTGGAAGAGGGAGGCATCATAGGTACCATTGGTGGCGGTTTAGCTGAGAAAACAGTGATTGACCGCGCACTGGAGGCTATCAAGAGCGGCAAGTCTGAGATGGTTGAGATGATTCTTAACAGTGATGCGCCGGATGGACTGCCTATGCACTGCGGCGGCGGACTGAAGGTGTTTATCGAAGTTCATGTGACGCGCCCAAGCCTGGTTTTGGCAGGCGGTGGACATGTGAACATGAGTTTGTATAAATTTGCCCTTGAACTGGGCTA
>Ga0302241_1000298_pt1 | contig 48303 bp, 47 predicted proteins | sample AAG_UR_Arg_MG_FD_193532 | JGI IMG/M metagenome (GOLD analysis project Ga0302241, IMG submission 193532) | Enriched activated sludge microbial communities from anaerobic digester in WTTP, New Holstein, Wisconsin, United States - AAG_UR_Arg | ecosystem: Engineered > Bioreactor > Anaerobic >... | reverse complement strand
AACAGGGCGCCCGGTCTTTTCCATCGAGGGTTTCAGTGTCGAGGAGGACTCCATGCACAACGCCAGGCTTGGCGTCGAGCTCCTCGATTCGATCATTGAGAAGCGCGGCATTCTTAACCTCGAGGAGGGCGCCCGCGACTTCGCCCGGGACCTTGCCCGAAGCCGCGGCAAGAAATTGCTCGACCTCTTCGTCTATAACGCGAACGCGCGCAAGGGATGGGTGGTGCCCAACCAGTACTGGACCGCGGGCGCGCTTTCGCCAATGCCTATAATGGGCAAGTACTACATGTATTACGGGAACGAATTCCGTGAGCCCCGAAGGCTCGGCAGGGAGAACGCCGACCGGTTCAAGAAGGAGCTTATAATGGACAACATGGGGTTCTGCAGATTTCACAGAAACTGGGCGGAGGAAATGATTCCCGACATCATAGGCTCCCTGTACGACAAAAAGGCCGAGTACCTGGCCTCGGTCTCCATCACCGCGAGCCGAATAAACAGCCGCAACAGCTCAATCTTCTGGGAGTCCGAACGCAACATCGATTTCGTGTCCGGCTGGCTTACGCGCCTTCGCGAGGTGGAGAACGACGGGTCCAAGGAGCTAACCGCCTGGATCGACCGATTCAGGAAGGACAAAAACGAGGCTGCGCTGGAATTCTGGTTCGAGATATCCAAGGGCGTGCACGAATCGCTACGGGAGTTCTGATGATGGACGAAGACCGCATATCGCGCATAATCTGCGAGCATTACAATCTGCGCGTGTACACCGCCGTAACCACCGGGCCAGCGGCAACCATCGCCTCGCAGCACGGGGCCTCGCCCGCCGCCACCCTTGCGCTGGGAAGGGCCATCTCCGCGACGGCGCTTTTAAGCGCAACCCTCAAACCCGAATCGGCGCAGAACGTAACGCTCCGCATCTCCGGCACGGGCCCCGTGCGCGAGATCCACGTGCAGGCCGACGCCCTGGGTAACATCCGTGGCTATGTCGCAAACCCCTCCGTGGAAACGATTGTGCGTAACGGCCGGGTAGACGTACCCGCCATAATTGGCGCGGGCTTCCTCACCGTCGTAAAGGACCTGGGACTCAAGGAGCCGTACAACAGCGTAATACCGCTACGCACCGGCGAGATCGCGCGCGACTGCGCCTATTACCTCACGGAATCGGAGCAGGTACCCTCCGCCATGATAATAGGCCTTGCGCAGAATGCCGACGGGAGCATTGCGGCCTCGGGCGGGATACTCATCCAGCGCTTTCCGGACACCCCCGACGACGCCCTCGAGCGGGTGGAGGCCAACATCGCCGGCATGAAGACCCCGCTCGGCGAATCGCTCCGCCGTAGAGAGGACATCATCTCGGTCGTTTCGGGCATTATGGACGATCACGCCCTTAGCCTCCTCGGCACCACGCCGTTAAAGGCGGCCTGTCGCTGCAACAGGGATATGATCGAGGGAATACTGAAGGGCATCGACAGGAATGAGATCGAGGACATGTTAAAAAAAGACCACAGAATTGAACTGCGCTGCTCATTCTGCACAAAGAGCTACAGGTATGAAGAGGCGGAGGTGCGCTCCCTTCTGGAGAATTGATGCCTCCAACTACGCTTGCAAACGCAGCTAACCACCCGGCCCCCGTTTCGTCCACCCCGAAAAAAAGCGCCGGCGAACACCACGCGGATCGAGTGAATTTTATTTCGGGATTAGATACTGTAATTGCGAGCCCCGGCCTTATCGGGGCGCGGCACTCTCTTTATGCTAAACTCCATGGGCTGATTTCTTGCCTTTTTTTAAGATCGCACGTCGCTACGCTCCTATCGATGGCAGTATGTTCTCCCGGTTTTTAATTCACACCACCTGCCGGGCAAAGAGCAATAGTGCTTGAAATAACGCGGAGGATGTTCATACTGCGTAATTGGGCCGGCATAAGCCGTGCGCCCGATCTTATGACAAGAAGGTAGAACACCATGCGAAAGCACTTCGCGTCAGCGCTTCTCGTAATACTCGCGGCTGTTCCCGCCGCCGGACTGGAAGTCGACATAGACGAGCTTAAAAAGGCCGGGAAAATCGAGTTTATCAACTATACCGGCCCGCGGCGGGCCCAGGACAGCGTTTCCGAGGTTAAGTCGATCGGCGCACGGCTTGCCGCCGCGGCCGAGAAGCGCGGCGAAAACGAGCGGATCAATTATTATATGAAGTATTCGCTCATCCGGGCAATTTCGAAAGATGAACCAGGGAAGCTTTCGGCCGACATCATCTCCATCGACAAAGAGGCCAGGGTAACGCATATACAGTACATCCGCCGGATACTTTCGGGATATTTCGAGCGAATGTACGGATACTCCGAAAAGAACGCCTATACGCTCGCGGTGTTCACCACCTATTACAACGCCGTATATCGCGGTGACATGGATTACTTCGGCAAGGCGTACAAAAAGGTGGTCGCTAAAAACCTCACCGCGGCGAACGCCGGCCTCGCCACGCGATACGATAAGTGGCCCGGAGCGACCCGTATGGTCATTCCGCTTACCGAGGAGGCCAAGCGCGGCGCGATCGACTCGATCGACCCGGACATCATCTCCGATAAAAAGGTGCGGACCGCCGTCCGGAAGGAGGACGAAAACCTGGAGCAGCGCAAAGACCTGGCGGACATTAAAGAAAAAATAATAGAAAAAGAAAAAAAGGAGACCGCTGAAAAAAAAGCGGACCTCGCCGACAAGTCGCGTGACGCCGAGAAGGAAAAAAAGCGCGTGGAGGCGGAGAGGGCGGACGTCGAGCGAAAAAAACTTGAACAGGCGCGGGAAGAGCGAAAACTGAAGGACGAAAAGGAAAAGGCGAAGAGCATAGCGGACCCGGAGCAGAAAAAGAAAAAGGAGGAGGAAATAGCCTCCCGCGAGGAAAAGCAGAAGGAAGAAAAACGGAAAACCGCCGAAAAGGAAAAGACCGTCGCCAGTGAAGAGAAGAGGGTCGCCCAAAAACAGGAGGAAATAAGGAAGGAGGAGAAAAAACTCGCCGAGAAGGAATCGAAGACGGCGAAGAAAGAGGAGGCCCTCAAGGAGGAGAAGAAAGAGATAGCGAAAGACGAGCTTAAAAAAGAGATAAAAGAGAGCCCCGAGCGCGCCAAGGCCAAGCTCGAGGAGAAGGAGAAGGAGCTCGACAAGCGCGAGGACGAGCTCCGCAGCAAGGAGCTCGACAGGAGCGTATTCGCGGAAAAACTCTACTATCTCAAAATCAAGGAATACCTCGAGGCGGGCCATTACAACAACGAGATGTACATGATAAACGCGGCCACAAGGAAGGTGATGTTCAAGTCGCCTGTCGAGAACATCTGCGGCTCCCGCTATGACGTTTTCTCCGGCGGGGTCGCGGTCATCGTCCACCAGGGCGACCACAGGACGGGACACAGGCTCGTCCTCCTGGACCGGGAGACTCTTAAGGAATCGAAGCGTGGAAAGGACGATATTTTCTGGCGCAGTTTCGTCGAGATACGGGACGGCTTCATCTACGCCGTAATGGTGGATAAGGGGAAATACTACCTGGGACGCTATGACGGCGCTCTGGAGCGCACGGCCCTCTCGCAGGAGGCGGTAAGCGAGAACACCTTTATAAGCTTCTACGGCGAGTACGTATACATCAACCGGCACGACAAGAAGATACTGGTGCTTAAAAAGGACGACCTCTCGCTCGTCGAGGTGATAGAGCCCAGGTAGAGTCTAGGCCTGCTCGCAGCCGTCTTTACGGCCGGAATGGGGATGGCACCGGCGGTAGACATCCCTGAGGCGCGCCTTCGTGGTGTGCGTGTACACCTGGGTGGTCGAGATGTCGCTATGGCCCAGCATCTCCTGGACCGCGCGTATGTCCGCTCCGTTGTTAAGAAGCTCCGTCGCGAAGCTGTGCCTGAAGGTGTGCGGGCCAACGCGGGCCAGAATCCCAGCCGCCTTCGCACGGCCTTCGACGATGTTGAAGATTCCGCGCGCGCCGAGCCTCCCGCCTCGCGCGTTTACGAAGAGCGGCCCCTCGATCGAACCGAAACGCTTTCCCCTTTCGATGAGATACGCCCGTATCCAACTTGCGGCGTCCGCCGTGAGGAATACAATCCTCTCCCTCGAGCCCTTTCCGAAAACGCGAAGGCCGCCTCCGTCTAAATCGAGGTCATTGTATCCGGACGACGCGATCTCCGATACGCGGGCGCCCGTGGCGTAGAACGTCTCCAGCAGGGCCCTGTCGCGAAAATCTATGAAGGACTCAACGCTAAAATCGAGAACGCGCTCCACCTCGCGATTGTAGAGGAAGCGCGGCAGGGGCCGTTCCGTCCGCGGAAAGGATACCGCCCGGGCCGGATTGGAATCTATATGTCCCTCCCTGTACAGGTAGCCGAAGAAGGACTTGAGACAGGCTATTTTTCGCGATATGGAGGATTTCTTAAGCGAGCGGTCGTAACAGGATTCCACGAAGGAACGAATGAGGTCGGGGGTGACGTCGCCAGCGGGGATGTCGGCGCCCGACGGGACAGGCCCTCCGTCGTCCACGCCGAGGCCGGCGAGAAAGTCGGCGAATTGGACGAGATCGTCGTTATACGATTTTATGGTGGTCTCCGGGGCGTTGCGCTCGGAGTCCAGGTGATCCATGAAACGGTCGATCTCGGCGTACATATCCGCTCACTCCCCGTACCACACGCACCCGGGGCTCATTCGCCGTTTTCCGGACGTTTTCCCTCCTCCTCGTCGAGGATCTCGAGCCTGTATCCGCACGATTCCCTCAGGCACATTAGCATCTGGCCGCGGTGTTTCAACCTGCGAGAGAAGAGCAGGCTTCCGCACTTCGGGCATGGCCTCGTCGAAGGCGCCTCGCGCGTCATGAAGGTGCAGTCCGGATACCGGCTGCACGCGTAAAACGGCCGCCCCTTCTTCGCCTGGCGCTTCACCACGTCGCCCCGACAGTCCTCCACCGGACATTTTCCCAGCGGCAGCGACTTGGCGTTTCGGCACTCCGGAAATCCGGAACAGGCCAGAAAAAAGCCGTATTTGCCGAGTTTTTTGAGCATCTTCCTGCCGCATTTTTCGCAAACCTCGTCGGTCTCCTCGTCGAGGATGTTTTTCATCTCCTCTATCTTATGTTCGGCCTCGTCCACCGTAATCTTGAAGGGACCGTAAAACTCCTTGAGCATGTCCACCCAGTCGGCCCTGGACTCTTCAACAAGGTCGAGCCGCTCCTCCATGTTCGCGGTAAAGTCCGTCGAGACCAGGGGGCCGAAATGAGTCATCATGATATCGTTAACAAGCCGTCCGAGCACCGTAGGGACGAGCTGTCGCCCCGACCGGACCACGTAATAGCGTGCGATAAGGGTGTTTATAGTCGGAGCATAGGTCGAGGGCCTTCCTATGCCGGACTCCTCAAGAAACTTGACGAGAGAAGCGTCGTTATAGCGCGGGGGCGGCGTGGTGTAGTGCTGTTCCGGAAGATACTCGATCACCGAAACCTGGTCCCCCTCCGCAAGCTTCGGCAGGTCCATCTTCTTCGTTTTGTCTTCGGCCTCCACAGCGGTGAATCCGTCGAAAAGCACCCGGCTGCCGCTCGCCCTGAAGGCGACGTCACCCCGCTCGAGAACTACGGTCGAAACCTCGGAAAGCTCCGGCGTCATCTGGGAGGACACGAAGCGCCGCCAGATAAGGCTGTAGAGCCGGTACTGGTCGCGGTTTAGGTCCGCCTTCAGCGACTCCGGCGTGCGGAAGACGTCAGTGGGCCGGATGGCCTCGTGCGCGTCCTGGGCGTTCTTCTTGTTGGCGTAGGCGTTTGGCTTTTGGGGCAGATAATCCCCGGCAAAGGTCTCGCCGATATAGCGCCTTACGGCGGAGATGGCGCTTTCGGATACGCGGGTGGAGTCGGTCCTCATGTAGGTTATGAGACCCACGGGCCCCTCGCCTTTAAGGTCGATCCCCTCGTAGAGCTGCTGGGCTATCATCATGATCTTCCCGGAGGTAAAGCCCAGCCTGTTTGCCGCGTCCTGCTGCATCTTGCTCGTTATATAGGGCGGCATGGGGTTCCGCCGGCGCTCCTTGCGCTGCACGCTCTTTACGATATACGGCCCTTCGCCCGCCGCCTCCAGAACGGCGTCCACCTCGGTCCTGGACTTAAGCCTTATCTTCTCCCCGCCGAGGGAATGGAACGAGCCGGTAAACTTCTTTCCTTTCAGTTCGAAACGCGCGTCGAGCGACCAGTACTCCTCCGGAGTGAAGGACTCTATCTCCTTCTCGCGTTCGCAGATAACGCGAAGCGCCACCGACTGCACCCTCCCCGCGGAAAGGCCCTTTTTGACCTTTCTCCACAGTATGGGGCTGATGTTGTATCCCACTATGCGGTCCAGAATGCGCCTGGCCTGCTGCGCGTTGACCAGGCTCATGTCGATTTCCCGCGGGTGCTTGACCGCCTCCAGTATGGCCGGTTCGGTGATCTCGTTGAACTCGATGCGGCGGATGTTGCCGTTCTTGGGGGCCAGCGCGTTAGCCAGGTGCCAGGAGATGGCCTCTCCCTCGCGGTCCGGGTCGGTCGCGAGCAGCACGCCCGCGGCCTGGGAGGCTTTTTTCTTCAGATCGTTCAGTATCTTCGCCTTTCCGCGAATGGTGATGTATTCCGGGGTGAAATTATCGTCCACGTTCACCGCCAGCCTCGACTTGGGCAGGTCGATGATGTGGCCCATCGACGAGGAGATGATGTATTTCTTTCCGAGGTACTTGGTTATTGTCCTGGCCTTCGAGGGCGATTCGACGATGATGAGCGTTTTGCCGTCTTTCTCCATGCGAGCGATGACATTTCCTTTTTTACGCCTTACAGCCATATTCCGTCCCCGGCTGTTGCAGCGGCTGCGTACGTGACCGGGAACCGCCTCCCGTCGGGGCCGGGCGCAACTCCCTTCCCCCGTATGGGCCGCGCCGCCTTTACACTACGGCGCGACTTAGAGCAGGCACACAGACAATCGATTATTTGTCAAACAGTTCTTTCACTCTTCTTCCGGGCTCCCAGCGAAGGGTTAGGAAGAACAGAAGGCACAGGGCCGCCGAAAGCATGCCGAAGATAACGACCCTCTCCGCCCCGTAATACACCCTCGCGTCGAAGTCCCTTTCGAAGCTGATTACTCCGGCAAGCCTGGAGGCGCCGCGCGAATCGTGGCAGAAGCGGCACCGGTCCTCCATGAAGACCGGCACGGCGGAGTAGTATCTGCCGCCCCTTATCTCCGAATATGCGGACGGCTCCGAATCGCTTAGCACCCTCATGACGCGCGAATCCGCCGCCTCGCCCGTCTCGCCCGGGGCCCTCACCCTGAGGCCCGAGGTATTGTATACCCTTATATCCATTCCATGCCGCGCCCCTATGTCGTCGAGGAGGATCCACGCCGAAACGGGCCGGCCGAACATCTTGGTCTCGACGAACGCGTCCCTTATGACGCCGAAGCCTCTTTCGAGTTCCACGAAATAGCCGGAACGATACAGGGCGTAAATATCGCCCGCATACGGCGGCAGGGCGAACATCTGCGCCACCGAGACCAGAAGCGCGAGTCCCAACACCGTTAGAAAAGCGTATTTTATTTTCATGCGGCGCCCCCGGCCCCGGTCCGTTCCACGCGTGTTCCGGTCCTCGAAATTTTTCCCGAAAGTTCCAGCATCACAAGCGCCTCGTTCACCGATCCCGCGTCGCGGCCCGATCGGCGCACCAGCTCGTCGATATCGGCCGTCTTCCCAGCGAGGATTGTTAGGAGCTCGCGTTCGAGCGGTCCCATGGAAGGCCCGAAATCTTCATTTGCCGGAGGCACGGCCAAGGCCGGCCGCTCCCTTCCCGCCGCCGAGGCAAACTGATCGATGATGTCCCCGGTCGTCGAGACGATCTGGGCGCCCTCCCGGATAAGCCCGTGGCACCCGAAGTATCCCTCGTCGAAGGCGGCGCCGGGGCAGGCGAATACCTCGCGGTTTTGCTCTAGCGCATAACTGGCCGTTATGAGCGCGCCGCTTTTAACGCCGGCCTTTACCACGACGGTGCCGAGGGACAGCCCGCTTATGATCCGGTTCCTTCTTGCAAACGTCCATTTGCCCGCCATAATGCCGGGAGGATATTCGGATACCAGCGTTGAGCGCCCGTCGGCAAGTATCGTTCTATAGAGATCGGCGTTCACCGCCGGGTAGAATATGTCGATGCCGTTGGCGAGCACTCCCACGGTCGGCCCTCCGGCCGAGAGCGCCCCCTCGTGCGACGCCCTGTCCACGCCTACGGCCATTCCGCTTACGACCGTAAACCCGCTCCCGGCCAGTTCGCCCGCCAGCCGGCGCGCCGTATCCAGGGCGGACCGGTCGGCCTTCCTGGTCCCGACGATCGCCATGCTCCTTCCGGAGATCTCCGCGCCACGCGCGTAAAGGACCAGCGGTGGCCTGGATATCTCGCCGAGCAGCCCGGGGTATCCCGATTCCCAGCAGGTGTCCACCCTGATGGACCTTTCCCGGCAGACTTTAAGGATCTGTTCGGCGGCCTTAAATGGATTCGGCGAATAACGCGCGGTTATATAGGCCTGGGTGGCAAGCCGGCCGGTTGCGGAGAGGGTTTCCCAGGCGGCCGCCGCGTCGGGAAAGGAGGGCGCTTCCCACAGATCGTTACCCGCGGGGGAGGCGGAGACCGAGAGGGCTATGGCGCACAGGATATCGTGTTCGGAGGAGCTCAATTTCCGGAGAGCTCCTTCATGAGCTGCCTGATGTTTTCCGCGCACTGCTCGCGGTATTCCTTGAGGAGGGCCGAGTCGCCGGTTTTTTTCTCGAGCTCCGAATGCAGGCTTTCATATACCGACAGGGCCTTTTCGGGCCTGCCTTGCTCGTAATAGAATTTTCCAAGGGCGAATTGCGCCCGGTAATACGTGCGGCTGCGCGCCACGATCCGCTCCATCATTCCGGTCCCGGTCGCGGTGTCGCCCTTTTCGTAGTAGACGAGAATGGCGAGGCCGTAATGGGCGTCGAGGTAATCCGGGTTTATGGCCGTTGCCTGGCGATAATGGTACTCGGCCCTCCGGATGTCCTCCTCCCTTTCCAGCTCTTTGCCCCTGTTGGCGTAAGAAACGGCCGCGTAATAATGAACGGCGGCCGACTTTTTGCCGTATTCCATGGACTTCTCGAAAGATGCGACAGCCTGGTCCCAATTGCCGTCTTCGAGATATTTCATGCCGAGATCGTAATAGATCTGTCCCAGGCGGGCTGTCCGGTCTCCCGCCGCCGGACGCGACTCGTATTCCGCGGCCTTCTTCTTTAAATCGGCTATGGCGTTGGACCTGGATGAACGCAGAGGGTTCGAACCGGGGCATGATAGGTCCCCGCACCCGGAAAGCGCGACAATCGCGGCGATAAAACAGGCTGTAGAAAGTCGTCCCATGGTCACCTCCGCGGCACCTCTTTCATATTATAAACGAATCCGGAAGCTGAAAAGATAAAAAAAAACAGCGGGTATCGATTTTTTTCACGCACGGCCGCGTATTTCCTCCACCCTCGCCCTAAGGCGCTCGAGGGCCTGGCGCGGATCCACGACAATCACCCTGGCGCCGGCAAGCACATCGAGAAATCCGAGCTCGTTTTCGTACCGGGGGACGACATGCAGGTGCAGGTGCGATATGCTCGCTCCGCCCGCCTTCCCAAGGTTCCACCCGGCGTTGAAACCGGCGGGGGAGAACTCCTCTCTTATCGCGGCGATCATGAGGGCTGTCAGCCGGTGCGTCTCGAGGACCTCCTCCTCGCTTAAGTCTACGTAATCCTCGACATGCCTCATGGGAAATATCATGATATGGCCCGTGTTGAACGGATAGAGATTCATGGAAACCATGCAGAGCCCGCCGCGGTAAACCTCCAGTAATTCAAGGCGGGGGTCGCGCTCAACCAGGGAGCAGAGGATACAGGGAACGTCGGGCTTTTTGCCCCGTATATATTCGATCTTTCCGGTATTGAAAAGATGTTCACGCATGTCCCGGCTCACTCTTTCCGCCGGCGGGACAGCATCCAGAACACATAGAAAGCGAGTCCGAAAACGATGATGAAGGACACGGCAATCGTCGTAATGTAGATGATGTCCATTCGCCTGGACACGTCAACCTTCATCATCACGCCATTTTTCAGGGAAGCGATCTCCAGGTCGACGATCCTCCTGGAAAACTGGATCTCCTCCCTGGAGAATACGTGCACTATCTGGTGGAACAGACTTTTCAGCTTTTCCATCTGCAAGAGCTCGTTTTTCACGTCGGCCTTCTTCGATTCGAGCAAGCTGATGCCGGCCTCTATGGACTCGATGTCCTTCTCGATTGAAAAAATCGACGATATTATCTCCCGGGAATACTCCACAGGATGGCAGGCGGAGCATGTCCTGTCGCTTATTATATCGATCGAGGAACGCTGAACGTTATGATCGCCATGGCAGCTTACGCATGAGGGCGCGCCCTTTTTTAAGACGGAATCGTAGTGAGGGCTCCTTTTAAACTGCTGGAAGGCGAGATCGTGGCATTCCGCGCGGCCGCAAAAGGCGAGGCTCTCTCTGGGGGAGGGTTTTCCGATGAATCCCGCGTCCCGGCTCTTTGCCCGCTTCATGTCCCCGGTCGTGTCGTCTCCTTTATGGCACAGATTACATCTCGCGCCTTCTTTCGAATGGACGCTCGCCGCCCACTGGTCGGCGATTTCGGCATGCCTGCCGCCGAGTGACTTATGGCAGTCCAGGCAATGGTCGGCGGAGACTGCCTCCGGGGCTTTCGCCGGCGTCGCGGCCTTCGTGTTCACTGCGGCTACCGACGCGGAGCACAAAAGCGCCGCCGGGAACAGCATGACCGCGCAACGCGCCACAAATCCGCTTTTCATATCCTCACTCTCCACTCGGAATATGCCGCAACCCCGCGCCCGGGGCGCCGGGTTGGCCTACGGTACGACGAGGCCGAAGGCCGTCATGGCCGACCTGATCCCAAACACTATGACGCTCGTATAGGCTCCCGCGACCCAGTCGTCTATCATGACGCCCAGCCCTCCATCGATCGACTGCAGCCTCCTGGTCGGCCATGGCTTAAGAATATCCGTTATGCGAAAAATAAAGAACGCCAAAACGGCGGTCGTCCAGCTGAACGGATGGAAGAGCACGGCGATCATGTAACCCAGCACCTCGTCCAGCACGATCTGCGGCGGGTCCTTTTTTCCGAAAAACCGCTCGCCGCTGTCGCCGAGCCTGACCCCCGGATACAGCATTATGCCCACGACGAGGGCGTTGATCCAGACGATCGACTCGCCGAAAACGCAGTATCCAATCATGTACAGAAGCATCGCGAAAAGGCTCGCGGCCGTCCCGGGCATGCGCGGGAAATACCCCGTATACAGCGCCGTAAAAAGGAGTTCCTTCCACCACATCAGGAGGCACTGTCTCTTTTCGAATACGGCGGAAAAAAAAGCCGCCAGTTGGTCATCATGTACCGGATCCCGGAGAGGGCCGTAAGGAGCGTCACGACAAACATGAGGCAATAAGGCCCGATGATGAGCCACTTGTCCGGGATGGAGGATGTCATTATCTCGTACACGCGGACGATCTTTATGAATTCGTCGGTCGCGTATCTGCTCACGCCGGCGCGCCTGAAAACGAACACCATGATGATCACCATTATCGATATCATCTGAAAGGCCGTCTTCACCTTGCCGAAACCGCTCGTTACGAGAGCCGCCCCCTTCCGGATGGCGAGGTAGCGCATGAGCGTTATCAGTACATCGCGCCCCACGATGATGACAATCATCCAGAGCGGGATGAAGGGATCGAGGATGAGGAAGGCCGTAAGTGCGCCGATTACGAGCACCTTGTCGGCCAGCGGATCGAGAAACCGGCCCAGATCGGACTCCTGGTGGAGTTTACGCGCGCTCCAGCCGTCGAGAAAATCCGTGACTGACGCGATGATGAAGATGACGAGCGCCCACAGGCGGTGCTCCATCGTGGGGATGAAGATAAAATACAGGAAAACTGGGATGAGCACAATCCTCAGAAGCGAAAGGAGATTGGGAACCTCCAGGAGACCGCGAACATTCACGCCGGAACCCCACTTGCGTCGTATTCGGTACTGTCCATGACCCGGGCTTTCACAATCGAGTTAATCGAAAGGCCGGCGCCGGTCAAGTAAAAAATGCCGTCCACCTCGGGGGCGTCGTACTCGGTCCTGCCCGCCCATGTTTTTTCGTCGATGCGTTCCTCCAGCAGAACCCGCACGGTTTCACCGACCATACGCCCCAACCGTTCGGCCGAAATTCTCCTCTGCAGTTTCATGAGGCTGGAATGGCGCCGCCGCGCCACCGATAGCGCGACCATAGGCCCCAGATCCGCCGCGCGGGTCCCCTCCTCCGGAGAGAAGATAAAGGCCCCCACGCGGTCAAGTGCGGCCTTTTCGAGAAAGCGCCTGAGATTGGCGAATTCCGCGCCGGTCTCGCCCGGGTAGCCCACCATGAAGGTGGAACGTATGCGGATGCCGTCCACGCGCTCGCGCAGCCTATCAACCAGGGCCAGATATGAGGCGGGCCCGCCACTCCGGCCCATGGACGACAGTATGGCCGGGCTTGCGTGTTGAAACGGGATGTCGATGTATTTTACAACACGGTCGTTGTTTCGGAGCAGGTCGATTATCGCCTCGTCGATATGATCGGGGTGGCAGTACATCAGCCTTATCCATTCCACTCCGGGAATCTCCGCGATACGATCTACGAGTCCGGCGAGACCGGTGCGGCCGTAACGGTAGGATGCGATGTCCTGCGCGACGATGACGAGCTCCCTGGCGCCGTCGTCAATGGCGCGGCGCGCGTCCTCCAGTACGCTCCGCGGATCGAACGAAACCAGAGGGCCGCGGATCAGCGGTATCGCGCAATAGCTGCAGTTGTTGGAACAGCCCTCGGCGATCTTGATGTAACGGTATGCCATCCCCTCCACCAGCGGCAGCTTCCGAAAACGCCCCCGGCCGCGCGGCCCGGCCTCTATCCCCAGCGCGGCGCAGAGTCCGGGGACGAAACCATCGTCTATGACGCCGTAAACGAAATCGATCTCCGGAATTTCCGCGGCTATTTCCCGCTCGTAGCGCCCGGACAGGCAGCCCGCAACCGCAAGCCGGCGCCCGAAACCGGGCGGCTGGTTCTCCAAAAGGCCGGCCGCGTCCAGGATGGCCCCTATGGACTCCCTTTTGGCGTCCTCTATAAAGCCGCAGGTGTTGATTATGAGGATACCCGCCTCCTCGGGCGAGGCGGCCGGTTGAAATCCGAGGAAACGCATCTCGCCGTTTACGCGCTCTGAATCGACAAGGTTCTTCGAGCAGCCCAGCGAGACGATATGGAAGGATATATCCCGAGCGTGGAACACTTACCAGTCTTTGATCGTGATCTCGTAAACGTTGGGATTGCTCGCGTCCTTCTTCCAGGTGATTACCTTGTTCGCCACCTGCCCCGGCTGGCCGAAATTATAATCCCTGCCGTTGATGCGAGCCTTAAGCCCCCCGGCGTTGCCGATCTTTACCTGTATGAACTCGGTCGCCTCCCAACGCTCGTGGGTGCCGGCCGCTATGAACCCCCGGCGCTTCTCGGCGCCGTCGAGGTAAAGCTCCAGATAGCTCTTCTGGATAAATTCCGCCTCGAAGACTATTTTCAGGTTCTTTTCGTTCTGCGCCACCACGCGCGTGTTGTCGACATTGACGTCCGCGCCCTTTTCGACCGCAATGTCCTTCTCCTCGGCTTCGGGCTTCCGGCCCAGGGCTATCTGAATTTTGGCCCTGTTCTCCGTAAGCCCTTTCAGTGTAAATACCACCTCGCGCGCGAACTCAGGCAGTTTCAGGGTGAGCGGCTTTTCCATTTCAAGCGTTTCGGTCTTCTCTCCCGGCAGGAGCTCGACCTGCACCGAGTCCTTGCGTATCTCCTTGAGAAGAAGGAGCGCCTCTTTGTTGTCCACCATGAACTGCACGGCCTCGTTTCCGTAAAGCAGGGTAAAACCGCTGTCGTTGGCGAGCTGAAGATTGCGTATATTTTCTATGCCGATGTTCTGCTTCGACTTGTTGTACTCGTCCTGAATGCTCGTTATGGAGTCGCCGCCCCCTGTGTCGATGCTCGACGAGAAAAGCGAAACGAACATCCAGATGATGAGCATGATCCCAAGCGCGGCTCCGACGAAGAAGGCCATGTTCTTATACTGGCGGTACATGGTCATCAGGTTGGAGAACACCGGGGTCCGCGTTGGCCTTGTAAGCTCCTCGAGCGGGGTGGCGCTCTCGCCGATCTTGAAGGCCTTGTAATGCTGAATGATCTCGTCCGCGTCCAGTTTCAGGTATTCGGCGTAACTCCTCATAAAACCGGTAACATAGGTCTCGCCAGGAAATCGGTCGAACTCCTCGTTTTCCAGCGCCTCTATATATAAAACCGATATGTTTGTGTCCTTGGCGACGTCCTTGAGGCTGAGCTTTCTGGCCTCCCGCGTGCTTCTCAGTTTCTCGCCTATCGTATCCACTTGCTCACTCCTCGGATATCATTGGATTCTTTATGACTCTGACCCTCGACGGCGGCTCGAATTTGAATATGCCGTTCGGCAGGTCGACGTCCGTCCGTATATTGGAAAAATCGATCTCGACCTTTTTTCCGGTGGAGGTCTCCCCCTCCGCGCGCGTGATCATGTAGTCCTCGGACACCCAAAGCCGCAGTGTCCTAAAACCGCTCCTCGTCTCCTTCATCTGGAGGAATAAAGTATACCTTTTCGAGCCGTCCTTCTGGGGCTCCGGCTGCTCGCGCGACGCGAATTTATAATGATACAAGGTGAAAAGGCGCTGGAGGCCGCTCCTGCTGCCGGCGCTGAAAATCGACCCGGACTGCGACTTTAAGTCCTGTTCCGCCACAACGTTCATCGACGGGATGTAAACCCACATGGTCGATCCGGTGGTGATGATCTTCTGTCCGGGAGGCTGGTCGAACTCCACGAGCATCCTGTCGGGCGATTTGTAGCGCACCGTGCCGCTCTGCTGGGACTTCTTACCCGCCTTTTCGGAAACGATACGGAAGGAGGCCTGATAAGAGCCCACCTCTCCGAAGCGCTGGCGTATTTTCTTCACTACGTCGCTTACGGTGGTGAACTCGAATTTGTACGCGACGGCGTTTTGCGACGGCAGCGCAAGGAGCGCAAAGAGCAGGAAAACCGCCGGCAGCGTTCTGCTTGATTTCATGACAGAGCATCCAGATAAACCGAATTTAACGGGCGCGGACGTAGCGTGCTCGGGGACGCGCTTCCCGGCGCCCCGGCAAATCGTATAAAAGAGGGGCAAAAAGTCAATAGCAAAAACTCACCCGGCCCTAGAAGGCCGTGAGCGCGGCGCGAATAAAGCTCGTAATGGGGGCCTGCTCGCGCGCGTCCTCCATGGTATCCCTTAGTTCCCGCACCAGGTCGTTCGCGTTCTCGTGCACCCTGTTGTCGTTGATAAGCTGCCCCAGGGTCCCCTGTCCCGAATTGAGCTTTGCTGTGATCTGTTGGAGATTGCGAATGGTGGAGTGTATGTTCTCCCTGTTCTCGTTAACAAGGTCGGAGATGAGCGCTATGGGGTCGTCGCCGGAGATGCCCTTCATGTTCGTCCGGTAATCTATCTCCTTGAAAGACCGCCCTCCCCTCTCCCTCTCGCCCGGATATATGGCGATATATTTGCCGCCCAGGGCGGATTCGCTCGCGATCTTTATTCGGTAGTTCTCGAACATACTGAAACGGTTGTACATCTTCATGTACACCGAGATATACTCCTCCTCGAGCACGATCCTGTCGACCACTCCGGCGCGCACGCCGCTCACCTTTACGTCGTCCTTCACCTCGAGCCCCTCTACGTTCGAAAAGACCGCGTGCAAAACATAGTAGTCCTTGGGTTCGAGAATTTCATCCTTCACCATTATGGTGTAATAGCCCAGCACGATCATGGCGACCATGAATAGCAGGCCCACCGCGACCTCGTTTTTTATCCTCATTGCACCTACCTCCTCGAAATCGGCGCTTGCCCCGCCGCGGGCTCACTGCGCACGGATGGGGCCCTCCAATTCCCCGTTTATAAACTGCCTTACCACCAGATTATCGGAATTCATTATCTCGTCCGGCGTGCCGACCTGCACAAGCTCGCCGCCGTAGAGCATGCCGATCCGGTCGCCCACATGAAAGGCGCTTTTCATATCGTGCGTAACCACCAGGGATGTTACGCCGAAATCCCGCTGCATCTGCCGTATAAGCTCGCTTATCACCATGGACATGACCGGGTCGAGGCCGGTGGTGGGCTCGTCGTAGAGGATGATATCCGGGTTGCTCATCAGCACCCGGGCGAGCGCCACCCGTTTTTTCATCCCGCCGCTTATCTCCGACGGCGTCTTGAATTTCGCGTCCGAGAGCTCCAGGAGTTCGAGCTTTTCGTCCACACGCCGCTCGATCTCCCTCCTGGGGAAACGCCTGTGCTCGGAAAGCGGCAGGGCCACGTTTTCGGCCACCGTCATCCAGTTTATTAGCGCTCCCGACTGGAAGAGCACGCCCATCCTCTCCCTGAGCTTTCGCAATGCCGCCGGTCTGGCGCCGTTCACCTGTATGCCCTCCACCAGCACCCTGCCGGAATCGGGGCTAAGAAGCCCCGCGACATGGCGCAGGGCCACGGTCTTTCCTATGCCGGACTGGCCGATGATGACAAAGCTCTCCCCCTTCTCTATTTTAAGGTTGAATCCCGCAAGCACCCGCTTTGGGCCGAAGGATTTGTGGATGTCGATAAACTCTATCACGGTCACCCGTAGAACAGCGCCGTTATAAAATAGCCGAAGATGAGCACCATTAGAAAGGACGCCACCACCGACGAGCGGGTGGCGTGACCCACTCCAAGCTCCCCGCTCTCCGCCCTCAGGCCGAACGCGCAGCTCACCCCGGAGATGATGATGCCGAATATGAAGGCCTTTAAAAGACCCACGTAAATGGCCTTGAAATGGATCCCCTTGTACAGGTGCTTTATGTAAACGTTAAAGGAGACGTGGAGGATGGAATTGGCAACCACCGCGCCGCCCAGGCAGGCCAGCACGATGATGTACACCGAAACCACCGGCATAATGGCCGCAAGCGCCGTCACCCTGGGCATTACCAGAAACTTCACCGGGCTTATGGACATCATTTCGAGCGCGTCGATCTCGTCGTAGACCTTCATGGTCCCTATCTCCGCGGCCATGGCCGAGCCCACCGACGCCGTGAGGATGATGGCCGCCATAAAGGGGCCCATCTCCCGCGTCATTGAGGCTATGATGAGGCGCCCGGTCTGGTATTGCATTCCGAAGTTCTGAAGCTCTATGCCGGTTTGGAGGGCCAGTATCATCCCCGTGAACACCCCGACGAGGGAACAAACGGTGAGCGTTTTCACTCCCGCGAAGTACATCTGCGTAACGATCTCGCGCGCCTTGGAGGGCGCGTCTTTGAGGTAATAGAATGAGCGGGCGAGGAGAAGCATGGTATAACCGGCCTGGTCGAGAAACTCGATCAGGCCCGCTCCGATCATCTCAAGCATGGCCGAGAACCTGTTGCCCGCGCCTGCGCCCTTTTCGTTCATCGCCGGTTTTTCCGCCCCATCAGAATACCGCCTTCGAATATTCAATAAAGTCAGTCCGCGCCGGGCAGCCCATCGGCCATTGGCCTGGGGGTGCGACCATGGCGGACGTTTTAGGTGAAAGGATCGGTCCCCCGGCCTCATCGCCCGCAAGGGCCGAATCCGCGCTCTTTGCGCCTCCTCCGGAAACGGGAACCGGTATCCAGAAGATATTGACGGTCACGCCGCCTCCACCGCGCGTATAGCCGAACATGGAACACAAAATGGACCATTTCGTCAATTCATCTTTGGAGCTCCGGTAGCTGAACAATATTGGCACGCGCATGTCGAAAAAATCCGGGCCCCAGGCCTGGTAATAGGTGCGCAGGAGAAGGCCGAAACGCCTCTCGCCCGACTGGAACTTTCGGTATTCGAACAGCGTCCAGAACGGCTGGTACATGAGCTCGTATCCATCGGGGTCCCGAAACGGGAGGAGCGAGAGGGAGGAAAGGGACATGTTGCCTCGATCGTCATGCTCGTACTGAAACAGCGGCCATATCTTGAAGTAGCGCCAGGAGCTTCCGTATACAGGGTCGGGCTTCCCGTGATAATCGCGCCCGAAACGCCATACGATAAACGCGCTTACGGTATAGTCGCTTTCCATGTATTCGGTCTTTTTCCTCAGCCGGAAATAGAGCGGTGTAACGAACGACATCTCGCTGTTTCTGAACACGTACCTGCCATAAAAGGGGAAAAAGATGCGCTTGTATATGAACGGGCTCGCACAGTCCTGTATCATCACCAGCGGCCAGGGGAAATTGAGCTCGCGGTCTCCCGTTTTCATGTTATAGCCCCAGGAGAAAAACGGCCAGAAAAGCGTCGAGGCGTCGGCCTTACCGGAGCTGTTCCATCGCCGGCCGTAAATTGGAAACACGAACAGCGTTTTCTGCGTATCTTCCTTCAAGAATACATTCTGGTAATTGCCTATCAAAAGGATGGAATAATTATCATAGGTGTCGCGTTTGTAATTATGGGCGTAAAGCGGAAGTATCCGGAAATCGTCCCTGTCGGGGCTTTTCCCGCGCTGGATGAGCGGCCAGAATATTCCAAACGCGCTGTAATCACGCGATTCGTACTCGACATAAACCGGTATAAACGAGGCCGCCAGGTACAGGAGCGCCTGCCAGGTGTTCACCGGAGGGTATAGAAAGAACAGCAGAAAGCCGGGGAACACCCACGGCGAAATGCGGTCCTGCCCTAACTTTCCTTTTACGGCGCCGCCGATGGGAAGGAGCATGAAGTATCGGTCGCGCACGTCCGGCGAGTCGCCGTAATATAAAAGCGGAAAAATGCCGAAATCGTAGTCGGGCCTGCCGTCGGCATGAGTATAATCCACCGAATGCACGAGCCCGAAAAGCGATTTCCATTCGGTATTATTCGGCCGCGCGTACTCCCAGAACACCACAGGCATAAGAGAGGCCCGGTAAGTTCTGCCTTCGCCGTAGGAATTCCTCAGATAGAACGGCCTGTAGACTATGCTGGTGTACGGATGGGCCGCGTCTTTTTCATAAAAAACCCAGAACCATTCATAGCCCGAATCGGCCCCGCGCGCCTCAACCGGCTCCGCCAGGGGCGCGAGTCCCGCTAGCGCGAACAGAACGGAGATATTTAGCAATCTTCTCATCAGGCGGTTCCGGCGAAATCATTCATCCAAGTGAACAGTGTCCAGGATGTTGGGGTTCAATGCAACCATTAGATACATCCCTCTGATTAATAATCGGTAAAGCCGGCCGCCAGTAGTCGCCGATTAGTGATTGACATACGCCGGTGGGGGGAGTATGCTCCACGCGTGTCGGTTTAAGCGATCGCTTCCTGATATCAGGCGTGTCGCCGGCCCCGGAGGCGTTCCTTTTCTCCGGCCGCGCCGGGAGGGGCGTGGCCCACGGAGTGCGCAAGGCCCCGCGCTTATTAAAGCGGTCTCGCGGGAGGAATATTCAAGTATTTTTCCGGCACGCGGGACAAATGGGGCAAAATGGCCGCGGCCGGCCCACGGCGGGACCTTGGAATGGAATTTCCGCGCCGTCGCGGCACGGCTCTCCGTCGGTTCCGGCGGGTACGAGCCCGACATACAGGCGGGGGCGGCTTATCCAATCAATTCACTGGAGGGATGCATTACATGAAACGAATCGTGCTCTTTTCACTTGTTCTTTCAATGGCGCTTCTGCCCGTATTCGCGCAGGAAAAAGCGGCCGAAAAACCCGCCGACACGGGCAGGGTGGTTGCGGGCGACCAGCTCTATTCCGAAATCGCGGTCGAGGATTTCGAGACCACGGTTTATTCGGACAAGGATATGAGCTTTATTAAGTCCGGAGAACAGCAGGCCGGGCTATCCATAAGGGACCAGTTCCCTGCGCCTATCGGCAATTCCAAGAAATACCTCGGCGTGAAGATATTCGGAAAACAGGGCGACGCCCTTACCATCACCCCGCCGAAACCCCTTGCCATAGAGAAATTCTGCAAGTCCATTTCCATCTGGGTTTACGGAAAAAATTTCTCCGGTGAGCTCTCCATGTTCCTTAAGGACGCCGATGGCAAGGTACACCGTCTTCCGGTGGGCAAGCTCAACTTTCTCGGCTGGCGAAAGCTCTCCGTTACACTGACGGACAGCGTAGCGCAGGAGGACAAGTTCCTCACCCAGAAGCGCGAGCTCCAGATCATGAAGTTTTTGTATAAGCCCGGGAATATAGGGCGCCTTCCCCAGTGGAACTACTTTTACATGGACGACATCACGGCGACGGTGCGCGAAAAATACACCGACCGCCAGAGCGACGAGTGGTAAAAGCCCCCTATGCTCATTTGAAGAACGGCGCCTACCGGCGCCGTTCTTCGTTCAGCGCATCCTTATATATTCCACCTCGACCAGCGCCGCCTCGTTTTCCCCGGTACAGAGGCAGTAGAGCCCCCTGCCGGTGAATATACCCGCGTCGGCGGGTGGAATTCTGCTCAGCACCGGCTCGCTGTCAACCAGCAGCCGGGCGAATCCGCCATCGGTGCTTTCCAGCGTATAATTGTGCCAGTCCGCCGTGTGCAGGGGAATCCTCCGTCCGGAGAGCTCCAGCTCCTCGCCGCGGACCGAGAGCGCGTAAGCCCTGCCGCCGCCCATCCCCTTTGCGATGAGAACCACCGAATCGCCCGCAATCATGCGCGCGCGTATGCTAACTGCGAATCGTCCCCCGGACTCGAAACGCCGGAAGAGTCCCGTCGTCCCGCCCCTTAGCGCGTTTAGCCGCAGTATCCGCGCCCCGCCCGAACCGGCAAACGAGACCGACGAGCGCTCCGCGTTTTCCATGTGCATCCAGTTCTTCGGCGTGTATGAATCGTCCCACTCGCCAAAGCGGTCGTCTATGGCCCACGACCCCTCCCCGTCCGATTCTTCGCGGGGGGACACTTCGATGGGTTTGAGGAATTTGCCGAATATCCATCCACGCAGCCCGCTCATCGCGGCTATACGGTACCAGTAATCGCGCACCTCGCCCACCTGGGCCATGTCCATGGACTTCTCGAGCTGCAGGAGGATATCGCCTCGCGCTATCTTGCCCACAAGCTGCCCTTCTACGCCGGGCGAATTGCGCAGGTTTACGTCGTCGCCGGTGCAGGCGAAAAGGCGCTGCACCTCGGCGCTGGTGGGGTATCGCCGAGCGTAGTCCATCACCAGCTCCATCGCCATGCCCTCCCTGCCCTTTACGGTCACGCTGCCCTCCTCGAGAACGGTGAATATCATGCGGACGATCGGCCCCAGATGGATGGTATGAGGGTAGCGCGCATAGAACCCGGATATGGCGTTTAAAAGCCTCCCCGGATCCGCGCGCTGGATCTTTTTAAGCTCCTCGTAGTCGAGGTCCTCTATATATCGGCTCCCCTTGTATCGCGCGGCGAACTCATCGTAGAATTTACCGCGCGAGATGATGCGGCCTCGCCGGCCTTCCATGACGAGGCTCAGATCGGCGCCGATATCGGCGTTGATTCCGGCGAGCTTCTTCCCTATATAGGAGCGCGCCCTTTCCCGGCCGCGCTCGTCGGCGTTCTCGGCGGCCGCCGCGCGCAGTTCATCCTCGTATCTACGCTCGAGGTCCTCTGCGAGGCCGTTCAGCGCCCTGCACCGATAGTAGTATATCTTCTCCCCCGCCTCGTAATCGGCGGTCCGCTGGAGCCTCGCGAGTATCTCGATGGCCGCGAGATATCCGCCGCTTTCGTACCGGTCGATGGCGTCCTCCAGGTCGTAGCCCCTTAGGAGGGCCCACGCCGCCAGCGCGATCAGCGCGGCGGCTATGATGATGATTCCTATTATGGTCGATCGTTTCATGGCCTACCGTTTGAAGCTTTTATTCATCATGATTTCGATGAGGCGGTGCGCCTCTTCGACGAAAAGTCCGGTGGCGAAGGCCGATTTTTCGTTGAAACCCCGCACAGCCTCACGGCGGTAGCCGTCCACGGCGAAACCCGAAGACGGGTACACGCAGAATGGAACCGGATCGGCGGTGTGGGTGCGGAGGCTTAAGGGAGTGGGATGGTCCGGCATGACCAGGAGCGTGTAATCGTCGTAGCGCCGCATCCCCTCCATAACCCTTCCCACCACCAGCGAGTCGAAATCCTCTATGGCTCGCAGCTTGTGTTCGAGCTTGCCCTCGTGCCCGGATTCGTCCGGCGACTCCACATGCAGGAATACGAAGTTCGCCCTTTCCATGGCGGAAAGGAGGGCCTCGGCCTTGCCGCTGTAATTGGTGTCAAGGTAGCCGGTCGCCCCATCGACGCGGATAGGCGAGAGACCCACGGCGCGGCCGATTCCGTGTATCAGGTCGACCGCTGAAATGGTGTGCCCGTGCAGGCCGAAACGCTCTATGAGCGAGGGCATGGCGGGCCTCCTTCCGGCGCCCCACAGCCAGGCCGAAACGGGACGCCCGCGGTAGCGCGCCGTCGCCGATCGAATGGACTCCGACGACGCGATCACGCGCACCGACTCGTCCATAAGGCGACACAGCGTTTCGGCCCCCGCACCTCGTGGCCGGTAATCGCCCGCCGGCCGCCCCTGTATGTCGTGTGGAGGGGTAGTATCCGCAAGCTCCTCGTGCGGATAATCCTTCCAAATGAGTATGTGCCGGTAGGACACGCCCGGATGAAACACGAGGGAATCCGTGCCCAGCCTTAAGGCGAGCTCGCGGACTACCAGATGCGCGAATTCCGTCTCGATATGGCGCGCGCTGAAATCGACGAGCACGCCGTCGTCAATAGTCACCAGGTTGCAGCGAAAGGCCACATCCCGGGGACCCATCTCGATCCCCATGTTGAGCGCCTCGAGCGGCGCACGTCCGGTGTAGACCTCCTTCGGATTATATCCGAACACCGAGATGTTCGCGGTATCGCTTCCCGGGACCATGCCCTCGGGTACGGTCCTGGCAAGGCCCAGCAGTCCATGTGCTGCAAGATAATCCATGTTCGGCGTGCCGGCGGCCTCGAGCGGCGTTTTCCCGCCAAGCGAGTCCACCGGATAATCCGCCATGCCGTCGCCGAGGAGAACGGCGATCCTGTGGTCGTTCATAGTGTCGTTACCTGCCCTTAGCGGCCGCGCCGCCATAATAACGGAAGCGCGCCGACCGGTGAGTTTCGAATCTGGAGAATGACGCCATACCGCGGGATATGTCAATTATTTATGCGAATCCGCCGCCGCGGGAGAAAGCGGCCGGAAAAAGGCTTGCTATAGAAAGGCGGGCGTCGAACACTGAGCGCATGAAAAGCGAGGCCGGACACGCGCACGGATTCAGGCTGGGCAAGAGCAGGGAGAAACTGGAGCTTGCCGCCATCATGCTCCGAAAGGGGCGCTACGCCGAGGCGGTTCGCTGCTCCTATCTTTCCATGTTCTATGCGGTGCGCATGCTCCTTGTGGATAGCGGGACCGATTCGGACAACCCCAAGCGGATAATAGAACTTGCCGAGCGCTACTTCGAACCAGCCGGTTGGAGCGCCCTGGATCTGGGCGCGCTTCTCGCCGAACCGGAAGGCCCCGCCCACCGGGAAATGCCGATATCGCGCTCAAAGGCCGAGATGTTCTACGGGAAGGCGCGCGAAACGCTCAACCGCATCGAGGAGGACGGCCCGCCGCCGGTCGCCTAAACCCGGTCGGACACCCACTCCGACCCGTCCGCGTACACCTCCTTCTTCCAGATGGGGACCGTTTTCTTGATGGTATCTATGATGAATCGCAGCGCCGCGAAGCCCTCCTCCCGATGGCGCGACGAAACCGCCACAAGTATGCTCGCCTTGTCGGGATCGACCCTCCCCATGCGATGAACGATCAGGCAATCGGTGATCGGCCAGGCCGCCATCGCCTCATCCGCAATCCGGTCCATCTCCTTTAGCGCCATCGACTCGTAGGCTTCGTAGAAGATATGCTCGACGATCCGCCCTCCGGAATCGCGCCTCGGCGTTCCAATAAAGGCGAGAACCGCCCCGTCCTCGACAGTCCCGGTCGCCGCCAGGGCCGAGGTGTAATCGATCGGTTCGTTCTGCAGTCTGAGTGTCTTCATGACGATGGCCTCCCCCGGCGGTCGTGATCAGCCCCCGCTAACCGGCGGGAACAGCGCCAGCACGTCGTTTTCCCGCAATACACGGTCGCGCCGGCAGTACTCCTCGTTGACGGCGAAGAGGAGCGAATCGAAGTCCGGAATCCCAACGCCAAGCTCCCGTTCGACGGCCCGAACCGCGCCCTCCGCGGTCGTGTCACTACTAAGATCCAGGCGCCGCTCGGAAAATCCAAGAGAGTCCTTCACGCTGGCAAACGCCTTTATGGTAATTCTCATTTTTCATCATCCCCGTCGATAATTTCGCGGTATTCCTCGCGCGCCTTTCGAATATCGGGCCGCACGAAGAGCAAATAACGATACCATCGCGCCGCCTCCTCCATCCGCCCGTGGTCCCTGGCGCCGCGCGCAAGATACAGATATGTGGTCGAACTGTCGAGGTACTTCATGGATTCCTCAAGGAAGTCCGTCCCTTCGCGCCGTCCGCGGTTTAGGAGCAGCGCCCCCGTGGAGAAATAATTATACCCATTGTATGGATAGCATTCAACCCCTCTTTTGAAATGTTCGAGCGATTTTTCGAAATCCCGCGAAAAATAGGAGAGTCCCCTGCCGTAATGCCATACGGAGAGCGCATATCGCGCATCCACGATCATGAAGGCCGCAAGCAGGATCGCAATAAGCGGTGCCACCGCGCGGAGCCGTACGGCGCCCGTATGTAGGCCGCGGGAGCGCGAGGCTATGAAGGCCAGAGAAAGCAGCAGTATCATCCTGCCGAAAGGCAGATGAAAGGGAAACGACCAGAGGCAGAAGGGGATGAATACGATCGGCACGAGCGAAAGCCCCCCCCGAAGGTCCTCCTCCCGCGGCCGCGCGAGAGAGCGCGCCCCGAAAGCGGCCCCCGCTCCGATCATTATAATGAAGACGGCCATGGCGATGTGCCCCAGCTCGACGCCCGTTTCGATGATATCGTTATGCGCATGATCGAGATCCACCGGAAGGCCTCCGGATAAAATGGCCGCGTCCGCACGGAGAGCGCGCCCCTGGTAGGCCAGATAGCGGTATCCGAACATGCCCGGCCCCATACCGAACGCTCCGGCGTCGCCTAACATGGCAAGGCCGGCCCTGTATATAATTCGGCGCTCCGAAAGGGGGTTTTTACCGGAAAGATCGAAGCTTTGCATTACCCTGTCCGAGCGGGTGGATCCGGTATGCTCGTGATAGGCGAAGAAGGCTCCGGTGACGAGTGCCGTTGCGACGATGGCCGCGGCGAAGCGCCGGCGCGCATCCCCCCTGCGGGCCGCCAGCATGAGGAACAGAACGAGCGCAATGGCGAACCATGATAGGCGTGAATAGGTCAGAAATACCGCAAGCGCCATGATAAGCGCGCCGGCGACAAGCGGTATGGGACTTCTTTTTGACGACAAAAAGTCGAGGGCTGGAGGCGAGAAAAGCACGATATATTCGGCAAGAAAATTCGGGTTCCCCATGGATGCCACCACGGGAAAGTGGTGCGTTTTGAATAGGAGCTTAAGCCCCCGCGGTACGTCGAACTCCAGGAAGTACTGCGCAAGCCCCCACAGCGAAAGGCCCAAGACCGCCAGGGCCGCGAAGAAGGACAGCCTCGCTATAAACTCTCCGCCGGACGGTTCCTCCATAATCATTCTGAAATAAACGTACAGCGCCATCGTGAACACGCCTGCGGAGAGCTCGATGAACGAGAGCTCCCGGTTGTCCGAGAGGGCGGAGGCGATGATGTAGAGCGCGTAGAAAGCGGCCGTGAGAATATCGACCGCGGTAATGCGGAGGCGGGCCGAACCGCCCCTCCACGTAAGAACGAACAGGGCCGGCAGGCAGGCCGCTAATACCACACAATTCAGGAAAAAGCGTGTTCCGCTGAATGCGGGGATGGCGCTTATTCTCCATAAGGGAAGGACCAGGAACAGCATAAAGGCCACAATAACGCGGCCTTTTGCGTACATCGCCGCCCTTTGCGCGACCATGGTCGAAACCGAACCGGGGAACCTGCGTATCATAGCGATGCGGAGCCCTCCCCTTCGCCCGGTCTACTTCGCGTTCCTCTTGGCCATGAAAATATAATGCTTTAAGTACGGCTGGATGCTTTCGTGAAAACTTCCGACCTCGACATCGCCCGGGTTTTTAAGTATGGCGTCGAGGCTCGCCTTGGTTATTTCATCGGCGCTGGTGTCGATAAGCGTCTTGAAGCGCTTGACCACTTCCTTGTCGACCGCGTCGATGACGAGCCTGTTCATCTCGGAGCAGAGCTTGAGAAGATTGTTCTTCCTGCGCGCCTTGCCCGACTTTGCCTTCGGTTTTGCCTTGTCCCTGTCCGCGGCCTGTGTCGACCTTGCGGTCGCGGATTTCTTTTTCTGAGCCATTCGCAGGCATCCCCCAAAAATCGAATATTCGGCCGATACTAAAATCGGCGCCGGTTGTTGTAAACACAAATTTTATGTCGCAATAGCGGGCTTGTTGTCCGCTTTTGCGCCCATAAGAATCCGGTTGTCGCTTTAAAAAATGACGCGCCCAGCGGGATGCGCCTCTTTCGCCCTGTCCGCCGTCGTTTTACCGCGCGGAAAGGCCCTGTATACAAACCATGATAGCATATTCGCGGGAATAGTCAACACCGGATTTTAAATTTTATGCCGTGGATAACGCCGTTTTCATCATGAGAACCGTCCTCGCCGTGTAATGACGGCCTGTCTTCGCTTCAATGGCCTTAAACGCCTCCCCGGGACTTTCCGGGCGAGGGCGCTCCACGATCGTATTTTTCTCATTAAAATTCTTGAAAGCTCCGAAATTACAAGAAGGAGTATTCAAGATTCAGTCGGGGGATTGGTCATGAAATGCTGTAAATGCGGCGCCGATATCAACCAGCTCAATCATTATTACGTCCCGTGCGGCAACGGTTCCGAGGGAAAACGCTACTGCATACGCTGCGCTCGCGAGGAACGGATAATCACCCTTGTCTGAGGCCCCCCCGGGCTCAGCCGAACGCGTCCGCGAGGAGTTTGGCGGTTTCGCCCGCGCCGGCGGGCAGGGGGCTTCCCGACAGCGCTGAGTACGGCAGGATTTCCCGCGCCGCCTCGGGCGGCGGAGCCCCGTTCTCCTTCAGCCGGGCGCACAGTGACGCAAGAGAACGCGCGGTTTCTTCCGCCCTCTCCTCATTGAAAATATATTCCCCATCCGCGTCGTATACCGGGCTTACCGCCTGGAGCACCATCGACCGCCCATCGCATTCCGCATAGGCTTGGACGCAATTGCCCGGGCCGTCGGCGTCGAGCACCTCGACGATGCCTATGGAAGATTCCGGCAGGCCGCAGAGCCCGGAAAGCGTTCCTCGCTGCATGAGCGCGATGTCGGTCGAGAGCCCGGCAATGTATACGCGCGCGCCCCTCATGACGACATCCCGAAAGACGAGGCCGGGCATCGTTCCGCGGGCCTCTCCCGGATAGGCCCGCGCCTCGATGAGCCCTCCGCCCGAGCCGTAAAACCCGAAGCGCCTGAGCGAGAGGTGCAGATAAAACCCCATGCGCTCGAGAATGTCGAATAGCGTAAGGTTTACGAAGTCGGTGGTGTACGAAAGGTCCGAATGAGTCACTCCGCGCACCGAAAGCACTGTGCGGTAATCCAGCCTGGTGAGGGGCGGAAGCATCAGGAGTACAAGCTCCAGGGCCGAGGAGAAGGGCCCGGTTTGCAGCGTGTAAGTCCCGTGCCGGAGCGTACCCGGCCGGAATAACAGGTCCTCGCCATCCGCCAGAAAAGAGCCGGCGGAAAGCGAGGCAAGCGCGTTTTCCCAGTCCGAAAGGCAGGCCGCGAACGCCGGGTCTTGCCGCGCCAACCCGAAGCCTCCTGAAAGCCTGAAGGATTTTCCGGTAGCGAGTGAAAGCGATATGGCCTGACGCGCGGCGACCCTGTCCAGGCCCGGCAGCCTGAGCTCTATCATTTGATATAAGGCTTCAGGACCTCCGGAACCTCTATGCGTCCGTCGGAGGTCTGGTAGTTCTCCATTACGGCCGCGAGCGTTCTTCCCGCGGCAAGGCCGGAGCCGTTCAGCGTGTGGAGAAAGGCCGGTTTTTCGCCCTTCGCCCGGCGGTAGCGGATGCGGGCGCGCCGCGCCTGGTAGTCCAGGAAGTTGGAGCACGACGAGATCTCCACGTAACGGTCGAGGCCGGGCATCCATACCTCGAGGTCGTAGGTCTTGGTGGAGGCGGCCGATGTATCGGCGGAGCAAAGCAGCATTACGCGATAATGGAGTTTGAGCCTTTTCAACACCTCCTCGGCGTTGGCGGTCAGCTTTTCCAGTTCGTCGAATGATGTTTCCGGTTCCACGAACTTGACCAGCTCCACCTTCTGGAACTGGTGCACGCGGATGAGGCCGCGCGTGTCCCTGCCGGCGCTCCCGGCTTCGCGGCGGAAGCAGGCCGACTGCATGGTGACGTACACCGGGAGCCGCTCCCTATCGAGGATCTCGTCGCGATAGAGGTTTGTAAGCGGGACCTCCGCCGTCGGGATAAGCGAGAGGCCGTCGCGCTCTATGCGATAGTATTCGTCTCTGAATTTGGGATACTGCCCGGTGCCGATCATGCTGTCGTCGTTGACGACAAAAGGCGCGAAAGTTTCGCTGTAGCCGTGCTCCGTGGTGTGCAGGTCGAGCATGAAGTTGATGATGGCGCGCTCCAGCTTGGCCGCAAGGTCGCGGTAAACGTAGAAGCGCGCGCCGGAGAGCTTCACCCCGCGCTCGAAATCGAGGATGCCCAGTTCCGTCCCGAGGTCGTAATGAGGTTTCGGCTTGAAATCGAACACGGGCTTTTCGCCCCATGTGCGAATCTCCAGGTTGTCGCTCTCGTCGCGCCCCTCGGGGACGGTATCCGACAGCATGTTCGGAAGCGAAAGCATGAGCTCGTTGAAGTCCGCGTCGAGCCGCTCCACCTCGGCCTCGAGCTCCTTGATGCCGTCGTTCACCCCGCTCATCTCGGCCATAAGCGCCGAGGCGTCGCCCCCGCCGGATTTGAGCTTTCCTATCTCCTTCGAAACCCGATTGCGTTTTTCACGCAGATCGTCCGTTTTCGCTATTACGGCGCGGCGCTCTTCGTCAATGCGCCTCAGCCCGTCCAGATCGACCGCCGATTCCATGTTTCGTTTTTTAAGCATCGCGCGAACGCCTTCCAGGTCATCGCGCACCAGTCTGGGATCTATCATCAGGGGTGCTCCATTTTAAAGAAGGATATTCAGGATGGGTAGGATAAACACATCTCCCGGATTGTCAAGGAAGATGCGAATTAAAAACCCCAAGTCCCATGTGAACACTCGTCCATTAAGCAGCGGCACAGGAGGCGCCGCGGGCGAAGACAATAAACAGTTCAAAGTTCAAAGAAATGCCATCGGCATTAGCAAAACCCCCTCCGGGGGTGGCGCAACGCGCCGGGGGCGCTAGTTTCCGCAGCCCTGGAGTAGGCTAAAGGGAAAACCTACAGACAAGCCAAGCGGGCGCTGAGTAGGGCGCAGCCCGTATCGAAGCGCGGCGCCCCAGCGATGCTTTCTTTGCTTACTACCTCTCGCTCCATGAACTAAAGCAACGAAGGCCGTTATATCTTTCACCGACTGAAGCGAAGGGCTCTCAAAAAGTAACTTTTAAACAGCCTCAAAAAAACTGATTTTTAGAATTTGCTTAAAGTTATTGTTAAGCGAAACATTATGCGCTTAACTCTTACATAATGAGATCGGCCCTGCGAAAAAGATCTGAAAGGGCTTTTATCGATAAACCGATAAGACAGGATTCTCAAACCGGGCGGCGATAAATTAAGGTAGCCTTTAATAATTAATTCTTCCGCCTCCCTAAGGCGGGCGTGAAAACCTGATTTTTATGACTGCCCTAAATTCTTAAACGAGGACGGCTGACATGGAAAACGCGAACGGAAAACCGATACACGACGAACCGTATGACATCGTTATAATCGGAGGGGGACCGGGCGGCCTTTCGGCCGCGCTCTATGCGGCGCGCGGGAGGATGAAGACCCTGGTGCTCGACAAGAACCCGGCCGCAGGGGCGCTTGGCTCCGCCGACCGCATCGCCAATTACCCGGGCATCCCGGAGGCCATAAGCGGCGCCGAACTCCTGGATCGAATTCGCGCGCAGGCCGAATCCTTCGGCGCGGAGCTTCGGCAGGAGCAGGTGTACGGCGTGGACTTTACGGCGAGGCCCTTTCAGGTGTTCACATCGGGCGCGACCGTCATGTCGAAAACCGTAATTCTCGCCACGGGCTCCATGGGGCGATCGGTGACGCTTCCGGGCGAGACCGAGTTTACGGGCCGCGGCGTGAGCTACTGCGCCACCTGCGACGCGGCCTTTTATCAGGACAGGGACGTGGCCATAGCCGGGGCCACGGCGGAGATAATGGACGAGCTCGGGGCGCTTGCGCGCTTCGCGCGCCGTATTTATCTCATCACCCGCGAGAAGGAGATTCCGCCCGAGCACGCGGACTTCATCTCCACGAACCCGGCCATCGTCGTAAAGACCGGGGGGCGGATTACGGCCATCAGGGGCGGGGAGCACGTCGACGAGATCACCGTGGCCGCAGGCGGCGCGGACGAGGACCTGCGCGTCGATGGAGTGTTCCTGTACCTGCACGGCAACAAACCCATCGTGGACTACCTGTACGGGGCGATAGAAACCACGGAGGAGGGATGTATAGCCGTGAACAGGGAGACGATGGCCACCTCGGTAGAAGGGGTCTATGCCATAGGCGACGTCACCTGCAAAAAGGTGCGGCAGGTCGTGCTTGCGGCCGCCGAGGGATGTGTCGCGGCGCTCTCCGCCGAGCAGCATGTAAGCAAACGCGACCGGGCCGTTTCGCAGTGGTCGCACTGAGCGGTCCGTCGGCCCTATTCGCGCGCGGCATCCATCGAGTATAAGGCGTCCGCGCCGCGGCGCACCAGGTCGTAGATGCCGTCGAAGCCGCCGTTGGACATTATGATAACCACGTTGTCCTCGCTGCGGTCGAGGCCGTCGAAGAGGGCCTGTACGATCATGCGCGTGTCGCCGAAAAGGCGCGCGCTCCCGCCCCGCAAGTTTATCCCGCCGACCACGAGATCCATATCTATCCGGTCCTTCTCCGGTATGGCGTCGATTTTGTACGGCGTCTTGATGAGCACCCTGTCGGCGCCGGCAAAGGCGCCCGGCAGCTCCTCCTGAAACACCCTGCGCCTGCTGGTGGCGCTGCGCGGTTCGTAGACCGCCCACAGGCGCGAGGAGGGAAAACGCTCGCGCACCGCGGCGATCATCCCCGCTATCGCGGTTGGGTGATGGGCGAAGTCCTCGTAAACCCTGAATCCCTTTCGGGAATAGATGAGTTCTTGCCTGCGCCGAACTCCCATGAAGCTCTCCACCCCGCGCCCAAGGGCCTCGGGCGATACGCCAAGCCGAAGCGCCATGGCCGCGGCCGCCGCTATGTTGGCGCGGTTGAACCCTCCGAAAATCCGCGTACGAAGCCTAACGCCCTCCCCTCCGGGCACATTGAGCAGGAGGTTCGACCATTCGCCGTCGACCCCCATTTCCTCGCAGTAAAAATCGGCCCCCGGGCCGCCGAAGCTGTTACGAGGCGCGAGGGAATGCCGAACGGCCTCCTCCAGAGCCGGGTATCCGCTCGAATAAATCACGTTGCCGTTGGAAGGTACCACGTTGACGAGCCTGCGAAACCACAGCGCTATCTCGTCCAGATCGCGGTAGATGTCCGCATGGTCGAACTCGAGCGAGGTGAGCACCAGACGGTGAGGCCTGTAAACGGCGAACTTGGGTATCTTTTCGAAAAAAGCCGAATCGTATTCGTCCCCCTCTATTACGAAATGCCCGCCTTCGCCCAGACGGAAGTTGGAGCCGTAATTACAGGGCACGCCCCCGACAAAAAAAGAAGGCTCCAGCCCCGCCTCCACCAGTATATGTGCGAGAAGCGCCGTGGTGGTGGTCTTGCCGTGCGTTCCGGCAACGGCGATGACCTCCTTCCCCCGGAGGAAAAAATCCCTTAGCGCCTCGGCCATGGAGCAGTACGGCATACGACGCTCCAGCACGTGCTCCACTTCGGCGTTGCCCCGGCTAACGGCATTGCCTATGACAACGAGGTCGGCCCCGGCCGTGTTTTCCGGGCGGTATCCTTGCCGGACCTCTATTTCCCATTCGGCGAGCATGTCGCTCATCGGCGGATACACGGAGTCGTCCGAGCCGCTCACCCTGTAGCCCCTCTCCTTAAGCATGCCGGCGAGGCTTCCCATCGCCACTCCGCACACTCCTGTGAGGTGAATGCTTTTTATCGAACCGTTCATTGATATACCGTCCAGCCCGTCAGCCCTTGCCTCCAGACGCGGCAAGGCGCGGCATTGCGCCGCGCCTCACTCAAGGCTAAACGGGATGTTTCGTCAATGACAATACCGCCGTCAATGCCTAATTCCCCTCAGGCTTGACAGGGCAACCCGGACCGCCTCTATTTACGGCAATTCCCTTCCCCAACCACCGAGAGGCTTAAAAGCTCCCTCGCGCCGCCCGCGGAACGATAGACCGCCCTCACCGTCTGACAAAGCTCGATTGCGCTTCGGTCGGCCTCCGCGCCGGATATATCGAATATCCTCGTGGCGTCGGTATACGCGAGCCGAAGTTCCTTCGACCCCCTCTTCAACTCGACATGGTTTTCGCCGAGATAGATCACCCTTCCCGTAAATTCGGCGTCAGTTCCCTTTCCGCCCCCCGCATACGACACGCCGGCGAACGCCGCAAGCATGAGCAGGGCAAGCGCAACCGGAAAAATACGATTTCGTTTCAACCGCGTCACCTCCCCTCGTTCGTGTGGTCCAGCCGGCAGGGCTCCCGCCGCCGTGGGATAGGGAATCCCCCGCATGTGGACCGAATCGAGCCTTCGGCCTGAAGCACTATCGACCTTGTCTGACCGAACACCTGTATACTATCAAAACGATTAAAAAATTACAACACCTTTCCAGTTTTTTTGCGGAGAGACCCCGATGGACCGGCTTTTTGTCGCCATTACGATAAATCCATGAATATTTTGAATAAACAGCCGTAATTCCGCCATTACGCGGGGGATTTAATAATGGTTTGACAGCAGGCCCTTCATCGGTCAATTTTATTCCGTCGGATGATGGTGATATTGGGACCGCCGACGACGGCGACATTTGCATCCCGGAGAAATTATGACCCATGCCGCACACGTCCTGACGTTATATTCCCTGCTGTTTCTATTTCTTTACAGCGGACCTGCCGGCGGGGCGCCGGTATTTTCGCCCTCCTTCGCCTCCTGGGGAATCGCCAGGGAGGCCGTCCTCGGCCGGATGATACCGTCCGGAACAACGGTATCGGAGCTGTCACCGCGGGCCAATCCCCGCTACGAGAATAAGATACTGAGCTACCTCACTTCCATAAATGGCGAGCTTGCCGACCGCATAACGATCGTACAGGCCTCCTCGTCCCCCAGGAGGGACTATCTGTTCATACGGAACCGGCTCATGGCGGTGATGGAGCTTTACGGCCCCGTAAAAAGCGCCGCCTTCGCCGAAACCCTCCGCTCCGTAACGAACGTGTACGGCAGCCCTCACGTCCAGCACGAGGGCACCACGACCACCTATTCGTTCTCCGGCGAAAAGACCTTGGTGCTGGTGCAGCTTTCCAGGGTCGGGGAGCATTACGACTGTACGGTGCACTACTACGCCCGCTCACTTTTCAAGATATTGTTGACCGAATGACGGATTTTTATTCTTGACACAAAAAGGCCCGCGCGACATAGTTGCGCTTCGATTTTCGAATTAAGTCTAATCGTAAAGGTGGCACAGTGGCGAACATCAAATCCGCGAAAAAACGCATGAAGACCAACGAAAAGCGCCGTCGGACGAACACGCAGGCTAAGTCTGCGGTAAGGACCGAGGCCAAAAAGGTGCAAAAGTCCCTCGATTCCAAGGAGGCCAAGGACCCTGCTGTCCTCTCGTCGGTTTTCGCCGGTTTCGTAAAAAAAATTGACAAGGCCGCGGCGAAGGGGGTCTTTCACTGGAAGACCGCCGCGCGCAGAAAATCACGCCTTGCCAGGAAGGTCAACGCGGCGGCGGGCCCCCAGGCCTGACGACCGGGGTCCGGCTTGACCAAACACGAGATCATCGACCAGCTCACCCTCCGGAGCGGCCTGAAGCGCCGGGAGGTGGGGTACATAGTGGACAATTTTCTCGAGCTGATTCTTAAAAATCTTGACACGGAAAGCAGAATAGACATAAGGGGGTTCGGCACGTTCACCAGGGTGCTACGCAAGGAGCGAAGGGTATACTCCCCCATTGCGGGAAGAAGCCTCGACGTTCCGGCCCGCTCCGTGCTGTCGTTTAAACCCAGCAAGTCGACCGAAAAGGAAGTATAGCAAGGGCGCTTAGCTCAGCCGGGAGAGCATCTGCCTTACAAGCAGAGGGTCGCAGGTTCAATCCCTGCAGCGCCCAGAGAACACTCCAGTTTTTCTTCGAAAGTCCCTCGAAACCCAAAAGACCGTTTACCGGCGGCACGGATGTGCCGCGGGCTATATAAATAAAAAGTTCAAAGTTGAAAGGTCATCGGCATTAGCAAAACCCCCTCCGGGGGTGGCGCAACGCGCCGGGGGCGTTAGTTTCCCAGACCTAAAGTAGGTTAAAGGAAAAGCAAACGGGATAAGCCAAGCGGAGCCTGAGTGGGGCTTTCTCTGGTTGCTCTCTTTCGCCCCACGAAAGAATGTAAGGAAGGCTGCAAAAAAAAAAATAGACTTGTTGCTTTACTGAGTACATTGCGAGCCCTGGTCGTATCGGGGCGTGGCTATCGCATACAATATCCGGTTTTTACCTGCAACTTGTTGCTTTTTTTAGATCGCCACGTCGGCCTACGGCCTTCTCGCGATGGCATTTTTGCCAGATAGGCAACAACTCTATTAATACTTTTCCCGGTTGACACGGAGTTTTTTATCGCCATGTTGACAATTATGACCCAATTTGATAAATTATTGCATAGAATATTGTCAGGGAGAAGCGATGAAAACATCGGCTTTGACGAACTGCGCTCTCTGATTGCTCGACTTGGCTTTAACGAGCGGATTAAAGGAGACCATTATATTTTTTATCGGGATGGTGTTTCCGAGATAATCAATATCCAACCTAAGGGAGGTATGGCTAAACCGTACCAGGTCAAACAGGTTAGAAATCTTATTTTGAAATACAAGCTGGGTGAAACGCATGAATAAATATAGATACGAAGTGATTATTTATTGGAGCGACGAAGACGACTCCTACATAGCCGAAGTGCCGGAGCTGCCGGGGTGCCTTGCCGACGGCAAAAGCTACGAGGATGCCCTGCGTAATGTTGGAATTGTCATAGACGAATGGATCGAAACCGCGCGGAATCTAAAGCGTACTATTCCGAAACCGCGCGGAAAACTGATGTACGCGTAATAGCTTACGGTATAGTCACAGTTTAAAAGCCACTGTTTAGGGGCTTTTTCTTGATGGAAGCCTGGAAAACATTACACTTCACTCTTTTACTTTACTCATACGCATGGGAATGCTTGAAGATGAATTTATTTATTAAAACTCCTCCTGTTTGCGGAGGACACCGGGGGGATAGTAGCGAGTACAAAGGATTACAAACCAAGCTGGAATATTCCCGAAAGTTATTTTAACAAAAAGCCTTTTAGCAGCGGTACTGGTTGTGTCGACCACGACGGATAATACACAGTTGTACCAAAGTAAGGCATATGTTGCCTGCATTCTGTATAGAAGTCTATGATAAAATCAAATATGGCAACCTCTAATAATTAGGTTTTCCCGCCCGCCTTCGGCGGGCGGAGAAACCTAAGTCCTGGTTGTGCCAGTAGTTACAAATCATGGGAAATTCAAAAAGATAATTTTTAGAGGTTCCCATATTTTTGTATAGAATACAGTCAAGCGCCATAAAAGGCACGCCTTTCTTTATAAACTGAAACAAATATACGGCCGTCTTTAGCCCATCTTTATCTGACAGACTCGTGCGATATGCCGAGAGCTGTTGGCATTATGCCCTTCAGTTTTGAGGTCGGGGCATTAGCCCAATTATCGCCATCAAAATCAATTGACATCGTAAACAATGTGTATATGGTGTCGTTTAAGAGTCACAAAAAAACCCAAGCGGAGGGTCGCAGGTTCAATCCCTGCAGCGCCCAGAGAAACGGGGTATTGCCGGACGATACCCTTTTTTTGATACAATGAGCCCGCGAAACACATCTTCGTCGGTCCATCCCATCAACAAAATACTGTTGAGCTTCGTCGCGCTCATCCTCTCCGGGGCGCTGCTTTTAAAAATCCCCTTCGCAACCACGGAGGGCATAAGCTTCGTCGACGCTCTATTTACCTCCACCTCGGCGGTATGCGTTACAGGGCTTACGGTCCTCGATACGGCCGGGCGCTTCACATTTTTCGGCCAGGCGGTCATCCTGTTGCTTATCCAGTTCGGCGGGCTGGGCATCATGACCTTTTCCATCGCCCTGCTGTCCGCCCTTAGCGGGAGCATCTCCATAAAGTGGCGCTTTACCTTCGAATCGTTTTACAGCGACATCCACAGGCTCCCAATAAAAAGGCTTTTAAGCCGGGTGGTCCTCTACACCTTCGTCATAGAAACTTTTTCCGCGGCGGCCCTCTTCAGCCAGTTCGTCCCGACACAGAGCGTACCCGAGGCGGCATGGAACGCCGTGTTTCATTCCGTGTCGGCCTTCTGCAACGCGGGTTTTTCGACATATACGGAAAACCTCGTCGGGTATAATGAGAATCCGATCGTGCTTTTGGTCATCGCGGCGAACATCATTACCGGCGGACTGGGCTTTCTGGTGCTCTCGGAGCTCTCGCGCACGCGCTTCCGCCGGCGCAAGTTTCTGTCCCAGTACAGCCTCCACACCAGGCTCGTCATCGCCCTTACCGCCTTCTTTATCGCCCTGGGGACGGCCGGTTTCGCCGCGCTCGAGTGGAACAACGCGCTTTTGGACTTCTCCCCGATCGGGAAAATCATCAATTCATTTTTCCAGTCGGTAACATGCCGCACCGCCGGGTTCAACACCGTGGACATCGCTTCCCTCAGGGAGACCACGCTCTTCATGATGATTTTTCTCATGTTCACGGGCGGTTCGCCGGGCTCGATCGCGGGTGGGGTTAAGACCACGACCATGGCGGTCGTATGGCTTCTGCTGGTCATGAAATTCCGCGGGCGCGGCCGGATCGTGCTGTGGGGGCGAGCGCTGGACCCTGATACGGTGGAGAAGAGCACCTCCCTTTTTATCATGGCGCTTATATTCGTTTCGACATCGACCTTTATGCTGCTTCTCGTGGGAACGCCGGCGGTTAAAAACATCTTCCTTTCGGCTCTCTTCGAGGTCACCTCGGCGTTCGGCACCGTCGGGCTTTCCACCGGGCTCACTCCCGCCCTCAGCGACACGGGGAAACTCCTGCTATGCGCCGTTATGTATACAGGCAGGCTCGGCCCGCTGACGCTGATAAGCGCTCTTACGACCGGGAAAAAACAGCTGGACATAGGATATCCCGAAGAGCACATAATGATAGGGTAGGCCATGAAAAAATTTTTTATCATCGGACTCGGCAACTTCGGGCTTAACATTGCGCTCACGCTCGTGGAGAACGACTGCGAGGTGCTGGGCATGGACTCCAACCGCGAGGTCGTACAGCGGGCCAGGGACTTCATAAGCCACGCCATCATCGGCGACGCCTCCAACAAGGAGGTGCTGGAATCGCTGGCGCTTCGGGACTTCGACGGGGCGGTCATCAGCATCGGTCAGGACATGGGGGCAAGCATCCTCATCGCGCTCTATATAAAGGAAATCGGAATCCCGCGCGTTATCGTGCGCGCGATATCCGAGGACCATGGGAAAATACTCAAGTTGATCGGCGTTACCGACGTTATCTTCCCCGAAAGGGACATGGCCATCCGCGTTGCGAACAAGCTCGCGCTGAAGAACGCCATAGACTACCTTCCTATAACCGACGATTACGGCATAATCGAGGTTACCCCGCCGAAGAGCTTTATAGGTAAATCGCTTAAAGACCTGCAGATCAGCACGCGATTCGGCTGCCAGGTGATAGGGCTCAAACTGCCTCCCGAAGGCGGAACTGCCGCGGACATCGGCGAAAAGGGGCACACGATCAGGATAGCCCCATCGGCGCACGACATCATCCCCGAGAACGCCGTGATGATCGTAATCGGCAAGCACCGGGACATCGAGCGCCTGCAGGGCTCCCGCTGACGCGAACGCTCAGAGCTCGATGACCACGCCCTCGCGCGCGATCTCTATGTCGAGGAGCGCCCTGCCGCGGGCGTTCATGCCCAAATAGGTGCGCGCGTTGGAGAGCACCGATTCGAGCTTCTCGTCGCTGTAGGTGGGCTCGTGATGAAAAAGCAGGAGCCTCTTGACATTGAACCGAAGCGCGATGTCGATAGCGATCGACGCGGAGGAATGCCCCCAGTCGATCTTGTCGATGGCCTCCTCGAAGGTGTATTGCGTATCGAAGACCACCACGTCGGCGTTCCAGAAAAAATCCCTGTACGAGTCGATCTGGTCGATCTCGTCGATGTTGAATTCGCAGTCGCTGGTGAAGATAAACGACCTTCCGTCCTCCTCCAGCCGGTAGCCGAAGGCGCCGCCCGGATGCCGCATCCTCTTGTTGAGAATGGTTATACCGTTGAGATGAAAAGGGGCCTCCTTTTCGATGACGAAAAACTCCTTGGTGGCCAGCATGGAATCCAGGTTTACGGGAAAATGGGTGAACACCTGCTGGTACTCGACGCGCTTCTTGATGTCGCTGAACGGCGAATAGATGTGGAAGCGGTTTCCTTTGACGAAGAAGGGCACGAAAAACGGGATGCCCTGAATATGGTCCCAGTGGGTGTGCGTGAGAAGGATGCTGGCGACCCCCTGGCCCCGTCCGAATTCCCCTTTCATGAGCTCGGTGGAAAGGTGGCGGATGCCGGTGCCGCAGTCAATGATGAACAGGTCGTCATCGGCCGTGCGCACCTCGAGGCAGGTCGTGTTGCCGCCGTAGGTGCCGCGGATGGAATACGGCAGGGAATCTATGAAGCGGTCTATGGACTCCTCGGAGGAGATGTCCGCGGGCGACGCCCTGAGGAGCGCCCTGCGGAGCTTTTCGCGTATTACGTCATCGGCCGGCGGTGTCGGGATGGAGCCTCTGACTCCCCAGAAGCGTATTTTCATGGTTCTGCCTCTTATATTGCTTGCATGGCCCCGGCGTCCGGAGAAACCCGGCGCCCTGCGTTTTCTTATCCGCGTTACGCCTTTTAAGCAATTCCTTTTTTTGCGATTGGCGCAAATTATGGGGATGGTGAATTGTAAAAACGCCAAAAAACGATTGACACCTCCGGGCCAGCATCTATTTTCATGCCGGTCTGGCGGGAAGGCCCGGCGTCACCGTCACTCACCCTCCGTCATGCCACCGATCACCGGTAAACCGCTCTCAATAAAGTCTCACATCCTCTTCATTACGATAAACAGGGGTGCTTATGCAATTCTCCGGGAGAATTCTCAAGGTGAAACCGTCGGCGACGCTTGCTATTACCGCCCTGGCCAACTCTCTCAAGGCAAAGGGCGTCGACGTAATAGGCTTCGGATCCGGCGAGCCCGATTTCGACACGCCCGCCCATATTAAAAACGCGGCCATCAGGGCAATCGACGCTGGCAAGACCAAGTATACGCCCGCCGGTGGAATTCCGGAGCTTAAAAAGGCCATCGTGGAGAAATTCCGTCGCGATAACGGCCTCGAATACGATGTAAGCCAGGTTACGGTGAACTGCGGCGGAAAACATTCCTTTTACAACCTGATGCAGGTCCTCCTCAATGACGGAGACGAGGTAATAGTTCCCGCGCCGTACTGGGTGTCCTATCCCCCGATAGTCGAACTGGCCGGCGGCGTCCCGGTGATTCTAAATACAGGCGAGGAAAGCGGCTTCAAGATAACCCCTTCCCTGCTCGAAAAAGCGATCGGTAAAAAGACGCGCGCAGTCATCCTCAACTCGCCCTCCAATCCCACCGGGGCCACCTATTCCCGGCAGGAGCTCGAAGGGCTCGCGGCCGTCCTCGAAAAACACGACATCGCGATCATCTCGGACGACATATACGAATCCATAGTCTACGACGGCCGGAGCTTTACCAATACCGCCGGGCTGTCGAACGGACTGTACAAAAACACCATCATATTGAACGGCGTATCCAAGGCCTACTCCATGACCGGATGGCGCATAGGCTACATGGCCGGCGACGCCGAGGTGATAAAGAAGGTCGAAATACTGCAGAGCCAGTCCACATCCAACCCCACCTCCATCTCGCAGTGGGCATCCGTCGACGCGCTGACGGGCGACCAGTCGGTTATCGCGGCCATGGTGGAGGCCTTTGACCGCAGGCGCAGGCTCATAGTCGACGGGCTAAACTCCGCGCCCGGAATCACCTGCCTCATGCCCGAGGGCGCGTTTTACGCATTTCCGAACATACGGGGGGTCGAAGGTCTTAGGGCCTGGAAGGATGTGAGGAAAAAGTACGAGGGGACATCCCTTTCGAGCGCCCTGACCTCCTACCTGCTGGAAGTGGCGCAGGTGGCGGTTGTGCCCGGCGTGGAGTTCGGAAGCGACGACAATATCCGTCTCTCGTTCGCCACCTCCGACGAGAATATCGGCAAGGGCGTGGAGCGCATTAAGGCCGCGCTCGAAAAGCTGGGGTAAGAGCCTTGTTATAAAGCAGGCGACGATCACAATCGTCGCCCGCTTTAAATCATCTCCGGCGGCATCAATCTCCCGTCTCGTCGGCGTACATGGCGTCGATCTCCGCGGCGTATTTCTTCTCGATCACGCGGCGCTTTATCTTCTGCGTGGGCGTAAGCTCGCCGGTAAGCTGCGTCCATTCGGCCTTGATGAGCGTGAACTTGCGGATCTGCTCGACGCGCGCGAATTGAGCCGTCCTCTCGTCTATCTCGCTTCGGTAAAGCTCCAGCACCTTCGCGTTGGTGAGGAGGTCCGTCGTCGTGTTGAAGCTTATACCCTGCTGCGCGGCCCATGCCTCCATGTCCGGGAACGACGGCACCACCAGGGCCGACAGGAACTTGCGCCTGTCCCCGATAATCGCAACCTGTTCAATAAAGCGGCTGTCCTTTATGCTGTTTTCGATGTTCTGAGGCGAGATATTCTTTCCGCCGGCGGTCACGATGATGTCCTTTATGCGGCCGGTTATCTTCAGACAGCCGTCCTCGTCGATCAGCCCGATGTCGCCCGTACGGAAGAAACCGTCGTCGGTAAAGACCTCCCTGGTTGCCGCCTCGTTCTTGTAATAGCCGGCCATTACCTGGGGTCCGCGTATGAGGAGCTCGCCGTCGTCGGCAATTCTGGTTTCGGTCCCGCGGATGGCGTGCCCCACCGTTCCCGGCTTTATGGACCAGGGCCGGTTGAAATGCGTTATGGGCGAGGTCTCGGTAAGGCCGAAGCCTTCCAGTATTTTCATGCCCATTCCGATGAAGAACTCGGCGTCCCCCACCGAGAGAGGCGCACCGCCCGAGATGGCGTAGCGCAGGCGGTCCATACCGAGCGTGGCCTTAAGCTTGGAGAAAACGAGCTTGTTGGCGATTTTGTACCTGATGCTTCTTACCGGAAGATCGCGGCACACGCGGTCGAGGTTTTTGGCCGCCTGAGCCGAGGCGAAGGCGAAGATCTTCCGCTTTGCGGGCGGGGCAAAGCTCAGCTTGCCGAGGATGCCGGCGTGGACCTTTTCGTAAATGCGGGGAACGCTGATGATGATGCTCGGCCTCACCATGGCGAAGTCCTCGAGGATGGTGCTGATGTCGCGCGCGAATGCCGTCTTCGCTCCGGCATACACCGCCCCGTGGAAACCCGCGGTGCGTTCCAGCGAATGCGACAGCGGCAGGAAGGAGAGAAAAAGATCGCTTTCGGTGAGGAGCGGCTTTCCGGTTTTGCGGTCCTTCATCTCGAAAAGCGTGTTGTCCACGTTCGAATAGAAATTGTTATGGGTAAGCATGACGCCCTTTGGATTTCCCGTGGTGCCCGACGTGTATATAAGCGTCGCCAGGTCGTCCGGCCGGATTGCGTTCAGGCGGCGGTCGAATTCGGGCTCGTCGGCCTTTTGGGCCCCGGCCTCCATGGCCTCCCTGAGGCTTATGACCCCCTCGATCCGCATTACCGGCTCGTCGAAGGCGACAATCCCGGACATGAGCGGCAGCCTGTCTTGCACCTGTAGCACCTTGTCCAGGTGGTCCTTGGTTCCGACAAGGCAGAGTTTGGAATCCGAATTCTCGAGTATGTACTCGGCCTCCTGCGCCGAGTTTGTGGCGTAGATGGGAACGTCCACGGCCCCAATGGAGTGGATGGCGAGGGCCGCCAGGTGCCATTCGTACCTGTTGGGCGAGAAGATGCCGATCTTGTCTCCCTTTTCAATTCCCTTGGAAATCAGGTAATAGGCCAGGTTGTGCACCATCTCGTTCATTTCGCTCCACGAGATGTCGACGAATTTTCCATCCGAATAGTAGGCCGCGTATGCTTTATCGGCAAGACGCTTCGCGTTGTTTTGAAATACCGCGGCGATCGAGATCTCGGGGTACTTTTTCATTAAAAACCTCCCATATGATCGTGTGTAATGTGTCCTATTGAAGCACGGCGGCCGACATGGCCGATAAATATTAGAGTTTTTGCCAAACCCGGAATGATCGCTCTTTCCCCCGCCGTAGGCGGGGGAAACAGGGCTCTCCTTTCCAGTTATGCAACAAGTCTATTGAATTTAAGAGACTTTCGCGCCAAACTGATCGGCGACCAAATTTAGGACTTCCCTTCAGCGATCGCCGTTTCGAGATCCGGACCGGCAGTGGCGCGGGAATCCCGATAGACATTTGCTTAATAAACCTGCCGTCTTTTGGTGACTGCGGCGAAGGCCGCCCGGTCTTCCCGCGACGATATTTTTTTGGCCATGCAAATATCTTAACCATTAGCGTATTACATGTTCGGGACTTCCGGCAAGCATTTTTTCTGACAATTTTATTTTTTCCGCCGGAAGATCGCCCATCACGGCAAGGGAGGCGAAACCAGCGCCCGGGCGTGGCGGGATTCATGCTTGACCCGGCAGGTCCCGTGCCGTAGAAAGAAAAATTCGGGAGGAAGCCCGTGAAAATCGTATATTATACATCCGGCATAACCGGTTCCGGACGCGTGGTGACCGGTATAGCGATCGGCAACGCGCTCAGGCGAAAGGGCATGGATAAGGAATTCACCATCCTTTCCAGCTCGCCGTTTGCCAGGCTTGCCGACGGCTTTAACCACATCGAAATTCCGGCCGAGGACGAAAACGCCCTCTCGCCCGAAAATTATCCCTCGTCGGAGCTGTTTAAAAAACTTAAAGAGCTCGCACCGGACGTTATGATTGTCGATTTATTATGGTTTCCAATCCATCACTTCTCCAAAGAACTGCCATGCAAAAAATTGTTGATATGCAGGTATGTACATGAAAAGTTCTTTTCAATTCCCCTTCCGGGCGGAAGGCTCGATTTCGACCCCTCGCGCTTCGACCTGGTGCTCGCCACCGAGCCCTTCGAAAGCATGGTCCCAATGCAGCAAATAAACCCGATCGTAATACGAAACAGGGACGAGATACTTTCAAGAGAGGATGCGTTAAAAAAACTCGGGCTGGACGAGGGGCGCCAGAATTGCCTCTTCGCGTTTAACGGGCATCCAGGCGACTTCAGACGTGCCCAAAAGAAATACTCACACCTCGAGGATTTTTACCGCATGGTGTATTCCACAAATTACAAGGGAGGACTCTTCCCTGCCGTCGACTACTTCAACGCCTTTGATTTTATGGTGTGCGGCGCCGGGTACAACCAGTTCTGGGAGGCGATATTTTTCGACAAGGAGGCCGTGTTTGAAGCGACAGAATCCATCTTCGGCGACCAGGCCCGACGCGTGCAAGAGTGCCAGGAGTATTATTTCGACAAGAACGGAGCGGACCAGCTTGTAGAGATTGTTCTAAAATTATAACGATCATGCTTCCCGCCCGGCCCGACCCATTATTCAGGCAGAACACTGAAGCCTTCGGCTCTCGCGGCTTCTCGAAGCCGCGCGTCGAGGCATACAAAATCATACCCCGAAGTGCGCCGCTCCGCCCATTTGATGGCGGCGGCAAGCTGGAGCGAGTCGGCGGCCCGCAAAGGGTGGCGCAGCAGAACCTCCCCCGCTATAGTACGAACCTCTTCCAAGGGTCGAATTTCGTGCCATGAAGATGACGGCTCGGAGAGTATCGCACGCAGGTATTCGCTAAGCGAGGCCTTCAATCGTGATATCGCTATCTTTATCATATCATGGGCCGTATAGTCATTTCATTATGACTATAATAGTCCTTTTATTCGGGAATGTCAGGAACATTCAAAGGCTGCGCCGATATGCCCCAGCCCCATTCCACGAGGAGAAAATTTATTCTTGCATGTGTTACACTCTCCGAACATCATCAGGCAATGGATTCCAAAACACAATCGGACCGATCATCGAAAATAGGCCCACACCGCTACGCCGGCATCGACGCCCTGCGCGGCATCGCCGTCATTCTTATGATACAACAGCACATGCTCGCCTGGCTGTGGGACTCGCCTAAAATCCCCTTCGGGGAACTTTTGCGCGAATACCCCCTCTCCATGGGCATGAACCTCCTGGGAAACCTGGCCGCTCCCCTCTTCGTAACCCTGGCGGGCATGGGCGCGTGCCTTTTCCTCGACAGGGCCGAAGGGCGCGGCCGGACGCTCGTTACGCGCGGCGCGTGCATTGTGCTCCTCGGCTTCGCGCTCAACCTCCTCGCGCCCCGCTGGTTCGGCCCATGCACCTGGTACGTGCTGCACCTCATAGGCCTTTGCCTTATGCTCTCGCCCGCCCTTTCGCGCATCCCGTGGCCTGTTTTAGCGACTTTTGTACTGCTACTGTTCGCCGCGACGCCCATCGTCCAGACCCTGCTTGGCACGCCCATCTATCTACCGGAAACGCGCCTAAACGACGCGTCGCTTTCCGGAGGAATCGCGCGCCTGGCATTAGCCGAGGGGCATTTCCCCGTGCTGCCGTGGATGGCCTTTTTCATTTTAGGGATGATAGCGCACCGCTTCGCGCGGACACGGGAACGGGGGCGCGTATTCGTGGCGGCTGCGGGACTTGTCGCCGCGGGCATCGCCCTTGCCCTGCTATACCGCCGGGGCCATGCCTTCGCAACCTACGGGCCGCTGTACCGGGCCTTCGTCTTCGCGCCGTACTTCTTTCCGCCGCATCTTCCCCTCATGCTCATGCTTTCCGGCGCCGCTCTGGCCTGTACGACGGGCGCCGCCTCGCTAAGCACGGGCGGAAACGGGGCCGCGGTCCGCGCCCTTGCGCGCTTCGGCCGGGCGCCGCTTTCCCTTTTGTTTTTCCACACGCTTATATTCAATACACTCGTTCATCTATTGGGACTCTACAGGATTTTTTCGAATTATACCTCCTGGCTAATAATATCGGGCTTCCTGTTGGCATCCGCCGCCGCACTCGTGCCCTGGAGCCGGAGGGGGTATGCCCGCGGACTCGAGCGGCTGGAGAGGTTGCCGGAGCGCTACCTTTTTCGCTAAAATGTGCCCGATGCCATGCGGGACAAAACGGCCCACGGGCACGAGGGGGCGAGATGGAGATCGCCGCAGGCAAACGGGTATTGGAACAAGCATCTCATGGGCATATAAAATTCTTGACCTAATCCGATATTGTATCTATATTGTTATCAATCATCCCCGTGAGTCGTTGGTGTCTCATGGGCCCCGGGCGGCCAGTGCCCCCGGGTTTTTATTTTAAGGTAAGAGAAACGGTTGGACAGAACGGTATTTTTAATAGACGGCTTTAATCTCTACCATTCGATTTCAGCTTCCGAAAGACTGCATAAATATAAATGGATCAATCTCTACCGGCTTGCTGCCATTTTGACGCCTAAATCAAGTAAAATTGTGGGAGTCTATTATTTCACCGCCATTGCGGCCTGGGACCAAAATAAGGCTTTGCGTCACAAACTTTTTATCCGCGTACAGGAGCATTTCGGTGTTACCCCCATTTACGGCAAATTTAAAATGAGGGATAAAACCTGCCGTATATGCCATGGTAAATATCAAATACCCGAAGAAAAGCAAACTGACGTCAATATTGCGATAAAGCTGCTAACCCTCGGCTTTAATGATGAGTACGATACCGCTGTGATTATTTCTGGAGACAGCGATCTGATACCAAGCGTTAAAGCGGTCAGAGAAGAATTACCCGCCAAAAAAATCGGTATCGCAATACCCATACACCGAACTGCGAACGAGCTGCAAAATATAGCGGACTTTTATATGAAAATCAAGGAAAAACACCTGGCCTCGTGCATCTTGCCCGACGAAATTGAAATCAATGGGCGAAAGATAACACGGCCTACAACATGGAAATAGCTCTAACGATTTGCTTATCGAAGGCCCCCTACTGAAAACGCTCTTCTTGCTACCGCCGCCGCACTCGTGCCCTGGAGCCGGAGGGGGTACGCCCATGGACTCGAGCGGCTGGAGAGGTTGCCGGAGCGCTACCTTTTTCGCTAAAATGTGCCCGATGCCATGCGGGAAGAAATGGCCTATAGGCCTGGGGGGTTTTAAAATTACTTTTTTCCGCAAATGCCGGGAGTAAATTATTGCACTTTTTCTCCGATCTTTATATATTAAACTTGGCAGGCGGTTCCACCAAGCACTGTATAGCCTGCCGGACGCGCCTTCGAATATCGAAAACGCGAGGTATCGCGATGAAACGCAAGGGCATTGTGGCATTTCTTATCATTCTGGCGCTTGGGACAGGGTTAACTCTTCTTAACCGCTGCAGTGGCGGGGACATGGCGACGGTGAGGATAGTGCTGAATTCAGATAATTCTTTTGTTTCTAAAAGAAACAGTTTGATCGACAAATTTTTTAATTTTTTTGAAACGAAACTGTATGCAGTTGCGGTAAGCGACTGGGTATCCGGGTACGATACATTAACCCTTACCGTAAGCGGTCCGGATATGCAAACCATTACCGCCGTCATACCGCCAACTGCGGACAGTTATACCATAGAAGTACCTGCCGGAACCGGTAGGATATTTACAATTATTGCTACGGAAAGTGGCGACAGGAAAAATGGCGGCAGATCAATTGAGACCCTGTCTCCAGGCGAAAGTAAAACAATTCAACTTAGAATGCTGCCTATCCCGACTGGATTAACGGGACAAGGTTCTTCGCCACCCAATATAAATTTGATCTGGAGTTATATCCCCGGTGCCACCGGGTATTATGTTTACCGTGCTATCAATAACGCCGAAGGACCTTACACGAGGTCTGGGGGCCTTGTACCACAAGGTAGTCCAGGATATGGTGTTACCTTTAATCAGTCAGGTGAACCCGGAAATACATATTTTTTCAGAGTAGCAATGGTAGGTGAGCATGGTGAAGGAGTAGAGACTGAAGAAGTATCAATAACAATTCCTTAACTGTGCCTAAAATCGTCATCATTGATTTATTTTTCGGATCTGTTTTTCAAGGAGCTTTTTAATTCTCTTGGTAATCCGATTTCAACTTTCAACTCACCCCCTACCCCCCTCTCTTTAAACGAAAAAGAGGGGGGATCGTGTCATGGTCCATATGAAATTTCAAAGGTACATCCAGAATCATTTTAGCTGAAGCCTCTACTGCCCACCGTATATCGGATATCTCAAGAAAGCCTGATATTCAAACTCCCCCTTCTCTTGCCCGAAGAGAAGGGGGCCGGGGGGATGAGTTCGGAGAGCCCCGGCGCTTTGCGCCATCGCCGGAGGGGGTTTTACTGATGCCGATGGCCGAGCTTTCAACTTTGAACTCTATTCCAACGTCCTCGAGCGGATTTAAAATCTCACTCCGCCGCCCCTGCGTCTTTAAGCATCTTTACGATCTCCGTATGCCTGCCCTCCTTGGCCCATTCAAGCGCCGTTACGCCGGTGGCGCTGCGAGCGTTGACGTCGGCCCGGCGGTTTATAAGAAAGCGAACCGCCTGCTTGTTGCCAAGCATTGAGGCGAAGATGA
>Ga0302241_1000288_pt1 | contig 50327 bp, 51 predicted proteins | sample AAG_UR_Arg_MG_FD_193532 | JGI IMG/M metagenome (GOLD analysis project Ga0302241, IMG submission 193532) | Enriched activated sludge microbial communities from anaerobic digester in WTTP, New Holstein, Wisconsin, United States - AAG_UR_Arg | ecosystem: Engineered > Bioreactor > Anaerobic >... | reverse complement strand
ACAAAAAACAAAAAAATCACTAAAACCTATCAAAAGCGGCAGGCATCTTATTTCATTACCCTACCGACAGTCGTTGATTTTAAGTGATTGAAGGACGTTCCGCAGATTCAATTTAATCTCCTGCTATTATTATACCAAACACTTGTTCTTTATCAAGGGAAAATCAAGAAAAATATTTAGTCATTTCATTGTATTTTCATTACCACCCTTGTTGCTATATCGCAAAAAATGGATTAATGATGAAGGATGCAGACAAGACTCATATTGTCTTAATCATGACTTAAACCGAATACGGATGAGCGATTCATCCCATGACTGAAGTCACGGGTGTTCTCGCCACACTTATAAATGTTTATTTTTAAAGGAGGTACTCCCCTTTGAAAACCTGGATCGAAAGCACCATCACCACTTTTGTAAGAGACTTCGAATCCCGGCCTGAAATAGCGACCCGCTGGAAGACACCGCTTGTCGCCTATGCAGATGCACGTGATCCGCTCTTCCTGCTCTTCAAAGACGTCGTAAGCCCGACGCACTGCCTGCCTCAGGACTTCATCCCGGAGGCAGCGAGCGTAATCGCTTATTTCCTCCCCTTCGAAGCGTCCATTGTGAAAAGCAATATACCAGGCAGATTAAGTTCAGAAGCCTGGGGGCAGGCCTACATAGAGACTAACACACTGATAGGCGAGATTAACGCCCACATGGCACGAGAACTGGCCGCAAAGGGCTTTAAGGGCACCAACATGCCCGCCACTCACAACTTTGATGAGGAGCGGCTCATGAGCGACTGGTCCCATCGCCACGTGGCCTATGCCGCGGGGCTGGGCACCTTTGGGCTCAACAACATGCTGATCACAGAAGCAGGCTGCGCCGGGCGCGTGGGCAGCATTGTTACGGACTTAGTCCTTGAGCCTTCGCCCCGCCCTGATCTTGAGCGCTGTGCCTACAAGGCTGACGGGTCTTGCGGTGCCTGCGTCTCCGCCTGCGTTCACAACGCCCTGTTTTTTGAACATTTCGACCGTCACCGGTGCTACGAAATGTGCCTGGAAAACGCCCGCCATCTCAAGCACCTGGGTTTAGCGGATGTCTGCGGGAAGTGCGTCGCCGGCATGCCATGTGCATTTAAAGGGTAAAGTAAAAATGAAAAATGAGGCAGAAGAGGGTGTTCGTCACCCTTTTCTGCCTCACTTTTTTTGAAGTGAAACTCGGTGTCAATAGGCGTCAGCCGCAGACACCGAGTTTCTCCTTTGCAATGCGCCGGTCTCTGTAGAAAAAGAGCAGCGTTCCCAGGAAACGAAACAGCCCCGTCATGTAAAGCGCGAACACAATGCCCTTGAGTTCAAAGAAATAGTGACCCAGCATTGGCGCCGTAGCCAGACTGAGGTTGATTAACACGTTGTAGACCGCTATATACATGACCCGGTTATCCTGCGGCGTCGCCTCCAGCAGCGCCCCTAAAGTGACACTGAGGGTCCCGGCTGTAAAAAATCCGGAGATCAGAGCCGTTGGCAGCAAGATATACAGATTGGGCGACCAGGCATACATGAGGGGCGTCAAAGCCATGCCAAAGGTACAGATTGGCAGCACGAAACTGTTTCCGCGCTTTTCGATCTGACGGCTCCAGAAGCTGTAGCCAAAGAACATGGTAATGGCTGAGGCCACCGAAATGACCGCGAGCCAGAGTTCGTTCGCTCCAAGGGTCTTAATCATATAGATGTTGAAAAGCGGCCAACCCATGTGCCAGCCAAAGTGAAAGCCAAGACTGCACAGGGCGAAAAAGCGGAATTGTTTGTTGCTGAGGATTTTTATGACCTGAGGCTTGAGGGGCTCGCGTCCGCTGGATCTGGCAAATCCCGCGTCCTTTTTCGCAACCTTGAATTTCTTGAAGGCTTTGTATTCCATCACGCCAAAGAAGAAGGCAAGTCCAAAAAAGATCTGATAGATGAATAAACGCTGCTCATCGGTTTTTGGAACCAAGGTCAGGATATTGCCGCTGAGCAGCGTCACCGCCGTTAGTGCCGGAACCGTCAGCTTGTTGCGCATCCCTATGGCATTGGCCCTGGCCCGGGGTTCGAACAAGACACCTATAAAGCTCTGGTAGCTCGTCTGATAGATGGCGTCTGGAATGCACATCAGCGTAAACAGGGCGAGGAAGCCAAATGCCCGGTACTGCGGTGGAAGGAATGGAATGAAGGCCATGGCGAACAGGAACCATCGGCCAAACAAAATGAGCCTGGCAGTGGTGAGCTGCGTATCCTCTGAGCGCCTGAGCCACAGGGCGCCAGGCAGGATGGCGATCAGCGTCACCAAGCCCGGAAGGGCGTTGATCAGGGCAATCTCCAGCTCGCTGCCGCCAATCCGCTCCAGAAACTTGACGGAAAACGGTTTGTAAAAATTCAGCGCGGTCTCATACAGAATGCCATACAAGGCAAAGATGCGCATGTTATAGTCGATTTTACCCGTTGATAATTTGCGAAATCGCAAGGCCAATCCCTCACCTGCTGTTATAGTCTTCGTGATCTGTCGGATGTGTGAAGCCGTGGCGGAGTCCTGGGGTACTGGAGGTCCTGGAGGTCCCGGGCTTTCGTAGTTTACGGAAAGGTCCGGCATTATCTGGAACAATATGGACTATATGAGATATTTCGCTTCCAGCTCCGCAAGCGGCACCGGAATAGGCTGCATGCGCTCGAAGCGGTAAATTTTGTCGAAGCCGGCTTCTTTCAGCATCCCAACGCCAAGGCGGAACTGATCGCCTATAGTCTCCGGCACATGGGAATCCGAACCCAGGGTGACGATCTCCCCGCCCAGCTCTTTATAGAGCTTCAGGACATCAAGGGAAGGCAGGCTCTCGCCAAGGCCCTGGCGGATGCCGGACAGATTGATCTCAATGCCCTTCCCCGCTTTTATGATCTCTTTCAGGGGCTTCGCTATGACCTCACGATACTTCTCGAAGGGCAACGCTTTGACATCCTCATTATAGCGCTTGACTATGTCGAAATGACCTATGACGGAGTAGTCCTTATAGTCCTTCAGCATCTGATACAGTTCATCATAAAAATAGAGCAGTGCTTCTTCCGGGGTTCTGTCCCGGTAAAAGTCGCCGTTGTAAAGGTCTTGCTTTCCGGCGTTGTGCACGCTGGCAATGACAAAGTCAAAGGCATGCATGTTCACCAGCACAGAGCAGCGGCCCAGGACATGGGGCTGAATGCCAATCTCAATGCCCTTGCGCACAGTAATCCGGTCGGCGTATTCTTCCCCAATCACTTCGTACTCTCGCAGTCCAACTTCAACGTCAAAATCAAACTGAATTTCTGTGGAGTTATATTCGTAGTCGACGTGATCCGTGATCGCGATCTCCTTCATACCGGCTGTGACAGCACCCTCGATCATTTCTTTGACCGGAATCGCGCAATCTGTTGAAAAGTATGAATGCATATGATAATCGTACATAGTCGTTGTCGTTCTCCTTCACTGGTAAAATTTACTGTTATCATTATAACAAATCTAAAAAAAGTTTATATGGTCAAAAGTCACACAAAAGTTAAGAATTCATCACAAAATTTTTCAAAAACTGCCGCCGGCCATCTGGACATTCCGAAGAATGAACAGATGGCCGGCGCTTATGTATAATCTTGCTGATGACTTAGATCTATTTTGATTTGCCGATGGTTATGCTGAGTTACTCCCATCTCCTATCTTCAGTCGACTTTGCTGAGCGAATTAGAAAGGCGCTATCTCAACGGCCTCTTCTGAAGAAAGGTCTGCCGGTATAATTTCAGTTGTGCCGCGGTTAGGTGTCAAAAATCGAATATGTGACGCAATGATATCTGTGTTGAACACTTTATCCCCATCCTTATTTTCATAAGATGAAGTTGAAACCCTGCCTTCCACGCTGAACAAATCACCCTTCTTCAAATACGTCTGGCAGGTTTCCGCCAATTTCCCCATTGCGACAACTCTTGGAAAGTCTGCGGTCGGTTTGCCCTGGCGCCTGAGCTCATCCCGCTTTTCGCGACCGAGTGAACGGTCCACCGCAATGATCAGCTTGTTGACAGCTAGTCCGCCCTGGGTAAATTTCAACTCTGGTTCATGGGTGAGACGGCCGATCAGACTAACATTATTCATAGAATCCCTCCTGTGATTGGTATATTTTTACAATATCAAAAGAGGGATTAATTGTCAATATTTACCACGTCGAAATTACGAAATTTATTTTTAATTCAATCCACAACCACGACCAACCACCTTTCGCACTCTAATCTAAAAAAGAAGCTGGTCAAAATTGAGAATCCGCTCAGCGTTTCCCAACAAACCAACTTCTTCCTATCCCTTAAATTTAACCGCTCAACGCTACTCATAAAACCCGGCAGACAAGGACTCCAGTCCCGCATAGTCCTTGATGAGGATCTGGCTGCGGCGCTTCTCAATAAGTCCCTGGTCAGAAAAATCTTTGATCACCCGGCACAAATGTCTGTAACTGGTCCCCAGCATGGTTGCGATTTCCCTGAGATCAAAGGTCTTTATTTCCTGAACGCGTCGGTCATTGACCTGAGAGGAAATCGACAGCAAATACCCCGCAAACCTGTTTTCCAGCGGATAACTCAGATTGATGGCCATGGCATTGGACACCGCCATGACTTTATGGCTCAGACTCTCGATGATGAAATCCTTAAACACAGAGTCCTCTGCCGTTTGCGCCTTAATCACCTCAAGGTGTATTCCAATCAGGTGACAATCCGTCGCAGCGCTGACGGAGGTCCTCACCGGCCTGTTGATGCCAATCTCAACATCCCCGCACACCCCCGGTGGTTTGATAAATCTTAAAAGCACGACTTTTCCATTATCCAGTGCGTAAGATACCTTCAGCGTCCCCATGGCCAAAAAGTAAAACATGGTCACCGGCTGATTCAGTTCGTAAACCTCTTCCCCGCGCTCAATCTGATACAGGGTCATATGAGGCCTGAGATCCTTTGAAAAACAAGACATAACGCCCAGCTTCTCCACATAGTAATCAATCAGCTTTTCATCCATCAGTCTGATCACACGTCATCCCTCCTGCCATTTGTCCTTGTTATTGACATTATACCACTAATAGGGATCTTGCCGCCATAAATTAGGTCAATCTGCCACAAAATAAAGAGGAGTTGAACTATGGCGCCACGCGCCATAGTTCAACTCCTCAACCTTAACTAAACCTTATCTGGTCCGCCTTAAGCCGTCGCCTCTTTAATAAACGCCCCAAAGAGTCGCTTCAAATAGTTCGTCTCTTCAATCGAGTCGAAGAGTCTGCCTTCCTGCGGGATGACGTAACGTCCATGAGCCGCCAATTGCTCGCGAGTGTAAAGCTGCGGGGACTGACCGATTGGCCAGTAGACAGGACCATCGGCAGCCTTCATTTTATTAGTGAGGCCTACATAGCCAAACATGTCGCGGCTGTACTCCTCGGTGATCTCCTCGTGGCTCTGGACCGCGCAGTTGGTGCTGTAGGTATTCATGAGCTCCTTGAAGATCTCCCAGTTGCTGAGACCCGTTGGGGATTCAACGGCAGCGCTGACGCTGTGGATGCGGCGCTCCGCGGAAGTGATCGTGCCGTTTGACTCAACCATGACCGTGGCAGGAATGACGACATCCGCGATTTTCGCGAGCTCAGTCATATGGGTATCCTGAACCATCAGGAAGGACAGTCCGCGGACGGCGTCCACAGAGACATCCTCACCAAAGACCATCAGGCCTTTGATTTCGCCGCTGGCGATTTTCGCGTACTTGGACGCGCTGTCGAGGTCAATGCCCATGTCGACGAGACCCTGGCCGTTGGCGTTGGCGCGCAGTTTGATGAAGCCTTCCCGCGCGGACGCAATATGGCCGGACAGCATGCAGAGTGATGCAATGAGCTGCTCGCCTTCTAGGCTGATTTCACGGCCGTCATACACGATCATGGCCTTCTTGGCGTTGAGATAGAGCTCCGCAATTTCTGCGGCTTCGGAAGACACGCGAACATCTGAGAGTGACGCTTTAACGTCCTCTAAACCAGCAGCCCGTATTGCCTTAGTGCTGTGATCTGCCAAATACTTGGCGATTTCGCGGAGGAATTCCAGATTATTCTCCAGCTTGACGGAGCGCGCTGCCCAATCATCCAGCTTATTCTTACGATTATTGAGGTGAATCAGTTTAGCGCCATTTCCAACCGCTTCTTTGACTTTCAGCGCCGCGATCGCGTAATCCGTCATCATGTCGCCGCCAACAGAGATTATGACATCCGTCCTGGTCAGCTCGTCGAGCAGGTTCGGAGACGCGTCATACGGGAGGACATCCTTAAGTCCGCTCTTCTTGTTGCCAAGGGAGAAGATTTCGTTGGTGCCCAGAACCTCGACGCCGAATTTCTTCGCCATGTAGAGCTCCTCGTTGGTGTAGCGGTCAGAGATGCTGATGCCCACAGAATTGCGTCCGTGCAGGAGATGCAGGCTCTGAGCGCGTCTTGCCGCATAGAGGAAGGCCTCTCTGAAGGTCGTTTCTACCAGTTCGCCGTCTTTGCGGACCATCGGCTTAGTAATACGGTTTTCTGTGATATATGCCGAGAAGCCAAAGCGGCCCTTCGAGCACAGGAGCCCGTCGTTGACCGTGTTTTCACCGCTCACCGGCAATGAGCGCAGCAGCATGGCGCCGCGGCTCTCAAGGTCGCGGGTACAGCCCACGGAACAGCAGGAGCAAGCCGTCGTAGTCAGCGTAGTGCGAACCGGTACCGGCTTATGGATTGGCGTACGCTCCTGGAGCGCTCCGGTCGGACAAACGCTGATGCACTGGCCACAGGAAATACACTCCGTCTCTTTCAGGTTTTTCTCCATGGATGGCTTCACAATAGTGTCAAAGCCGCGGCTGACAAGACCCAGCGCCGTGTTGTCCATGACCTCGTCACAGATTCTGACGCACTGGCCGCACAGTATGCACTTGTTTGGATCCCGCTTGATAAACGGATGATCGTCGTCGTCCATACGCTTGTGCATCTCACCGGCAAAGCGCTCCGGTTTGACATCATAGGCCTGGGAATGGGTGATCAGATCGCACTCGAAGTAATCGTGGCAGCCGCACTCCAGGCATCTGTTGCCTTCCTGCACTGCCGCCGCCTCGGTATAGCCCTTGACGACCTCTTCAAAGTTGTGCTTTCTCAGTTCAGGATGCTCATGAGCCATATGCGGGCGAAGCTCGCGAACCACATCCGGGAAGCTCTCGCTGGTGAGGTCCTCACGCTTGACGTAGAATGGATCCTTGTGGGGCTTCAGGTTGCCGTGGAGATAGGTATTCATGACGCGCGCCGCCCACTTGCCTTCTGCAATCGCAGCAATGGCAATATCCGCGCCCTTATTCGTCGCGTCCCCGCCGGCGAAGACGCCGTCCAGGTTGGTCATGAAGGTCTCAGGATCTGCAACAATGTAGCCGTGCTTGTTCAGGGCGAGCTCCTCAAAGCCATCCCCTTTAAGACGTTGTCCAACGGACATGATCACCGAGTCTACATTCAAAATTTCCTCTTCGCCTTCAACAGGCACCACTTTTTTGCGTCCGTCCGCACCGCCGCCGACGACCTGCATTTTCTGCAGCCGGATCTGCTTCACGCGGCCGTTTTCGTCGCCAATAACCTCAATTGGGCTGAGAAGGAACTTAAAGACGACGCCCTCTTCCATAGCCTCTTCAATCTCGATATCCACCGCAGGCATATCTTCCTTGGTTCGACGGTAAATAGTGTAGACTTCTTTGGCGCCAAGGCGGATCGCCGTTCTTGCCGCGTCCATAGCCGTGTTGCCGCCGCCAATAACCGCGATGCGCTCGCCGGTCTTGATTGGTTCATTGACCGCGAACTTAGTCAGAAACTGTATGCCGCCAATGACGCCGTCCAGCTGATCCCCAGGGCAGTCAATGCCCATGCTGGTCCATGCGCCTATGCCTATGTACACCGCGTCAAACTTCTCTCTGAGATACTCCAGGGTCACATCAGTACCTATACGAATGTTAGGCTTGAGCTCGACGCCCATGCTGCGGATGACTTCCACTTCTGACTTCAGGACATCCTTTGGCAGTCTGTAGAGCGGAATACCATATTTGAGCATGCCGCCAAATTCCGGCATAGCTTCATAGACAGTTACTGCGTGGCCTTGGGTGCGCAGGTAGTAAGCCGCGGAAAGTCCGCTCGGGCCGCCGCCGACTATGGCGACTTTCTTCCCGGAATCCGGCAGCATTGGCGGCATGTAAGGGCTTCCGCTCTTAAGGTCGAGGTCCGCGACAAAATACTTCAGCCAGGCAATGGTGATGGACTCGTCCACGAGGCCGCGTCGGCATTGTGTCTGGCAAGGGTGAGGACAAACCCTGCCGATGGACGCAGGAAGCGGCAGCTCTTTCTTGATGAGCTTCAGTGCCTCCTGGTACTGTTTGTTGGCGATCAGGCCGACGTAGCCCTGAACGTCAACGTGGCCCGGACAGCCATGGGTACACGGTGCCTTACAGTCGCCGGTATGGTCGGACAGCAGCAGCTCAAGGGTCGTCTTCCGGCTTTCCCGGATACGGTCAGACATGGTTCTGATGACCATGCCGTCCATGATCTCAGTAGAGCAGGAGCGCACCAGGCGCGGGTTGCCCTCGACTTCTACGACGCAGATGCCGCAGGAGCCGTAGTTCTCTATCTTATCGTCGTGGCACAGGGTTGGGATGTCAATCCCGGCCTGAGCCGCGACTTCCAGGATCGTATGGCCGCGATAGGTCTGAATCTCACGGCCATCGATATTAACTCTGATATATGGCATTTGTTCACATTCCTTTCGCCGTTAGTAGACACGAATCGCGTCGAATTTACACTTCTGGAAGCATTGTCCGCACTTGATGCAGGCATCCTGGTCGATCTCGTGGACCTTGCGCAGCTCGCCCTTGATGCAGGAGACCGGACACGCCTTCGCGCATACCGTACAACCGATACACTTGTCCGCAACGACCTCATAGCGGATCAGCGCAGCGCACTGCTTCGCCGTACAAGTCTTGTTGTAAATGTGATCCTCGTACTCGTTGCGGAAGTACTTGATCGTCGTTAAAACCGGGTTTGGCGCCGTTTGGCCGAGGCCGCACAGGGAGCCGTCTTTAACCTTGTAGCTGAGCTCCTCGAGGAGTTCAATGTCGCCGTCTTTGCCCTGGCCGTTTGTGATGCGCTCCAGGATTTCCAGCATGCGTTTGGTGCCCATGCGGCAATACGTACATTTACCGCAGGATTCCTTGCAGGTGAAGTCCAGGAAGAAGCGCGCCATATCCACCATACAAGTGGTGTCATCCATGACGACCATGCCGCCGGAGCCGACAATTGCGCCGGTTCGCGTAATAGACTCATAGTCGACGGAGGTGTCGATCAGCTGCATAGGCACACAACCGCCGGAAGGTCCGCCCAGCTGAACCGCTTTAAACGGTCTGTCGCCCACAATGCCGCCGCCAATGTCATAGATGACCTCGCGCAGGGACATGCCCATAGGCACTTCCACCAGGCCGCCTTTTTTGACTTTGCCCGTCAGGGCGAAGACTTTCGTCCCCTTGCTGCTCTCAATGCCGAACTTGGCAAACGCCGCGCCGCCGTTGCGGATGATCCATGGCACGTTGGCGAAAGTTTCGACGTTATTGATGTTGGTAGGCAGCTGCCAGAAGCCCTTTTGCGCCGGGAACGGCGGCTTCAGTCTAGGCATGCCGCGCTCGCCTTCGAGGGACGCGATCAAAGCGGTTTCCTCGCCGCAGACAAAGGCGCCGGCGCCTGCTTTGATGCGGAGATCAAAGTTTCTGCCTTTGATGCCAAAGATATCTTTGCCAAGGATGTTTTTTGCTCTCGCGTCTTTGATAGCCTTCTCAAGACGGCGGATCGCCAGCGGATATTCCGCGCGGACGTAGACGACGCCTTCGTCAGAGTCAATGGCAAAACCGCAGATCATCATGCCCTCAATCAGAGTATGGGGATCGCCCTCGAGTACGGAACGGTCCATGAACGCCCCCGGGTCCCCTTCGTCCGCGTTGCAGACGACATATTTCTTAGGACCAGGTGATTTTCTGGCCGCATCCCACTTGAACCAGGTCGGGAAGCCCGCGCCGCCGCGCCCTCTGAGGCCTGAAGTTTTGATTTCGTTAATGACGGCCTCCGGCGAGCTCGATTCGTAGCAATTGCGAATCGCCTCATAGCCGCCTATATTTATGTAATCCTCGATATCCTCAGGATTGATGACACCACAGTTTTTCAGAACGACGCGGGGCTGCTTCACGAGACTGTCAGCATCCTCCACACTGATCCGGTTATTTGCGTAATTTCTGAAATCCTCCAGGATTGGTCTGACATCCTCCGGCAAGACTTTGACGAACCGGAACACCTCGCCGCCTTCATGAACCTCCATGATAGGCTCCAGGTGGCACATGCCAATACAGCCTGTGATCTCGTAATCGATTTGAAGATCCTGGATGGCTTCCAGCTCATCCATGAGTTTATGCGCGCCTGCTGCAAATCCGCAGCTGCCTGCGCCGACAAGCACTTTCATCAGCTGACCTCCATTTCAGATTGGGCCTCTGCCCTGAGTTCTCTCAGTACGCCGACCGTCTTCTCCGGTGTCAGCTTCGCGTAAGTTTCGCCGTTGATCATCATGACCGGCGCCAAGCTGCAGCAGCCCAGGCAGGCGACATTCGTAAACGTGAAAATACCGTCACTTGTCGTTTCGCCCTCACAGATGCCGAGCTCCTCCACGATTGCCTTCTCAATGGCAGACGCCCCGTTAACGTGGCACGCCGTCCCCTGACAAAGCATGATCAGATTCTTGCCGACCGGCTTCATTCTGAACTGTGTGTAAAACGTGGCGACGCCGTAGAGCTTAGCTTCTTTCATGCCCGTTTTTTTGGCTATGTAAGTTAACGTTTCAGACGGCAAAAACCCGTAAGTTTCCTGCACACCCTGAAGAATAGTGATTGTACTGCCTTTGACCTTGCCGTACTTTTCAATAATAGGATCAATCAGACTGAGATCCACGAGCGCTCGATCCTCAACTTGATCCTGAATCCCCATGGGATCCTGTTTGCAGCTGCATGTCATTTTGGCACCCCGTTTCTTGATGTTTAAGCAATCAAAGCCTTGTTGAAATTTTCTAAACCTGCGGCATCTTTTTTGCTTTTTTTTGCCGATGGTCTTTTCTGCAAATGTTCGTTTAACTTATGTCAAACACAGCCTTCGAGGCACATTGCACCACTATTTTATCATAAAACGAGTCATATGTTACCCAACATCTTATAATATCTTCACTTTATAAAAAGACCACAAATTTTCTAATAATTCTGCAAATTGTAACTATTTTTTGGCAATCCGGGACACTTAGTGTCCCGACTTGATTTTCAAAGGGTTGGAGTAATTTCCTCCAGTGAAGTCGAGGAAGGAAGGCGGTGTCAGACACCGCCTTCCCTACCAATTTTTTTGTCAATATTCACAGAAAGCAACCCAATTTACTCGGGTTGCTTTTCCTTAAAATTCAAATTAATTAAACGCGTTTAACTATTTCCTTAAACCATGGCGTAAATTTCTCCGGATGTGCTTTGATCTCAAGTTTCAGCGTCTCCATGTCGATCCAGCGGACAGCCTCCACTTCTTCCGGATTGAAGGCTTCAACAACACCATTGAAATGACCGGACACCATGGTGTCATATTCGTGCTCTGTAAGACCATTGTCAAAGGCTGCCTTATAAACAAAATGCCCCTTAACTTGAAGGGCTTCCGGCGGGATCTCTATTCCAAGCTCTTCCTTCAATCTACGGGATGCCGCCGCGGTTATAGTCTCCCCTTCTCTCGGGTGACTGCAGCAGGCATTGGTCCAAAGGCCGGGTGTGTGATATTTCCCAAGGGCACGCCTCTGAATCAGCATCTCCCCGGCGTCATTGTACAGGAGTACCGAGAAAGCCCTGTGAAGCAGGCCTTTTTGATGAGCCTCAAGCTTTTCCATAGTTCCGAGAACAACATTCTCCTCGTTTACCAGTACCACTTTTTCTTGCATATTGGGATTCAACATTACGCTGCCTCCGAAGTGCCTTGCCGTTTTTTGAGTTTATCGACGAGGTTGAGTTCAGCCACCAGCATCCCGGCCAAAATGAGCCCGCCGCCTATGACGCCGTTTCTCCCCAGGACTTCACCGATCATCACATAGGCGAACATGGCCGCGAAAACAGGTTCTCCGGAAAAGATGAGTGCCGTGTGGGTTGAAGTGGTGTATTTCTGAGCTACATTCTGAACAATAAACGCTAAGGACGTACAAACTATGGCTAAAAACAAAATGGCAAACCAGGTCTCGCTGCCTGTCGGTACAACTGGCGTTTCAAACAGCAAGGAGGTTATGCCGCTGAAAACGGCAACTGTGCCGAGCTGTACAATGGCAAAGGGGATCGAGTCTACCTGCGTGGTATATTTGCCCACTGCAAGGATATAGAGCGCAAAGCCCACTGCGGCAATCAGCGTCAGCAAATCGCCCAGGTTCAGGCTGCCGGCAGCGCCCGCATCTGAGCTCCCTCCAGTCAGCGTCATCAAGCCAAGACCTACAAACGCCATGAAAGCACCAACCAGCGAGGACCTGTCCGGTATGCGCTTCAGAAAAAGCGCCATAAAAAGCGGAACCATCAGCACACTGGTGCCTGTTATAAAGGCAGATTTTGAAATCGTCGTCAGAGTGATGCCCACAGTCTGAAGGGCATAAGCCGCGAACATCACCGAACCGACACCTATGCCAAGCAACAAAGTTTTTCGGCTCATCCGGATCATGTCCTTCAAAAAAATAACGACTGAAATGAGCGTCGCTATACCAAAGCGAACAGCTAGAAAATTAAAGGTCTCGAGGCCGACCAACGCATTTTTCGTCAGCAGGAAAGAAACGCCCCAGGCTATTGTCACAATGAGCAGCGCCAAATCAGCTTTAACCTGATTTTTGTTCATGAACGCGCCTCCGTGTCAATATCTGTTTCCAGCAGCTGATTCTCAATGTGGGCTCTGGCGAAGTTGATCACCGCCGCATAAATCAAATAGAGAAACAGAACTACCGCCGGCTTTGAAATCAGCCAGGCAGTAAGGGCTACCCCAACAAATCCAAGGCCTATAATCAGGTGATAACGTCTCGTCTTTTCCAAAAATAGTGTCTGACTGGCTGCATCTTCATATCTGATCCGCTGGCCAATGCTGCCGTACTGGGGTTTTCCCCCCTGTTTGATCTGGAGCGCGATATAAATCATCCAAATGCCAAGCGCCGCAGTCAATGTTACCAGAATAATTTTACCCATGATTCACCTCATATGAATTGTCTAAGCAGCATTTAAGGCGCCATGAGCAGAACTGACCGGCTCTTTGCCTCACAAACGGGCCTCTCTCAAAGACAGGCTGTGAAGCATAAAAACGACGCCTTACTGTCGTAATAAATTTTTTGGCATGCGGGCTGCTGTTATGGCCGCAATGGCAACTTTAAAAAAATCCCCTGCCAGAAACGGCAAAGCGCCTGCAATAAAAGCCGCCCCCAGGGACATGCCCGTAGAAATTGCCAGCCAAGGTACGCCTATGGCGTAAACGACTATAACCCCACCGACAAGCGATGCGATCACTGCGCCTTTAAACCCTTGAATTTTGGATTTCAACGCATCAATAACAACAACTGACAAGATCCAGCTAAAAAGATAGCCGCCTGTAGGACCTACTAAAATCGACAAGCCGGCACGTCCCCCTGAAAAAACGGGTACGCCTGCCGCACCCAGAAGCAGCATCAATGTGACGGCCATAACGCCGCGCTTTTTCCCAAGCAGGAGCCCAATGAGCATGATTCCAAAAGTCTGACCTGTAACCGGTACCGGTGAAAAGGGCAGCGGGACAGCAACGTAAGCCAGAACAGCGAGAATCGCCGTAAACATGGACACCAGCATCATATCCCGAAGGGATAAGTTTGTACTTTTGGCAGCATTTGTAGTCGTCATGATTGTAAACCTCCAAAGTTAAATTAGTTGACAATTCGAGTATAAAACCCTGGTCATCAATTGTCAACCTATTTAATTTTTAGGTTTACGTTAAGCAAACTTTTGCTGTTAGACTTCTCTTTCTCTCAGAACGACACTGGCCTGAACCTCAGCTTCACCAATCCTTACTGCGAAGCGCGCGCTCTTGGCGAGGATTTTGAACTGACGGTAGGTCAGCGCTTCCATTTTTGCCCCCTTGGCTTCCGCCAGACTCTCAATATAACTCTTCGCTTCTGAATCTGCCTTTTCCAGCTCTTCAGTCCTGGTGATCTGGTCAATGTCCAGCTGAGACATCAACAGCTCAAAAGTGGTCTTAAAGGACGGGACTCCGTCACAAAGGGCAAGGTCAATCACCTCTACACCCTCCGGCGCCGGAAAACGCGCTGCTATGACCGCGATCCGGTCCCCTGCGCCAACTTTACTGAGTGCCGCGTTCAGAGCAGCATTGAGAATAGGATTTCGACTCATGAAAATTCTCCTCTTGTTAAAATTTTAATTGGGTGACGCGGACAAAAACAAAACCGGTGCCTGTCACCAAACTTGAAATGGTGCCAGAGCTTCACACAATTTGGACACAATTTATCAGCTTCTCATCCAAGCCTTCTTCATTCGCCAATCTTTTTCCTGCCAGCTTCCAAAGTCCCTCACCCGGCCGCAGGGCGCTCCCTGTTTAATTTCTGGTCCAAAGGTGTATAAATAGAACGTCAAACAAACCTATCACCTATGAATCATTCGAGGAGGGTTCCTCATGGAAGTCTTACTGGCAAAGCAATGTATTCCCTGCACTATCGACACCCCGCCCCTTGAGGCGGATGAGATCCAGCGCCTGAAGCCACAGCTTCACAGTGACTGGACAGTACTGGAAGACAAGCAGCTGGAACGCCGCTTTAAATTCAAGGATTTCGTCAGCGCTCTGGAATTCGTCAACAGAATTGGTTTATTAGCCGAAGAGGAAGGCCATCATCCCGACCTTGAACTGAGTTGGGGACGCGTCGTCGTCCGGTTGATGACCCATAAGATCAAAGGTCTGTCCTACAACGACTTCATTCTGGCAGCAAAAATCGACCTTTTGTAAGGCTGCCGGCCACTTCCAAACTGTCACTATGCAGCGTCACAATCCAAAGCCCAAAGCGCCCTACCAGCGCGCTCTCCCAAACCACGGCGAGAGCGCGTTTTTTCACGCCTATGCCCCTACCCCTTCATCATCAGCCGCTCATACAATTCCGTCCAGCTGCTGACCGCCTCGCCGTCCCAGCCCCGGTTGTAATCCGTAATCCTGCCATTGTAATTAAACAAAATTTTTCGTTGGGCCTCCGTGGACCGCAGATTGGCCGGATGGTCATCCACGAATACCGCCCCAGGCTCCAGCATGTGAACACGGCCTTTGCCAACCCCATTATTGGATTTGTTGACTAAAATGATGATCTCATCCACAAAGGGCATGTGCTGCTCAATCCACATCACCTTTTTCGAACCGTTCTCAGGGGAGGCAGAGGTACAAATGACTATTTCGTACTCGGACTTCAGTGCCTGTATGGTTTGAAAGGCACCCTCGTAAAACTCAAGATGGCTGAAAAAGTCCTCCAGACCAAAAATCCGCCGCACTTCGGCAACTGGATCCGCGCTGCGCTGATGAATCAGCGGGCACGCATGCCGGAACACCCAGTCCCCCGCATGCTCTTCGTGAGCAGGCACAAAATCTTCAAAGTGCTGATAATGCTGATTATATACCGCGCAAAAAGCGCGTTCGGAATTGACAATGGTCGAGTCAAAATCCAGATAAAGTGTCGGTTTCATGTCAACCTCCCAATGCATTCGAAACTCATTACAAAAATTGCATGTTTAATTATTATACCTCGTTCGCGCATTAAAGGGAAGACGGTGAAACAGAATCAGGACCCTTTCATCCAACTTCTGTTTCCCCCGTCTTCCCTCATCTTCCGAACCTTACAATCCTCTTCTAAAATCCGCAAATACGCGTCCTTCCCTCAGCTCGATCACCCGGTCGGACCTCTCTGCCAGGACCCGCTCGTTGTTGACCATAATGCAGGTCGTCCTGAATTTCTCATGGATCTGCCAAATCAGCCGGATCATGACCTCAGCCGAACGCTCATCCATCCCTGCCACAGGCTCATCGATCAAAAGGATCGACGGCATATTGACCAGTGCCCTCACCAGCGTCACCGTCTTCTGCTGGGTCTCGGACAGCGCCCATGGAAATTCCGCTTCACAGCCGGACAAACCGGCTTCCAGGATCAGCTTCTTGGCATAAGGCAAATTTGACGCTTCCACTTTTCCGTTCAATATACGGTCTGTAAGCAACACATTCTCCAGCACGGTAAATTCTGGAATCAAGGCAGGGCGCTGAAAAACGAAGCCCAGTTCCTGTCTTAAATAGCGTCCGCGTGTCGCCCCTGTCATCTCGGAAACACGCCGCTCCCGCACCATGACCTCCCCTTGATCCGGTGTCAGCATCAAACCGGCGATCTGAAGCAGCGTACTCTTGCCAGCGCCGCTTGGGCCGGTGATTGAAGTGATCTCACCATCGGCAAAAGCCAGGTCTATGCCTGAAAGCGCACGTTTCTCATTATTTTTGCCAAAGGATTTGACAACCCCGGAAAGTGATAATGCCGATGGCTGAATATTACCCATGCCGAATCACCTCCGCAGGATCTTTGCTGATCACCCACTGGGCCACGCCCCTCGCTGCCACAGCCGAAGCCAGCGGCAACACCGCCAGGGACAGGACCAGACTGACCAGATTCAGCTCAGGTGCCTGCTGATAGGCGCTGATCCCCAAAACAGACTGAGTCTTATAAAGTCGAATAAGCCCCGACCCTGCTGCAATCCCTCCAAAGACCCCAAACAGCGACAGGTAAAAAGCATAGAGCGCAAACACCATTCCCCCCTGACCGCTGCGAAGTCCCAGGGACTTAAACACCGCCAGCTGAACAGCACGCTGATACACGGACAAGGACAGAATCAGCACCGTCCCCACGAAAATGATCAGCGTCACCGCGATCATCAAAAGCCTTATGGCACTGCGCTGCAGGGCTGCGGCTTCAAACAGCTGCTCATGGGTCGTCTCCCAGCTTCTGATTTCGAGGGACGGCCAGTCAAGCACAGAGGCCAGCTGAAGTGACGCTTCGCCTGCCTTGAAAGCGTCTTCCAGCTGCAGCTCAATTTGCGCCGCGGCCTCTTCCAGTCCAAACGCCAACTGCAGCGCGGATAAATCCACATAAGCCATTGACGCATTTTCCTCTTCGAGCTTCAGGTCAAAAATACCAACGACATTAAAAGTTGCCGTTTTCCCATGATCGTCCTCCAGCACCACCCCATCGCCAACCTCCAGAGACAGGCGTTCGGCGAGCAAAGTCCCCACGACAATTTCACGGCCCTCTTTAAAGGTTCGACCGCTGATCATGGCGCTTCCCAGCGGGTACAGATCCCCAGCGCGAGCCAGCTTCAGCCCCCGCATCGTCAGAGGCGTGTCCCCCGCAGCTGCCGGATCGGACGGCGGCAGCCTCAGCACCACTTGCTGATCCAGCGTCGGGGTCATGGCCACAAGCCCAGGCAGAGCTTTGCCGATGGTCTCCTCAAGCCCCACCCTATCCTCCAGGCCTTGCGTCGTTTCTCCCAACTGTCTCACCACAAGGTGCGGAATGTTCCCTGCATAGGTCTCGTCCATGGCAGCGCGCATCCCTTCGACGAGCCAGGTCGTGATCACCAGCACCGCGACGCCCATAGTCAATCCGGCCACAATCAAAGCGGACTGCATCTTGGATCTTTTGATAAATCTCATGGCAAAATAGGAAGCCAGCCTCATCTGAGCTCACCCCTTATCATTTCAAACAGCGCGTCATGATTCGTCACCACTCTGACCTCAGGAAAGGCGTCCGCATTGTGCCTGAGGGAAGCGCCGCCTGCAGCGATCAACAGCTGCGGAAACTTGCCTTTGAGCTGGGTTATGGTATCTTTTAGCGCCAAAAGGTTATAATGATGTGTCACGCTAAACACTACGGCTGCCGGCTTGACACTGTCAACCAGAGACATCAGCTGATCCGCCGGCAGGTCTGCGCCTATAAAGCGCGCATTGAACCCTTTGATCCGCAGCAGCGACGTGGTAACCTTGGCGCCAAGGGTGTGGGTTTCGCCGTCTGGACAGGCGACGATTACTGGCGCGGCGCCTTTCTTGTTTTTTTGATAGAACGCCTCTATGTTGAGCCTGAGATTGGCGAGAACCAAATCCAAGATCTCACTCCGTATGTGCTCCTTCCAGATCGCGCCGCCATCCCTTGTCCATCCTTGGGTGGAACTCATGCTTTGGACAAAGCCTTCGCGAAGAAAGCCTGTTAGGGTTTCTTCGGCATCCGCGTAGTCGACAGCGGCCTGGATCGCACCTTCGAGATCCTCGGCACCGACCAGGCTGTAAAACGTCTCAAATTGGGTCATAAGCTCACCTCGCGTACTTCATACCCAAAACAAAGACCCATCTAACGATGTTGTTCGCTTGACAGGCCTGGCATTCACGGGTATTTTGTTGTGGGCGAGCCGGCGGCTTAATGGGATCCGCCGCTTTTTTTTAATCTGACCCAGGTGTTTTGACGCTGGATCTGGCAGGCATCTTTCTCGTCGCTATCAGGTCCACGCCGCTGCCGCCAACGTTCCTGAATACAGTGGCGCCGGCTTCCACGGGCGCCTTTACGGCTGCAGGCTTCAGCGCGGCTTCAATTATTTCCGAAAGACTTTCGCCGATGGGCACCTCCGTACGCAGCGCCATACGCTTCATGTGCCCGTTCTCCACCGGGACCAGATAGGTCCTGATCTTGACGGCGTCCGGATGGTAGGCCTTCGCGAAGGCTTCGCCTCTGGGGCATTTGTTGCCTTTCAAATTGCCGCTCTCCGGCTCGAAGACCATCCTGCACTTTGCCGTACAGGCCTTGCAGACGATTATGAGGCTTGCTGCAGAATCATGCTGTGGCAGCTTCATCATCTTGGTCCTCAGCAGGATAGCGCCAGACGTAAAGGTCCGGAGCCGTGTAAATTCGCTTGTAGCCTGACTTTTCCAGAACACGGATGGATGCGGCGTTGTCTTTATTTGTACAGGCTATAATTTTTTTCGCCCCCGGCAAGGTGAGTCCAAAGGCTGTGAATACCTTCAGAGCGTCCGTCATGTAGCCTTTTTCCCTGAATTTTCGGCGGATGCCATAGCCAACCTCTATGGTGCCATCCTCATCCGGTGCGCCTTTGTACCCTATAGTGCCCAAAATTTCATGATCCTCCAGCGCTGCGATCAAAAAATAAGTTGAAAAAATGGCGAGCTCCGGGGCCTCATTCATCTTCATCAGCTTGATTTCCAGTATTTTAGACATATGCTCATCCGGCGCCTCCAGCGCGCCTTTCAGATCATACCGACTGGCTGTCCGTCCCGGATCTGTCAGTTGGTCCTCCAGATCCTCCGCCGTCAAAGGAATTAAATAAGTCGTTTCGCCTCTCAGCGCTCTGTCCATCATGATGCGATGTATCCGGATTCGGATGCATCACGACCCCCCTTTTGTCAGTTTGCTGATCTGTTGATCATGCATGTTTAGGATTTCCAATTTTACCAGCGGTCGGTCTTTGGTTTAAGAACATTCCGATGGCCATTACGTCTTCTAGTTCCTATATTATTTATATTATCACTTTCTGAGCCAAGATAAAATGTGAAATGAATTTTCCAATATTTTCGAATTCTGCATTGACATTTCTAACTCGCACTGATAGAATCATACTTGTAAATTTTAATTCATTGGAGGAATTTGAAATGGAAAAAGGAACAGTAAAATGGTTTAACTCGGAAAAAGGCTTCGGCTTCATCACTGTTGAAGGCGGCAATGACGTTTTCGTTCACTACACTGCGATCCAAGGCGAAGGCTTCAAGACTCTTGAAGAAGGCCAAGCAGTTGAGTTCGAGATCGTTCAAGGTCAAAAGGGTCCTCAAGCTGCTAACGTCAGCAGACTCTAATTTCCGAAGAACCACACTTCGTCTTATTCAAACTTTGAGACAAAAGTCTGTTCCTTGTTCTACTTGGAATAGCACCTTGATTCAAAAAGTAAATTAAGATCACGAGGAAAGGGCTTACGCCCTTTCTTCTTTTTTTGTTAAAGAAACGGGAACATGGCGACTTCATGTTCCCGTTTCTTTTTGTATAACTATCAAAAAAGGATGTGCTCCGTTACCATAAAGACAATAATGCCAGCAGCAACGACGCCGGCTATGATGGCCATAGACGCGTTGCGGGGACGAATCCTCAGGATTACCGCCGCTATGCAGCCGGTGTATACCCCAGTGGTGGGCACAGGAATTGCCACCAGAATAAAAAGCCCCAGGAGTCTGTACTTCCTGTAATTCTGTACCTTTGACGCCGCCCGGACTTCCAGGCGTTCTACAAAGCCCCTGAGCTGTTCCAGACGCTTCATGTGCGCGAACAAAGGCTCAATGATGAGCAGCAGGACCGGCACGATCACTGAATTCCCAATGATCGCGAGGATGGTGCTGTGAAGCGTCGAAAAGCCCAGGGATACCCCGAGGGGAATCGCGCCTCTGAGCTCTACGACGGGCATCATGGACATGGCAATAATATAGAGTTCATTTGGAATCTGCTCAAAAAAACTCATAGGCGCTCCCTAAGCCTGCCTCTGGCAATGGGTACATAAGCCAGGCGGCCGGAAATTCTCTTACTTTCAAACAGTGTCAGAGTCTCAACGCGAACCTTGATCCTCTCTGTTTGGATCACTGCTGCGTCATCCTCTGCGACTATTTCACGACCCAGGGTGACATGGGGTCTGAAGGGCCTGTTGGCGCCAGGCTGCGTTGAAGCACCGGGTTTTCCCTGAGATGACAAGGTGTCATCTGCTGCAGACATGACATGTTTGTATAAAGTCTCAAGGCGTTCTGAAGCCTCAGAGCCAAACCAAAGAATTTTGCGGTTCTTCCTGGAGAAAAACCCTGTATGACAAAGAATCAGGTCGAAGGCTTCGCTGACTGCAGCAGCCTCAGCCACGCACGCTTTCCAGGCGGCCACCGCTTCCTCGGTTACTTCTCCAATAAAGAATACCGTCAGGTGATAATTGTCCGCCTCTGTCAATTTGCCCTTTTGAATCCGCGACAGCACCGGCCCGGCAGCTTTGTGGATGCGGGCTTTTGCTGCCGGAGGCAATTCAAGACCAATAAAGAGCCTGATCTTGCCGGGTTTTTCTTTCCCCTGCCTGATCCCTCCGGCGCCATCCGTCTCAGAGTCTGCAGCAGGCGAACCCACCGCCTTACCCTTTATAATCTTGCCCTCTTGCTCTCTCATTTGGACAACCTTTGAACAATGTCATGACGGGCACAGGACACCAAATGGTCATTGATGATCCCTGTCGCCTGGAGGTGGGCGTAGATAATTTTGGTGCCCACGAATTTCATCCCCCTGGACTTGAGATCCCGGCTGATGGCATCAGAAACTTCATTCTCACAAGGCACCTCTTCCAGGGTCTTGGGATAATGAATCAGAGGCTTCCCTTCCACATAACGCCACAGGTAGTTCGAAAAGCTGCCGAACTCATGCTGGATTTCCAGAAAAATCTTAGCGTTCATAATGGACGCTTCTATCTTTTTGCGATTCCGGACTATACCGGGGTCCTGCATCATCAGCTCAACCTCAGCAGGCCCGTAAGCCGCCACTTTAACTGGATCAAACCCTTCATAGAGACGTCTGTAGTGGTCGCGCTTTCTCAGAATGGTCAGCCAGCTGAGGCCAGCCTGCGCGGATTCCAGCACCAGAAATTCAAAATGTATTCGATCCTCATAAACCGGAACGCCCCATTCATGATCGTGGTAATCAATATAAACGGGGTCAGACAAGCACCAAGGACAACGGGACATCACAGATCCCTCCATTCTATTCTTTGCCAAAACAGTCGGAGCGTTATAAGCTACAAGGTCTTCTTATAAAAATAGCGCTTCAGTCCATCCGGGTAATCATCGAGAATTCCAAACGCTTTGTAGCCCAGTTTTTCATAAAAGTCCGGCGCTTGAAAACTGAAGGTATCCAGATGGGCAAATACCGCGCCTTCTTTCCTGGCAATCGATTCTGCGCGATTCAGCAGTCGTTCTCCCCAGCCCTGGCCCCTAAGCGCGTCCTCAACAAAAAGTTTATCCACGAACAAAGCGCTTCTGTAAATTTTACCAATCAATCCACCCAGCAGCTCACCTTCCGCGGTTCTGAGAAACAGTCTGAGCATCCTGGATTTTTCAACATGGGTTGGCCAGCTCTGAAGGTTATAATTCCATAGCCGCTCACTGATCAAAGCCTCATCTCTGATTTGATCTTCTTCCTCAGTATCCAGACCTTCATCCACTACAATCTGCATGGATGGAGCTTCATGAGACGTACCGGAATTGAACTTGCCGGAACGGGCTGTCCATGTGCTGTTTTGATACAGCTTCCTGCCATGCTCAATATCTTTTTCCATGACCTCTTCCGGCACCATGCTCCCACCGGTTGCCCAGGAGAGATGGATCGACTGATTAAGGGCCTCCGGTGTATACCGCTCAAGCAGCGCCTCATAGACGGCCGTATCACGCTTCAGCCAGGACGGCCCGCTGATGCCCGCGAGGGCGGAAGGCTCCAGGCGAAGGGACTCAAAATCCGCCATCATTGCCAGGTCGGACAGCATATGTTCGTCTGTGACACTGAAGACACCATCCAAAAGATGTCTCAGGACTTTCCCTACGAACAGGGAAGGACGTCCGACGGCAAGACCATCGGCAATAGTCCGGTTGTCCAGGCCAAAATCCTGGACGCTGACAGCGTCATGCTGGTCGGTCATCATGCCCAGAAGCATACAGGGCGAATGGGTCGGCTCAGCGAAGTAGCAGTGGACGTGCTCGCCAAAGAGCATCTTGAGGCCAAAAGCGACCCCGCCGGGACCACCGCCGACACCACAGGGCAGATACACAAACAGCGGCGATGTTTCAGAAGGCGTGTAGCCCAGATGATCCAGCTGACCTTTAAGGCGCAGCGCGGCCACCGCATAGCCCAGGAACAGATTCAACGAGTTTTCATCATCCACAAAATAGGTTTTGGGGTCCTTTTCTGCTTCCTTTCGCCCCTGCTCCACGGCAACGCTGTAATCCGAATCGTACTCGAAGACTTCAACGCCCTTCTGGCGCAGCAGCGCTTTCTTCCAGGCCTTGGCGTCCGAGGACATATGCACTTGGGCCTTAAAGCCCAGCGCGGCACTGATGATGCCAATGCTGAGTCCCAGATTACCTGTGGAGCCCACTGCGACGCTGTAATCAGAGAAGAATTTTTTGAACCTTGGCTCCGCGAACGCGGCGTAGCTCATGCCGGGGGTCAGTAGTCCCGCTTCCACTGCCAGCTGTTCCGCATGCTGCAGAACTTCATAAATACCGCCCCGGGCCTTGATCGATCCCGATATTGGCAGGTGGCTGTCGAGTTTGAGCATCAATCGGCCAAAAGGCACTGCAAAGGGCGTCTTCTCAAGTTCGGCCTGAAATGACTCGACACGGCGAATTTTCGATTCCAGAAGGCCCTGAGTGCTTCGCGTCTCAGGAAACGCCTCCATGAAGAAGGGGGCGAAGCGTTTTAGTCTATGCTCCGCAGACTGAATTTGCTCAAGGGTAATCCCCGTTTCAAGGATCGCGTCCTCAACAGGCTTCAGATTTTGATTGCTCCAGAACACCTCTTCATAGCTCCTGATGCTGCGAATTTTGGGGTATTCAGTTTCCCAGGTCTCAAGGGCTTTGCCAAGAACTTGATTCACATCAGATGCTGCTTGCAGTTGAGTCTTCTCTGACATCTCCATACGCCTCCAACTTTCAGTTGATAAACAGACACAACCCGTGGGCTGCTGTCGCCGCTCACGGGTTATTGATCAATTTTTCTTATTCAACTTCAAAAATCCAGCCTTTAGGGGCTTCAATTTCGCCAAACTGGATGCCCGTCAGCGTGTCATAAAGTTTGCGCGTGACCGGTCCAACTTCCGTCTCACTGAAGAAAATCTTTTCTTTGCCTTTGTGGGTGATGGAGGCAATTGGCGTGATGACTGCCGCAGTGCCGCAAGCGCCGGCTTCAGCGAACTCATCCAGATTGTCGATCAGTACGTCGCGCTCTTCGACTTTCATGCCGAGATAATCCCTTGCAATCTGAATCAGAGAGAGCTTGGTAATGCTCGGAAGTATGGATGGAGATTTAGGTGTGACGAAGACGCCGTCCTTGGTGATGCCAAAGAAGTTGGCTGCGCCTACTTCCTCAATCTTTGTATGGGTGGCCGGATCCAGGTAGATACAGTCCGCATAGCCCTGCTTCGCCGCAATTTCATGAGGCAGCAAGCTGCCGGCATAGTTGCCGCCGACCTTGGCTGCACCTGTTCCGTTTGGCGCCGCGCGGTCATAATCCGTGACAATGAATTTAACCGGTGCAAGTCCCGCTTTGAAGTAAGCGCCTACCGGCATGCAGAAAACGCTGAATAAAAATTCAGGCGCAGGTTTAACGCCTATATTGTCACCGATTCCGATCAGGAACGGGCGCAGATAAAGTGTCGCGCCATGGCCATAAGGCGGTACCCATTCGCGGTTGGCTCTGACAACTTCTTTACAGGCCTCTATAAATTTATTAGTTTCATAATGCGGCATAAGTATGCGGTCACAGGTCGCCTGCATCCGCTTCGCGTTCTCGTCCGGTCTGAAAAGATGGATGCTGCCATCCTTGAACGTATAGGCTTTCAAGCCTTCAAAGCATTGCTGTCCATAGTGGAGAGAGGTTGATGCCTCACTGATGGTGATTCTGTCGTTGTCGAACAAGCCACCCTCATCCCATTTGCCGTCTTTCCAGAATGAACGAAAACGCCAATCAGCTTTAATATACCCAAAGCCTAACTGACTCCAGTTGATTTCATTAGGTCTCATCGATACGCCTCCTTTTGCCTTTATCATACCGCTGCCAGCGGCATCTGTCCAGCCTTCCGGGACTAAAAATTGGCAAACTGAATCCTCACAATTCGCTCATAATTTCATGCTATAATCTACTTAAAGTTACCGGCAAGGCACACACCAAATGGTCATCATGACGCGTCAACGCGACCATCGGCCAGTTTTTCGTCTTGGTGGCGTTGACCCGTCATGACAGCACCCGCAATCCCTGGAGGCGATCCAACATGAAATCTGAAATCATCCTCGTCGTCGACGACGAGCCCAGAATCCTCGATATTGTCTGCGCCTATCTTGAAAAAGAGGGCTACCAGACACGCCGCGCCACTCGCGGCCATGAAGCCCTGGAGATTTTCCGGGAGGAAGAGGTCGCCTTGGTGATCCTGGACCTCATGCTCCCGGACCTCACCGGCGAGGAGATCTGCCGTCAGATCCGGCTTAAAAATAATACCCCCATCCTGATGCTGACCGCCAAGGTCGACCGGGACTCCATTGTCCACGGACTCAACCTGGGGGCGGACGACTATGTCACCAAGCCTTTTGACGGCAAAATCCTTGTGGCCAGGGTCAAAGCCCTGATGAGACGCCAATCCAGTCAGGCCATCCCGGCGGAGCAGTTTATTTTCGGAGAGGGCCACTTGGAAGTGGACCTCGACCGCAAGACCGCTTCCCGTCACGGCCTGGCCCTGCCCCTGACCCCCATGGAATTTGAGATTCTGGGACTTATGGCCCGGCATCCCGGCCGCCTCTTCTCCCGGGATGAGCTCATCATGAGAGCTATAGGCTATGACTACGACGGCAGCGACCGGACCATTGATGTCCACATCAAAAACATCCGCCAGAAAATTGATGACGCCGGGCACAAATATATCCGCACGGTGTATGGCCTTGGCTACCGCTTTGAGGGGGGCTCTTCATGAAGACTACTCTGAGAGGACGTCTGACGCGATTCCTGCTGGCCTCCGCCCTGGTCAGCGGCCTCACTGCGCTGCTGCTCACCAACGCTGCCCTCTACAGCACTTTTTACAATTACAAGGAAGCCGTCCAGCTCCAAAGCGCCAGCGACTTTTCAGAATACACCTCTCGGGTTTACCAGCTGAATGATGGCTGGACCGGGAAAACGCTGACTATGCTGCTGGCCTATCCGGGCACGGATGAATTCAGCTTCAGAATCTACGACACTCAGGAACTCATGGTGATGAACAGCCAGCTCCGCCCGGACCGCGTCAGCTTTCACCAGAACATGATGCGGCGCATGGGCAGAAATGCCATGTTCTTTCAGTCCAGGTTCTATGACGGTACTAATGTCGTCGAGGACATTGTGATAAACGGGGAGACTATTGGCACCGTTGAATTGATCTATCCTTCCACCTTTTCGGTGGACACCGCCGAGCTGGACTTTACTTCCGGCGTCAACCGCTCCCTGCTCATGTCCCTGGCTATCGCCCTCGGTCTTTCCGGGCTTCTGTCTGCCTATCTGTCCAAACTGCTATCCCGCCCCATTGTCAACCTCACCGAGGTCACGAAGAGCATCCGAAACGGTCACTTTGGACGGCGCGCTGAAGAACGGCAATCCGTACGCGAACTGACCGAGCTTTCAGGAGCTGTCAACGATCTGGCCGAGACCCTGTCTCACCAGAGCGAAATCAGAAAGCGCTTGACCTCAGACCTCGCCCATGAGCTGCGGACGCCCCTGACCATCATCCAAGGCCAGCTGGACGCCATTCTTGAGGGTATCTTCGAGGCGACACCTGACCGTCTGCTCGTCGCCCGCAGTGAAACCGAACGCCTGATTGGCCTGGTGGAACGCCTCCGTGAGATCGCAGACCTTGAGGACGACACCGTTGAGCTCACCTATGATGACATTGACCTCACCGTTATTGTCCGCGACGCCCTGACTCTATTTGAAGCGGATGCCATGACCCGCGCTCAGACATTAACCTCCGACCTTGCTTTTTCTTTGCCGATGGTCGGTGACGCCCACCGACTCAGACAGGTTCTTGTCAACCTTCTTTCCAACGCCGTTAAATACACACCGGACGGTGGCCGCATCCATGTGGAGACCGGGACCATCGGCAGCAGCGAAGCGTTTTTGAAGGTCTTTAACAGCGGGGCAGGCATTGCGCCCGAAGATCTGCCATTTCTCTTTGACCGGTTTTACCGGGCGGACGTGTCGCGCCACAGGGAGACCGGCGGCAGCGGCATTGGCCTGACCATTGTCAAGCTGATCGTGGACGCCCACCATGGGCGTATTGAGGTCCACAGCCCGGCCGGGGAAGGGACGACTTTTACAGTGATCCTCCCCCTTCAGCCCTCTTCATAATTCCTACACATTCCTCCTTTATACTTAGGGTAAGTAAAGGAGGTGCATAGTTATGTTGTCATCCTGCTTCAACGCGTTCAGCAGCTTTAGAGGCGGCTATAACGGCTTCGGCGGCATGGGGTCATTCAGGGACATCAATCCAATGTGGATGATGGGCTTTGGACTTCTCAGGCTCCTGATTCTCGGACTGATTATCTTCCTGGTAATTCGTTATCTCATTCCAAGACTCAGGCGCACAGAACCGGCACCTCATGTCAGCGGTGCAGTCCCAGGCGGCACCGGCTCAGTCGATGGTGCTCTGGCCATCCTGAACGAGCGCTACGCCAAAGGCGAAATCGACTCAGAAGCTTACCAGACAATGAAAGAAAATTTATTGAAGTAACCAGGCAAAACACAGGAAAGAGGAAGGCAGCCGCTTCAACCGGGCTGCGCTTCCTCTTTTTTCTTTTGGCTTTTTTGTAGTTAGAATGTGTATTCAAAAGTCGTCGCTAAAGTTGAGCAGTTTATGGGCCTGGTTAAATTCAGACCTGAGCAGCCCATACACCACATGGTTGACATAGTGGTCATAGAGCCACTCGTTCTGGCGAAGGATCCCTTCAATCCGGAAGGACAGCCGCTCAGGAACGGCCCTGGACTTGACATTTTTCTCTGCGCAAAACATCTCTATGCGGTTCAGCTTGAGGTCCTGAAAGGCCATTCTGACGACCGCGTCCGCCGAGCGCAGGATGATCCCTTTACCCTCCGAGGATTTTCCGATCCAGTAGCCTATGTTGGCCTTCCTGTTTTCCCAGTCTATGTGCTGAAGCCCTATGATGCCGCATATTTTTTTGTTGTGGATAATGACAAATTCATAGCCGGTTTGCTGCAGCCGTTTACGATCCGACATTTCTATATAGCTGAGGACGGTATGAATGGTAAAAGGCTTCACCACCCAAGGCAGCCACTGCTTCAAATGCTGTTCGTTGTCAAGTATCAGCTCCAGAACGGCCGTAGCGTCTTGCAGTTCAATGGGGCGAAGCATCAGCTCCCGGTTGATGATGAGTCTCATTTTATTCCTCCAGTCTGTCCTTCAACAAACGTACAAAATTGGCTCCGGCTATGTTCTCAATGTCACTTTCTTTGTAGCCACGCTCTCTGAGATGCTTCAGAACCTCAGAAGCCTTTTCGGCGGTTTCGAGCCCCAGGGTATCCGGCGCAGTCGACCTGGATGCATCCAACATACTGCCCTGGATCAGGTTTTCTTCAATATAATCGCAGAAGTCATAGCCAAGTCCAACATGCTGCACGCCAACCAGCGACACTATGTAGTCGATATGATCCACAAAGCGCTCTATGGTTTGCTTCGCAGGATCGAGATCTATAAAATCCCTGTAGCTGTTGATCCCAATGATCCCGCCGGTTGAGGCAATTGCTCTGATCTGCTCATCTGTGAGGTTGCGCGCCGCGTCGCACAGCGCCCTTGCATTGGAATGTGAGGCAATCAGCGGCTTAGAAGTCGCCGACATGACCTCCCAGAAACTCTTCTCGTTGAGGTGACTGACGTCCAAAAGGATCCCCAGGGCTTCAATTTGTCTCACAGCTTCAAATCCCAGGGCTGTCAGGCCGCGGTCCGGGGCCTGTTTGACGCCGGTCGCCAGAGGGTTTGCCTCATTCCAGGTCAGCGACATGTGACGGATGCCCAAGTCATAAAGTGCTTCAAGCCCCCCCAGATCGCTTCCAATACCGCTTAGACCTTCCACGCCCCAAACCACTGGCATTTTGCCCAGGGCAGCCGCTGCATCGAAATCAGAAGCGGATCTGACCAGGTGCAGAAGACCTGAGGCTTCCTCCAGCTCCGCTTGAGCCGCTTTGATTATTTCGGCCAGCCTCTGCTTCGGATTTTGATCAAAGGGCGGATCAATCCACATGACGAAAATGCCGCCGCTGACGCCGCCCTTCTTAAATTTTTCCAAATGGCGGTTTCGAAAGACTTCTCTCTCGCCTCGACTGCGCCGCACCACCACATCACTCCAGATGTCCGCGTGGGCATCAAAGATAAACGTCATAGACAGGCTCCTCTCCCGGTTATGCTCCTGGTTATGCTCCTGGTTATGCTCCTGGCATTGAAATATCCGGATTGTTCAGCAGGGCGACTATACGGTCTCTGACAGCGTCCGGCAGAGGCTGCTCCAGGGCTTTTTCCAGCCGGTAGGGCGCTTCAATGCCGTTGGCGCCAAAATGGGACTCAATGAGCGCAACCTTGTTTTCCTTTCTGTCCATGAGCATATAGAGGACATACCAGTCTTCCAGCGCTGCTATTGGGACCCCGACACCGTTCAGAATGGCGACCCGGTCAATGGCATCATGATCGAACTGATAGTGGTAAACCCCCTGATCGTGGGCTATGGCAAACCCTGCAATCAAATCGATTTCAACGCCGTTCACCTTGTATTCCCTAAAAAATGCCGTCTTGTATTTAGGATGATCCAACTCCGGCGGTTTTGAGGCAAAGGGTTCCAGGTACGCGTCCAGCTTCGCGGCATCCTCCAGCTGTACCAGGATGTCGAGATCGTTCACGGATGCCGTGAGCCCATGCTCGTATAAAACCGATGAGGCGCCCGCAGCCCAAACGACACCAAGTTGGTTAAGTTGCGCTGCCAATTGGCTGAGATGCTCTGTCCATGCTGCAGCTTCCAATTTATTTCCTCCTTTGTTATTATTCCGGTGTTTGAATACTTAAATACTTTTTCTCCAAGTTGACTATTTTGAAGGCTTTCAAAGCATTTTAAATTTTGACTGCTCAAACACCGGAATAATGAGATCACAATGACAGGTCTTTACAATTCTATGATATAATACTCTAATGAGTTTTTCATTAAAAAGATTCTTGCGGGCGCTGGAATGTGACATTCAAAAGGCACCCACCTCTTATAGAATCGCCTTTGAGGAGTCGTGCGTCCATGTCAAAACTGAGCAATAAAGAACTGATCAACTGGCTGGCCTATCTGACGGTCTGTATCGTCTGGGGCTCTACCTACCTCGCCATAAAAATTGGCGTCACCGGCATTGCGCCACTGTTTTTCACCGCCCTGCGCTTCCTGATCGCAGGCACTTTGATGCTTGGGTTTGCCATGGTGAAGGGCTACAAGTTCCCGACCCTTGCCAAAGAAGTGGTTCAGCATGGCATCGTCGGTCTGCTGCTGCTCTTTGGCGGAACAGGCCTCGTAGGCCTAGCCTCACGATATATCAGTTCCGGGTCCTCCTCCCTGATTGTCGCTTCCTCCCCACTACTCATGGCCCTGCTTCAAATGGCCGTCTACCCTGAGATGAGAAAGACGGATTGGCGGATCTGGCTTGGCCTGGTGATTGGCTTTGGCGGCGTTGGACTCCTGATAGTGTCCGGTGGTGGCGAGATGAGTCTAGATCCCCGGGGCGTGGCCCTGGTTCTGGCTGCCGTGACCCTGTGGTGCGTCGGCACCATTTACTCCAGAACTGTCAAGCCCCAGTGCCATGTGGTGGTTCAAATTGGCCTGCAGATGCTGATCGCAGGCATAGGGATTATGATTGTCAGCTTTCTGGCAGGTGAAAATCACACCCTTCAGGTTTCAACCTCAAGTCTGCTGGCGCTCTTTTACCTGGTCTTTTTTGGCTCCATCCTGGCCTACAGCGCTTTCATCTACATCATCCAGCAATGGCCGCTTTCCAGAGCCAGCACTTATGCCTACATCAATCCCGTGATTGCGGTGCTTCTGGGCTGGCTGGTCCTCAGCGAACCGGTCACGCCTAGTATTTTACTGTCTATGGTCGTCATTCTGGCGGGGGTCATCCTGGTTCAAAGTGTCAATACGAGGCCAAAGCCGGTTTTGGAAAAGACAGATCAAGGTGCCTGAGACCCTTTAAAAAGAATTTTTGCCGATGGTCCCGAAAGCCCACCATTGGCACAGACTCATTAATATCTTAGAATAAGAATAGGAGCGCTGCTGTACTCAAGTTCAGCGACCTCAAAATACTGCCTTAGGAGGGCCAAACCATGGAATATCTTTGCACTGTCTGCGGCTATCGCCATAAAGGGGACGAGCCCCCTGCCTTCTGCCCGATTTGCCAGGCAGACCACACCAAATTCGTAGAAATGACGCCGGAGAACGAAGAGAAGTACCACCACTTGTTTGTGGACGCGTTTTAAAGCCTTATGAAGAACCCCGCAGCGGGCGCCGCTGCGGGGTTCTTTGCTTAGAAAACTCGGTGTTGATAGGCGCCAGCCGCTGACACCAAGTTTCGGGAGAAACTTGGTGTCTGACACCGAGTTCCACTAAATCTCCGGCTCCCCTTCCATATCCTCAGCCGGTTTGCGGCCAAAGTTGAAGAAGGTCCCAAAGGACGGCTTCATCTTCTTCGCCAGCTGATCCAGGGGCTTGCCCACCATGGACAGCATGAAGCTGCGGGTGTCGCGGCGTGCCTTGCGTCTAAGGTCAACGTCGCTTTCACCGGTATTATAGAGGGACCTCTCAAATGAAAGGATGGAGAGATAGCCATAGTAATAGGTCATGTAACCATTGGCAAAGCCTTGAAGGATCGAGGACATGATGACGTCCGCAAACGGGATCTTTCTCGTCAGCTCAAGGCTGCGGCTGCTGAGAATCTCGACGATTTCATCATCCAGACTTTCAAACAGGCCAGTCACAGAAGCCTGAAGCACCGTGCTCCTATAGTAGCGCGCAATATTGAGAAATGAGTCCCGCATCCTGAAAGACGTATAGATCTTGTGGATCATGCTGATGTTGAAGATCAAAATCATAACTGCGTCCAGAACAGAATTCTGGTTGGCGGCTACGACGGCAAAGCACTGGGTCGCGGAAGCTGCGGCGGCAGTCTTAGCCTCCGCGCTTCGTTTCTTATAATAGGCTTCCAGATACGCCTGAACCGCCTGGTCGTCCTCACTTTTCAAAAGTACGTCAACCTCAGAGCGCAGCGCGTCCTCCGTCAAATGCCGTCTAACCTGCTTCAGCAGCTTTCGCTTTTGCTTCAGCATCCCCCGCATGCTGACGCTGAGGGTCTCCGGCGTTGGATACGCCTGCCAGCGCAGGATGGGCAGCAGCACATAGACGAGGAACAACATCCCCAGGACAGCGTATAGCACGAGGTCCAGCCAGTCCACAATGCCGTCCAGAAGCCGCCCCCAGGTCAGCACCTGATCCACGGCCAGGCTCAGCATGACGAGCACAAAAAAGGTTGCCACAGCGGTAATCAGCTTTTTCAATTTATTTCCACCTTTCCATCGGCAAACTCCAGCTTCCGGCCTACAGCATGCCCAGCTCAGATTGGCACTTCGGGCACAAGCCATACACTTCCAGCCTGTGACCTGTAATTCTATAGTTTGTGGACCTGGCTAAAGCTTCTTCGTAGCCGGCCAGCGGACAGCCTGTGATGGTCATTCTGACCTTGCACTGGGTGCAAATGAGGTGATGTCCGTGTTCGTGACGGTTGAGCTCATAAATCGCCTTGTTCTCGTCCGCGCTGACGACTTTTTCCACGAGGCCCTTCAGTTCAAAGGCGTCCAGAATTCTGTAGACCGTGGAAAGGCTGATCGCGGCGGCCTCCTCCCGAAGGTTCAGGAAGAGCTGCTCTGCGGTTATGGGACCATCGGCCTTCTTTAACTGCTCTAAGAGGTCCAGGCGCTGGCGTGTCAGCTTAATGCCGCAGCTTTCCAGCATCTCTTTATTCCCAGAGCTTTTGCCGATGGTTCCCTGACCAGCCCCCGCCACAGTTTTCACACGCTTGCTTCCACTTTCACTGTTTGGTTTCATCTAGTTTCACCTCTTCTCACGCACTCAATCACTCTGATCAGCGCCGCAAGGCTTTGATCAGGAAGGCCAGGGCGAAGGCTATGGCGTTCATGAGGACTATGACCGCGCCGGTGGGCAGGTTGTAGGCAAAGGAGATGAACACCCCCAGCACAACGCAGACCACTGAGATCACCGTCGCTATGAGAATGGTCATTCTGAAGCCCTTGGACACTTGCAGGGCGGTGACCGTTGGGAAGACAATCAGGCTGGAAATCAGCATGGTGCCCACAATGCGGATGCCGAGGGCAATTGTGATGGAGGTCAGCACGGCCAGGAGATAGTTGTAAAACTTAGTGTTCATGCCCACGGCCTGGGCATATTCCTCGTCGAAAGTGACGGCGAACAGGTCGTGATAAAAGAACATGACCGTCACAATGACGACCAGGGACAGTGCCGCGGAGATCGCCACGTCAAAGTTGCTGATGACCAGGATGCTGCCGAAGAGATAGCTCATCAGGTCCACATTGAACCCTTTGGCCACGCTGGCGATCAGCACGGCCATGGCAATGGAAAAGGAGGATACCAGGCTGATGGCCGCGTCTCCGTGCATGCTGGCCTTTTCGCTCAGCTTCAAGATGAAAAACGAGGCGAGGATCACTATGGGGATGGAGACCACCAGCGGCGAGGCGGACAGCCAGAGGGCTATGGCCACCGTGGCGAAGCTGACGTGTGCCAGGCCGTCGCCAATCATGGAGTACTTTTTCAGGACCAGAAAGAGGCCCAGCACCGACGCGCTGATGGCGATCAAAGATCCGACCAGAAGTGCTTTGAGGATGAAGTCGTATTGGACGGCCTGCTGAATAGACTCGATAAAGGTCATCATGGGCGCGCCTCCTTGTCAGAGGATTCCGTTTTTCTTGCCGATGGTTCCTTCGCCCCCACCCTCTGCAGCTCGTCGTTGGATTCCTCAAGGAAACCCTCGTCGCTCTCGTGACTGTGATCTATGGATTGGCCATGGGCGTGGACGTGGTCTACATGAATATGAGGCGCGTGAAAGTGAAAGGTCGGCTTGGCCGTAGCCGTCTCCGGCAGGTCATCATGCTGCCAGCAAAATTTGTGCTGGGAAAGGGGTCCGAAGTAGTGGGTCATATCCTGGGAATGACAAAAATCCCCATAGGTCCCGAAAAAGACCACCGTTCTGTCCAGGTAGAGCATTTTTTTGGTGTATTGTCCTATGGAGCCTATGTCGTGGGAGACCAAAAGTATGGTGACCCCGTCCTGTTCATTGAGTTCTTTCAGGATGCCGTAAAAATTCTCACGCACTTTGGGATCCAGGGCGCTGGTCGGCTCGTCCAGAATCAGCAGCCGAGGTGACGACACTAGGGCCCTGGCGAGAAGCACCCGCTGCTGCTGTCCTCCGGACAGATTTCCAATTTTTTTCTCGGCCAGGTTCCCTATCTTCAAGCGGCTGAGGATCCCGTCTACTTTTTTGTAGTCCTCCTGGCTCAGATGCTTTGGAAAACGCTTGGAGGACAGGAGCCCCATGGCGACGACCTCTCGAACTTTCGCCGGAAACAGCGGATCCCCGCTGATGACTTTCTGCGGCAGATATCCAATGAACCGGTTGTCTCTGACCTCGCCTGCGTAGGAAAACCGCCCGCCGGTGGGTGTGATAAGTCCCAGCATGGCTTTCATCAGCGAAGTTTTGCCGGAGCCGTTAGGCCCGACAATCCCGATATAATCTCCCGCTTCAACCGTAAAGCTCGCGTCCGTCAAAACCTCGTGTCTGCCATACTTCAGTGTGATATTGTCCGCTTTGAGGATGATGCTTTTGAGATACTCTGATTTCGGGGGTTGTTCAGCGCTTATCGATTGTGCTTCGTTTAGGTTGACTCTGTCAGGATTATTCACGGTATCCCATCCCCAATTTCAGTTTTTCGAGATTCTGCAGCATGAGTTCCAGGTAGCGCGTGCCGCTCTCCAGCTCTTCCTTCGAGAGATTGTGTGCGCCGTGAAGCAGGACCATTTCAGCGCCGGTTTCCTGGGAGACAAGCCTTGCAATCTTTGGATCCACGAGCTCTTCATAATAGATAACCTTAAACTTCGCCTGATCCATGGCGTCGATCAGATCTGCGATTCTTTTGGGTGTCGGCTCCGCATCCGGTGAAAATCCGTCATAAGGCGACACAGTGGTGAGTCCGTAGGCTTTCGCGAAATAACCAAAGACGAAATGTCCGCCATAATAGATGGTCTGAGTTTCAGACTTTGCGAACAGATCCTTGAAAGCCAAGTCGAGGGCGGTCAGCTCCTCAAGGTAAGCCTCGGCATTTTCCCTAAAGACGGCTTCATTCTCAGGTTCAATTTCAATCAAGGTTTCCAGCAGCGTAGAGACCATGATTTTGGCGTTATTGGGATCCAGCCAGATGTGCGGATCGTAGGCGCCCTCTTCATGGGCGGCTTCCCCCTCTTCTTCGTCTTCGTGAGCGTCTTCCTCACCCTCATGACCCTCTTCATTATGAGTTGAGGCCAAAAGCGTAATCCCTTGGCTCAGATCGACAATTTTGACTGACTTTCCGTCCAAATTGCCAATAATTTTAGTGGCCCAGGGTTCCATGACCTCGCCGGTGTAAAGAAATGCGTCCGCTTCCGTAATCCCCGCAATATCTTTTGGTGTCGGTTCATAGGAGTGGGATTCTACCCCGGGCGGCAAAAGGAGTGACACTTCAACCAGATCCCCGGCGATCTCTCTGACAAAGTCATACTGCGGGAACAGAGTCGCTACCAGCTGTGGTTTTTCGGCAGTTTCTGAAACTTCCGGTGTTTCAGAGGTTGGCACCTCTGATGAAGCTTCAGGATTAGCTGTTCCACAGGCTGTGAATATCAAAGCTGTAAAAAGTATTATGCCTAATGCCAGGCGTGATTTTATTAAGTATGACATATGATCTCCCTCGTTTCAGTGTGATGGGTTTTAGTTGCGAATCATTCGCATTTGCATTTACATTATATACCTCCCTCAGGATATTTTCAAACGCGATCTCTAAATTTTTTCTGATGAGGAGTTTGAGTTGGTGTCAGACACCAAGTTTGCTTTGGTGTCTGACACCAAGTTTGTTTTGGTGTCTGACACCAAGTTTGTTTTGGTGTCTGACACCAAGTTTGTTTTGGTGTCTGACACCAAGTTTGTTTTGGTGTCTGACCGAGTTTGTTTTGGTGTCTGACACCGAGTTTGTTTTGGTGTCTGACACCGAGTTTGTTTTGGTGCCAGAGCTTGTGAGAATGTTTGTTAATGAGACCATCGGCAAAAGCTTCTTTGGTATTAATTCCTTCCATCTGAACAACGTTACTCTTGTTTACGTCAGCAGAAACGGGTATATTTAATCTTAGGCTGGATTTTTCTTCGTACACCGGCACTCCCTATCATGCTTTGCCTGTCGACTCGGCCTTCAGAACTTCGTAAGCTGTCCAGGCGATCATGAACTTAACGAAAGGTCGATTCTATGAGAACATTAATCTGGTATCTCTATTTTGGAATATCGCTGCTTGAAACGTTGCCTGAATTGTCAAAAGCACGAAAGCTGGAAGCCGCGGGAGAAACTGAGGCTCTGGACCAAATGGCATTCAAACGTGCCCGAATGTGGTCTCAGAATCTCGTCAAAAAAACAGGAAGCAAGATCACCGTCACAGGTGCTGAAAACCTCCCTGCCAATGGCGCCATCCTCTTCGTCTCGAATCATCAGTCGCACTTTGACATTCCTCTGATTTTGGGCTATGTCCCCGCGGACCTTGGTTTTGTCGCGAAGATTGAAATGCTGAAATTCAGGATCGTGAATGAGTGGATGAAGTACATGCACTGTATCTTCATGAATCGTGATGACATACGGCAGGCCATCAAGGTAATCAATGAGGGCATTGAGGTTTTAAAGTCCGGGTACAATCTGGTGCTCTTTCCCGAGGGGACCCGCAGCCTGACGGGTGAGCTTTCTGAGTTCAAACCGGGCGGCATGCGGCTTGCGGTCAAATCCGGGGCACACATTGTGCCTATCGTACTGCACAACGCGAAGGACATCATGAAAAAAGGCAGCATCACCATCCACCCTGCTGAAGTGGAAATTCAGATTCTTCCTCCCGTCGAGCTTCAGGAAGGCGACCATAAGGATTCCATCGCCCTCAGCCAGAGAGTCCATGCGCAGATCGAAGCGGCACTGAATGAGAAAAAAGCAGTTAAGTAAACGACTTTTGCTAAACGCGACAAAAGAAGCCGCGGCGTATACAAGGTGTTTTCAGGACACCTTCTACACGCCGCGGCTTCTTTCCATTTTGAAGTTTATCGAAATCGTTCATCCCACTCGCCGAACACTGCCGCGGATCACACCACCTTGGATTTAACGGCGTAATAGGCTTGCTTGATGACTTCCACCGCCGTTCCCAGAATGATAATGACCATTAAAATCTTCAGATTCAGAATGCCAAGCTTTGCCAGACTCGATAAATCGATACCGTATTGAATCAAGGCCGTTTTGATGCCTTCCGTATTAAACACAGCCGGATTTTGGATCAGGGCAATGAAGATGCCAAGCCCCAAAAGGCTGACAAGAATCTTGACCATGCGTTCTGCGAATCCCCAGCGGCCCTTCTGAATCAGTCTCACGTGCAGCAGCGCCTCCAGGACCCACACAAAGTTGTAAAACATCACATAAGCGCTGAGAATGGCGACGTTGAACAGTGGAATGGCTACCCATTTCGCGACAGCGTCATCAAAGAAATAAGCGCCAATTTTATCCGGATAGACATTAAACACCAGCAAAGCAAGTCCTATGAAAACCAGGGAAACAACGCTGTCAGAAATGCTGACTCGGTCAGTGGAGGCAGGCACGACGGGAAGCTGGTCTGCAGACCAGGTCTTCGTTTGCTTTTCTTTGGCGTGCTTGGATTTTCCTGTACGCGGCGCTTCTGTCTCTTTAAATGCCTCTTCAATTTCCCTGCCCGCTTGGCGCAGTTCTTCTGCTGCCTTTGAATGGCTGAATTCCTGACCCGCGGTCGTATATTGAATCACTGCAAAAATGATGGTAATGGTTCCAACCAGACTTATAGCGGCTGACCAAAGTGTTCCAAAGTAGCCTATAATGATTTCGATGAGTCCCTTTTGTGTCGGATCGCCTTGAAGTGCTGAAACAACAAGGGCAATGGTCAGGCCTATGCCAACTGCGATCCCGACAATTTTCAAAATCATCCAGTATAAGTCGATCAGTTCAGGACCAATCAGATAGCGCTTTTCCGGCATGTATTCTGAGGCGACTTTTTCAGGGTCTCCAAATTCGTTAAGCAGATCAAGTACATCCTGCTCCGTGGCGTCGCGGCCTTCCAACCGTTCTTCCAGGGCATCCATCAGATTTGAGCGCAGCTCCCGCTCAATATCCTCTCTCATGGATTTAGGGAGTCTTCGCGTCACAGCATAGAGATATCTGTCCATCCAGGTCATCATTTTGACGCCTCCTCACTATCAAGTGAAAGCATAAGGTTCATGGTTTTAACGAGCTCGTTCCATTCCGTTTTTAAGGCTTCAAGGGCCTCCCGACCCGTAACGCTGAGCTGATAATAACGTCTCGGCCTTGGATCCTCGACCTCCCAATTGCTTTCGAGCAGGGACTGCTTTTCCAGACGTCGAAGCAACGGATACAAAGTGCCCTGATCTATGGTCATGCCGCTGTCGTTTAACTTTTGAACCAGCGAGTAGCCGTATTCCGGCTCGTGCAGCTGACTGAGCACCCCTATGACCAGGGTTCCGCGGCGAAGCTCCTGCATCAGATTTTGAATCGCATCATTTTGCGTCACTCTGACCGCCTCCTTATGATCCTATTATACTATACGATACACACTATTGTCAATTCTTTAATATTAATCCTAAGTCATCATTAACGAATTATTAATACTATGTTTTATGACTTAAGTCACATTGATGGCTTGGATTACTTTTATTGTGGTGGCTTCATTGACTTCATTCGGGACCGTTTCATGAAAAAAGCAGGGGCTTTTGATCCCCTGCTTTTCTTGATTCTACATTCAATAATGAACACATACAATTTTTAGTGTTGCGATTACATTACCGTCCGCGTCCCCAAGTCAAAACCTGTCCGCGTCCCCAACCTACCGACGCATCCACAACCCAGTTCAATCTACTTGATATCCGCGTGATACTCCTGCAGCGACTTGAGCTTGTAGCCGCCCTCGCCGTTAGCCTTGAAGGCCGCAATGCCCTTCGCGCAAGCCATGCCGGCAGTCAGCGTCGTCACATATGGAATCTTGTGCTTGATCGCTGATTTTCTGACATAGGAGTCATCAATCTGGCTGACCTTGGAGGCCGGCGTGTTGATGATGATCTGGATTTCTTTGTTGGCAATGCCGTCCGCAATGTTCGGACGACCGTCGCTCATCTTGTAGATCAGCTCGGACTCAATGCCGTGCTGGGCGAGGAACGCCTTGGTGCCGCTGGTCGCTTTCACGGTGAAGCCAATCTCGACGAAGGCTTTGGCGACGTCAACTGCATCCGCTTTATCCTTGTCGTTGACGCTGATGAGGACGCAGCCTTCCGTTGGAAGCATCAGGTTCGTCGCTTCATAACCCTTGAAGTATGCCATGCCAAAGTTGTCCGCCATGCCAAGAACTTCGCCGGTAGAACGCATTTCAGGTCCAAGAACCGGATCAACTTCAGGGAACATGTTGAACGGGAACACCGCTTCTTTCACGCCAAAGTGTGGAATCACGCTGGTTTTAAGGTCCTTGACGCTGGACTCGACGCCGGTGAAGTGGGCCATCATGAGCTCAACTGCGATCTTAGCCATAGGAATGTTGCAGATCTTCGACACGAGGGGTACCGTTCTGGACGCGCGCGGGTTCGCTTCAAGAACGTAGACCTTGTCGTCCGCTATAGCGTACTGCATATTCATGAGACCAATGACGTTGAGGGACTTGGCGATTTTCTTTGTATACTCAACAATAATGTCGAGGTTCTTCTGAGAAATGGTTATTGGAGGAATGACACACGCTGAGTCGCCGGAGTGGATCCCCGCCTGCTCAATGTGCTCCATGACAGCCGGCACAAAGGCATCCTTGCCGTCTGCAATGGCGTCAGCTTCGGCTTCAAGGGCGTTGTTGAGGAATCGGTCGATCAGAACCGGACGCTCCTTGGTGATGCCCACAGCCGCTTCCATGTAGCTCTTCATTTGCTCTTCTGTATAAACCACTTCCATGCCGCGGCCGCCAAGAACATAGGATGGACGCGCCATGACCGGATAACCAATGCCGCCAGCCACTTCCAAAGCCTCTTCCAACGTCACTGCCATGCCGGCTTCCGGCATTGGAATTTCAAGCTCTTCCATAATCTTTTTAAACTGGTCGCGGTCTTCCGCCAGGTCAATGGTAGCAGGCGTTGTGCCAATGATCTTGACCCCGGCCTTCTCAAGCTCACCTGCAATGTTAAGCGGCGTCTGACCGCCAAACTGAACAATGACGCCCAGCGGCTTTTCCTTCTCGTAGATACTGAGCACGTCTTCGACCGTCAGCGGCTCAAAGTATAGTTTATCCGATGTATCATAATCCGTCGACACCGTCTCCGGGTTACAGTTGACAATGACCGTCTCATATCCCATGTCACGCAGCGCGAAAGCCGTGTGGACACAGCAGTAGTCGAACTCGATGCCCTGACCGATTCGGTTCGGGCCGCCGCCGAGAACCATGACCTTCTTGCGGTCGCTGGCCGTCGTCTGATCCGGAGCGTTGTAAGTGGAGAAATAGTAGGACGCGTTTTCTACGCCGCTGACCGGAACCGCTTCCCAGCCTTCAACGACACCAATGGCTTTTCGCTGCTCGCGGATATCCACCTCAGGGACACCAAGGAGCTGAGCCAGATAACGGTCCGCAAAGCCATCTTTCTTGGCCTGGGTCAGAAGCGCGTCAGGCAGCTTGCTCCCTTTATACGCGAGAACCTCTTCCTCCAGGTCGACCAATTCCTTCATCTGCTGAAGGAAATACGGCTTGATATACGTCTTCTTGTAAAGCTCCTCAATGTCCGCGCCTTTTCGAATCGCTTCGTAAAGGATAAACTGACGCTCGCTGGACGGCTCCGCCAGCATGGACATCAGCACGTCCAGGCTCAGCTCGTTGAAGTTCTTCGCATAGCCAAGTCCATAACGTCCAATTTCAAGTGAGCGAATTGCCTTCTGCATGGCTTCCTTATAGTTTTTGCCGATGCTCATAACTTCCCCAACCGCGCGCATCTGAGTGCCGAGTTTGTCAATGGCGCCAGGGAATTTTTCGAATGCCCATCTTGCGAACTTGATGACGACATAATCGCCATACGGCTCGTATTGATCCAGGGTGCCTTTTCTCCAGTATGGAATCTCATCCAGGGTCAGACCTGCAGCGAGCATCGCGGAAATCAGCGCGATTGGGAAGCCCGTCGCCTTGGAAGCGAGTGCCGATGATCGCGACGTCCTAGGATTGATCTCAATGATAACAAAGCGCTCCGTCTTAGGATCGTAAGCGAACTGAACGTTCGTGCCGCCAATAACCTCAATTTCCTGGACGACTTTGTAAGCCGCCACCTGAAGGCGCTTCTGAAGATCCTCGCTGATCGTCAGCATAGGCGCTGAACAGAATGAGTCCCCCGTGTGAACGCCAACCGCGTCGATATTCTCAATAAAGCAAACCGTAATCATTTGATTCTTTGCGTCACGCACGACTTCGAGCTCAAGCTCTTCCCAGCCCAGTACGGACTCCTCGACGAGGATCTGGCCCACCATGCTGGCCGCGATGCCGCGGTTGGCAATGGTTCTGAGTTCTTCGATATTGTAGACCAAGCCGCCGCCGGTGCCGCCCATGGTGTACGCAGGTCGAATAACAACCGGGTAGCCGAGCTCATGTGCGATTTTCTCTGCTTCTTCAACCGTGTAAGCCGGCATGCTGCGCGGCATGTCAATGCCGAGTCGGTTCATGGCCTCTTTGAATGCAATGCGGTCTTCACCGCGTTCAATCGCGTCAATCTGAACGCCAATGACCTTGACGCCGTACTTCTCAAGAATGCCTTGAGCACTGAGCTCCGAGCACAAGTTGAGCGCCGACTGTCCACCGAGGTTAGGAAGCACCGCATCCGGGCGCTCTTTCTCGATGATCTCTGTCAGGCGCTTCACGTTTAATGGCTCAATGTAAGTCACATCTGCAGTTTCAGGATCAGTCATAATAGTCGCTGGGTTTGAGTTCACCAGGATGATTTTATATCCGAGGTTTCTGAGCGCTTTGCAGGCTTGAGTCCCTGAATAGTCGAATTCGCCGGCCTGGCCGATCAAGATCGGGCCTGAGCCAATAATCAAAATGCTTTCAATGTCAGTACGTTTTGGCATGGTCTACCTCCTGAGTATTTCGGTGCGCCAATCTTAATTATGCGCACGTCTGTATATTTATTTACTATTTTACAAAAGACTTCAGCAAATTGCAATTGTTTTTGTTGCTGTTCGACATAGTTTTTTTAATGATACATCTATTCAGCTCCAATTACAAATGTTGTTTTGAAAAGAAATATCAGAATCCTGTGAAATCAAATTGTCTAAGCCTCCAGAAAAGCGTAGAATGGTGTTGGTACACAATAAATACCATCGTAAAACTCATTGTGTTTCCATGTGGTTCATGTACAATAACCAGATCAATAATCAGAATTTTTAGGATTTTACGCTTCATTGACTACTATGCACTCTCAAGCATAAAAATCCTAAAGGAAGCAAGAAAGTATCCACTGCTTTATCATGTTTGAACCACCTACCTTCAAGGTTGTACACAGCACACTATTCCCCAACTGGAGGCGATCCCTTTTGAAAACACTGTCAGAAGTCGTCCAGCATTATCCGGCATCCGGAATTAGAAAGATGTTTAAGCTTGCCGCCCAATATGAGGATGTCATTAGCCTGACCGTCGGCGAACCTGTCTTTGATACACCGGCCTTCATCAAAGACGCTGCCAAAAAAGCCATGGATGAAAACAAAACCCATTACGTGGGAAACGCCGGCATCCTGTCACTTAGAAAAGCCATTGCCGAAAAGTACTCAAAGCAGCTGAATGCCCCTCACACAGAGGATCATGTCATGATTGCCTTTGGCGGCATGGAGGCTATTTTGCTGTCACTCGTCTGTGTTGTCAATCCCGGGGATGAGGTATTAATCCCCGATCCGGGCTATCCAAATTATGCGGGCCAGATCCGCCTCCTCGGCGGGATCCCGGTTCCGGTTCCGGTCTACGAGAAAAACCATTTTTGCATCCAGGCGGAGGATATCGAAGCTGCCATCACCGAAAAGACAAAAGCCATGATACTCAACTCTCCAAGCAATCCTTTGGGAGCGGTCATCCCCTATGAGGGTATGAAAAAAATCGCGGAAGTTGTAGAGCGTCACGATCTGTTCGTGGTGTCCGACGAGGTTTACGAGGCGCTGGTTTACGATAACGCCTGCCATCACAGTCTTGCAGAATTCGACCGCATCCGCGAGAATATCCTGATCGTCAACAGTTTCTCAAAAACCTATGCCATGACCGGCTGGCGCATTGGGTATGTTGTGGGCGATCCGCGAATCATTTCCAATATGCCTAAGCTTCAGGAGGGCATTGCGTCCTGTCTTCCTGAGTTTATACAGGCCGCCGCAGCGGAAGCTATAGAGAAAGGTGACGCCGACATCAGCGAGATGCGCGCCCAGTACATCACGAATCGTGATCTGGTTCTTGAAGAGCTCGCATCCATCCCCGGGATCACCTGCCACACCATAGCCGGCACCTTTTACGCCTTCGTCAACATCAAAGCCTTCGGCAAATCCTCTCAGGCTTTCGCCGAGGACCTGATTCATCACGCCAGAGTTCTTACTGTTCCGGGCTCTGCCTTTGGCGCCATGGGAGAAGGCTATCTCAGGCTGGTCTTTGCCGGTTCGGAAAACATGCTTCGAGAAGCCTTCAGAAGAATCCGGACTTATATTGAATCCCTCGACAGCATTTAGCAATTTCATAGAACAGTAAAAGGGACGGAGCAAGTGCAGGCAGACTGTCAAAACTGACTGCCATAAGACCTTGCGCCGTCCCTTTATTATTTTTTGCCCTTACAAGCTTCCAAAAACCTCACCATCAGCTCAGGCCGGCTGCCGTAATGCAGATGCGGATAACCGGCAAATAAAGTCTCTGTAAGGTTGACGCAGTGCCAGCTGCGCTGCTTCTTTTCAACAAAAAAGCCTTCGCCGTTGTGATCGCTGTCCGAATAATGAAACTCATGGACGGGAACTTCCGCACCGGCCTCACATAGGAGATTATCCTTCAATGCCTTCATTTTGGCATAGCCAAAACGAATCAGGTGATTCAGCATTTTAGATTCGCCCTCAATCGCCCCCACCATTGCGTGTCGCTGGCCTTCAGCGTCTACCATGGTCTCGAGGAGATACATAAAGCCGCCGCACTCCGCCAGCGTTGGCAGATGATTTTGAACAGCAGTCCTTACGCTGTCCAGCATTGAAGTGTTGTGAGACAGCTGTTCCCCATATAGCTCAGGGTATCCGCCATAAAGAATCAGTCCCTGCAGATCCTCAGGCAGCGCCGAGTCCTCCAGCGGCGAGAAGAAAGCAATCTCCGCGCCAAGGGCTTCCAGCAGATCGAGATTGTCCTGATAGAAAAAACAAAATGCCTTGTCCCTGGCCACGCCAATTCTGATTTTATTGCCTGAAGTTTTACGAACAGACTGCCATAGATCCGTCCATTCCAGGACCTCTGCTTCACGTGCGAGCTCGGTCAATCCGTCCAGGTCTATGGAACGCTCCGCGGCTTCAGCAAGCTTCTGGATTTTAGTCTGCAAATCCGCAATTTCGTCCGCCGTGACAAGCCCTAAGTGCCTGCTGCCGATGGTCGCTTCCTCCACCATCGGCAAATAACCATAAACCCGGATGCCAAGCTGAGACTCAATCATGTCTTTGTAATACGCATACAGACCCTCGGAGCACTGATTCAAAATGATCCCCTTGATCAGATTGGGTCTGAAATTCAAATAGCCCTGGATCAGCGCAGCGAGGGAAAGCGCCATTCCGCCGACCTCCACAACCAGGATTTCCGGTGTACCGGTCAACCTGGCGAGATGATTTGACGACGCCTCATCAGAGGTCATGCTGACGCCATCATACATCCCCATAACGCCTTCAATAATGGAAAGATCCGCATCCTGCGATGACCTGGCGAGAAGGAATCGAACCCCCTCCTCCCCGCTCAAAAATATATCGAGATTGCGGGATTTGACGCCAATCACACTCGAATGAAACATTGGATCAATAAAATCCGGGCCGCATTTGAAGCCGGTGACACGATTGCCTCTCAGCTGCATTGCCTTCATCACGGCGCAGGTGACCGTTGTCTTTCCGGAGCCGCTGCCTGTCCCTACGATCATAAAGCGCGGCAGTCTACTTTTTTGAATCTCCATGGCACACCTCATTCAAGCATCTTGTCTTATTCTATCTGGTTGTTGGGAATCGGTTGAAGACAGTTTCAGTCGCCTGATAAATGCCCTCCGCGACGCGCTGCTGAACCTCAGGGTTCGTCAGCTTCGCCAGATCACTTGGATTCGTCATAAAACCGAGTTCCAAAATAATTGCAGGCATTTTAGTATGCCTCAGGACATACAAACCATCTCGCGGCTTCAAGCCCCGGTCTGCAACATCCACTATTGGAAGCAGCGTTTCATGGAAAATCTTTGCGATTGAAATCGAACTCAATTTTGTCGTCGATCCACCTGGCATATAGAGTGTTTCCATCCCTTGAAATGCTGATGTATTCATGGCATTGTTGTGAATGCTGACAAAAATGTCCGCCTCTAACGTATTCGCAAGGTCTGTCCTGTATTGAAGGCTTTTGTTGACGTCGGTCGTTCTGGTATAGTACACCTTGTAATCCTCGGATCCATCGAAAAGCGATTTGACGTAATTCGAGACCATCAGGTTGATGGACTTTTCATGTTCGCCACCAGCCACCGCACCTGGGTCTGAACCGCCGTGTCCTGCGTCTATAACGACAATTTTGTCATAAAGCGCTTTGGGCTTATAGCCTGCGATCACAATGCCCTTGGCCGTCACTTCCAGCTTGTACTCATAGTACTCCAGCTGTTTAATGACAATCCGCGTTTTGCCGTCCGGATCCTGTTTCAATTCAATATTATCAATGGCTCGATCATCCACAACCAGCTTACCGCTTCCAAAACTGTTGGAAACATCTTCCGGAAGTATGAAAGTATAGGTCATGTTCTCGTAATCGTCAATCACTTCGATATCCGATTTGTCAAAGCTCAAGTCTCTCTGGTTGAAGCGAATCATTGGATTCATGTCACTGCTCGTATATTCGAAGTTTTTCAGCCCAGTCTGCGTAAATTGAATCCAGGTTTCAGAACCGTTCTGGATCACTTCATAGTTCGCTGTCCCGTCCATCACGGCCACCACGCGGGTTGTTGCGGCGTTGTACTGGTCTGTCCTGATGCCGGTCACAAATTGCCCACTCGCCTCAGCTTCCCTCCAGCCGATGGAAGACTGCGTACCCACGAGATCAATAACCACCCGATCCGGATCCGACATTCTGAAGGTCTTTACACTCGTTGGAGCCATACCGGAGACCCGAATGAAATCTCCGAGATGACTTTGTCCAAGCTCAACGGTGTGAATGGTTTTAGGCTCAAATTCGACGATCAGACTTTTTCTGTCTTCGCTTAAAGTGACGCTGCACCTTTCGTTGTTGCTTTTTAAGTCTATGACAACTCTGGTCGTCATAGGATCCACTGCAAACTGGCTTGTCCGGACTCCCGATGCCACAGGATTGTTGGTATATGTCTGCTGAGACAAACCATTTTGAGCGTTTACGACGTCCATGACGATCTTCTTATCCATAGTTTGAACCTTGATGTCTGAGATAGCTCCGGAAGCGGAAATTTCGAACCTAGGTCTGTTGCTGTTGAGTGTATACTTCAAGGACTGAAGCTTCACAACATCACCGTCAATGTCTTCAAAGTCCTCGATTGCTTCCGGCATACTCAAAGGTACTGCATTATTTGGATTTCCGTCAGTCCAAAGAATTGGATTTCGCTTTAATGATGTGGGCAATGATTTCACACTGCTGCCTGTGGTTAATACGAAATTGCTGTTGGTACTCAAAGCATCATCAATATCTGAATCGTATTCTGGCAACGCTGCTGGTTCTGGTTCTGGCTGAGGTTCTGGTTGTGGTTGTGGTTGAGGCACCGGCGTTGGCTCAGGCGTTGGTACTGGCTCCGGATCAGGAACAGGAGCTGGAGCCGGTTCACTTTCCTGAGCAATAATCGCAGCGGTGTAAGAGATAGGATCCCAAGCAACCTCATAGCCGAGCGTTTCTGAAACAAATCTTAATGGGATCATGGTCTTAGCATACTTCTTATCTGTATCTCTGATGAGTTTGGGGACAACTTTGGCGTTGTCCGGATCAATTTGCTTCTTCTCACCATTGACATAGGCGACATTGCTATTGATGGCGACCACGATCGTGTTGCCGTTGTAAGACACGGTTACTTCCTTTTTCTCGTGATTCCATTCCACCTTTGCGCCAAAACCTTCGCTTTCAAAGACTTCCTTAATTGGAACCAGCGTTCTTCCCTCAAGTATAATGGCAGGCATGTCGCCGATGGTGATCTCCTCATCCTTAACTTCAATTGTTACAGTCCTGGCAGTATAATCCTGTACTTTCCCATCAACCTCTATTTTAAATCCTAATCTCGCTTCGCCAGCCATCGAAGGCTGGACAACGCCGAGCAGCATAGCAATCATAAGTAACCAAACGGTCCACAACTTTCTCATCTGTCTTAAAACCCCTTTCGTTGCTCTGTTACAGTTATTTTTCCGTACAACATCATTATACCCGCATTTAAATTGCTAGGGGGAACTGCTAAGCATTTGTAATTATGTTTTAATGTCAATGCCACAAGATTGTAAAGAACATGAGAAGTAAGTAACGCAAATGTTTAGACGCCCATGTCCTAATTCTGGTTCCATTAAACTCAGGCCTATATCATAGACAATTTCCTGTAAATCAACCGCTTCAAAAGGCAAATTCGGTTGGTTGCTCAGTCAGATATGAATTTATTGATCTTTACTCGCCACTTAATACAAAAGGTGCGGTTTTGCTATGACATGGTCATAACAAAACTGCACCTTTTTCAGTTTCGGCAAGGAAAAATTCAATTCAATTTCGCTGCAAACGCAAGACCCTTCTCAACTACTGCTATTTGGCTGTCTTCTGCTGTGTCGTCCATAGTATAATTCCAGTTTAATGCAACATGGACGATTTGATTTGACTCAGGGTATTGCATTTTCAATTCATTTAAAGCAACTGATTCTACATGGCTGAGCGATACTGCATTGTCGATGTGAGCCCTCAATTCTTCCACTTCAAGCTGCATGTCTCGAATCTCGCTATGTAAAATATGGACATCATATTTAGCCTGGTAGATCGCTGCGCTGCGGATCACAACTCCGGAAAATGCCAGGCAAAGAACTGCACATATAGCAATAACCTGAATTGCAGCATTTAATCTCTTATTTTCATGCCGCTGACATAACTCAGTCTCATAACGCAGCTGTGCTTCTTTCATATTCTTATCAATGACGTATTTCCAATAATCATCATAATAAACAAAGTCTTGTTGAGTTTTGTAATTAGACAATGACAAGCCTCCTTCAGAATCTATCAGGTAGAAGAAGCGTTGGGCTATATTTAAGTTGATTTTATCAGGTTATTCAGTTTCGAATTGGTAATATTTAGTTATTATTGTCATTTTTGTTATTTTGTGTCTACATTTATATATTATCACATTTATAGATATAAAATCAATTTAATATTTGAAATTTTCAATAAAATACCTCATGAAACACATTCGTTTTCATGAGGTAAAATTTGGTGTCTAGTTCTATCATTTTGAGAAACTCGGTGTCTGACACCGAGTTTCTCCAGGCACCGAGTTTCTCACAACAAAAAACACCAAAGCCTCCGATTTCTCGGAGGCCTTGATGTACGTGGTTTTTAATGGTGCGCCCGGAGGGATTCGAACCCCCGACCTTCTGATTCGTAGTCAGACACTCTATCCAACTGAGCTACGAGCGCATATTTTTGGAGGCGCCACCCAGATTTGAACTGGGGAATAGAGGTTTTGCAGACCTCTGCCTTACCACTTGGCTATGGCGCCAGATTGGTGACCCATCCGCGGCTCGAACGCGGGACACCTTGATTAAAAGTCAAGTGCTCTACCGACTGAGCTAATGGGTCATGTTCATTCGCAACTACTAGGCGCCTAGTAGTTACGTCTGAAATTCATTGGAGCGGAAGACGAGATTCGAACTCGCGACCCTCGCCTTGGCAAGGCGATGCTCTACCTCTGAGCCACTTCCGCATAAAATTGAAGATTCGGTACATTATGAACCTATTAAAGGTACTTTGGTGGGGGGAGAAGGATTCGAACCTTCGAAATCGTAGATAACGGATTTACAGTCCGTCCCCTTTGGCCACTCGGGAACCCCCCCATGTTTTTAATTGTAATTGGCGACCTAGAAGGGACTCGAACCCTCGACCTCTAGCGTGACAGGCTAGCGTTCTAACCAACTGAACTACCAGGCCGTGGTTTCTTACGGCTTCCTTTTACCTCGCGTTTGAGATGACGCTAAGTAAACTTTCCACCTTTACTACTTTTAAGGTAGTTTGGTGGGAGCTACAGGGATCGAACCTGTGACCTCTTGCTTGTAAGGCAAATGCTCTCCCAGCTGAGCTAAGCTCCCGTAAATGGTGACCCCTAGGGGAATCGAACCCCTGTTACCGCCGTGAAAGGGCGGTGTCTTGACCGCTTGACCAAGGGGCCGAGAATTAAATGGTTGCGGAGACAGGATTCGAACCTGCGACCTCCGGGTTATGAGCCCGACGAGCTTCCATCTGCTCCACTCCGCGACGAGTGTGGTACATGCATTACTAATAATTACTTAAAACTACTTAAGGTAGTTTCTTTTCCCTTCGGGAAAAGACCGTTTTTTTGCTCAGCGGCTAATGCCCCGCATTCGCATAAAAAAACTAACTTGGTGCCGGAGACCGGAATCGAACCGGTACGGTCTTTGAGGACCGCAGGATTTTAAGTCCTGTGCGTCTGCCAGTTCCGCCACTCCGGCAAGAAATGGCTCCAAGGGTG
>Ga0302241_1000281_pt1 | contig 50926 bp, 68 predicted proteins | sample AAG_UR_Arg_MG_FD_193532 | JGI IMG/M metagenome (GOLD analysis project Ga0302241, IMG submission 193532) | Enriched activated sludge microbial communities from anaerobic digester in WTTP, New Holstein, Wisconsin, United States - AAG_UR_Arg | ecosystem: Engineered > Bioreactor > Anaerobic >... | reverse complement strand
ATATGCTTCTATTCACGATATTACATTGCGTGCCTTGAATGCCCATATCAGAGCGGATCGTGTGATTGGGATAGGAACGAAACAATTCGACAGCACAACGCTTACGACTTGTTGGTCAAAGCGAAGATGGATGAAGGAGGCGGGGGACATTGAAAAAGAAAAAGCTTGAGCGCATATTGGCGGCGCACTATCGGCGCATCGAGGCGCTTGAGGAATGGCGGCTGGCGGAGACGAGCGCGTTCAACAACAGGGATGCGTTGGCGAAGCGGATTGCCAACCTAGAAACAGGCGAGGCGCAGCTGCACGCGCTGATTGAGGGGCTGGAAAAGCGTCTGGACGCGCAGCGCAGCGAACTGTTGGAATGGCTGCGAAGGGGAGGGGCGACGGAATGAGTCTTGACATGACGTTCTGCACCAGGTGGCGGGAGTGCGCTGACGGGGCAACATGCTTTCGCGCACTGACTCCCGAGGTGCAGCTTCACGCGAACAGGGTGGGGAAATGGCTGTCCATGAGCGATGACATGAAGTGCTTCAAACCGAAGGGGGAGACGAACGTTGAAGGTTGAACTTCTCACATGCTCAGACTCGTTCTATCCTGTGTGCGCCGCGAGGCGGTGCTACAGCGCCAAGAGCGGCGATGATCTGACAAACGAAGTGGGGGCCATGTCCAACGAGGATATGGCCTCGTTTCTTTCCAAGCTCAAGGCGCGGGGGCATCTCTCCCCATTTGAGCATGGTTCGGCCACGTTCGCCATTGACGGGCTTTCGCGCGTGGCGCTGGCCCAACTCACGCGGCATCGGCATCTGTCGTTCTGCGTGCAGAGCAGCAGGTACACGGAAGCCGATGGGGAGATGGTGATGCCTGCAACCGTGGCGGAGAACGAGAAGGCCCGCGACCTGTGGGAAACGTCGCAATCGCTGTTCCTGCGGACGTACCGAAACTTGCTGGCGCTCGGCGTGCCGAAACAGGATGCGCGGATGGTTCTGCCGCAGGCGCAGACGTGCAACCTCGTGGTGACGGGGAATTTCCGTGCCTGGCTGGAGTTTTTGCCGAAACGGCAGGATCAGGCGGCGCAGTGGGAGATTCGGGAGCTTGCGAACGAGATTGGGCGGTTGCTGGCGGAGGCCGTGCCTGAAGTGTTTGGGGAGGTGTCTGAATGAAATGTCCTGAATGTGGAGGAGAGGGTGACCGGTATATCGAGCCCGTTCCTTTCGGTGAGCCCGTGGTGAGGCATGTTTGCCGTCGGTGCGGGATGCGGTGGCGCGTAGAACCGATGGAGAATCTTTTTCCCTGGACGAAAGGCGATGGTGCGAAGGATGAATAGATCTGGCGTCACCGAGTACGCGGATGTCACCAGCAGAGGCAATGACCCGATAGAAGAGGGGATTACTGTCGGTAGCGTCAACATCGACATGGTGAACCACCCTCCCCACTATGCGCGGCTCGACCCCGAGCCTATAGACGTGATCGAAGCGTGGAAGCTCCCGTATCATCTGGGGAACGTCCTGAAATACATGGCGCGTTGGGATGCAAAAGACGGGTTGCAAGACCTGAAAAAGGCACGCTGGTATCTGGATCGGTTTGTGGAGAAGGTCGAAACGAATCCTGACGCGAGGTGATACCGTGTCTGATCTCGATTGGGGAAACGCAAAACTGGCAGAAAAAGTCATTGCAGAACGTCGGGAACTGAAACGACGGGAAGGGCAAAAACGACTCCGAGACAACGAACTGGAAAGCCTTCGTGGTCAAATCAGAGTGCTTGAAACGTGGTGCAACCATCTGGAAAATATGGCCTGTGAAGTTGAGCGAGTCGGGAATCCTCCGGCAAAAGCTCTGGCGCTCCGGGCCATTCGCTTTTTACGTACCAGGGGCTCGACAACCGATTATGCGCCGTCATCTCTGGACATTGATGCTTTTGTCAACTGGAACGAAACGGAACGCGCTCTTGACGCTCTTGAACGGTTCCCCACGTACCAGGAAGAGCCGGAAACACCATGCGCGTGTTTTTCAATCCTTGCAGGGGAATAGGCGGGGCGGCGAAAGCCGCCTCTACTCATTTGGAGGGGATACAGTGAAGCCTAAGTTTTCAGACAATGCACTTGAAATATTGCGCAAACGGTACCTGTGGACGAACCCAGACGGAACGCAGGAAACGCCGGAGGAAATGTTGCGTCGCGTGGCGCGGGTTGTGGCGTCGGTGGAGCCGTCGGACGAACGCGCACAGTGGGAAAGCGAGTTTTACGGCATCATGGCGCGGTTGGAGTTCTTGCCCAACTCGCCAACGCTGATGAACGCAGGGAAACCCGACGAGCACGGCCAGCTCTCCGCGTGTTTCGTGGTAGACGTGCCGGACTCCATGGACGGCATCGCCAGTGCTCTACGCGCTCAAATGCTGATCCACAAGAGCGGCGGCGGTACAGGATTCGACTTCTCGAATCTGCGCGCCAGGGGATCTGCTGTCGGATCTACTGGTGGCGTAGCTTCCGGGCCGGTGTCGTTCATGCAACTGTTCAATATGAGTACGGATGTGGTTCAGCAGGGCGGGGCGCGTCGTGGGGCGAATATTGCTCTGCTTAATATAGAACATGCCGATATCCGCGATTTCATCCACTGCAAAGAGCATGACGGATCGTTTGCCAATTTCAATATATCCGTAAAGGCCGATGACGACTTCATGCAGTCTGTTTCCAGCGGAGACCCTGACGCGGTAGCGTTGTTCGACGAGATCGCGGAAACGGCGTGGAGAACGGGTGATCCGGGCATGTTCTTTACGGACACCGTAAACCGGGCGAATCCGACGCCGCACCTGGGACGAATAGAGGCATGCAACCCATGCGGAGAAGTCGGGCTCTACAGCAACGAAGCTTGCAACCTCGGAAGCATTAACGTTTCAGCGTTTTATGACCATTCCAAGGGCGGTGTGGATCTCGTGCGGTTGCGCGAGGTTGTGCGCGTGGCGGTTCGATTCCTCGACAACGTGATCGACGTAAACCGATACCCCATGCCGGAGATAACGGAGGCAGTCCAGCGCACGCGGAAAATCGGGCTTGGGATTATGGGGTGGGCCGATTTGCTTTTCAGAATGCGGATACCCTACGGTGGCCGCGAATCCTTGAATCTGGCGAGTGTCGTCATGGGAACCATCAGGGAAACCGGCGTCAACGAGAGCCGAAATCTGGCCGTGAAGCGCGGAATCTACCCCGGAGCAGCCAAGGGCAGAACGGAACGCAACTCGACCATTACGTGCATCGCCCCCACTGGCACTATCGGATTGCTGGCGGATTGTTCGAGCGGCATAGAACCGGTGTTTGCGCTGGAACACACCCGGCGGGCGTTCGCCAATGAGCCGGGCAAGGAAAGCGTGTTGACGTACCGCAATAAGTGGTACGAGGAAGCCATTGCAGAAGCCGATGTCCACGGGAGGCCGGTAGACATGGGCGTTTTCGTCACTGCGCACGACGTGACGCCGGAGAACCATATCATGATGCAGGCAGCATTTCAGGAGCATGTCGATCTCGCGGTGAGCAAAACGGTGAATCTGCCACACGATGCCACGGTGGATGATGTCAAGGCGGCGTATCTCTGTGCGTGGATGTGTGGTTGCAAGGGCATTACGGTCTACCGTGACGGGTGCCGCAGCAGTCAGCCGCTTATCAAAACGGATGATGCCCCTAAGAAGCCCGTAAAGCGCCATGAGCCAGCGGAGAGGCCGAGAATGCTCTCCGGGCAAACTATGCGTCTCCATACGTCCTACGGGAATCTATTTCTGACGCTCAACGATGATAACGGTGTTCCGTTCGAGGTGTTCGCCACGCTGGGGAAGAGCGGGAAGGACGTTCAGGCGCATACCGAAGCACTTGGGCGGCTCATGAGTCTGGCGCTTCGTCTCGGGGGGAGTGCGGCGCAAATCATCGACCAGTTGCGCGGGATCTCCGGCAGTGCTCCGGTATGGGACGGTGAAGGGAATACCATCCTGTCATTGCCTGACGCCATTGCTCAAGGACTTCTCGCGCTAACGTGCGGGGAGAATGACCAGGAATGCGTATCGGTTGACATGTGCCCCGGATGCGGTGCGGTGCTCGTGCGTGCGGAAGGGTGCATCAAGTGCGAGTCCTGCGGGTACTCAAAATGCTGACGGAGGTGGTAGCGTGCGGGAGAAACGTGCGGACCTGAAAACGCTGTTTGCCGGGCACTATGTCAGGGTGGCATCTCTGGCGGCGATGCGCGAGGCGTTCATAGCGCGACACATGCCGAAGTCAACGTCTGATTTTGGCACGGTTGAAAAATATGGGTGCCACATCTCGGGCGGCGCTCCATCGGTCCCGGAGGCCCATCGAGTGGTGGAGGAAATGGAGTCGAACCCCGTATTTTGCTCGTTAGAGCGCGACGTGATCGCTGTCAAGGCGATACTGCGGCTACTCGAACATCTCGATGGGCCAGATTCGGAGCTTTTGCGGTCTCTGGCCGATGCGTTGTGCCGTGAGCGTAGGCTTGACGCATGGGCCGACGAGCAAAACGTCTCTCGCCCATCGGCGTACCGTCTGCAAAAGAAGCTCTTCGGTTTGGCATGTCTGGTCTTTGACAGCGTGAACGCGGCATAATGGAAAGGGGAGGGGCTTATAGCCCTTCCCCTTTTTTTCGTGATCCGGTGTCTACGATGTTGTCCAGATCGGGCAACCCTGCCGCCGGTATGACGTATGTCCTTCCGACCATTGATGCCCCCGGTATCCGTCCCTCCCGGCATAGTTGGCTGACCCTCTGGCGCGACACTCCCCATATCGCCGCCACCTCAAGAATCGAAAGCAAAATCCTCTCGTTGTGGCAATCTCTTCCGTAGCTCGAAAATGAGCATTCGGCGCATGATGGCGCGGTTTCGTTGGTGCAATAGGATGGCTTCATGGCACGTCTACCTCGCGCGGGATGGAATCACGACAAGCCCCACAAGTGGCGTTCGTCGTCGTGGTAATGGCGTGTCGCGCAATATAAGCTGTCTCGGTCTGGTGCGTGCTCGGCAACCTCCATAATCTTGTCGGCTGCGGCTTCGTCGCGGCACTCGATTGTGTATCCGTCGATGATAATGATAGCTTTGCCCTTGCGCGTGATCTGCATGATGATCTCCTCCTTAGTCTTGCGTCTTGATCCATGTGATGTAAGCGCGTGAAACTCCGGCCAGCCAGTTGCAATCAGGGAAATCAGGGTCTGGCTTGGCCTCTTTGCGCCAAAACGCCTTGGAGCAGTGATCCATGTCCATATCGTCGATCTTGGTGTACCCCTCCCTGGTTAATGTCGCCTCCGTGTTGGAAAGCGTGCTGTACCATTCGGTTCCGCTCATGTGCTCGCGCTCGACTCCGTAGATAATCATATTGATCTCCTCCTTCTTACCAAACCATCTCGCCCGTGAAAGCATCCCGGTATTCCCCGTCCATCCAACACCGCTCAAGCGCCTCTTCTGCTGTCACCCCGGCCAACTCATACCGCTGCATGTCGATTACGGTTATGGTGGGCTCAACTCCTGCCTGTATAGCGGCCTTTAGAGAGTGGTTGCCGTCTACCAACACCGCAAACTCTACGCCGTCAAGCTCGAAGGGCTCGGTGATGAAAACCTCGTAGTCTTCCGCTGCGATCTTGGCATCCACTATGTCCTGGTCGATGTACTCTTGGCTGGTGATGATCTTCATCCCGTTCGCCTCCTTCGGGGCTGTGCCCCTTGCTTGATGGGTACATAGTACCATGCCTGTTTCAACTTGTCTATGGGCCTAGAGACCCAAAAAAGATGAGCCAAAAGTCCCGGTTTTCTTGAGACTAAAATGATACTTTTTTGAGACAACTTGACAAGAAAAGTGTGTAAAATTGCTATCATAGCCCTCGCGCGCAGATAATTGAGGGCAGTAACCCCTCTGTGAAGAGAACAGCGAAGCAAAAGTTGTTTGAAGTCTTTGGTTCTTCTGGTTTGACAAATCAGTCAACCAGACCGACCGAAGGGAGCAGACAAAGGGGTTACAAAAGAAGGTTTTAATAAAAAAATATCACTTGGCAAAATGAGACAGTCAGTGCAACATGAGCCAACCAAGCGATATAGACAAGTGGTCTTTTCCGCTCTGGTCAATCATGCCAGCTGGCGAAGCGATCAAGGGTTCGGCATTCAAGGTCTTTCTGGTTGTGCATCAGCTAAAAGGACTTCGATATAGGACGGTTCGCCTCAATTATCTCGGGGGCGGTATTTTTTGACAGCAGCGCACGGGTCGGGACTGGGCTATTAACCCAGTATCCCGGCCTTTTTTCGTGTTTCCCCGCCAGTGTTGGCGGTTCTCTCTGGAGGTGGTAGATGTGCGGTGCGTGTGGAATGCCGTTTACGAGGATCAGATAAGGCAGAACAGGTTCGGCAGATGTCCACGGTTCGCAAAGCGCATCTACGCGCATTCCAGGGTACAAGCGGAAGAAATCGCTACATCTATATGCAACGCCATGCCGGGGCTTGTGGCCCTTGTCGTGGTGGAATGTGGGAGGTGAATAGTTTGGGCGGAAGAGGTTCGGGTTCTCCCCTGTCTGGGGGGGGGCAACAAAAAAAGATCTTCTTCGTTTACGGCTCCATCGCTGAGTGGTTCTGACAAGCAAGTCGCATGGGCTGAAGAGATTCGTTCCAAGTGGGTCAAGGATGGGAAGCGCGACGAATCGGCGTCAAACCTTGAATCCGCTGTCCATCAAATGATGGACAAGTCAACCCATGCCAAAGCTAGCGAAGTCATAGGGAAAATAAAAGAAATAAACGATGCCAAGTTCTGGATTGACAACAGAAATGCGTTTAGTGTAAACACGGGAAACTATCGAGACTTAAACCGGGCGCAGGCAAAACAAGCGCTAGAATCGGCCTATAAATGGTTAAAATTAAATGGCAAGGTGTAGTGTGCTATGGACGACAAAACAAAAAACGCCCACTCTTTATTGAATCTAAACTTGCACAATTTCGGGAACTTTTCCTCTGACTATGGAATCCCGGAGGTTTTCCCGTGCGAAGATGTTCCAACCGATCTGATTGCATGGGGTGTTGGGGATAAGCCAACAAAGGGGTTTGCTCATTTTTTCCTTGACGATTATAGGATTGAGCGCCTTTGGTCAAATCCAAGGAGGTACTTGCCATCTCTGTCGAAGTATGACGGGGTTCTTGCTCCTGATTTTTCTGTTTTTACGGATTTTCCTGTTGCTTGTCAGATATGGAATGTTTACCGATCTCGGTGGTTGGCTCGCTTTTGGCATCTAAACGGAATACGAGTGATCCCCACCATTTCATGGAGCGACGAAAGAAGCTACCGGTTTTGTTTCGACGGTATACAAGAGGGTTCTACTGTTTCTGTGTCCACTGTCGGTGTTAGAAAAAAACGCGGGTATTTCGATGCGTTTTTGCGCGGATACAACGAAATGATGCTAAGAATAAAACCGAGATTGGTTGTTTGCTACGGTAGCAGCGAAGGGTTATCTGGTAACGTTGTGGATTTTTCTCCTAGATACAACAACATCAAGAATTGCAAGGAAAACTAAAAAGGAGGTGGCGTCATGCCACGAGATGAGAGAGGGCTGACGCCGAAGCAAGCTGCCTTCGTGGATGCCTACAAGGGTAATGCGACAGAGGCCGCTTTAGCTGCTGGATACTCTGCTCATACAGCAGCGTTTATTGGTGCTGAAAACCTTAAAAAACCTCAAATATTAGAGTGTATCAAAAATAGGCAAGATTCCGAGTCTCGATCTCGCATAGCAACCCGGCATGAACGACAGGCATTCTGGACCGAGGTCATGCAGAACGCGAACGAGGAAATGAGCGCTCGTCTGCGTGCGTCTGAACTGCTCGGAAAGAGCGAGTGCGACTTCATCGAGCGCCATGAGATGACCGGCGCGAACGGCGCGGCTCTGGCGGCTCCGATCCTGCAAATATCGTTTGTCCATGGCAAAGAGAAGCCCGACGGGTAGAGCGATCCACGATATCCAGTTTGCCGAGGCGTTCGAGGGGTTGTTCAGGCCGTCGCGGTACAAGGTCTACTACGGGGGCCGTGGTGGCGCGAAATCCTGGGCGATTGCTCGGGCGCTGCTGATTCTAGGGAGTGCTCGGAAGCTGCGCATTCTGTGCGCTCGTGAGTTCCAGACCAGCATAGCGGATTCGGTGCATAAGCTGCTGTCCGAGCAGATAGACGAGATGGGGCTTACACAGTGGTACGACGTGCAAAAAACGCGCATCGTGGGCACGAACGGCACGGAGTTCATATTCAAGGGGCTCCGCCACAACGTGCAGGAGATCAAATCCACCGAGGGCGTAGACATCTGCTGGGTGGAGGAAGCGCAGACCGTTTCAGAGGATTCATGGTCCGTGCTGGTGCCAACGATCCGTCAGCCAAGTTCGGAGATATGGGTATCGTTCAACCCTCTCGACGACTCAGACCCCACGTATAAGCGATTCGTGCTCAATCCTCCACCGAACAGCGTAGTGAAGAAGGTCTCATGGCGTGATAACCCGTGGTTCCCGCAGGTGTTGCGCGACGAGATGGAGTATTTGCGCCGGGTTGACCCCGAGGCGTACCAGCACGTCTGGGAGGGCGACACGCGAACGATCAGCGACGCGGTGATACTCCGGGGGAAATACTCGATCCGCTCGTTTGAGACGCCACACGATGCGCGGTTTTACTTCGGCGCTGACTGGGGCTTCGCTCAAGACCCTACAGTCTTGGTTCGCTGTTTCGTGGTGGGAAACAAGCTGTTCATTGACCACGAGGCTTACGGTGTCGGGGTGGATATCGACAACATCGCCAGGCCGAAGGGCGACGATTCCGGGCGCTCGATGTTTGACGAGGTGCCCGAGTCCCGCAAGTGGCCGATCGATGCCGACTCCGCACGACCGGAGACCATCAGCTACGTGCGCCAGCGGGGATTCAACATCCACTCTGCCGCGAAATGGAACGGGAGCGTTGAGGATGGCATATCGTTCCTCCGCTCGTTCGAGGAGATCGTCATTCATGAGCGGTGCCGACACGCGGCGCAAGAGGCCGCCAGCTACAAATACAAAGTGGATCGGCAGACGGGCGACGTGTTGCCGGTGATCGTGGATGCAAACAACCACGTTATCGACGCGCTACGCTACGCGCTCGGAAAGCTGATTGCTCAACGCGGCGCGGCGGTTCGCCCTGTCGCACGTCCAAGGGGGTTGTGACATGACATTGCAGTGGAAGACATGGCCTCCGACGGCGGAGGATAAAGCGCGGATCGAACGTTACGCACGGGCAAACCGCTTGCTGGATTGCGACCATAAAGAAGCATTCACGCGGGCGAAAGAGTTGCTCAAATACGAATCCGACCGCACCGCGCTCTATCTGGCGCTGAATTTCTGCGGGCTGGTGTCGCGGCTCTCCGGCGACATGCTCTTCGGCGAGGCGGTCAAAGTGGGCCCTGATACAGCCCGCCAGATATGGGACGACAACGACCTACAAACGGCCATGTGGGAGGCGGCGGTATCCGGCAGCGCCGAGGGCGACGCGGTATTCAAGGTCAGATACGGACGGCGGCAGGACTGGGCCGAGGGCGATGATCCCATCATCGAGCCGGTGCCGTCGAACCTGTTCTTCCCTGTGCTCAACCCCGACAACGTGCGGGAGATGAAATCCGCCGTCATTGCATGGGAGGTCAAGGCATCCGACGAGCCAGGGGCGCGGAAATACCTCCGACGTGAGATCCACGAGCCGGGCGTTATCCGAAACGAGCTCTGGACGATCGACGGCTCGCGGCTTGGTTCGCAGGTGGAGTTGGCGACCCTTGAGCAGTACCGCGATCTGGAGGAAGTGCAGCCAACGGGGTATCCGGGTTTGCTCGTGTTCCATGTGCCCAACGTAGGCAAACGCGGCGCATTCTGGGGCATCAGCGACTATCAGGACATTGCCGACATCAACGACGAGCTGAACAACCGGATGAGCCGGATCGGGACTATCCTCGACAAGCACTCATTCCCGAAGCTCCTTTTGCCTCCGGGGCTCATGCAGTTCGACGAACGTCTGGGCCGATGGTACGTGCCAAAGGAGCAGCTAGAAGCGCTGGAGATCGACCCCGGCCAGTCTGGAGACCTGCCGAAGTATCTGGTCTGGGATGCGCAGTTGTCAGCGGCGTTCCAGCATGTAGACAAATTGGTTGAATTCCTGCTGGCGACGGGGGAGATTTCCCCGGCAGCTCTGGGTATGGACTCGGGCGGCATCGCCGAATCAGGGCGTGCGCTGCGGTTCCGACTGTTGCGAACCATCGCCAAAATCAGCCGGAAGAAAAGCTACTTCGACCGCGCGATAAAGGAAATGCTCTTCGCCGCGCAGGTGCTACAGAACGTCCACGGCAACGGGCCTAAACCAGAGCCTGTCACGCTGGAATGGGCGGATGGGTTGCCGAACGATGATGAGGAGCTGGCAGACCGCGTGAATAGCCGGGTAGCTGCGGGTACCATGTCTCGGCGGCGCGCCCTCGTGGTGGCTGACGGGCTCGAAGGTGATGCGCTCGACGAGGAGATTGCAGAGATCGAGCGAGGAACGGTGGCCCCGTCTCCCGAGGTGGTGATCGAGGATGCCGACGAATGATGATGCGGTCCGGGCGCTCGTGCGGATGTTCGAGCGATCAAGGGCCGACATCGATAAACGGCTACTAAAACTCGTCGCGCAGATAGAGGCGGGCGGGCGAGGTGCGTACACGGTGCGGTATCTGTCCGGAGTGCGCAAGAACATCGAAGCATCACTCAACCAGTTACGACGCGGCTCTAAGAAATGGGCCGCTGACAATATCCCGGCCTTCTACCTGTCAGGGCGCGAATCCGCACTCGACGAATTAGGACAGGGGATCGGCACTCTACAGGCAGGAGCCGGGGCGCTCCACACACAAACACTCGCAATACTCGCACGCCAGACCGTGACGCGCCTCGATGGTGCCATAGCGGTGGTAGGGCGGCGGGTAGACGATTTCCTCCGGGCGCTGCAACTGGAGAGCATCCGGGGCGCGGTTATGGGTTCGGAGACGGTCATGCAATCGGCATCCAGGGTAAAGCAGGGCATGATGCGGCAGGGCATGACGTCGTTCGTCGATGCGCGGGGCCGCTCATGGGATCTGGACACCTACGCGGAAATGGCGGCGCGAACCGTCACCATGGAGGCGTCGAACGCGGGGCACTGGAACGAGTTCGTCACGCACGGTGAAGACCTGATCCAGATATCGTCCCATCCCGGAACGTGCGAGAAATGCGCGCCATGGGAGGGGAAAATCCTGTCCATCACCGGCGCAACCGAGGGATACCAGACAGTGGCGGAGGCGAAGAGCAAAGGACTATGGCATCCACGCTGTAGGCATTCTTTCGCGTTGTGGCTTGGCGAAGAGTAGAACATCCATATCAAAATCGCCGCTTCTCCCTTCGGGGAGGGGCGGCTTTTTTTGTGCATTCACGCCGACGAGGGCGGCAAAAACTCGGAAGGAGGAAACAACATGCAGCGCAACAAAGGAATCCAGTTTGACATCCAGTTTTTCGCGGAGGGGGGCGATGGAGGGGAGCCCGGTACAGGAGCAACGACAGCGCCAGCGGCCAAAACGTTCTCGCAGGATGAGGTAAACAACCTCGTCGCCGAACGCCTGAAACGCGAGCGCGAGAAATACGCGGACTACGACGAGTTGAAGAAGGTCAAGGGCGAGTGGGAGCAGCGGCAGAAAGCCGACATGACCGAACTCGAACGCCTCAAGGCACAGCTTGCCGAGAAGGAGCAAGCTGTTGCAGAGCGTGACGCTCGCCTCAAAGCGCATGAGGTGCGAGGCATCCGGGTTGCGGCACTGGTGGCGGCTGGTCTGCCGGCCGATCTCGCCGACCGCATTCTGGGCGAGTCTGAAGAGGACGTGAAGAAAGACGTGGAGGCGTTCCGGGCGTCGCTCGGGACGGTATCCAAGAGCATCGGCGCTCCGTCGAATCCCGGAAGCGGCGGCAAAACTGCCACGGACGAGGGTCGGGAGATGGCCGAGCAGCGGAACAAACAGAAGCCGGTTGTGGCCGGTGGCCATGACCCATGGAGCAAATAAGGGGGAATTTGAATGAGCGATGTTCGTATCACCTCCAAAACCATTGGGGGAGAAATCAGCATTTGGGACAGCGAGAAACGCCGTTTTCTGACGGGCGGTATCACGGTGGATTACTCGACGGTGACTCCGGACGGCGACGGCAAGCGGCTTCTCAAGGCGGGGCAGCCCATGGGCCGCATTACCGCCAGCGGCAAGTATGGGCCGTATCTGTCCACGGATACGCTCGGGCGCGAGACGGCGGTGTGCCTGCTCGCCGAGGCGGTTGACTGCACCCTGGGCGACGAGTTCGCCTCTGCGGTGGACGAGGCGCGAGTGGTGGAGGGACGGCTCCCCGTGGCGATTACTGCCGCGATCAAGGCCGATCTGCCTCACATCACGTTCGTGACGCGGTAAGGGAGGGCATGAGATATGGCTAACATGATGACGGAACTTCTCAAAGAGTTTGACATCAAAAAGGTTTTAACCTACGTTCGTAACCGGGCTCCACGTGAAGACTACGTGGGGCCTGTTCTTTTTCCCGAGCGGACCACGGCGGAGCTCACGTTCGAGTACTTCAAGGACGTAAACCGCCTGCCCGTGCAGGCGACGGTGCAGGCGTTCGGCGCTGAAACACCGATTGCGTCCCGCGAGGGCATCGAGAAGGTTACGGGCGGTATCGTCAAAATTGCCCGCAAGATCAACCTGGACGAGCGATACATGATTGCTCTTCGCCGCGAGGGTCTGGGCGACAGGGCGCTTGTGTCGAACGCCATTTTCAACGACCTTGACAACCTGCTCAAGTCCGTTCGCGACCGGCAAGAGGCCATGCGCATCGAGGCGGTATCTACCGGAAAGATCGTGCTCAACGAGAACGGGTTGCAGATGACCGTGGACTACGGCATGCCCGCAGGCCACAAGGAGGCTCTGATGGGTACGGCGCAGTGGAACGACTTCGACGACTCCGAGCCCATTACCAATATCCAAACATGGATGGAAACGATCGTTGACGATACCGGGGTGCGTCCCACGCGGGCGATGACCAGCAATAAGGTGGTCAACAACCTGCTTCGGAACCACAGCATCCGAAAGATGGTTTGGGGCGATCTCGGGACTAGTCGTCCTTTGGCGCTTCCCGAGCTCAACAGCCTGCTTGCGGGCATGGGGCTCCCGGTTATCGCCACCTACGACGCCAAGACGCGGACGGAGAACGCCAATACCGGCGCGCTCACCACGTCGCGATTCTTCCCGGAGAACATGTTTGTCCTCCTGCCGCCTGACGTGCTCGGGGAAACCCTCGTGGGGCCGACGGCGGAGAGCCTGATGTCCATGGACATCGACGTGCAGGAGTTCGCGGGCGTCTGGGGCAACGTGTACCAGGAGACCGACCCGCCTGCGATCTGGACGAAAGTGGCGATGACGACCATTCCCACGTTCCCCGGCGTCAACGAAGTATTCGCGGCTGTGGTCCAGTAGGCGGTGACGGCATGCGGCTACGTCTGCTGGGGTGGGTTAGCGATCTGCATACCCGGCGCGGGCCGGGTGAAATCATCGAGGTAAACGACGCGGAAGGGCTGCGACTGGTGAATCTGGGCGTGGCCCTTGCCGTATCCGAGCCCACGGATGAGAACGCGGATGATGACACGGATGACGAAATCAGCGAGGCGGGAAGGATATGGCTGAACGCCTTGGGTGTGTCCGTTGAAGAACCAGAGGGGGTGACGAGCGATGACGGTAAGCCTGACGAACGCGAACGACTACCACAACCAGCGGTTGAGCAAGGAGTTGTGGGAAGCGGAGACGACGGACAGGAGAAACCGCGCACTCGTCGCCGCAAGCGATCTGCTTAGGCCGTACCTGCTGCGGTTACCGGTGCGAACCGGTGAGTATGCCGACGGCGCGGTTTACGAGCAGGCGCTGTACATGATGGGCTCCGAGTACGAAAACGCGGTGAATGGCGTTACGTCCGTGGGACTCAAAGGGATCTCCATGTCGTGGCAGCGCGAGAAGTCACCGCCTCCCGGCATTGCCCCGCGTGCATGGGGACTGTTGCAGGAGGCCATGGGCGCGGCTGCTGCTGGATTCATCCGGGGCGGTGGTATCCGGTGAGCATCGTTGCGATGTTTGCGCGGCAATCGGCGACTCTGGAGCGGCGAACGGGCGCGGATGAGTGGGGGAACCCTGCATATTCCGCGCCTGAAACCATTCGGGCGCGCATCGACCCGGCGCGGCTCCGCATCACAGATGTGCTCGGGGATGCGGTGAAACCTACGCTCGACGTGTTGACGACGGAATCAGTAGCGGTGGGGGATCGCATGACCTTCGACGGGGTATCCCGCGAGGTGTTGCAGGTGGAAACCATCGTCTGGTTTGATGGCAAAACAGCCGGGTATCTGGCGCGGTGCTGACATGAGCACGGTCAATATCAGGTGGAACGGCGGCGAGGTCATCCAGGCGACGCAGGAGGCAGTAGCCGAGGCGTTATGGCTGGCCGGGCAGGACGCGGTACGACGGGCGCAGGACGATGTCCCTGTTGAGTATGGCGACCTTAGGCGCTCCTACGCGGTGACGATCAACGTGTTACCCGATCCGGTAGCGGAATACGACCGGGCGCGGGCGGGCATAGAGCCGCCTAACTCATTCCCCGGTGGCGCTGGCATGGTGGCCTACGTGAGCTACAACACGCCATATGCGCCATGGCTGCATGAGAATCTGGGGTGGACGCCTCGAATTGCTGGTGGGCCGAAGTGGCTGGAGAAGAACGTTCCTGCGGCGATGAAACGCTTCCCGGCGTTCCTGCTGCGGGCTATGCGAAATCGGGGTGAGTCGTAATGGCGGTACTGATCGAGGGCGTTCGCAACGTATTGCTGGCAAACGGCGTTACCCCGGTTCATCTGCTGGTGGCTCCGCAGGATGGGCGATCCGGTGTCGTGGTGAGGCCCTACTCCGCCGAGAAGGTGGGCGATTTGCCGCTCTCCGCCGTGGCGGTGCAGGTGAAAGCAACGGGCAACAGCTTTCTGGAATCCGAGGCTCTTTCGTGGCAGGCGTACAACGTGCTCATTGACCCGTTGGCAACTGTCGCATGTGACCGCCTCGTGCTGTCCGTTACACCAAAACAGGAACCGTACTGGCTCGGAGAAGGCGACGACGGCAAACACGTCCACGTCTTCAACGTAGACATATACGGGGCATGGAAATAGCGCAAATGTCGAATATGACCGCTCCTTCGGGGGCGGTCTTTTTTTGTATGCAAAGGAGGCCATGACATGGCTGGAAACGTGCAAAATCTGAACATCGGCCCGTGTTGGGTATTCTGGGGGCCATCGGCAACAGCGCGAGACCTCGGGTACACACAGGGCTCGGTAAAGGTCAACGTCGCATTGGAAACCACGGAGATCGAGGTTGACCAGGAGACGGAACCCGTTATCGACGTTATCAAGAAGCGTACCCTGGAGGTTACGGTTCCCCTCGCCGAGTACACGCTGGACAACCTCCTGCTGGCGTTCCCTGGTGCGGAGATCATCACCGACGCGGTAGACCCCACCAAGAAGAAGCTCAACGTCAAAAGCGCTGCGGGCATCGACGTTACAACCCTTCTCGACCGGCTCAAGCTTCATCCCACGAAGCTGCTCATCACCGACCTCAGCAAGGATGTTGTTTTTCCCAAGGCGTTCCCTATGGGCGAGTTCGAGTTGACGTATGACAAGGAAAACGTCAAGATTCTTGAGCTCAAATTCAAGGCGTATCCCGACGCAAACGGGATCAGCGCGATCTTTGGCGACGAGACGGCGACGGCGTAATGGGGCGCTTGCTGAACCTCGACGAGGTGATCGCCTCGTCCGAAACGCGCAAAATACTCCTGTGCGGGGTAGAGTTCCCCGTTGACGATTCGGTGGGCGCTGAATTGCGGCGGCTCAAGGCGCAGTCTGCCCTTGCCGATGCCAAAACGCCGGATGAGGTGGCCGAGGGCATGGTGGAGATAGTGCGCGCCAGCGTGCCGGACCTCAACGAAGAGGATCTGATGGAGATCCACGCGACGGCGCTCAGCCGGTTGGTAAATTACCTGCTGTCGAGTGGTGACGAAAAAAACGCCGAGGCGGGAGCGTAGACGACGGCGCTCCCGTAGACATCGCCCTCACCGTGGCGGAGGTATGCAGGGGGTACGGTATGACGCCGGCATCAGTTCGGGCCATGCCGTACCCCGATTTTCTTCTTCTGGCGCGGAATCTGCCGGACATTCAGCGCCGCGAGGCACTCATGACGGCGGTAGCGTTCCACTCGCCGGAGAAGTTGACGCCTCCGAAGCCCGTGGTACCAGACATCCCTCCGGATGAAATGACGGCGGAGGAACAGGGGCGACGAATCGACATGCTGAAAGCAATGCTGGGGGGTTGATGCCGTGAATCTGGGACAAATAAGCTACAGGCTTTTTATAGATGATTCGCGGTTCAACTCCGCACTGAATCGCGCCCATGGGCAGGTAAATGGCCTTGGCTCTTCGCTTATGGGGCTGAAATCCATCCTTGCATCCGTGGGCGGCGCGTTCGCCGTAAAGGGCGCGGTATCGGCGTTCCTGGATGCGGGGAAGGCTGCGGAGGGGTACAAGTTGCAACTCCGGGCAGTCATTGGGGAACAGGAAAAAGCGAACAGGGCATATGAAGAGGCGCGCCAGTACGCGAAAGCTACTCCGTTCACAACAGATGATGTTGTTGGGGCATACAGAGACCTTGCAACCCTCGGTTCCGCAAACCCCCTTGAAGACTTAAAGAAGCTGGGGAACGCGGCTCTCGTGTACTCGCAACAAACAGGCGAGTCTGTCGGATACATCACCCAGGCATTGTTCGGCATGGAGACCGAAGTCTTCCGTCGCCTTGGCGTCGAGATCGACCGGACCGGAAGCAAATGGCAGTTGAAAATAAACGGGCAAATGGTGGAGACCGAGAGCAATATTGAGGGGCTCCGAAGAGCCATCATCGAGGGGTTTGGCGACAAGTTCGGCGGTATCGCAGATGCTGCGCAAAACACTCTCGGTGGGCAGTTGGCGGTGCTCTCTTCAGCCTGGTCGGACTGGCTGACTAAAGTGTCTGAAAAGAAAGGCTCTTTTGACCAAGTTAAAAAAGAATTGAAGGATTTTACAAGCGAGTTCGACGCACTCATGGGCGGCGAAACGGGCGACAAGCTCGCCGATTCCTTGGGATCTTTTGCCAGCGATGCAGCGTCCGCCATGGGCAGCGCGGGGAAGACTTTGGTTGAGTTCGCGTCGCATTGGGAAGAAACAAAGTCCGTTCTCGTGGAAGGTGCCAAGGGGCTTGCGGTGGTCATGGGCATGCAGTGGACAAGGGGCGGGGTAGCGAATCTTCGAGCTCTTGGGGTTGCATCTATGCAATCAGCGGCAATGCAAGCCGCAGGAGCCGCCGAAGCAGCGGTGGCGACGGCGAGACAAAGTTTAAGCCTGGCACAGCTTGCCGGGCAGATGGAAGCTGCGGGAACGATGTCTGCAGTAGAGGCCGCACGGATGCGCGATCTTGCTGCAGCGCATGTGCAGGCGGCGGCAGCAGCACGGACACAAGCGGCAAGCTTGCAAAATACGGCGACAAACGCTGGAGCTTTACGGCAAGCATCTACGGGATTATGGCAAAGCCTAAAGGGCCTTGCTGGTGGAGTGTCTATTTTTGTGGCGGCTTGGGGAGCTTGGAAAATTGCCGAGGTTGTCGCGGAATGGTGGAAGTGGAACGATGCCATATCGGTGGCAAAAGGCGAGTTGGCAAGCCTTTCAAAAGAGCAGCTCGACAACCATATTGAAACGCTTGAGCAAGCCATAAAAGACGCCGCGAATCCGAGCATGTGGCGGAAGATATCCGACGCCATCCAGGTGGGCGACGGAGACATGCGGCGAAAGTTCATTGTTGACGCAAGTACGGCGCAGCGAGATGCTCTAAAAAAATACCGGGATGACTTGCAGCAATCCGAAGACCTTGGAAAGCAGATCCATGATTCTGAAATGTCGCGGATGAAGGCCAAGACCATGACGCAAAGCGAGATAGCAAACCTTCTTTCGCAGCAACGCCAAGAGGCAAGGGCCTACAATCTGGAGCAAACCAAATCCAGAATTGCTGACATCTTGGATCGTCAAAAGAAGGGGCTTGTAAGCGTCGCGCAGGCATGGCGGGATGTTGCGTCTATGCAGGTAGAGGCAACGCAGAAGGACAAAGACGGCAGTCTTCGCCTTTCGGACGCTCTCATCGAGCAAGAGAAGGCAAAAGCTGACCTGATAAAAACCTTTACAGGAGAACAGATCAGCGGTTTGTGGGATGGTTTCGAGTACGGCGCAAATGGTTCGATGGCGTCTCTTGGCGGGGTTATTTCCCAGATGGAGGTTTTGCGGAGCGCGTTTGATCCGGTTGATTCGGCGACGGGCAAACTTAACGAAAACTGGAAGCAAATAACAGATTCTATTCGGCAGGCAAAAGACACCTTGGCCGGGATGCAGAATTCAACCATGCAGTCGCTGGAAAACGCGATGAAATCGGGGAACATAACAGACCCGAAGGTCATGGAAGAGTACCAGACGAAGTATGTGCAGTTAGCGTTGGAACAGCAGAAGCGCCGCGAAGGCGAGATATCGCAGATGGGCCTTTCTGCAAAAGGGGCATCCGCTCTTGCAAAAAACGAACAGTCAGAGTTTTTGAAGTCAAAAGGTATTGATCAGTCTATTTTTGATTCAATAAAGAAGAAGGTCGAATCAGCGCCGCCTGAAATAATCCGGTACACTCCGGAACGGTTCCCGACACTGGGCCGCGTCGCTGATGACCTTCAGGGGCCGCAGTCACAGTATCAAGCGTTAGAGTCTTCCGCGTCGAAGCTGGACACTGCAGGCGGCAAGCTGGACAAGGCCGCAGACAAACTTCTGGCCATTGACCCCAAAACGGGCGCGGTGAACATCAGCATTCAGAGCATGACCGTCAAAGATCGGCAGGAAGCTGAAGGCATCGGGCGCAGCATGGCAAAAGGGCTGGTCTACTCGCCTGGGAACTAAACGGGCCAGAAAGCGCCATTTTGCATGATGAAACGACGTGTAACGCACAGGAAGACCCCTACTTTTTCGCGGACGGCTCATCCTGCCAAAAGATAAAACATGGCACATTGTGGGGCTTCTCCGGAGGTGACGAATGGCCTACAACCGAGAAATTGAACTCCAGCAGCAGAAAACAGGGGCGGTGTCATGGCGCGACGCCTCCGGGGTAGAGCATGAGGTTGTCGCGGCTGGCGTTTCGCGGAAATTGAACATGACGGTATGGCGGCGAACGCTGCCGACTGATCTCAATGTCGGGGATACTCGCACGTGGAACGGCGAGACGTGGCGCATTACCGCGTCAACCATCGCCGAAGAAGCGGTGGAGGTGTCGAAGCATGGCATCCTCCGCCTGTGGAAATGCGCTCTGCAAATGGAGCCATCGACGGCTCCGGACAGCACGACGCAGCGCATGGATTCGGCGCTGTCGAAAAGCTACAGCATGCCTGGACGGCTGGAAGAAACGGTTACCGGGGATCTCGTCCATCTGAAGGCGACGAATGCCCCGGTGAAATGGTCGCTGCGGGAGACGCGGTACCAGGCCAACGACACGCCGCCTGTCACGGCGGGCACGGCCTACGGTGGCGGAATATGCACCTCGTGCGAGGTGTCGCGGGTGGTGGTCGAGCGCGACGGTGTAGCGCCGTCTGTGCTCTGGCAAGTGCAGATCGAGGCAGAAGGGACGGTGTAAACCATGCCTACATGGGCTATTGATCGGGGATCTTCCGTTGTTCAGAACGTAACGGCGGACGCGTATCGCAAAAACGCGGATGGCGCGCTAGAGCTGATAAACTCCGGGACTCCAGAGGTTCAGGTGGCGTTGGTCGAGCGCAACAACTGGCGATCTTGCATAGATGCGGCAACCATTGGAGGCGGCGGGACGGGGCATTTGTGCCCGGAATGCCTGACCGGGACCATAACGTATTCGACGCCTGGAATCCCCGGCGGGTCTTTTTCTTGCGATAACCCGTCATGTAATTCCAACGGGACGCCTCCGGGTTAAGCCATGGTGATCCAGCAGATCAGCATAACGGTTCCGGGCTCCATCAACGGTCATGAGCTGCTGGATTTCAACTACCAACGGCAGCCGAGGCAGTTGGTGGGTTCGTGGTCGGCGGTACTCAAATCGGGATCGGCCCCATTTACCGCGGGGGATGATTTCACGGTTCCCGGATGGATGCAGGGCGGCATCGTGACCGACGTGCAGAACAACCGGGACGGCTCATGGTCTCTCTCGGGGAACGATGCCGGGGCGCGGTTGCTGGTGGCAATTCCGGGCAATCTCGCGGATGGCAGTCTGGAGCAGCTTCTCACGGCGCTGGCATCGCATTGTGGGGTGTATGCGTCAGTAGCGGTGTCACCCATCGGGACGAGCAAATGCAAAACGCTCATCACCGGCAGTACCTGCGCAGATGCCATCGTTGAGCTCGCCGCCTACGGTGGCAGCGTGGCGTACATTCGCAGAGATGGAACGCTTCAGGTGTCATCTCCGGCATCGTCCTACTCGCCGCCATCGATAATCTTGCGCGACGAGGGAACGAGCATCGACACCGACGGGCTGATAACCGGGGCATCGGTGCTCCTGACGCGTAGAGCGGAGCCGGAAGACCCCGGCGGCACGCCTCCAGAATCGTGGTGGGTGGGGACAACTCCCGACGGGTGGTTGAGCACAGAATCAAGCAGCGGGAATACGACGCTTGATCCAGAATGACCATTAAAGGGCGAGGTGTTGACGATTGTCTATGGAATGCCAATGGGAAACCGAGGTGTATACGCCAATCAACGCACCTCGCCGCGTGTATTCAAAGTTTACCGATTGGTCTGGAAAAGTAAACTTAACAGTAGAATATTCGGCGCAATACGAGTATGATACCGCTTCGACCGTTGTAACTCGGGGCGATCAGGAGTTTCGAGTGTGGCGATGGGCGTTGCTCTCATCGACAACAACAGTGAGCAGGAAGGGCACCATAGAGACTCCTTCCGGCTCCGAGCAAATAGAGGAAACGACAACGCAGACGATAGAAAGAGAAATAGACTTTTTCACGAAGCAAATTTCAAAGGAAACCATAAAGACGATAACGTCCAAGAATGGTGAGGATGGCAGGCCTGAATACGACGTGCTTATTATCCGAACATGGGATAGGGATTGGGGCGGCAGGCGATCATGTCTGATGGTGGAGAATGAATACCGGTGGGAACGGCGCGAGATTGGGCAATACCACTCGATGCTCAAAGCCGACGGTACGCCGGAATGGGGGAACTTCGGGAAACCGTTAATACTCAAGGCGTATAACGTTGCCGACTGGGTGCAAATTCACAAAACGCGCACGGTGGTAGAAACCTACGGCGCAAACGGTGAATGCACCATGCGCGTCACCAAAGAGATCGACGACGATGGAAACGAGGATATCCTAAACCGTGGAATATCCACTCCATATGACGACTCGCTTTTGCCGTCGGTCAACAGAGCAAAATTTTCGGCAAAAGCGCCTCGCGTCAATGTTGAGGCCATGCCTGGTGGGACATCTCTTGACGGATCGGTGCAAACACTGGAATTGCCGGGGCGTCGGAAGGTGTATAGCAACCCTGGAACAGGGCCAGATGTTGGGGCCGAAAACTGGTACATCGGTGGCAACTATGGGCCTGGCTCTGTATGCCCCCATTACGACTATAACGGAGAATCTTGCAAAATTCACGGCATCCCGATAACGTCGGGTGACTGGCCGGGGAATGAGTGCCCGACAAAGGGATACGCGTTTCGGGCGTGCGTGCGAGCAGTGGCTGCGGTCGAACGGGCTGCGGCGCAGAACGAGCGCAAGGGCCTTATGCCTCCGGTGTTGGCATCAGAGGGGACTGACCCCATCTGGGCCGAAAAACAGGTATTTGTTGATGCTGTGATGGATGATGCTACAGCCCAGGGCGTTGCAAGCGACATCGCTGCAAATCTCGTTTCCTCGCGCATGTCCGGGCGCGGCATGGTGCATACCGTGACTGTCCCTCTCGATGCCGACATAGAGCCAAACGGATGCGTGCTCGGGGTAACACATAATCTCAAGGCGCTTACCACGACCGTCTCCTATTTAACCGGTGACACTGTGCCGCCGTATCTGCTGACGAAATCGGCGGGTACGCTGGCAGGATCGGTGTTCGGACGCGAATCGGCGGGAAAGTCCCGCACCGTAGAGGGGCGAGTCGTCGCCATTGACCCCGCTCTAAACGATCCAGGGCAGAAGCGAATCATCACGGTTATGGTCGCAGGAAAAGTCCTGAAGTGCTCGACGAAGCTCATGTCCGTGGCTGTGGGCGACGGGGTACAGGTGCGGGTGCCCGCTGGCAATACCGAGTACGGCGTGATCGAAAGGCTCTTGTAGGGGAGGTAACGATGTTGCAACGTCTATATGGCTCAAACGGGGATGCTCGGAACGCCGCGCCGCCAGATGGCGTTGTGCCGGAAACTACCATGTATGACCCCAATCGGCTGCTGGAAATACCTGCATCCCAGATTTCCGCGCCAGAATGGGTTACGTCGTCGCTCGACGGCTCTCTGTGGATCGTGCGACACTCAACTGGTGGAACACCAACGGAGTCCATGTTTCACGCATCCATCGACGCCGACAACGCCTTGACCGTCGTTCCCGTGGCGCTCCCGAGTCGGTGGGGATTGACGGTGGGGCGAGGGCCGGAGTGGATCATGAGCGACACCACTCTGGCATTTGTCCATTCTGGCGCTGTAAGATTTGTTGAAATTGACACAAGTCCGGACTCTGGTGACGAAAACACGTATTACCTTCTCGATAGAGAGCGATGGATGTCGATAAGCTCCGACGTGTGCCACGGAGTTTTTGCAAAACGTTCTTCGATGTTTCCAGAACATCCCTTTGGCATCGACGAGGAGAACCATGACCGGCAATTTATGCCGTCCCTTCTTTCGCTTCAGCCTGTGTCCGGCGGTATTCTAGTGATGCCGAACACGATAATAGACGTGGCCGGGGCCATGGACGCTCTTGGTATTGAGCTAGGTGCGGGCAGTGGTTCATATTATCGTGGTGTGGCATCCCCAATACCGTGTGCCACTGCGGGCGGCACAGAGTTGTTTTTGCATGGTGGCGGCGGTATGGTTCGGGTTGGTTACGGGGCTACCGGGATAAAGGAGCTTCGGAAGGCCATGCTTTACACGCGCACGTTTGAGTTTACCCCGGAAGGCATAAAAAAACGGGCGCTTGGTGCGGCGTATAGCAGATCTGGCGATAGAATCGAGTGCAGAATGGAACACGCAAGCAACGCAAACATGAAACGAACCGTCTGCGCGGTGAGTGCCAGCGGATTTATGCTTGCAACGCTTTGGGAAAACACGAATTCATTTTCCCCTCATGGGCAAACGTACTTTGCTACAGGGAGCGCGCTGTCGCCAAATAGTCTTGGCATTGCTGCAGTAAGGTTCAATAACGATGCAGGAAAAACAATTACGCTACATGAGAGCAGTAGCGGAAGCGATTTTGTCGAAATTGCTTGCGGGAAATTGCTCCGGGCCACGATGTCAGGAACCGTTCACCGGATGCATTACTTTCTACGTGACGTAATAGGGGCTGACGACGAATCGTCATTGATCGTCAGAACTGGCGGGGACTACAGATCGCCGTACCTTTCATGGGTGGCCGGATTGGGGTCGGCAGAATATCCAATTGCGAAATCTCCGCAGACGTTGCCGATGAAAAATGCCATCGTGTCAATCCGTAACGCGTCCGCATTGGCAACGTTCACCGAGGGCGACTTTAAGCATTCGCGGATCGGCATGTCGTTGCCCTATTCCACCATTGAGCACAACTCGGGGTTGGTTACAAAAGGCGATGCTGTTGGTGTCGTGAGTGTGACGGCAGGAGAGAATGGCGATGGGTGCATCCTGTGGGGAGGGATGTTCCCCCACGACGTTAAAGGCGCTCCGACTATAGGCCGGACGCCCGAGCTTGCCGAAATTTACCGAGACATTGTAGTCCCTGTGTCGCTGAAGATATACGGCGACAGTCGCACGTTTGAAACTCCGAACGGGAATGCCGTGCTGTATGACTGCGTGATCGGTGGGGATGCGCGAAGGCTGTACTTGTCCGGGTATCCGACGTCAACGACAGACATCGAACAAAGCCAAAACATTGACCTCCTGAAGCAAATATACGCGTACAACTTCAGGACGCAGCTTTTTGAACTCATTGTCGCGCCATCGAAAAGCGCGCTTAATTGGAGCCAGTGCGGAACCGCTACGGAGTTTGTTGGAGAGTTCCCGATAGGAACGCCTCTTCCGCCAAGCGTAGACTGGTATTCATTATATTTGTCTGGCATTAGATACGCTGGTCCACCAACGGATTATTCTCGCGTTGGCTTTGCGTATCAAAAATTCCATCATAGTTATTATTTTGAAACAAGCCCGTGGCCTGGATCGGTATACATCTATGGAGTCGTTGATGAATACCGGACAGGAACAATCATGGCCGACTTTGGCGGATTCTACACGGAGGAGGTCTCTCCGCACAAAGACGACTGGCTCGCCAATGAAATCGGATCGCGCAAAACGATGGCGGTGGTTTCAGAGCGGGCAAAGGACAGACCCGGCAGTGCTACGGGAAAGGGATTAATTGGTCCACTGCGAGTGTCGTTTACGATGGCTCCGTATGTTCAAGGCCCAAGCGGATACTACTACAGACCTCCGGTGACGATATTTTCGCCGGATATCGACGATGCCCTGTTTTATTTCATCAGGGGCACAACGGGCGAATTTTACGACTTTTGGCCTTTTCGTCTTCCTGGTGTTGCGGTAGGTGATGCAACGTGGGTGCAGCTTGAAAAAGGGGCTACTCATTGGCCAACGCCAGCAAGCACATATTCTTTTGACATGGGAGGCGGGACAACTCGATACACGACATATTTTTTCAACGGACCTGCTGGCCCTGTCCTAAAAGATCCCGATGACGAAAAGTGGTACTCTGCTTGGGGTGTATCGGGAGACACGAGTTTTCAGCAAAAATACACACTTACCATCGAAGTTCGTCCCGGTGCTCCCGCGTCCAAGCAGTTTCTTTTCGTGTGTGATTATCCGTTTGACCAAGAAACAGACACAATGGCAAACGACATGTAAAGGGAGGCGACAGAATGCCAACGTACAGAAACGACACAGGGGAGCCGCGTTCCGACGGCGGCGTATCGTGGAGACCGGGTGAAATCCGGTCTGTTTTGTTTTTCGTCCCGTCGAGCAAGGGGCTCACCATGACCTCGGCGGCTCCGGCAGTGCCGGGGTTGCTGCTGGCGGGATCGGGGAACCACACGGTGGCGGCGGGGGTGGATCTGGTTGTCCCTCTTGGGGAACCAGTCAAGAGCACGAGCATCATGCTCTCGGTGCAATGCCGGTCTGGGGATGTGGGCGTCAAGCTGGGAGACGAGACGAGCAACGTGGCGGAACTCCACGCGGGAGACTGCTACGTCTCGCCTGAAAAGGGCACGCCCTGGGGCCGTGCAAACCGCATTACGTTGACCAGCGCAGGCGGCGCAGAGATTTCCGTCATCGTCGAGGAGGTGGGCTAAATGCCCTACAGGGCATCAGGTGGTGGCGGGGGCGGTAGTTCTCTTGCCATCAATGCGAACCATTTCTTTGCAGACGACACGGCGCGAGACGCCTATTTCACCGCTCATCCGGCAGAACTGGTGAGCGGCCTTTTTGTCTCCGTTGGCTCCGGATACCAGCAGTGGGACGGAGCGGCATGGCAGGACAAGACCGCCGTTGTCCGTGGCCCTGCCGGGATTGACGGGCGGGCGGGGTTCGACGCGGAGAACAAGGACGTGGTGCAGATTGCCGGGGGTATGGCGGTAACGGGTCATGCGTCGGGCGTCGGAGTGCTGCGGGCCTCCGACGGGGCGGTGGCGTCTGCCGCAGTGGGGCTTATGTCTGCGGATTGCGCGGTGGGCGTGGCGCGTCGCGTGATTTCCGGGGGGCAACTAACCCTTGCCGACTGGACGGCGGTTATAGGAGCGGTGTCCTTGACCGCCAAAGCGCATTACTTCCTTGGGAGCACTCCGGGTACACTCTCGGCGACACCGCCGACGGCATCCGGGCATGTGTTGCAGCGCGTGGGTTTTGCCGCCAGTCCGGATACGCTGGTGGTCGAAATAGAGCAGCCGGTGCGGCTGTAATTTGAAAAAGGAGATGGTATAAATGGCAGCGCGTAAACCTCTCGTAATTGGAACGAACGGTCTTCCGGAGCAGCTTCAGGCGGCTGATACTCTCGATGCCTCCACCGGGGGGAAGGACATTATCAACCTGACGAACGCCAACGCGGGGAATCTGGTGCTTGGTGAACCGGTCTACATCAGCGCGTCGGGTTCCATGGACAAAGCGCAGGCCAACGCAGCGGCCACGGCTAAGGTAATCGGCTTCGTCGCAGACGCGACAGTGGCCACGGGCGCTGTCGGAGCATGCCAGACCGACGGCGTGCTCTCCGGGCTTACGGGGTTAACTCCAGGGGCAAGCTATTTTCTCGACGCGACAACGGCGGGGGCCATGACCACGACCGCGCCAATTACGGCGGGACAGTTCAACGTCCACCTGGGCACGGCAATTTCGGCAACGGAGCTTGAAATCAGCATCAAAAACCCTGTACGGCTGTAAGCGCAACGACAACGGCATAGCAACAACGACGGGAGGCGGCTTAGGTCGCCTCCCTTGTTTTTTGAGGGGGGCGAACTATGGCGAACAGAGTTCCAATGGTCATGAGCGATGCAGGGTTCCCGGAGCGCATGCAGACCGGCGACGTGCTGGTTGATGCGGCGGGCAACCCAATAGGTGGCGGCGGCGCGTCAACGTGGACAGATGGCCCTGCTTTTACCCGCGTTACGTCTGCAACGTTTGCCGTTGCCGACAACACAGAGAACCAGGCTATTTTTGCCGCAGGGAGGCCGGTACGCATTCGCCCGACTGGCGGCACATGGAAATACGCGGTGGTCACGGGGTACGCCTCCGGGACAGTAACGATTGCAGGGTGTCTTCCGGGGTCTAGCGAGGATGACGAAATCCAATATGCCGATTTTTTGCGGTATCAGATAGTGGAGGTCAACGTTCCGGGCAAATTCTCGGCGGCAGCGTCGAACACGCTCATAGCGTCGTTTGCCAAGTGGTTTGCTCAGTGGGGCGGTTCCCGCGCCTACATTGTGCGATTCCGTCACAAGGTGACGATGGACGACAGCGGAGCAAATCAGCCTCGCGTCAACGTCCGCGCCAACGGGCAAAACGTGGCGTCGGATAACTCCGGGGCAGGGCTCCCGATATCTGATGCTGCATGGGTTAAAGCGCCCGGAGCGGGCGGCGGCACAACGATAGACCGTAACCAGACCGGCAGCGGATCGTTTGCGGCGGCAGAAATCACCGGGCGGAAAAACGTCTTCGCCGCCGATGCGAACATTTCGCAGTTTACTCCTATGGGGGGCACTGCGCCATACACGGCAACGGTGGGTATTATCGGAACCAATGGCCTTGTACGCCACGTTTTCACGGCTCCCAACACGGGCCAGACCGTCGATATCGATGTGGCGGCAGGCGAGGGTATCGCCGTGTCGGGGTATGCAAGATCTGGCGGTGCGCTTCAGGCGGGCGAATCTGGGCATTATTCTGCCGGGAACGTCGTCGTGGGGACGAATTGCTCGTCTGCGTCCAGCTATTGCCCTCTGTTTACGTGTCAGGTGTTGCTCTCCGCCAACAGCATGCAGCAGTCCGCATACGCTCTCACGTTCGACAACTCGGACATTGAGGTAACGGTAGACGCCAACGGCAGCAACAAGGACGCGGAAAATCTGACCGTTCACATCGGCGTTGTGATCGAGTAGGAGGTGTCAGGCATGCACAAATACGAAATACGAACCATCGACGCCGAGGGCAATGCGGAGGTATGGCAGCTCCGGGACGATGGCATACATCGCCGGGTATCCGACGAGCACCAGGCATACCGAGCGTGGATTGACGAGGGGAACAAGCCAGAGATCATCCCCTACGAACCGCCACCGGCACCGTCGCTGGAGGATTTGAAGGCGGCGAAAACGGCGGAGATTGCCGCATCGCGGTACGCCGCCGAGGTGGGCGGCATTGAGCTTGACGGCGTAGCGGTGAAAACGGATCGGGAATCACAGTCCATGATGACCGCTGCCGCCGTGAGCGCCGAGAACGACCCGGAGTATACGGTGTGGTGGAAGGGCACCAACGGATGGTTCCAGATCGACAGTAAAATGCTTCTCCTGATCGGGAAAGCGGTACGCTCCCATGTGCAGGCGTGTTTCGACAAGGAGCGCGCTTTGAGCGTGGCAATCAACGCGGCTGAAACCCCGGATGACGTGGCGGCGGTGTCATGGGAAGCATAATCAGAATAGGGCGCGCTGCTCCAACGGTGACCGGTTGGAAGTGGATAAAGATTTCTGGCGCACGCCAGTACCATTCAGTAAACCTTTACTATATTAACGTTTACGAAATTGAGGTAAAGGACAATTTAGGCGGTAATCAACATCCAGGTTCGACGGCATGGGCACAGGATTATTACTCGTCCGAGTCCCCGTCAAACATGATTGACGGGAGCACCGCCACTAGGTGGTTAAGCAAAACTAGCGAGCCTTCGGCAACGTCAGTTTGGTGCGCGTTGTATAAGGCTGGGGGAATGGCGGCTAAAACGCTGCGGCTTAACGTCGCAACATCATATGCCCATCTAGGGTTTAGGAATGCCACCGTCTACGGGAGCAACGACAGCACCGATGCAGTTAATGGATCATGGACGACGTTGGCAACAGGCATAAACATGCACCCCACTGGCGGGTGGACAGACCATACATTGTCGTAGGCAGGTGCTCCCATGGACGCATACAAGCAGATTTTAGAGCGCTGGGGCCTGTCTGGCTGCGTTGTTGTTGGCGCAGTGGCGGCGATCCTGGCAGGTAAATTCGACGCGCTCCCTCTCTGGGGATGGGGCGCATTGTTGGGCGCGGCGGTCATGATTGGTCTCGTGGGAGCGCGTAACGAGGTAGCAGAGGCGGTCGGTGGGCTGCATTCGGCCATGTCTACATCGCTCGACGAGTTGGGAGAGACGGCAGAGAAAACAGCGAAGGACGTGGGCGATATTCGGAGCATCGTTCACAGGAACCTGTCTGCGGAGTTGCTTTGCTGGCTCCTGCCACGGTTCGGCGACGGGCTGAAATGGGAGCTGGCGCGGGCGGTACTCACCGTTCGGAGTGGGGAGCATGCGCAGGATCATGTTGCAGACGTGTTCCTGCCCGTGCTCCACGCCCAGGCAATGGATCTGTGTTTGCGCACTCGGAGCCTTGACGAGGCGACAATCCGTCTGGCCTATGAGTCTGCGCTTTACACCATCCTGCCCGACGTTTCGGCGTTCGTGGCGCAGCCGGGGTGCGGTGGATCAAATCTACACCGATCGGTTGACGTTGCCGTTGACCGAGCAACAAACGACCTGATTGCATCTCTCGGGGGTGGGTCATGACGTGCCCGACGTGTCCTGACATATTGGCGGTATTGGTGGCCTTCGTTGCGATCCTGTGGGCGTGGTGGTCGATAGTCCGTAGTAATAGAAACTTGCGGGCGCAACGGGGGAAATTCGATGAATCGGCAGCGCGGTTCCAGCAGCGGATAGCCGCGTCTCATGTGTTGATGAGTGGCGGCGTGGAAGCAGGGAGGGAGGAAAATAGCAATGAGGGAGTTCGAGCTTGTGACGGAAAGTGCCTTCCTGCTGGCGTTCCTGCTCGTCGGAGGTAGGGCTCTCTACGCCTACGCGGCGCAGGTGTCGCCGCATGAGCAAGCGCGGTTCTACGGCGTCGGTATCCTGTACTGGTGCGTCTCGTTTGCCGTGGCTCTGGTGGGCGAGTGCATGACCCTGGGGCCGGAATGGGGATGGATCGCCAATGCTGCTGATGCGGTGGGCTCGTGGCTCGTGTTCTGTGGTTCGTGTTTGCTGGCGTGGCCGTGCTGGGCGCGAAACGACGAGCGCAAATGTGCGCTGATGCATCCGCATACATGTTCGGTGCGGGTGGTGCTGTCGTTCTCCGGGCTCATCACGGCGGCTATCTGGTGCGTGGCGATCTGGGGAGCAACAGTGGCGGGGTACAAATCCTCATGGATCGACCCAGGGACGGCGGGCCGTGACGTGCAAATGCTCGGCGTTGAGTGGTTCGACGGATTCTTTGCCGTGGCAACAGCGTTGGCGACGGCGGCGGCAGGTGGCGTGTTGGTGCATTATTTCGGTGGACGACGCCACCCGGTAACGCTCGTGGGGTATTCCCTGCTGGCGTTCGCGGTGTCCGATGCCATCCAGCCGGTGGCGGCGTATGTGCCGGGTGGGTATGGTCCTGACAACGCGGTCTGGTGGATCGAGTGGGGTCTTGCGTGGTTCGGGCTGGCATTGTTCCTGTGGGGCAACTGGCGATGGACGAGGGAGGCGGTTTCATGACGCTGATTCTTCTTATGGGGGCCGCAATCGCGGCTCCTTTTTTGTTTCATGAGATGGGGCACTGGGCGGTGGCGAAACATCGCGGTATCCGTCTGAAATGGTTTCGGCAGGGCTGGCGTCTCCTGTGGGAGTTCCCCGAGGGAGCATTCAACGAGCGGGAGCGTCGGGAGATCGGTGTTGCCGGGTTCGCCGCGTCGAACCTGGGGGCGCTGGCGTTTGTTGCGTCAGCGTTCTGGTTCCCTGTTCCGGGGGCTCTGGCCTGTGCGCTGTACTCCGTGGTCAATGCTGGGTATATCTGGCATTACGCGGTCTACGTTGACAGCCAGCATGATGATTTCCGGCTGATTCGGTGACGCCATGACCCCGGCTGACCGAGTAGCGCGGGATGCATCGGCATATCTGGAGAATGAGGATTACACGCATGAGCACTATTTGCGGCAGCAGTTGGCTGCATCCGTAGCGTCATGGCGTCGTGCTCATGGGCTCGAATCGGATTGCTCCCCGTGCTGCACCATGACAGGGCGAGATTCCGAGGGGCAGTTGGCGCGGTTGTAGCCTGCCGGTCAATTACCAGTCAATCAAATTTTCCTTGCAGCGCAACGGATGATGGGCGATGCGACGTGAAGCGTAAATCAAAATGCTGCGGGAATTGCCGCCATTTCGTCAAGCTGCACAACGTGGAACACCTGCATGGCCTGTGCAACCGACTCGACTATGGCGCGGCTTCGGATTCGGGGCATGGCTGTAAATGGTGGCAGGGCCGGGAGTATGAACGCCCAAGCCGGTCGGAATCGTCGAAGCTGGTGCAATGGGAATTTAGCCAATGTTCGGAGCTTGCCATGTAAGAAAGGGAACAGCGTTTTCTTTTCATAACGATGCAAGATATGAAACGGAGGTGGCGACATGGGCGCAGTTATCGCGGCGCTGTTGTCGCCGCTTTTGCTATTTCAGGGGGTGCTATTGATGCCAATGAGCGAACGAGCGTTTACCGCGATCCTGGGGGCCGAGGGCGGTTATTCCAACCATCCGAACGACCGGGGCGGGAGAACGATGATGGGGGTTACGGAGGGCACGTTGCGGAGGGCGGTGTCGCTCGGCATCGTCCCTGCAAAGGATGTGCGCGAGTTGTCCCGCGATGAGGTGCGTGTCATCTACGACCGCCTCTACTGGCAACCGGCGAAATGTGACGCCATGCCGGAACGGTTAGCCATGGCGCATTTCGACGCCGCCATAAACCACGGGATTGGCGGTGCCGGAATCATCCTGCAACGGGCGCTCGGGGCGCTAGGACATGCGGTGAAAGTGGATGGTTCCATCGGGCCTATGACATTGGAGGCGTTGGAGAACGCTCTTGACGGCGTAACCGAAGACGAGTTCCTTATTGTCCTGCTGGCGAAACGTCTTGAGCGGTACGACGAGATTGTGCGTCATGATCCGTCCCAGGCTGTATTTCTGCGTGGATGGAACAACCGCATCCGCAATCTGCGGCGCAAGCTGGGGGTGTAGGAATGATCGAGAAGAAATTGGATTTGCTCGACGACATGAACGCGTCGGACTGGCTGATGCTCGGGCTGATCGTCGCCGGTGTTGTGGTGGCGGTGTGGGGGCTCGGGGAGGTGGCGTCATCCATGTTCGGGGCCGTGTCAGGATACGCCAGCAAGGGAGTCGTGGATGCCAGAAAACGGCGCAACGATGCAGTGTCATCCACCGATGCTGCCATGGGCGATCTACACCGAGCCGAACGGGACATCTACCAGGGGAGGGATATGCATGATGCAATGGTCGCTGAATCGCGAGATGTGGCGGAGAATGTTGTTCGGGATGCTGATCTGGACGATCTCATTGACGCTGCAAACGCCATCTGCGAGCGCCGCCGTGCGGAGGTCGGGAACTGACGATGTATCCATGACCAGCGGTGATTTTCGGGCGCTCATGGCCGAGCTCGCCGGGGTGACAGCGGAGCGTGACGCACTGCGCGAGGTTGTCGCCAGGGAAAGATCCAGCTTCGACGAGTACGTGCTCCGGGTGGGGGTGCTGGAAGCTCGACTGCACGAGGAACGGGCATCCTGGGCGAAGCTCGAAGAGGCGCAGGACACACAGATACGAGCGTTGACAAAAGCGATCCAACGGGCACGAGATGCGCAGTTGTGGTGGGGCGCTATCGGGCTTGGCGTGGGATACGGGGTGGCTCGTTGACGGTCGAGGAATTTGTTTCCATCATAAAGAAAAAGCCTCTCCACGAAGCAACGGCTAAAATGCTTCATGGGGAGGCTGTTGTTCATGATGCCCTTCAAAAGCGGCTTGTCTATGTGACTGCAAACGGTCTGCTTCATCATCGCGGATTTGTCGCCACAAGAAGCAAAGCAAATAACCCTCCTACTACGTGATGCTTGTGGTGAACTTTAATCTGGAAAGCCAGAAGAGAAAAAGACCAAAGACTAGAAACCAAATCATGTTATCCGATTCGGCTATTTAGTCGATGATCTCTTAGTCAATTGCGCAATAACGTTTCTATTTTTTTAAGAGATTTTCATAGATTCCGCTTCTGCTTCCATTGTCTAGTGGTCTTTTTCGATGCTATGTTTTCAGAAGCTTTCTTCATGGGGCTGCTTCCCACAAGTTTACCACATACCACCAAATAAGTCAAACATCGGATTTTATCTTGCCTTGCAAGCGTTCAAGTGCGGTTGTCGGCTTTTGCGCTGTAAAGTCTGAAAATCAAAGTCCGTAAAATTTCCGGTGAATGGGTCTTTTTGCCTTACTTTTTACGGTGAGAGGTGGGATGCTTCATGGACTATGGAAATCCGGTTATTCTGTCGCATGCGTTTGTCCCGTGGAATCCTACTACTATAAGTACTGCTGGTTATGGTGTTTTGCTGGATGTGGATCAGATGATGGATGGAACGTTCTGAGGGTATGCCGAGTTGGTCCATGGTGGAAAGCCCGCTCAAATGCAGATCGTCATGCCGCAGGTGGTTGCGCCGGAAGAGGAGCAGTAACAAAGGGGCTGCATGGGAATCGTTGACATGTGGCCCCAGATGTTTTCGTTTTCCATCATTTCAATTCCTCCCTTTGGTTCGTTCTCTGCTGCGCGAATTGTTGCGGCGCAAGCCGAAAGAAACTTGTCACAAAACTCGTCACTAATTTGTCACAAACTTGTCCCATAATTCGTCACAAATTTGTCACACGAGCCACGACACATCGAGCCGCGTTTTCGTGGCGTCTATCCGGCTGATGGTGGACGTTACGACGGCACGCAGATTTTCCCCAGTGGTCAGGCGTTCGCGGAGCATGTCCAGATCCACGGTATGCCCTTTCCCCTCGCGTGGTCTGGTGGCCTCGTATTCGGCATCCAGACGGGCTATTTCGCGCCTGATTGCGTCTATCCGGGTCTTCGCCTCGTCCCACTCAACCATGCCCGTTTCTATGGCTCTCAGGAGGTTGTCCCGGCGTCGGGTCATCTCGTCCCGTCTGGCGGCGTGGTTCTCGTCGTGGCGTGGTTCATCCGGCGGCGTTATGGCAATGTCTCCGGACAAGTACCGCTCCCGGATCAGATGCAAGACTGTCTCTTCGATTGGTTCGGCGTGGATCATTGGCGCTCTGCACCAGTCATCCCCGGCTCCGTGGTTCTTGGCGTCGATACGTTGGGCGCATCGGTAGTACAGACGCCTCCCGTTGCCCGTGCGGTGGCCATGCCCTCGTACCATGCGATACCCACAATGCCCGCAGCGGATCACGCCCACGAGCAAGGCTCGTTTGTCTTCGGCATTGACGAGAGATCGCAAACAAAACCGGCCATGCTTCGCCGTGTCTACCGCGTCGGCCATGTCCGGCGAGATGATGGGCTCATGCGTGTTGTTGGCTATCGTCCATTCGTCACGCGGTTTCACGTAGAGACGCTTTCCCGATTTGTCCTTCCGTTCCCGGTTGAACACCATATGCCCCAGGTTATATTCGCGGTTCCGAAACAAGACGTGATGCACCATGGAACCAGTCCATGCCGCCCCGCTTCGGGTGGGAATGCCTCGCTCGTTGTGTTGGCGGGCGATGTCGTTTACCCCTAGCCCCGCGGCATAGAGGTTGTGGATGTCGAACACGATAGCACCCTCGATGGTGTCCGGGCAAAGTGCCTTCCCGCCTTCGACCTCGACGACGCGGAATCCATAGGGCGGTTTGCCTCCCTGCCAGAAACCGCGAGAAGCACACGTCCTCATGCCTCGCAACGTATCCTCGCCCAATTGCCCGGAATAGAACTCGTTCACCCCGTCGAGAATGGCCGCGATCAATGACCCGATAGGGCCATCTACGGACGGCTCCGCGACGAAGAGCAGGTCGATTCCATGCCGTTTCAGCAGGCCACGGAACGCGGCGGCGATCTCGACGGATCGCGCTATGCGATTGCTTTTCCACGCGATGATGGCGCGGAACGGCGGTGTTCTCGACGTGGCGAGGTGGCGCATTCTGACGAACTCTTCGCGCTGGTCATCAGATCCACGTTTCCCGGCGTCGCAGAAATCCATGACGATCCGGTATCCGTGGGATAATGCCCATCGATCGATCTCCTCCTTCTGGCTGTCCAGGCTGATGCCGTCCTCTACCTGCGCATCTGTAGACACGCGGCGGTAGGCTGCGGCGGGGATCATCGTATCCATGACAGCAGTCGGGAGAACAGCCACCAGTAAAAGCGCTTCGTCCAGTAGAGGCGGGTCATAGCGACCACGAAAACAGGACGAAGGCCCCGACAATGATGATGACCACGTAAAGAACAACGTCTTCTTTTGCGATTCTAGTTTGCTTTTCTATGATGTCGTTGTTTATATCTATCTCCCTTTGCTTTGTGAACGCATCAAGCTCCTGGGCGTACATCGTTGTAAAGTCCATGGCGTCCTGACTTGAAAGGCCTGACGTGATTTCGTTCACCTCGTCGCTGTGGACGTTTGCCCGGTGGAAGGGGTTGCCACCGCTGGACGCGACCTTCCAAAGCTCGTCTGCGTGGCGTTTTGCTATTGATCGGGCAAAGATTCGTTTGCTGGCCCTGTCTCCTGACGGGCTCCCCTCGTTTGGCGGGGCGTATTGGCTCTCCCAGTCTTCCATGGTGACACCTCCTCAACTCAAGCAACCCAATTCTTCGCAGCGGATGCGCGCAGCGTGGAGAGATACCGCGTATTCTCTCGCCAGCTCTGGCGGAGTCCATCTTCTCCGACATAGAGGAAGCCGGGGCATTGTGAGTTCGGTTGCGAACACTGATGCTACCCGCTCGGCTATGGGGTTTTCAAGCATCCCGACGCCTTCCAGGTGGCGACACAGGACATGCCCGATTTCGTGCGCAACAGAAAAGCGGTTTCTCCCAACGATAGCAGACGACCTTATTATTATCGCATATCTGCCATTTTGTTTCACTGCTGCGGCGTCCACTTCGACGAATGGAGCTTCAAAAACTTCGATGCCGTGGGCCTCGCAAACCGCCAAAAGTGGAACCGGCGACGGAATGTCTGACCCAAAAGTTTTGATAAGCGCCTTCCTTGCCTCAACGACGGCAGCCGCGTTTTTTAGGATCAATGCTCGCAGTCCCCCTTGATGGGTTTGAGTTTCCCCGCTTTCACAAGAGCGTTGAGCCCTTGCGTCATGAGCATGCCAAGTATTTCGGCGTCATCATTCCCAACATCTTCTGGCTTGTTTCGGATGGTTCGTAGCGCCAATGTCACTTTCATTACATCGACAGGGGAGTCTTCCTTCGACGAAACTGTCTCCCCCATAAGCTCGTAGACCGTTGTCCCGAGAGCCTCGGCGATGGCTGGAAGCTGCGTCGCGTCCGGGGCGCTTGTGCCCTTTTCCCAACGTCCGACCGTGGGCTCTGATACCCCAACGAGCTTTGCGAAATCCCCCTGTGTAATCCCTTTTGCTTCCCGCGCTGCCCGCAATCGCTCTCCAAAAGTTGCCATTTTTCGCACCCCTTCCGATAGTTTGCCCCTGCAAAAATGATACTGCTGCCCCGGCAAAAGTCCATAGACAATGATGGCGACTACATCCATCAAATCCGAAGCGAACTGACATCAAAAATGCTTGACATCGTGCGTCAAAAATGATAGTCTTACCTCGCACCGAAGAGAGCACCTTGAAAACTTGATCGCGAGACGCCGGGCGCTGCGAGAAAACGCGCCTAGCCTCCGCAGAGCGGCGAGGGGGTGAGCGCGAGTTCGCCACGATCCCCCGAAGACCTGCCACGACGCGGAGAACCCCGTATTTTTTTGATAGAAGGAGGTGTCAGAATGGATAAGTTACGAGCTGTCAGGATTGAAAAGGGCTGGTCGCAAGGGCGATTAGCCGAGGCCATAGACGCATCAGAGGCAAGCATCTACAGGTGGGAGCGCGGTATCACTTCGCCTTCCATTGCAGACATCGAGAAGGTTGCGAAAGCCCTTGGGGTGAACGTCGGAGACCTGATCGACTTAAACCCTACGCGTCGCCGTCGCAGCCGAGAGAAGTCCGAATCGACCGCGACGGCGCAAGCATAGTGATTCGACTGTAAGGAGGTAACAACATGCAGATGATGCCATTGCACGAGGTAAAGGCTGTAACGCGAGCTAGCGGGGCGTTTAACGAAAAAGTGAAAGTTCTAGTAGAAGACATCCGCGAAAACGGCTTGCGTGAGCCGGTCAAGGTGGACAAGAGAGGCTTTGTTGTTGACGGGAACAAACGAGTGGCGGCGTTCCAGCGGTTGCGACTCGAAGAGATTCCCGTTGTAGTCGTGGAAGACTCCGCAGACGTATCGAGGGGTGTCGGTTCCGTTGGCACGATGGGTAACGACAAGATCGAACGGTACGGGTGGAGCAAGAACACCGGGAATATCGGTTCATTTGAATGGCTGCACAAGGAAGAGCTTCTTATTGACCCGGTATACCAACGCGGAGTGTCAGATCAACGGGCGCTGGCGATTGCCAGAACCTGGAAGTGGGAGGCTGTTGGCGTCCTGATTGTAGCGGCACGAGACGGGATGTTTTACGTCATAGACGGGCAACACAGGCTCCTTGCAGCAAAGCGGCGTGCCGATATCACCACGCTCCCGTGTCGTGTATTCGAGAACGTGAACGAGGCAAAAGTTTTTCTTGACTGCAACGTGCAGAGACGACCGCTTAAATCGCTTGAGAAATTCGCAGCGCAACTCATGAGCGGCGACAATGTCGCAGTTCAAATTGACCGGGACCTTAAAAGCCGTGGCTTTAGCGTTCCGAAGAAAAGCTCCACTGCTAACCCGAAGCATGTTTGCTGTCTTTCCGCGATGCTAGATGCGTGGAAAAAGGATCGCGATTTGGCGCTAGAGGCTTTTGATTTTTGCGCGTTTGTGTGTGACGGAAAAGAGCAAATAAGGAGAGATTTTTTTGATGCAACATTTGCGGCGGCGCGGCTTGAGCGGAAAAGAGGAAGGTCTATCGGCGAATCTGCAAAGAGGATGAAACGAATTGGAATAAACGTCATCAATGCGGAGATGAAAAATAGCGCGCTGCTTCTAAGGAAAGACCATCTTACGGCATGGCTTCACGGGTTCGTGAAATGCTTCAACAAGGGTCTGCCGGAGTCAAAGCGGATTCGGTTGGAGTTTGTGGAATGAGCAGATCGGTTGAACCGTTCCGCATCCATCCGGCGCTTGAGTCATACGTGAGGCCGCAGACGGACGAGGAAACGCGGCTTCTGGAAGAATCGCTACTCGCCGAGGGCTGTCGTGATCCGCTTGTCATCTGGGCCGAGGAGAACGTGCTCGTTGACGGGCATCATCGCAAACGCCTCTGCGACAAGCACGGCATCATGTACTCCACGGTGTTCCGCTCGTTCGCCGACATAGACGAGGCAAAAGCCTGGATGGACCTTAATCAGCTTGGACGGCGCAATCTGGGCCGCGAGGAGCGCGACGAGTTGATACGGCGGCTGGCGGATCGAGGTGTGAAGCAGAAGGAGATCGCGGCGGCGGTGGGGATGTCCAAGGCGCGCGTGTCTGAAATAGTTTCAAAAAGTTCGGAAACCGAACTGCGTAATAATTCACAAAGTCCCGACCTCACCCGCACGATGAAGATGGAAGACGAGATCGCAGCCCTCAAGCGCAAGTTTCAAGACGAAAAAATACGGCTCGAAGGCGAGGTGCGGATGCTTCAGGGGAAAGAAGAAGGCTGGGGGAAGATCAGCGACGATCTACGCGAGAAGTTGAAGGCCGAGAAGGCCAACGCAGACCGGCAGGCGAAGGAGCTTGCAGATGAATTGAGGAGGACGCAGCAACGGGCGCGGGAGCTTGAAGAGCGCGTCAATGCTGGCGGCGTCGAGAAGGTCGAGGTGGAGGTTCCCGTTGAATCGCCGGAAGCGCTGGCGGAGATCGAACGGCTCAAAGGCGAGATCGAGCGGGTACGGAATGAAGAGCACAGCAAAGCGGCGATGGCGTTCCAGAAGCAGATGGATGATCTGCGGGCGCAACTGGACGCCAAGGAAACAGAACTGGCGCGGGCTGCTGCCGAGGGCAAGGACGCCGAAAAGCTGCGGCGCGAGAAGACGCGGCTTGAATCGGAGATTGCCGAAGCGCGAAAGCAGAACGAGCGTGGGTTGACGAAGGCGCGGCGTGTTGAGTCGTTGCGCGAGGTGTTGCGTGTCGAATCGGTTCTCGAAGAATCGTTGCAGGTGCTTTCCGAGGCGTTGGCCGCGGGCGATGTTGAGCCCACGTTGGAGCAGGGGCTTGAGCGGATGTTTACCGCCATCGGGAGCCTCGCCGATGAGGCACTTGACGTAATCCAAAGCAGCCGCGAACAGGCAAGCAACGTCATTCGGATTGGAGGTGGGAGTTGATGGGTGCAAGGCGGAGGTTTCGCACGTTCCTGGGTGATGTGGACGCGGTAGCGGAGGCGTTGGAGCGGGGAGAAGAGCTGTCCGTCAGCGATGTGGAGGCAATTGCGCTCCCCAGCGTGGACAAAAAGAAGGCGTATCGCAACGTCTCGAAGCAGCGAGTAAGGGCGCTGATTGCATCGCTTGGCGGCAGGTCCGAAAGGAAGTTGTATTTTTCGGTTCCCGCGTCGGATGGCTCCGGGCGGTTCGTCTATAAGCACGTCCGGCACATGAGTGACAAGCAAGCGGAATGGATGGAAAGAGACGAGCTTCGCAAGCTGGAAATGCAGGAAGCGAAGTGCGAACGAGCACGACAACGACTTGCCCGTGCGAAGGCGGAGCGGCGGCAAAAGAAGCTGTCCTTCTGGGACACACTAGACATTGAAGGGTTTGCCGCTTCTGGCGGCAACTGAACCTGAAAGCCCTGCTTCGGCGGGGCTTTCGCATTTCCGGGAGGTGCATCATGCACGCACGATTTGAAGGCATTGCGGTTATCCGGGACGAGATCCACTCCCTGCTTGTGCAGGTACGCGAGACGGGCAAAGAGATGCGGCAGACGATGGACTACTACGGCAAGACCCCATCGGCGACCATCGCGGCGGAGCAGTGCGAGATATCCCACGACACCACGCCGGAGGATGTAGACCGCGAGAAGGCGGCGCTTCGGGCATTTGATGGCGAGATGATCGCAAAACTTGACGTGATAAAGGGCGAACTTCGCGGGCTGCTGCGGACGTTACAGGGCAGTGAACCGGAAGACATCATCGAAAAGATCAGGGCGGCAAATGCCGCTTAGGGGGTGCTCATGGAAGGGCAACGGGTACTAGTTTCAAACATCAACGGGTTTCAGGTCCGTGAGATATTCCCGCCGGGGCTGAACGAACAGACCTATGCGACGGAGGCGATGAAGAATCCGAAAATCCGGGGCGCGTTCGAGGCGATCTTGCAGCAGGAGTTACGCAAGCTGGAGCGGAATGCGGGATAAAGAAAACCCCTTGACCGGGCAGGGCCAAGGGGTGGAGGCGGGCGACGGGTGCTTTCCTGTTGCCCCCATTATACCACGGGAGGTGGGTTCGATGAGAAAAATGATTATCGCAATGCTGGCGGTTCTGGTGTTTTCGGGTGTGGCGTCTGCGTGGCCGGGGGATCGGGCGTTCCCTGCGCTTCCGGAATTCGGATCGACGCCGGACAACGCACACGGGTACATGCTCCGGGCAGGATGGGACATATCGAACATTGAAGGGAATGCGGTCTATTACGCGAAGAGCGCACATGCGGCGCGGCTTGAGTTCTCTGGTAGCAGCCTGGTAGACGTGACTATTTTGTACTGGTTCGAGACTTCCAGCGAGGCGAACAAAAAAGCATCCCAGGTTATGCGCAAGGTTTCGGCGGAGCTTGGCGAGTGCGTTGACCTCAATAACAACTCCTACGGGTGGACCGGATACCCGAACATTGTTTTGCACATTGACGGGCGAATAGTTGCCCTGAATGCGTCGGTTAAGTGATCGTCATGATCCACGACGTTATCAGGAGCAAAACGGGATCTCGCGGAGAGATGGTTGTTGACGTGTGGCGAGGTGGCGGACGAGAGTTCCGCAGACAGCGTCGGGGGTGGGCAACGGAGCTTGAGTACACGGGCTGCGTCAACCTGACGCGGGCAATCAGAATCGCATCGAAATGGGGGCGGTGTTCATGACACGGAACATGGCGGGTTTTGCTTCGGCGCTGGTTGCGTCGCACAAATTGGAAACCATCAGCGACGGCGACCACCGGGCGCAAGGGTTGCGAAAGTGCATCACGGTGCGGCAGGCTGAAGAATGGCGCGAGTTGGTTGATCGTGTACTGGGGGATATGGCGTTATGAACGAGTACGGGGCGCTGTTGGATCGCCTGACGAATCTGGAAAAGCGCATCCGGGAAATGGAGGAATTGATGAGGAGGGCGCACGATGACCGAGGCAGCGCGGGCGTATCTGGAGAATGAGCGGTTCCAGTCGGGGTTTTGTGCGGGATGCGAGGCCATTGTCCGCGATTCCAGCGGGTACGACGATTGCCCATCCGGTCAGGTTCCCGGCGATCTGGCGTGCGTTCGTCGCCACCTGTACCGGAACATTGAAACACTTTTGACGGAGGCTGACGAGCAATGGCAAAGCGCGGAATAAAGCCGCTGATGCTGTCGAAAGAGGACATCGCCACGTTTCGCAAAATGCGTCATGACGGCATGTCATACGACAAGATTGGCGATGTACTTGGCTTATCGCAAGCAGTAGCCATGCGTATAGCTAAAGACTACAAGATTGAAGGCCCTCCGTCTCTTGATGAGAGGGATTCGGCGCAGGCGTTGCAGATGTTGAAAGGTGGTATGACTGCTGTTGACGCTGCGACGGAGATGAGTAAGCCGAAATCGCAGCGGGTTATGAAAAAAGCTCCGCAGAATATTCGATTGCGAAACCACACGCTGGGCGAGATCGTGCCGGGGCGGTGGAAAATCAACGGCATAGCCTACGACTACATTGAACGGATCAGCGACGGGCATTTTCTTTTCCGGCATGTATTGGGCCGGTATAGTGAAACGTTTACACGTAACCAGTTGATAGAAGGGGGTGCGGTGCGATATGGCGGGTGATGCTTTGGTGTCTCGGTCACGAGCGCATCAGCGATACAGAAATTCGGCGGGAGAGATCGTTCCCGGCGTGACGACCATAACGGGACTGCTGGCAAAGCCGTTCCTGATTCCGTGGGCGAACCGTATGGGGTTACAGGGCATCGACACTACGAAATACGTCGATGCGGCGGCGAGGGTCGGCACTCTGGCCCATGAGATGGCGCAACACCATCTCGGGGCCGAGGAACCCGATTGGAACCAGTACACGCCGGCGGAGCGCGACCTTGCGGAGAACTCGTTCCTCTCGTTTCTGGAGTGGGCGAAGGAGCACGTTCTTGAAACGCGGATGATTGAGGAGCAGTTGGTTTCGGATACGTGGGGGTATGGCGGTTCCGTTGACTGGTACGGGCTGCTCGACGGGAAATGGACTCTGTTGGACCTGAAGACGGGGAAGGCCATCTATGACGATTATCTCTTCCAGGTGTCCGCGTATGCGCTGGCGTTGCAAGAAAACGGGCATCCGGTGGACTCGGTACGCATCCTCAATATCCCGCGCACCGAGGACGAGAAATTCGCCGAGAAGGTTTTCACCATGCGGCAGGTAGATATGGCCTTCCGTGGCGTGTTCCTGCCTCTGCTGGAGGTCTACAAGACGAAGAAGGAGTTGGGGATGAAATGACGAAAGCTCTTGCGGTACAGTCGCAGGTGATGGGCCAGGATCAGGTCGATCTGGTGAAGCGCACGGTGGCGAAGGATGCGACAAACGACGAACTGAAGATGTTCCTTCACCTCGCGCAGACGTACAACCTTGATCCGTTCGCCAAAGAAATTTGGTTCATCAAGCAGGGTGGACAACCATTGATGATGACGAGCCGGGACGGATACCTCAAGATCGCCAACGAGCACAAGGATTTCGAGGGTATGGCGTCCGATGTGGTGTATGCGGAGGATTCGTTCGAGCGTTCGAGCGATGGCGTTAAACACGTCTATGGGGGTAAGGATAGGGGCGTAATCGTCGGAGCCTATGCCCTTGTCTATCGGAAGGATCGGCGCATTCCCGTTTACGTGTTCGCGCCTTACAAGGACTACGCCAAGGGCAACAACGTATGGCGCACGTATCCGCATGCGATGATTCTAAAAGTGGCCGAGGCTATGGCGCTCAAGCGGGCGTTTTCGCTCTCGGGTCTGGTGACAAGGGAGGAAGTGGACAGCGGAGATGGAGACGCGCCCGAGGTTATCAACGCCGAAGTGGTTGAACATGCCACGCAGCAGCCAAAGCCGGAGACCAAAAACGAATGGGACGACATCTTCAGGGGCTACGTTACCCGGTATGGCAGCGAGTCCAAGGCAAAACACGCGGTGAAAGAAGTTCTTGCGGGCAGGCCGTTGAATAGCAAGGTTTTCGGCGACCTCCGCAATCATTTGGAATCTCTGCCGGAGTCGGACGAAAACGGCATGGCCGACGACCATCACCCGATGCCCGGAGTTGACGACCACGCAGCCGCTTAGGTGGTGTTTGCATGAGCGCGGCGGCTGAATTTTTCCGGGAGTTGTACCGGCATGCGGGAGACGGGTACCTGGAGTTGCGCATGTTGCCGTCGCGTCAACAGTCATTCATGGAATCGACAGACGATGCAGCGGCGGCAGCGGAACGCATCAAAAATCAAAACGTGTATTTCGGCGTCGGTCGGCGTATTAGGGAGAGCGGGACAAAGGAAGACGTCTCCGCTCTCCCGTGCGTCTGGGTTGATGTGGATACGAAAGATTTCCCCAACGAAAACGCGGCGAAAAAGGCACTTTGGAATGGCAGGCCACCCGGCGGATGGTCTGCCATTGTTGCAACCGGGGGCGGGTTCCACGCCTACGCGATTCTGTCGGAGCCGGTGGAACGCGAAGGCTTCCACCGCGTGGAGGCCATAAACAGGGGGCTTGCAAAGGCCATCGGAGGGGATCCCCGAGCATGTGACGCGGCGCGTATCCTCCGGGTGCCTGGGACGTACAACTGCAAATACGACACGCCGCGCCTCGTGCGTGTAGCAATAGCCGATTGGTCTGTGGAGTACGGTAGCCTCGACGAGTTCGAGCGGTGGGAGGAGCTTGGCGGCGAGGTGGTGCCTACGCGGGATCTTTCCGGCGATCTGTCGGAGGACGTGCGCAGTCTGATTGAGTCGTGTGATTTCCTGCGGTATGCGCGGGATTGCGCCAAAACGCTACCGGAACCGCTGTGGTACGCCATGATCAGTAATTTGGTATCCATGCGTGGTTCGGTGCGGGCCATCCACGAGATGAGCCGGGAGCATCCAGGGTACAACCGGCGATCCACGGACGAAAAAATACTCCACGCGTTGGATGCGTCCGGGCCGATTACGTGCGCGAAAATCCGGGCCGATGGGTTCCACTGTACAAGGACATGCGGCGTTGCTGCTCCTGCGGGTCTCGTGTTCCGCAATGCGGCGCAACCCAAAGGGGAAAACCCCTACGAGGCCATAGACGGAGCTCGAAAGGCCATGGTTGAGGAGGCGATACCGCCAGACGGATTCATTGACCAGTACGTCAAATACTGCACGGCGTTGACCGATGCGCCGAAGATTTTCCACTTGTTTTCAGGGCTGACGCTGTTGTCTGCCACGGTGGGACGGCGTATTCAAACAGACGGATTCGGCGGGCGTCCGCTGTTTCCGAACCTCTGGACGGTGATATTGGCCCCGTCGAGCGTGTACCGGAAGTCAACAGCCATCGGCATTGCGGAGGATTTCATGGGCAGCGTAGGGTTGAAGTTGCTGCCGCAGGAGTTTTCGCAGGAGCAGTTGATTGTTGACTTGCAAGACCATCCGCATTCAACGTTTGTTTGGTCTGAATTTGGGTCTGCGTTGGGGAATTTCCAGAAGGAATACATGGCGGGAACAAAGGACGTGCTGGCGGCGCTCTACGACTGCCCGGACCAGTACCAGAGAAAACTACGGTCTGGAGAATTGAACGTGGTAAACCCGTACATCTCCATCCTTGGTGCGACGAATGTTGACTGGATGGCGAACAAGGGCATTACAAACGACCTTCGCGGGGGATTCCTTGCCCGCATCCTGTACGTGCCATGCACCAGCAAGGATTATGAAATGGACAGTCCCGGACACCGGGACCATGTGTTTCGGCAATCGCTGGTCAATTCGTTGTGCGAGGTCCAACGCATGGCGGCAACGTCGTTTTCGTTCAAGCATTTGGAGGGGCGACGGCGGGAATTGCGGTGCGAACTGGACGAGATAGCGCGGGTGAGCGAATACACCGTGGAAATGTCGGCGGCATTCAGCCGGTATCAGGCGGTGGCGATCAAACTTGCGATGCTGTATGCGGTGAGCATCGGGCAATGGGGCGGCGAGATTGCCCCGGAGTGTTTCGAGTGGGCTGTAACGTGCATCCGCATCCTGAAGAGTTCCCTTGAGGATTTGTTGCGGGGCGTGCCGTTGAATCGGGACGATGAACTGATGGTGGAGGTTAAGCGGAAGATGCTGGCGCTTCATCAGAATGGCGCAAAATGGATAAACAGAAGAGACCTTGTGAAATTGTTGCACAGAAAAACATCAACCGTGGACTCCTGCCTAGCGGATTTGCGCGAGATGGGCGCGGTTAAGGAGGATGTTGTTTCTACGGGCGCTCGTGGGCCAAAAACCCATATGTATCAACTGGTTGTATAGGCGAAGAAACTCGCCGCAATCGTGCCGCAAATTCGCCGCTAATTTGCCCATAAATATGCCGCAAATACGCCGCACGGTTCGGAAGTAGAAATTCGCCGCAAATACGCCGCACGGCGTAAAGGGGGATGAAATACATGAGAGGTTACAACAAGACCATTTTGCTTGGTAATTTGACGCGTGATCCCGAGGTTCGGTACACGGCATCGAAGCAAGCGGTTGCATCGTTTTCGGTGGCGGTAAATCGCGGTTGGAGCGATAAGAACGGGGAAAAGCATGAGTCGTGCGACTTTGTGCCTGTTACGGTATGGGGGAAGCAGGCGGAGAACTGCGAAAGATATTTGAAAAAAGGATCAGGAGTACTCGTCGAGGGGCGCATTGCTGTTGAGCAATATGAGAAGGATGGACAGAAGCGCACGGCAACGAAGGTCGTTGCTGCCTCGGTGCAGTTTATCGGCGGGTCTAAAAGTTCTGGCAATCCCGGATACGAGCAGTCCGACGCAGCGGAGCCGGAGGAAATCCCCTTCGATCTGGGCGACGGCGGCGGCGGCGATGAGGTCCCGTTCTGATGCGTCTGGAAATCCCCGGCGTTCCTGTGGCGAAAAAACGTCCGCGATTTTTCCGCAAGGGGAACCACGTTGGAACGTATAACCCGCAGCAGACCGAGGAGGGCTCATGGTTGTGGCACGCCACACAGCAGATACAGGGTAAACGGATATCCGGGCCGTGCTCCGTGTTGGCGTCGTTTGTTCTTCCCATACCGAAGAGCGCCACGAAACGCAATGCGGCGCTCATGGCGTCTGGATCGTTGCCGCATACCAAGAAGCCGGACATCGACAATCTTCTGAAGTTCGTCATGGACTGCCTGAATGGTGTTCTCTGGCATGATGACGCGGCGGTTGTGTCCGTGACGGCGCGGAAATGCTACGGAGCGGAACCTAAAACGATAATCGAAGTGGAGGAAATAGCATGAATCGCTTTACCGAAGCGGTAACGGAGTTTCACCGGGCATTCGAGCCTCCGACGGGCGAAGGGTGCCTTGACGACATCGACCTGGTAGCCCTGCGTAAGCGACTGATCCGCGAGGAATTCAACGAGCTTTGCGACGCGTGTGACCAGTTCCACGCAGCCGAGGGGCACAAGGCGAGACACGAGGCCAAGGTTGAAATTTTGGATGCCCTCGCAGACCTGCAATATGTGCTGTCAGGGTTCGGCATCGTTTTTGGGTTCCAAGTGGAAGAGGCTTTCGAGCGGGTACACATGACGAACATGGCGAAGTTGTTTCCTGACGGGAAGCCCCATTACCGGGATGATGGGAAAGTCCTGAAACCAGACGGGTGGACGCCTCCGGCGCTGGACGATCTGGTGTGAGGTGGTGCAAATGACACCGTATGAGGAATTTTTGGGAACAAAGAAACTCATAGCAACGCCAAGCGGGTTTGAAGTAGGGGAGTCGGCAGTCAGCGACTCCCTTTTCCCATTCCAGCGCGACATCGTGCGATGGGCGATCCGCAAGGGGAAGGCTGCAATCTTCGCCGATACTGGCCTTGGCAAGACGAGAATGCAACTTGAATGGGCGAAGCACGTTGCGGAGGAAACCGGGGGAAACGTGCTCATTTTTGCACCGCTGGCGGTGGCTCCGCAGACAAAACGCGAGGGCGAGAAGATCGGAGTTCGCGTTCACGTGGCGCACGGCATGGGCGACATCGTGCCGGGAATCAACATCACGAATTACGCCAAGATCCACGACAAAGACGGCGCATTTCGGTTCGACTCGGATAAATTCGCGGGCGTCGTTCTGGACGAATCGAGCATCCTCAAATCCTACGAGGGTGCGTTTCGCAAGTCCATTACGCAGTTCTCCGCGCATATCCCCTATCGACTCGCATGCACGGCAACACCTGCGCCCAACGATCAGACCGAGATAATCAACCACGCCGAATACATGGGAGTGATGACGGGGAAAGAGATTCTCGCAACGTTTTTCATTCAGGATGGGAACACCACGCACAACTGGCGACTCAAGGGGCACGCGGTGAAGGATTATTACCGATGGCTGGCATCGTGGGCCGTGGCGTTGCGCAATCCATCCGATCTTGGGTACTCGGATGACGGGTTCATCTTGCCGCCTCTGAACGTCCACGAGATCACCATAGGGCAGGGGTTGTCGAGTGATGGCGCGTTGTTCGACATGCCCGCGCAGACATTGAGCGAACAGCGCAAAGTCAAGCGCGACAGCATGCCGGAGCGCGTGCGGGTTGTCGCCGACATGGTGAACGGCAGTAGTGACCAGTGGATTGTATGGTGCCACCTCAACGACGAGAGCGACGCGCTGACAGCTGCGATTCCTGGAGCGGTTGAGGTGCAAGGCAAGCACGACGACGAGCACAAGGAGCGCGCCATGCTCGGATTTGCCGATGGAAGCGTTCGCGTGCTGGTGACGAAACCGCAGATTGCCGGGTTTGGCATGAACTGGCAGGGATGCCACAAGGTTATTTTCGCCGGGCTTTCGCATTCCTACGAGCAATACTATCAGGCTGTGCGCCGCTGCTGGCGGTTCGGGCAAACCAAACCCGTAGACTGCTACGTCATCAGCGCCGAAGGAGAGGGGGCAATCGTGGAGAATCTAAAACGGAAAGATCATGACGCCGCCGCCATGATGACGGGATTGGTGCGCGAAATGTCGGTCTACACCGACGAGGATTTGCACGCCACAAAGCGAAGCGAAATGGAGTACAACATCGAGCACACGGACGGCAACGGATGGCGGCTTTATCTGGGCGATTGCGTCGAGCGCATAGACCAGATCCCCGATGAATCGGTTGGGCTCTCGGTATTCTCGCCGCCGTTCCCAGGCATGTATGCCTACACGGATTCGAGCCGCGACATGGGCAACGTCAAGGACGGCGATGAAATGCTGAAGCATTTCCGGTATCTGGTGGGGAAAAACAAGCTTTACCGGATACTCAAACCGGGGCGTTCGGTCTGCATCCACCTGACCCAGACGCCGATTTTCAAGCATCAGGCGGGGTATGTTGGGCTCAAAGACTTTCGCGGCGATGTCATCCGGCTGATGGAGTCCGAGGGGTGGATTTATTACGGCGAAGTCACCATCGACAAAGACCCGCAACTCAAGGCTATGAGAACGAAGGATGCCACCTTGCAATTCAAGAGCCTTTCAACCGACTCAAACCGCATGCGTCCGGCTATGGCCGACTACATCCTGATCTTCAAGAAGCACGGCGACAACGCGGAGCCGATCAAGGCCGGAATGATGAACGCTGGCGGGTGGATCACGAATGACGAATGGATAGAGTGGGCCGCGCCGGTCTGGTACAGGGCATCGGGGGACTACCCCGGAGGAATCCGTGAGAGTGACGTGCTCAACGTCCGCGAGGCGCGCGACGATGACGACGAAAAACACCTCTGCCCGCTGCAACTGGGCGTCATTGAGCGGCTCGTCAAGCTCTACAGTAACCCCGGCGATACTGTTTTCACGCCGTTTGGAGGCATCGGTTCCGAGTTGTACGAGTCGGTGCGGCTCGGTAGAAAGGCTATCGGAATTGAGTTGAAGCGCGCCTATTACGAAACAGCGATACGGAATCTCAAACGCCTTGAGGCTGAAAAGTCCCAGGGCATTCTTTTTGCTGACGAGGAGGTTGCATAAATGAAGTTGCGATTTAACCGGGAAACGTTTCTTGCGGCGCTGGCGAAGGCGGAGGCCATCGTTTCGGCCAGAGTAAGCAATGCGCCTACGGGGGTGCTCGTTCGATCGACGGGCGACGGCGTGCAGTTGCACGCGACGAGCCTAAAAGAAACCCTGACGGCAACAGTTGATGCGGAAGCAGAGAGCGGGGCGGTGATCCTCCCCGCTCCGTCTTTTGGCGACATCCTCCGCAAATTCTCGGCTGACGTGGTGGACGTGGAAGAGAATGCGGGGAAGCTCGTTGTGAAGTGCGGGAAGAGCAAATACAACCTGACAACGACTTCGGCAGACAGGTTCCCGGAAACCGAGTATGGCGAACGGTCACATCTGGCGACGGTAGCCGGTTCCGATCTGGTAAAGGCGATTCAGTCGGGCGGTATTGCCGCTGCTCCGAAAGAGCAATTTCCGCTTTACTTGGGGGGCGTTTGCATCCATGGAACGGGTGACAAAATCAATATTGTTTCGACGGATTCCCGCCGCGTGGCGTGCTATTCCGTGGCGGCACATGGGGAACCGTTTCAAGTGGTTGTCCCTGCTGATTCCATGCGTCGAATCGCTCGGGTTGTGGGTGGCGGCGATGTTGTCATTGAGCGCGACGCGGGACAGGTGTTTTTCTCCACCGAGGGCATGACGTATGCCGTCCGTATGATTGAGACGAAGTTTCCTCCGTATGAGCGCCACATAGAAGCCGCGCATGACTGCGGTTTGAGCGTCAACCGGAAGGAAATTGTCGATGCCCTTGGGCGCGCGTCCATCATTGCCCGAGGCGGTACGGGCGTTGCCACGCTGCGCATGGTTGACGGCGGTTTGCGTGTCTCGTCGTGGAGCAACAGCGGCACATGCTCCGAGGTGGTATCGGTGACGCCGAAGGGGTTGAGCAAGTTTGTGGCGTCGTTCAACGTGGAATTTCTCATGGCGGGGTTGCAGCAGGCAGAGGGCGACGATGTTGTCATTTCGTGCCGTGGGGAGAAAGAGCAAGCAGCGATCTTTGGGGTATTCAGTTACGTCATCATGCCGGTAGCGTTGTCAGATGAAGAGCGCTCCGGCATGGACATTGCCGAGATCATGGCAGCGTAAGGGAGGCCACAAAATGAAAGCAGTGCAGATTAACGAAACGGAATGGTTCGTACCAGAGCGTGGTGGCCTTTTTGAGCAACGTTTGGACGATGGCGAAATGTTTGATAGGTGGCGTCGAGTTCTTGCTGCCATCGGACAACTGCGAGGGGCAATAGATCAGAGGCCAAAGGCTGGATTCTCGCGTGATGAAATCAAGCGGATTGCAGAGAAAAACAGGAATGAACCTCTTCCAGACGTTGAGCCGTGTCCATTCTGCGGGCATGCTACGACAATATGCTTCTATTCACGATATTACATTGCGTGCCTTGAATGCCCATATCAGAGCGGATCGTGTGATTGGGATAGGAACGAAACAATTCGACAGCACAACGCTTACGACTTGTTGGTCAAAGCGAAGA